>Ga0209058_1004005_pt1 | contig 11813 bp, 10 predicted proteins | sample GraSoiAngelo_147_FD_185904 | JGI IMG/M metagenome (GOLD analysis project Ga0209058, IMG submission 185904) | Grasslands soil microbial communities from the Angelo Coastal Reserve, California, USA - 14_1009_05_40cm (SPAdes) (version 2) | ecosystem: Environmental > Terrestrial > Soil > Grasslands ... | reverse complement strand
AACGTGAAGCTCGCGGACGTGCTCCTCAAAGTGCGCACCGCACCCGACGTGCGGCCGGACCCCGGCGCACGCGTGTACCTCCGCGCGAGGCACGATGGCATACGCGTCTTCGACGGAACGACCGGCGCCGCGCTGAATTGACGGACGACGGATTCGAGCGCAAGACCCCGCCTTCGCCGAACGGACCGCCGAGCCGCATCCTGACCGGCCGTTTTGAGAAGGATCACGAACGCCGGTACGCCCACGTGCCGTTCGAGGTGCCGTCGGGTGTTCGGCAGATCCATCTGCGCTACTCGTACAGCGATCAGATCGATTCGGACCCGCTGGCGAGCGGCGGCAACACCTTGGACGTAGGGCTGTTCGACGAGCGTGGCACCGCCGAGGGCAGCCCCGGCTTTCGCGGCTGGAGCGGAAGCAACAAGATGGAGTTCACGATCGACGAGAGCTGGGCCACGCCGCCATACCGGAAGGGGAAGATCGGCGCGGGACGGTGGCATGTGCTGCTCGGTCCCTACAAGGTCGGGCCGCGCGGCTGCGACTGGAAGGTCGAGATCTGGTTCGACGGCGGGCTGCGGTCTCCGTGGAAGTCCGCGGGCTTTTCGCGCCGGGCCGATCCCGATCCACTTCCGGATGCGCGACATGGGTGGGTCCGTGGTGACCTGCACTGCCACACCCTTTATTCGGACGGCGATTCGTGGCCGCCCGAGATGCTGCATGCGGCCGCCGAAGCTGGCCTCGACTTCCTCGGCGTGACTGACCACAACAACGTCGCGCACCAGCTCGCCTATGGACCCGGGGGCGACGGTCTTCCGGTCGTCGTGCCGGGCATCGAGGTCACGACGTACGGCGGGCACTGGAACGCGTGGGGCACCGATCGCTGGTGGGAGTTCCGCGAACCCGAATCGAAGGCGGTCGAACGCACGATGCGCGCCGCAGCAGCGAGCGGTGCGGTCATCAGCGTGTGCCATCCCAAGCCATTCGGTCCGCCATGGGAGTACGCGACCGGCGATGCGTTCCACGCGGTCGAGGTGTGGAACGGACCCTGGCCGCAGCTCAATGCGGCATCACTTGCGTACTGGGAGGGGCTAGCGCGCAGCGGTCTTCGTGTCGCCGCTGTCGGTGGGAGCGATACGCATTACCTGAAGCGCGGCAACGTGTCTCTACGCCATCAGGATGCGCTCGGTACGCCGACCACGTGGGTCCAGGTCGATGGGCGCCCGACGGTGAACGGGATCCTCGCGGCTTTGCGGGAGGGCCGATCGTTCATATCGGAATCGCCACGGGGGCCGCAGCTCTACCTCGAGCCGGATCGCGGCCGCTCCGGTCGCGTCAGCGCCGAGGTTCGCGACGGCGCGGGCACTACGTTGATGCTGCTTTCGGACTCGGGATCGATCGCGGCGGAGCCCGTCAGCGACGCGGCCTGGGATCGCGCGTTCGACCTTCCCGCCGGCCCGCGCTACGTCCGCGCGCAGCTCGTCGCAACGAACGGGGACGTGCGCGCGCTCACGAATCCGGTCTGGCCCGATCAGCTCTAGGGACGAGCACCCGCGGGTCGTCGGTCGCGAGGACGTCGATGCCCATCTCAGCGAACACGTGCGCTTCCCGCGGGTCGTTCGTGTGCGGCGCCATGACCAATAGTCCCGCGCGGTGCAGCGCGTCGACGATCGTCGCGTCCAGCGGCCGGAAGCAGGGATGCGCGTAGCGCGCGCCGACCGCGGCGCAGACCTCGACCATCTTCGACGTCGGGGTGCGCGCGAAGAGCACGCTGCGGGGGATGTCGGGCGCGGTCTCACGAAGCTCGCGGACGAGCGCGGGCTCGAATGAGCCTGAGATGAGCTCGACTCCCTCGGCCGCGCCGGAACTGACCAGCCGACCGAGCGCGCCGCCGGTCCGCGCCCCCTTGAGCTCGACGTACACGCCCAGTCGCCCACGCGCGAGCGCGATTACGTCCCGGAGACGCGGGATGCCCTGGCCTTGACCGAGATCGACACGGGCGAGCTCGGCCGCGGTGAGCTCGGCGACCGATTCGGGCCGACGGGCCAGCCTTTTGAGGTCCTCGTCGTGGATGGCGACGAGCTCGCCGTCGCGACTCAGGTAGACGTCGACCTCGACGAGGTCGAGTCCGAATTCGATCGCAATCTCGATCGCGCGAAGCGTGTTCTCCGGAGCGAGCGCGCTCGCGCCGCGGTGTCCGACGGTGCGCGGGCGAGGTCGCACCGGAGCGCTCATTGACCGTTCACTTGTCGTTACCAGCGGCTCGCATCAGCGATGCCTGCAAGGACAGGCCAAGCGGTAGCTTGGGTCGTCCACCTCAGGGAGTAGTCCTCGGCGCTCTCGCGCCTGCGGTCTGCTGCTTGGGCAGTTCGCTTCGCGCTGCCCGCAGTAGTCCTCGGCGCTCTCGCGCCTGCGGTCTGCTGCTTGGGCAGTTCGCTTCGCGCTGCCCGCAGTATGCTCGCCCCGAATTTCAAGGGGGAGGCGTGTCCATGGGCATCGACAAGCGCACCGTGGAAGGACGCGCCGACGTGGACTCAACGTACCGTCTCTCGCGGCGCAACTTCCTCATCAGCACCGGAGCACTCATCGCGGCATCCGCATGCAGCACCGCGCCGCCGCAGCAGGCGACGCAAAACCTTCCGGAAGGGACGGTCAAGCTCAGCGCATGGACGATTGGTCCGGACGCCCCGTCGTACTACCGGCGTGACAACCTCATCGCCGCCGGCGAGACGCTCGGCAAGGCCGTCGCGGCCCAGAGCCCGAAGACCTCGATCCAGGTCGACGCGACCTTCGAGAGTGGCGGGCAGTGGGGCGACTACCTTCAGAAGTTCACGCTGGCCGCGGAGGCGAAGACGTCGCCGGACATCATCCTCGCGGGTCACGAGAACTTCGCGCCGTGGGTCGGGCCCGGGTACATCGTCCCACTCGACGACCTGATCAAGAAGTACCAGAACGAGGGCGACATCAAGGATGTCATCCCGACGCTCTGGACCGCGATGAAGCTCAAGGGCAAGACGTACGGCGTCCCGCAGGACACCGAGGCCCGCCCGATGTATTACCGCAAGGACCTGCTCGCGAAGATGGGCTGGTCGAAGGACAAGATCGACGGGCTGCCCGACGCGGTGAAGAAGGGCGAGTTCGCGTGGACCGACTTCGTGGCGACCGCGAAGGAGGCCATCAGCAAGGGGATCGTCGGACCCGGCATGGGCTGGTACAGCCGGCCGAGCAAGGGCGCTGACATCTACATGTTCTATTACCAGAACGGCGGCGAGATGCAGGACACCGCCACGGCGAAGCTCGTCATCGTGAAGGACGCGCTGCAGAAGCACTTCCAGGTCCACGCCGACGCCGTCCTCAACGACAAGATCATGACGAAGACGATCTACGGCATGGACGCCGGCAAGGAGTGGCACCCGACCGTGACCGACGGAAAGGTGCTCTTCTACAACGCGGGCACGTGGACATGGAAGGACTGGCAGGCGACGTACAAGGTCGCCGAGCAGGCACTGTGGGACAACGTCGGGTTCATGCTGATCCCAGCCGCGCAGCGCGGCGGCAAGCCCGTCACCGTCTCGCACCCGCTCGCATACGCCGTGACGTCGAATGCGAAGGACCAGGATCTCGCGTTCCGGCTCATCGCCAACGCCACGACGCCCGAGCTCAACTCGAAGCACTCGGTGACCAGCGCGCACCTCGCCGTCCTCACGACGCAGAAGGACGACCCGACGTACAAGCAGGACAAGTTCCTGCTCGCGACCCAGTACATGCTCGACTACACGAAGTTCATCCCGAACCACGCGAAGTTCGGCGTCTACGACGACGTGCTGTACCGCTTCCTCGGCGCGGTCGAGCAGGGGCAGAACACGCCCGCGCAGGCGGTGGACGGCGCCGTGAAGGAGCTGCAGGGCCAGCTGGGGGACGAGCTCATCGTCAGATAAGCCGATGGCGCGAACGCAAGCGATAGCGCTCCCGCGAGAGCGGCGGACGGCAGCGTGGTGGCGCACCAACGCCACCGCGCTGCTCTTCATGGGGCCGGCGGTCGTGCTCGTGCTCGTGTTCCTTCTCGCGCCGGTCGTCATCACGTTCGCGATGAGCCTCACCGACCTCGCGACTTCCACCGGACTCTCCAACTGGCAGTGGATCGGCCTCGAGAACTACGCGCGCATGTTCCGCAGCCAGTTCTGGCTGATCATCCTCGGGAACACGCTCGTGTACGTGGCGATCGTCCTCGCGTTCAACGTCATCGTGGGGCTCGGGATCGCGCTTCTCTCGGTGCACATGGAGGCGAAGGCCGGCGGCCTGTTCCGCTCGCTCTGGCTGCTTCCGCGAATCTCGCCGTCGGTCGTTTACGCACTCATGTGGACGTGGGCCGCGGCCTCACCGCCGTTCGGGATGCTGAACTACATCGTCGCGCCGTTTGGCCTGGAGCCGCGCTTCTGGCTGCAGTCGGACCCCTGGCTCATCGTGATCCTCATCAATGGCTTCGTCGGCGCGTCCTTTGGGATGCTCATCTTCACCAGCGCGATCAGCGCCATCCCGCAGGACCTCTTCCGCGCGGCGCAGGTGGACGGGGCCTCGGCGCTCCAGATCATTCGGAGGATCACGCTCCCTCTGATCAAGTGGCCGATCCTCTTCGTCCTCGTCTACCAGACGATGAGCCTCTTCGCCTCGTACGAGTACATCTACCTGACCACAAACGGCGGCCCGGGTCTCTACGCCACGGAGACATGGAGCCTGTGGGCGTTCCACACCGCGCTCTCGAACTACTACGGCAACCTCGACTTCGCCTACGGCGCGGCGATGGCCGCGATCCTCGTCCTCCTCGGCCTGGGTATCAGCGTCGTGCTGCTGCGGCTGTTCCGTTTCGGGCAGCTCGTCGCGGAGCCGCGTGTGGAGGTGGACTGAAGTGGCGGCCGTCGTCGTTGAGCGGCCGCCGAGCGCGAACCGCTGGCTCGCCGCGCTGCCGTACGTGGTTCTCGCTCTCGGAACGCTCCCGATCATCGTCCTCTACGTCTGGCTCTTCTACTCGTCGTTCTTCCCGCGCGTCGAGGGCTTCCGCCCCGTCGGCGACTTCACCCTCGACAACTGGCGCTTCCTCTGGGACCCGCTCTCGGTTCCGCAGATGCGCAATCGCCCGCCGATCGTCCCGCTCACCGTCAACACTTTCATCTTCGCCGCGATGACCTCGGCCATCGGACTGCTCGTCTCGTCGATGGCGGGCTACGCGTTCTCGCGGCTCCGCTTCCCGGGTCGCCGGATGTTCCTCGGTAGCGTTCTTCTCCTCCACTCCTTTCCGAGCGTCACGCTGCTCATCGCGCTCTTCGTCGTTCTGCGCGCGCTCGGCCTGTACGACCGCCTCGTCGGCGTGATCCTCGTGCAGACCGCGTTCGCGCTCCCATTCGGGATCTGGATCATGAAGGGCTTCTTCGACAACATCCCCTGGGATCTCGAGATGTCCGCGCTCGTTGACGGCGCGGGCCGGTTCCGTACCTGGTGGCGGATCATGCTGCCGCTCGTGAAGCCGGGGCTCCTCGCCCTGGCGGTGCTGCTCTTCGTCGAGGGCTGGAACCAGTTCCTGCTGCCCTTCGTGTTCATGCCGAGCGGCAGCCAGCAGACACTCTCGACGCTCGTGAAGGGCATCCTCGGTGAGGGGCGCTTCGTGGACTACGGGCTGCTCACCGCGGTGGGCCTCTACTACATCGCGCCGGTCCTCGTGTTGTTCGTTCTCGCGCAGGATCAGCTCATGCGCATCTACGCCGGTGGCGTGAAGGGCTAGCGGTGCGCGTCGCCCTCGAGCGGCTCACGAAGCGCTTCGGCACCGTCACCGCGGTGCAGGAGCTCGACCTCGAGGTGCGTTCGGGCGAGTTCGTCGCCCTCCTTGGGCCATCGGGCTGCGGAAAGACGACGACGCTCCTCATGATCGCGGGGATTTACCGACCGACGAGCGGAACGATCGTGTTCGGTGACCGGCGCGTGGACCATCTCCACCCGAAGGACCGCGGCATCGGCATGGTCTTCCAGAGCTACGCCCTGTACCCGCACATGACCGTGTCCGAGAACATCGGTTTCCCGCTGGAGCTGCAACGCGCAGTCCCCAAGGCAGACCGCGAGTCGCGGGTGCGCGAGGCCGCCGCGAAGGTCCAGGTCGACGAGCTTCTCGATCGCCGTCCGGGGCAGCTCTCCGGGGGCCAGCAGCAGCGCGTCGCGCTCGCGCGTGCGCTCGTGAAGCGGCCCGACATCCTGCTGCTGGACGAGCCCCTCTCCAATCTCGACGCGCGGCTCCGCCACGACATGCGCGGCGAGATCAAGCGTCTGCAAAAGGAGGTGGGCATCACCTCGATCTTCGTGACGCACGATCAGCTCGAGGCGCTCACCATGGCCGACCGGGTCGCGGTCATGCGCGACGGCCGCCTCCAGGCCTACGCGACGCCGACCGATCTCTACGCGCATCCGATGAACCGCTTCGTCGCCGGGTTCATCGGGTCCCCACCCATGAATTTCATCCCCGCCGACCTCACGGCGCGCAACGGCGAGCTCGTCGCGCGCGCGCAGGACATCGAGCTCCCGCTTCCGCCCGCGCAGCGGCCTCGAGGGAACGCTGCGGGCGCGACCGTGGGCGTGCGGCCGGAGCACATCGCGCTGGTGGGGCCCGGCGAGGGTCAGGCCGCCGGCGAGGTGTACATCGTGGAGCCGGTCGGGCGCGAGCAGATCGTGGATGTCCAGGTGGGCGGGCGCGTGATCCGTGTCGTCGCGCCGCCGGGCTATGGCGGCAAGATCGGCGACAGGGTCGGCCTCCGGTTCGCGCCGGAGCGGCTTCATCTGTTCGACCCTCAGAGCGGGGACCGGCTCGCCTGATCGCGCAGCGCGTTCCCGCCGACGCGAACCCCCTCTCGATCATCCGAACGGGGGATCGACGCGTCGTGGAGCTCAAGGCGCATCGCGCGGCCTGGAGCGGACGCCATCGGGAGAACTCGCTCGCCGCGCTTCGTGAGTGCTACGCGGAAGGCGTCGCGCGCGTCGAGATCGATTTCCTGCTCCACGGCGACGAGTTCGTCGTGACGCACGATCGCCCGCGACGCGGTGCGAGGCCCCCGCGGCTCGGCGACGCGCTCGAGATCGTTCGGTCCGCGCCTGATGGACCGACCGTCCTGATGCTCGACGCGAAGGCCGACGCGCCCTGGCCGGCGTCCGTCGTGACGCGGCTGCTGCGTGTGATCGAGCCGGTACGCGACCGCATCTTCGTCGGAAGCCCCGCGGACTGGAACCTCCGGCGCCTGCGCGAGGCCGATCCCGGGCTCGCCCTCGCGTTCGACCCGCAGTACTACCTCACCTGGAGCGCCAAGACGGAGAAGCTCCCGGGCCGCGTCGGCGCTTACGGCTACCAGGACGCGCACCCGCTTGCCCTCCGCCGGACGGGTCCCGCGCTCGACTACCTCCGCGAGCGATTCGAGATACTCGCCGGCCTCGTTCCGTCAGCACGCGAGATGCACCTGCGACTCGCCTTCTTCGAGCGCATGCTCGGCGACGGCTTCAACGCCGCGGACTTTCTGCATTCGGCCGGCGTGCAGGTGGACGTGTGGACGATCGACGCGGGAACGCGCGCCTGGCGGGAGCGCGTCGCGCGCGCGATCGCGAGCGGCGTAGATATCGTCACGACGAACACACCGAAGCAGATCTCCGCGGCTTTCTCATAGTGCTCGCGACTGACGCCGCTGCGCTCTGCTGCTCCGCGGTAGAGTCGGCGCATGCCTGGGCCGAGCTTCGTCGTGATCCTCACCGACGACCAGGCCTACGGCGACCTCGGCTGCATGGGCGCGACGGACCTGGCGACGCCGCATCTCGATGCGCTCGCCGCGCAGGGAGCGCTCCTCACCAGCTGGTACAGCAACTCACCGGTCTGCTCGCCTTCGCGCGCGAGCCTCATGACGGGCCGCTATCCCGGGAATGCCGGGGTGCGCTCGATCCTCACCGGGCACCGCACCGCGAGCGGCCTGCATCCCAGCGTGCCGACCGTCGCCACGGCCCTTCGAACGCTCGGGTACCGGACCGCGCTGTTCGGGAAATGGCACCTCGGCCTCGCTGAAGGCTCGCGCCCTCACGACCACGGGTTCGAGGAGTGGTTCGGGTTCATGGCGGGATGCGTCGACTACTACTCGCACATCCACCACTGGACCGAAGGCCTCGAGGGAGTTCACGATCTCTGGGACAACGGCCGCGAGGTCTGGCGCAACGGCCAGTACTTCACGGAGATGGTCACCGAGCGAGCCGTCGACTACATCGAACGTGTCGCGGCGCGCGACGATCCGTTCTTCCTCTACTTGCCATACAGCGCGCCGCACTACCCGATGCACGCGCCCGCGAAATATGTCGACCGGTTCCCTGGGCTCTCGCCGGACCGGCGGATCATGGCGGCGATGCTCGCTGCGCTCGACGACGGCGTCGGCGAGGTCGTCGAAACGCTCCGCAGAGTGGACCGCTTCGAGGACACGTTCGTGTTCTTTCAGAGCGACAACGGACCATCGCGCGAGATCGCGAACTGGCTCGACGGCCGCACCGACCCGTACTACGGCGGCGGCTGCACGCTCAAGGGACACAAGTTCAGCCTCTACGAGGGCGGCATCCGCTCGCCCGCGCTCGCGTGCTGGCCCACGCGGATCCCTGCGGGGCAGACGATCGCTGAGGTCGGGATCGCGATGGACATGTTTCCGACCGTGGTGCGCGCGGCCGGCGGCGATCCGCGAGCCTACGAGCTCGACGGGCGCGAGGTCCTCGCGATGCTCGCGGATCGCGCTGCCTCCCCGCACGACGACATCTTCTGGGAGATGGGCCGGCAGACCGCCGTGCGCCGCGGCCGGTGGAAGCTCGTGCTCCATGGTCAGCTCGTCGAGGGCGCGCCTCCTGACGACGACGTCTTCCTCGCGGATCTCGAGAGCGATCCCGGGGAGCGCGTCAACCTTCGCGAGAAGCAACCCGAGCTCGTTGCCGAGCTACGTGAGGCTGGGACCAGTTGGCGTCAGTCGATCGAGGACCGTTGGGAGAAGGAGTGGCGGCCACTTCTTGCCGAGGTCGGCACGACGAGTTGGCGGTAGCGACCCGAGCAGCCGTCAGTTCGTGGCCGCAAGCCACTCCTTGAGGCGATCGCGGCAGAAACGCTCGCGCTCGGGCAGATCGTTTTGCCGGTACCAGACGATCCCGGCAAGGAGCAGGTAGACCTCGTAGATCTCCGCGCGCTCGCGTGCCCGGTCGTCTTCGAAGTGCGCATAGGCATCGCGGAACGGCGCGATCATCGCCGGATAGGCGGGCAGCGTCCAGCTCTCGAGACGCACGAGGTCGATGAGCGGATCGCGCCCGCGAGCCCGCTCGAAGTCGAGGAACGCTACGAAGTGCCAGCCGTCCGACCGCCGCTGCAACAGCAGGTTCGCGAGATTGAGGTCATCGTGCGTCAGCCGGCGCTCGACGCCTTCGAGCGCGTCACGGCGCTGCTCGTAATGAGCGATGACCGTGGCGTGCGACTCCTGATCGAGCGCGTCGAGGAAGCGGCATTCCGCCGCGCGCGTGCGTAGCCGATCGTCGAGCTCGGTCGACCAGGGCATCGGCGTGTCAACGTATTCGGCCCGGTGCATGATCCGCAAGCCGGCCCCGAGCTCCTCACCGACGCGATGCTGGTCGGTGAACGAAAGTGACCCCAGCAAGCGCGCGGCGTCTTCACCAGTGATGAAGTCCTGGATGTAATAGGGAACGTCGAGCGTCTGCTTATCGACGTCGTACCAGCGGACCGCCGGGTGCGGCACGCGCTTCTCCTTCAGGAGCTCCGCCAGGTGAAGAAACCGGCGCATCCTTCCGGCGTGCGGGCGTCGATGGACCTTGAAGAGGAACTTCTCGCCTCCCGGCGTCGTGAGCACGTATGCGTGATGCGACCTTCCGCGCGGCCACGGCTCGACGCGAACTCCGGCGAGCGCGCCGCCCGAGATCTCGTCCGCCGCCTGAGCGACCTCGTCCTGCGAAGGCGGGATGGTGAGGGTGCGCATGGCCGCGACGAATCTAGCGGCGGGCGGCGCTAGGTGCAGAGAGCGTGGGCCAGCTGCGCCGCGACCTGGGCGTTTGCCCGCAGAAGAGCGATGTTCGCATCGAGCGCGCGGTAGTTCGTCGCTTCGCCGAGGGCTCGTAAGAGGTAAGGGGTTAGGTCCGCGCCGCGGATCCCGTCGCGATCCGCGGCGGCGATCGCGTTTCTCACCTGCGTCTCCACCTCCTCGCGTGCGAGCGCGGAGTCGGCTGGTACGGGAACGCAGACGAGCATGCCGGCGCCTCGCGCGAGCTGCTCTTTCGCGATGCGCGCCGCACCGAGCGCGTCGTTCACGCGGTGCGACAGACGAAGCCCGCTCGACCGCACGTAGAACGCGGGGAACTCGTCGGTGCCGTACCCAAGCACGGGAACGCCGAGGGTCTCCAGGCGCTCGAGGGTGAGCGCGAGGTCGAGCACGAACTTCGCGCCCGCGCTGACGACGACGACGGGATGCCGCGCGATGGTCTCGAGGTCAGCCGATTCGTCGAAGCTCTGCTCGGCGCCGCGGTGCACGCCGCCGATGCCGCCGGTCGCGAGGACCTGGATGCCCGCCGCGGCCGCGATCTCGACGGTCGCAGCGACGGTCGTCGCGCCGAGCGTGCGCGCCGCAAGGACGGGCGCGATGTCGCGGAGCGAGACCTTGGCGACGCCGGTTTCGTTCGCGAGCCGCTCGAGGAGCACATCGCCCGCGCCGACCACGGCGACCCCGTCGTGCAGCGCGATCGTCGCCGGCACGGCTCCGAGCGCGCGGATCTCGGTCTCCAGCGCCTTCGCGGTATCGAGGTTCCGGGGCCGCGGCAGGCCGTGTGCGATCACCGTCGATTCGAGCGCGACCACCGGGGCACCGTCGTCGAGTGCCCTCGCGACCTCCGGGGCGATCGAGAGGTTCACCGAGGGCCGAGGCCGTGACCCTGCTCGCCGCTCTTGCCGGCGAGGAGCTCGACAGCGTGGGGGAGCACCGGAAGCAGCACGTCGAGCGATTCGCGAACTGCCCGCGGCGAGCCGGGCAGGTTCACGACGAGCGCGCCGCCGATCGCGCCGGCAACGCCGCGCGAAAGCATCCCGTGCGCGGTCTTTTCGAGCGACCGCGCGCGCAACGCCTCCGCGATACCCGGCACCTCGCGATCGATCACGCGGCGAGTGGCCTCAGGCGTCACGTCGTTCGGCGAAAGGCCGGTGCCGCCGGTGGTCAGGACGACGTTGGCGCCGGAGCGGATCGCGCCAAGGATGGCCGTCGCGACCCGTTCGACGTCGTCAGGCACGAGGGCCTCGTGTACGACTTCGTAGCCCGCGGACGTGAGCGCCGCGCGCATCGCCGGCCCGCTCTCGTCGGCGCGCTCGCCGGATGCGCCCTTGGTGCTCACCGTGATCACGCCCGCCCGTACCGTCACTTGGAGCGGTAGGTCCCCGACTTCCCACCGGTCTTCTCGACGAGACGCACGTCGGTGAGCCGCGCGCCGCGCTCCACCGACTTCAGCATGTCGTAGAGCGTGAGGCCGGCGACCGAGACCGCCGTGAGCGCCTCCATCTCTACGCCGGTCCGTGCGCTTGTGGCGACGGTCGCTTCGATCGCGATGCCATCGGGCGCGAGCACGAGGTCGACCGATGCGTGCGTGAGCGGCAGCGGATGGGTGAGCGGGATGAGATCGCTCGTGCGCTTTGCCGCCATGATCCCCGCGAGGCGCGCCGCGGCGAGCACGTCGCCTTTCGGCGTGGCGCCGTCGCGCACCAGCTCGAGGGTCGGCGCCGAAAGTCG
>Ga0209058_1004004_pt1 | contig 11817 bp, 9 predicted proteins | sample GraSoiAngelo_147_FD_185904 | JGI IMG/M metagenome (GOLD analysis project Ga0209058, IMG submission 185904) | Grasslands soil microbial communities from the Angelo Coastal Reserve, California, USA - 14_1009_05_40cm (SPAdes) (version 2) | ecosystem: Environmental > Terrestrial > Soil > Grasslands ... | reverse complement strand
GGGTACAAGGTGAATCCCCTGATCGAGCGGTGGATGGGGCGCCATGCAGCCGTGGCACGGGTGCTGGCCGCCATGATGTGGTTCGTCCGCAAGACCGGATGGATCGGTCTCACGGTGCTTCTCGCAATCCCGTTCATGAGCGACACGGCCGTGAATTACTTCTACTCCCTGTTGAACGAGGAGGGCCATGCCGTCGGTCGATGGCACTTCGTCCTCGCCAACCTGATTGGCGGGATCGCCCGAACGTACCTCTTCCTGGCGCTTTTGCCCAGGTGAGCCGTCTCACCTCGGCGCGATCCGTCGCTTGGTCGCGCGGGCGAACGCCTCGAGGAAACCCTGGGTGAGATCGCTCGCCGTGATGATCCCCTCCACTTTGTCCAGGCGCGTGACGACGAGCCAACGCGTCTTCTTGTCCAGCATGACGCGGGCGGCGGCCCGCAGCGTCGTCAGGGGACTGACCGTCGCGACGGGCGACGTCATGATGTCTCGCACCAGGACCTTCCCCGGATTCCGCCCCGTGGATGTGACTTTCCATAGGATGTCGCGATCCGTGACCAGGCCGACGGGCCGACCGTACTCGACCACGACGAGGCCGCCGATCTTCTTCGCCGCCATCCGTTTCGCGGCTTCGAGGACCGTTCGCTCCGGATCGATGACGATGACGTCCCGTGTCATCACGTCGCGGACGAAGACCGTGGCCCCACCTCCGCCAACGGGCGCGGCGAGCGGCCTTCGGCGTCATGAAGGCTTCGTATCCGTCCGAATCCTACGCCGTCGCCGGCGTGGCGATCGGAATCGTCTCGGCCTCTCGAAGCTCCCACGGAAGGCGTTGGCCGAACCCGTTCAGGCGCATCCGATGCTTGCAGGCCGGGTATCTCGAACAGCCGAGGAAGGCCCAGCCGTTCCGTGCCCGTCGCCGGGTCATGCGGCCTTGGCCACAGGCGTCGCACGGTCCGTAATCCTTCTCGAGGAACGTCGCGTCCTTCAGCCAACGGCTCAAGGACTCCCGATGCGACCGTAATTCCGCGACGACTCCATGGAGGGCGAGCCTCGATTCGCCCACGACCTCCTCGAGGGTCGCTTGGCCCTCCGCGATCGCGGTCATCCGGTCCTCCAGATGACGGGTCATCTCCGGACTCGCGAGGTCCGGCCCGTAGATCGCGAGGGCGTCGACGAGGGCCCGTCCTGCGGCCGTCGTCCGCATCGATCGGCCGCTCACGAATTGTCGACGGAACAGGAGGTCGAGGATCTCATGGCGGGTGGACTTCGTGCCGAGTTCGAGCCGTTGCATCGCGAGCAGGAGGGAGCCCTGCGAGTGGAGGGGCGGTGGCTTGGTCCGCTCTTCGACGATGCGCAGCTCCTGGATCGGCACGACGTCGCCTTCCGAAAGAGGAGGAAGGGCTTTCAGAGGATCGTGTTCCGGCAGGATTTCCCTCCATCCCGGATCGATCTGGGCGCGCCCGGTGGCCGCGAACGCGGAGTCGCCGACGACGAGCCGCACGTCCGTGACCGCGGTCACGCTCGGAGGCGAGAAGGTCGCGAGGAATCGCCGGGCGATTAGGTCGTACATCCGCGAACGGACGCTGTCCCGCCGTTTCGCCGGCGCGGCGGTCGGATAGATGGGCGGATGGTCCGTCGTCTGGACGGGCCCGCGACTCGCTTCGAGGGTGGGCTGCGCCAGGAGCCGGTCGGCGTAGGCGCCATAGGGAGAGTCGTGCAGACGCCGCAGGAGGTCGTGGACTGGGAGCGATGGAGGGTAGACCGTGTTGTCCGTCCGCGGGTAACTGATTTCCCCGTGGACGTAGAGGTCCTGGGCCGCGGCCATCGCACGGGCCGCGCTGATTCCCTCGCGGGAGGCCTTCGCGAGGAGCGAGGTCGTGTTGAAGGGCGCCGGAGGCGGTTCCCGGTGTTGGCTCAATTCAATGTGGGCGACGGTCGCCGATTCCCCTCCCAGTCCCGCGAGCGCCACGACGGCCTGGGCCCCTTCCCGATCCCAGAAAGGACCGCCGACCGCGGTGGCCTCGAGGGCCGGAGACACGGACTTGAGGACGACATTCCAAAAGGTACGCGGCACGAAATCCTCCCGCTCCCGCTCGCGGTCCGCGACGATCCGCAACGTGGGAGTCTGCACTCGACCGGCGGAGAGGACTTGGCGATCCGAGGCACATTCGACCGTCAGGAATCGAGTGAGGACCGCGCCCCAGGCGAGGTCGATGCGCTGCCGCGCGGCGGCGGCCTCCGCAAGGGCCCAATCTGGTTCGGTGAGGTTCTCGAAGGATCGGCGAACCTCGGATGGCGACATCGCGCTGAATCGGGCCCGCTTCGCGGGCAGTTCCGTCCGCCGGCTCCGAAGGGTCTCCAATGCCTCCACGCCGATGAGTTCCCCTTCCCGATCGTAGTCCGTCGCGAGGATCACTTCGTCCGTCGCGTCGGCAAGGAGCCGCAACATGTTATGCAACGCCGGGGGCGACTCGTGGCGGACCGGTTCCAGGTCGATCAGATAATCCAGGTCAGTCGATTTCCAATCCTGGACGTCCGCCGGGTAGTCGATCTCCACGACATGCCCGCGGAGCGGGAAAAGGGTGTACTCGTCCCCCTGTCTTGAGAATTGGAAATAGGTAATGCCGTCTGCCCGGACCCTCGCCGTCTTCCCTTCCGAAAGGATTTGCGCCAAGCGTCGGGCAGCGCTGAACTTTTCCGCGAGGACGAGCCGCCGCACTCGAGGTCCATTCGTCAATGTGATACTTAATAATGTTGATGTGACACCACGACTTTTCGTGCACCAAATGGATGGGGGCTTTTCGCTCGAATTTTTTCCCTCCATCGGTCTGCGCGGTGTCGCGATGGATCGTGCGATTTATGCGAATCAAGGTGGTGCGCGACGAACACGGTTGAAACTCATCGTTCATGTGCTTGCGGGGCTGCGAGGGACGGTCGAAGGGAGGCGTCGGAATGAGTCGCTCCTCGGGAATATGGGTCCTTGCTTTCGTTTGCCTTGTACTCGTGCTTGCCTCGTCGATGATGAACGTGACGGATCCGGCACCGGTCGCATCCAATCCAACGGCCGCTCCGTGGTCGGTCCTCGGTGACTCGACCTTCACTTTCGCCTACGGGGGGGATATGGGCGCCAATGGCTCGCATGCCCCCACCGCGCTGGCGCGGCTCCGGGCCGATTTGGCCAATCTGAGCTTCTTCTTGGCCGTGGGGGATCTCAGCTACAGCACCCAGGCTGGGAGCGAACCGAGTTGGTGCAAATTCGTGAATTGGAGTTTGAAGAAACCCGCACAGTTTCCGTTCGAACTCCTATCGGGGAATCACGAGAGTAGCGGAGCCGTCCTCATTGACAATTTCGTGAAGTGCGAACCGAATCATGTCCCCGGCATCGTCGGCGGGTACGGAAAGGAGTACTACTTCGACTATCCAAAAAGCTCCCCCATCGCTCGATTCATCCTGATCTCGCCCGCCCTGAGCTTCACCTACGGAGGTTCGTACAACTACAACTCAAATACGACGCACCAACGGTGGCTGGTCCATGCCATCGATTCGGCCAGAGGGGCGGGGATCAAATGGATCGTCGTCGCGATGCACAAGGTGTGCATCTCCGTGGGGGTGATGACGTGCGAAATCGGCCAGGGGCTGATGGATCTCCTGATTCAGAAGCGGGTCGACCTGGTGATCCAAGGGCATGACCACGACTATCAACGGACGAAGCAGTTGTCGTGCGCCAAGGCCGGCGTCGGCCGGCCGGAATGCGTGGCGGACGCCAACAGCCCGTTCGTCAAGGGGGCCGGCACCGTGTTCACGATCTGCGGTACGATGGGCCAATCCCTCAGCGGGGTTCACATGACGACGGACAGCGAGCGGGTGTACTTTGCGACCGCGATGGGTGGCAACACCTCGGGCTATGGGTACGGGTTCTGTCGAGTGACCCTGACGAATACGACCCTTTCGATGTCGACGAGGTTCAGCGGTTCCTATCAGGACCAATTCAAAATCGGAAGCTGACGCGTCCGCGCGGACCGCTACGGACCCAGGAGATCGAGGGGGTCGTCCGATCGGAGACGGGGCAGCCGGGCTCGGCCGAGCGCCAACCGCAGGCGCTCGTCGACCAACGCCGCGACCCGCGCATCTTCGAACGGGATGAAGGGTCGTATCCCCAGCTCCCTCGCAATCGCGTCCGATTCCCTCGGATAGCGACTCACGAGATGGGAGAGCGCGATGGATTCCGCCATGCCGACTGCGCGCGTGGACAAGATGCGTTCGAGGGCCAGGAGATCCCCCGCGTACGTGGCGTCGGGCTCCACCGTCCGGCCTAAGAGGGCCTTCCGGACGAACGCGGTCTGCGGTAGTTGGGAATCCATTCGCTTCACCGGTGTCTCGCGCGGACAATCCCGGAGCACTAAAGCTTTTGCCGTTGATTATCACGTCACTTGCCGAAGGTCTCGTCACCTGTCGAAATTCAGGGGTCGGAGCAGTCCCGCGTGTAGCCACATCGGCGGCAGATGATCTTGCATCGGACTTCGAATGCCGGTGCCCCGCACACGTCGCAGCGGAGGTCGGCCTCTCCATCAACCGGAGGTTGCGGCGCCGCCTGGGCCCGTTCCATTGTACGGGCCCATAGGACGATCGAAGCGAAAAGGTCACCTTCTAGACCGGAGCCACTCGAAGGTCCCCAAGGACCACCATGGCCGCGTTCCGGCCGGGCGCTCCCGTGACGCCCCCTCCGGGGTGCGCGCTGCTCCCGCAGAGGTACAATCCGGGCACCGGGGTCCGATAGGACGACCAACCGGGGAGTGGCCGGAGGGAGAAGAGTTGGTCCGGGGTCATGTCGATCTGATAGATGCATCCGCCGGGCAAACCCCATTCCCGTTCCATGTCGAGGGGAGAGAGGACCTCCCGCCGCTCGACCGCATGTCGGAGATTCGGAGCGAACGCGACGAGGGTCTCGAGGATTGTGTCGCCAACTTCTTCCTTCCGATCGTCCCAGGACCCGGTCCGCAACCGGTACGGCGAGTATTGCGAGTACACCGACAGCGTGGTTTTGCCCGGAGGCGCCAAACTGGGATCCGTTACCGAATGGAGGACGCAGTCCAGGAACGGTTCCCGCGAGGGCTCGCCCCATTTCGCGTCGTCCCAGGCCTTCTCCAGGTACTCGATGGACGGACAGACGTCGATATATCCGCGATGATGCGGCTGGACCGACTTCCCCGGCCGGCACGTGAAGTCCGGGAGCTCCGAGAGGACGCAGTTCACTTTCGTGACGACCCCGGTCGCCTTGATCCGACGGACGCGGGCAAGGAAGTCCGGATCCACGCCATCCGGTTCGACGAGGCGTTCGAAGGTGGTCTTCACGTCCACGTTCGCGAGGACGTTTCGCGCCTCCATCGAACGGCCATCGGCGAGTTCCACACCGGCCGCCCGGCGCCTCCGCGTGACGATGCGACGGACCTTCGCCGACGTGAGGATCGTCGCGCCGTAGTGAGATGCCGCCTTCGCGAGGGCCTGCGAGATGCCGCCCATCCCACCTCGGGCGTACCCGAACGTCTGCTTCACCCCGTTGATCTCGTGGAGCAGCATGTGGCCGAGCATGAGCGCCGTGCCCGGCGTCCGGGGACCGGCCGGCAGCCCGATCGTCGTGGCGGTCGCGAGCATCGCCTTCACCTCCGTGGACTCGAAGAATTCGTCGAGCAGGTCCGCGGCGCTCGAAAGGAGGACGCGTCGGGCCAGGTCCTCGGCCTCAGCCCCGCGGAACAGGGCCATCAGGTCGGACAGCGCGGGCGGTGCCTCGAGGACCATCGCCTCGATGAGTTCCATGACGTCCGTCCAGAACGCGACGTACTTCGGATAGGCGTCCGCGTCGCGCTTCGAGAACCGCGCCAGCTCCCGATGGTTGCGGTCCGCGTCGTTCCAGAGGAGGATCGAATCCCCGTTGGGGAAGGGCAGGAAGAACTGCGGGTCGAACGGATGGACTTCGTACCCGAAACGCGGGAGATCGAGGTCGCGGATGACCTCGGGCCGCAGGAGTCCCGCGGAGTAGGCGAGTCGGGAGAATCGGACCCCGGGGAACACCTCTTCGGTGACGGACGCACCGCCGACGATCCGTCGACGTTCGAGGACGAGCACCTTGAGCCCGGCCTTCGCGAGATAGGCCGCGGCGACGAGCCCGTTGTGGCCGCCTCCGACGACGATGGCGTCCCAGACCTCGGGCACGTTCGCGGGAGCGTCTGCGAGGTATCTAGCGTTGGCGTCGACGAGCCAGCACCGCGAGACTTTAAACCGCGCCGTCCTTCCTCACGGGATGGCTCGGACCTCGACCCGTCGTCGGGCCTCGCGGGACCGTGGGATCCTCGAGCGCCTCGACGAAGGGGCGGTGCTCGGCGACGGAGGATACCTCCTCGAGCTGGAGAAACGCGGGTACGTGCAGGCCGGCCCCTTCACCCCGGAAGTCGTCCTCGAGCATCCCGCGGCGGTGAAGGAGCTCCATCAGGAGTTCCTCGACGCCGGCGCCGAGGTCTTGCAGTCCGTCGCCTTCTACGCGAGCAAGGAGAAGCTGGCGACGACCGGGTTCGCGGACCGCGTGGGGGAGATCAACCGCGCCGCGGTGCGTCTCGCGCGGGAGGTCGCGGGGTCCCGGGCCCTCGTCGCGGCGAACCTCAGCCTCACCTGGATGTACGACCCCAAGGACCAAGCTTCGACCGACAAGGTCCGCGGTCTGTTCGACGAGCAGCTGGCCGCCCAGCTACGGGAGTCGCCGGACTTCGTGATCGCGGAGACCTTCTCTTGGCTCGCCGAGGCCTTGCTCGCGGCCGAACGGATCGAGAAGACGGGCCTTCCGTCGATGGTGACGATGTCCTTCGACAAGAACCCGGTGTCCTACGATGGCCATTCTCCGTCGGAATGCGCCCGGGCTCTCCACGATGCGGGCGTTGACATCGTCGGGGTGAACTGTCTGCGGAACCCGATGCTGCTCCTGCCGATCGCCGCGGAGATGCGGAAAGCGGTCACCGGATTCGTCGCATGCCAACCGACCGCGTACCGCACCCCTCCGGAGATTCCCGACTTCACGGCAATGAAGGAATTCCCGTACGAGACGGAGACGTTGGTCCTGTCCCGCCGCGCCATGGGCGCCTACGCGGCCGAGGCGAAGGCCCTGGGGATCAACTACATCGGATCCTGCTGTGGCTCCGTCCCGATCCATGTGCGAGAGATGGCGCGGGCCTTGGGGAAGGCGCCGAAGGACCGTTCCTGGCGGGTGGACTACAGCAAACCCATGTCGGCTTACGAGTTCTATCACCATCCGCCTCCCTGATCGGAACCACATAACGCAGGGGACCGAGTCGACGTGTAGCTCTACTTAGAGGTATGAAGCTCGGATGGCTGTCCCGCTGACAAGGCGGAACTTCAGCGGAACGGATTCCCGCAGAAGAAGCAGAACATGTTGTCCGCGTTGACCATCGTCCCGCAATTCGGGCAGCGCTTTTTGGCCATCGTGGTGGCCGGCATCGGAGTGGCCGGCGCGGTCGGGGTCGACGTCGGCGTGGTAGGCCGGATGAACTCGATCGGCGGGCTTTCCGCGCGCGGGTGGACGGGCGTCGCGGTGGGCGGGGGATGCGGCAGGGGAGGCGGCTGGGACGCCCCCGGAGTTTGGACGTAGTAGTTCGGATAGACGGTCTGGGCCCGGAAGCCTGCGCGGCGTGCCCTCGCGGCCCGGCGCTGCGGGATGAAGGCGACGACCGCGGCTAAGGCGAGGATGAAGAGCGCGAGATACAGCAGGTTGGACGCCAAGAGCTGGTACAGGACGAACAGGAAGTCGGGCAGGTTCGAGGCGGCGACCGGGTATTCCCGGGACTCATAGTGCGTCCCGTTCACGGTCGCGACGACCTTGAAGTACAGCGTGTCGGAACCCGACGGGAGCGTCAAGCCGCCGGCGGTGTACGACTCGTGCGTCTGGCCCGTCTGGGCCGGCGTCGCGTTTCCGAGCTGACCGGAGGAGGTCCCCCAGATCACGTGCGTGTCCGTGACGGCCGTGCCCGTGGGTCCGAGGATCGACCACGTGACGCTGAAGGTCGAGCTCCGCGAGACGCTCGTCGGGTACGCGTTCACCGAGATGAAGGGCTGGCTCAACGCGTTGATCGCGTTCCAGGCGTTCACGACGCCCCAGCCGTAGTCCGTGTTGTACGACGCACCGCCGCTCGGTTGAACGGCCGTGCTGTTCAAGATGTTCCATAGCTCGACGTTCGTGAGGTTCGGATCGACGGAGAGAAGGAGGGCCGCCGCCGCGGTGACGAAGGGCGCCGCGAACGACGTCCCCCGGAGGTAGTGGACCTGGTTGTTCCCGCTGAGGGTGAGGATCCGGTCCCCGGGCGCGGCGAGGTCGAGACCGGAACCGTAGTTGGAGAAGGCGGCCTTCTGTCCGGTCTCGTCAATCGCGGCGACGGAGACGACGTTCGGGAGGCGGGCCGGATAATCGATCGTCGGCGTGCCGGCGTTGCCCGCCGCCGCGACGACCAAAGCGCCCCGCGACCAGGCGTAGTCGACGGCGAGCTGGATGTCCGTCGGCCCGCCGAACGTCTCGTTCGTGCCGAGGGAGAGGTTGATCACCTTGGCCCCGTGTTGGGCCGCCCAGCGGATCGCCTGCGACGTGTTCAGGGAGGATCCTTGGCCATTCAGCCCGAGGGCCCGCAGCGCCATGATATGCACCTGTGCGGTGCCCGCGATGTCCTGCCCGTTGTCGATGAGGGCCGCGATGACCCCGGAGACGCCGGTGCCATGGTAGATCCCTTGCGGATCGTTATCCATCGGATTCGTGTCGCCGTCGATGAAGTCGTACCCGTGGCTGCCATCGATCAGGTTCGTCCACATGTTCGCCTGCAGGTCGCGATGCGTCCACCAGACGCCCGTGTCGACGACCGCGACGACGACCGATGGAGCGCCCAAGGTCACGTCCCAAGCGTTGGGTGCACCGATCTTGCCTAATCCCCACTGGTCCACGTAGTACGGATCGTTCGGCCGGAAATCGGCGTGGACGGGAAAGTTGGTCGTGACGGGGGCCGCGCGCGCGACGGGACCCGAGGAACCCGCGAGGAACGTGCCCGCGAAGGCGAAGACGACCAGGAGCGCGGCGAACCGGCGCAAGGAGTGACGAACCGAGCGTGCAACGAACAACGGAGAGGGCCTCCGCGCTTCGAGGGGACGGGCTCTTATCACGCGGACCCCCTCATAAACCTCTGCCCCTGAATTTCGGCGGCTAACACAGCCGCGACAATTGGACGGTTGTCAAAGGCGTTTCGCGAGGTCCGTGAATTTCGAACTCGCTCCGCCTTTGATTGGCGCACCGTGTCCGAAGATCGCGTTGTCGAAGTGGAACTTTGCCAGCTTCTTGATCGACTCGCGGTGCTGCTTCGGATCGACGTTGTACCGGTCGTCCATCGGCCCGAGGCCCGATTCGTTCCTCGCGGCGTCGCCGGCGATGAGGACGGACCGCGAGGGGTCGAGGAGGGAGATGCTCCCCCGCGTGTGGCCCGGGGTGAAGATGACCTCCAATCCGTCGATCTTCTGGCCATCGTCGAGGAGGAGATCCACGGGGGTTCCCGGGTGGTGTTGCGGTCCGGACGGTCCGTCGTACACGCGTTTGCGCGCGATGAAGTCCGCTTCGATCTTGTGCGCGGCGACTTTCGCGGGAGAGCCGTGTTTGATCGCCGCGAGTCCGCCGACGTGGTCCGGATGGGTGTGCGTGATGAAGATCGTGGAGAGATCCTTCGGCTTCACCCGGATATTCGACAGGTAGTCCAGGACCTTCCCCGCGTCGGCATCCGCGGAGGTGTCGACGAGGACGAGTCGGTCATCCACGAGGAGCGTCGTGGTCGCATAGGTCTCGATGACGTGCACGCCTTTGAGCCATTCCATTCATCCCACCTCTCCTTCCGGACGACCATTCTTCCCCATAGTCCTTTCGAGTTTGGACGGCGGGGTCGCGGGGGCCCGTGCCACCGCCCGATGCGTGTGCGACGGATGTTCAAAGCGAGTATGGATTACGCCGTGTCTAAACCCTCTCCACCGTCCTTCTGGGGCGCATCCGGTGCGGGCCGAGTCGTAGGAGTTCTTATGGGAATCGCGCGTTGCGGGCCGCGGTGAAATCGTGGTCCTGAGCGATGTGCTGGCGCGCGTCGAGGCCGACTCGGACAAGGCCCTTGAAGTCCTCAAGGAGTACTGCCGCTTCCCGACGATCTCCGCGCACAAGAAGGCGCAGCCGGAGACTGCCGCGTTCGTCCGACGGCTCTTGGCGGAGAACGGATTCGAGGCCCGAGAATACCCGACGGAAGGCGGCCCGAACGTGGTCTTCGGCCAGATGATCGTCGACGAGCGGAAGCCCACGCTCCTGATGTACCAACACTACGACGTCCAACCCGTCGATCCACTCAACGAATGGAAGCGCGATCCGTTCGATCCGACGATGGCGGACGGCAAGTTCTGGGGCCGCGGGTGCGGGGACACGAAAGGGAATCTGATCATGCAGCTCCTCGCCGTGCAGGCCTGGCAACGGGTCGAGGGCCGCCCGCCGATCAACCTGAAGTTCGTCGTCGAAGGCGAGGAGGAAGTCGGCAGTCCCCACTTCGCATCCTTCGTCCACGGGAACAAGGAGATCCTGAAGGCGGACGGCGCGACGATCGAAGGAGGCGACCATCTCCACGAAGGCACGCCCAAGATCGAACTCGGATGCAAGGGCATCCTCTACGTCGAGATGGTGAGCCGGACCGCGTCCGTCGACCAGCATTCCTCCTACGCCGCGATCGCGCCGAACCCCGGATGGCGCCTGATCCACTTCCTGACGACCCTCCGGGACGCGAACGGCCGGATCAAGATCCCCGGGTGGTATGAGGACGCGCGCCGGCCGACCGCGCGCGAGCTGCGGTACCTGAGGGCGAGCGCCTTCTCCGCGGACGCGCTGAAGGGATTTTGGGGCGTCAAACAGTTCATCGGAGGGGAGAACAATTTCGAGCTCCTGCGGAGGCTCATCTACTCCCCGACGTGCACGATCTGCGGGTTCGTAAGCGGGTACATCGAAGAGGGAACGAAGACCGTGAACCCCGCGGTCGCCAAGGCGAAGATCGATTTCCGTCTGGTGCCGAACATGAAGAAGGAGAAGCAGCTCGCGAAGCTGCGGGACCATCTGAAGTCGAAAGGGTTCGAGGACATCGAGCTGCGGCCGGCGCCGGAGAACCTCGAGGCGGCGGCGATCTCCCTCGCCGCGCGGGTCGTGAAGGCGGCGATCAAGGGTTCCGTGGACGCCTACGGCCGCGAGCCGGAGGTCTGGCCGTGGTCCGCGGGCGCCTCGGCCCACGGGTTCTTCAACGAGGTCGTCGGCGTCCCCTCGATTTCGGGCCCAGGCGTGTCCTACGACGGCTCGAACTACCACGCCCCGAACGAGAACATCCGCCTCACGGACTTCATCGGCGGCTCGAAGCACATGGCCGCGATGTTCGCTCGGATGTGACCTCCGCCCATATCGTGCCGGAGCGTGTCCTGCCCGGTCATACCTCTACTTAGAGGTATAGGCGCTTCCGAGCGTCCCCTGCACCTCGCGGCGGGCTGTCCCGGCCAACCCTTTTATTCGCGGAGCGCGCCTTCTCGTCCCGGGTGTGAGGCATGGCGGGAGAGGAACTCATCCTTGCGGCGGTACTGATCGTCATCCTGGTGCTCGTGATCTTGCGGGCCGCGGTCAAAGTGGTCCGGGAATACGAGCGGCTCGTGATCTTCCGACTCGGTCGCCTCTTGAGTGTGCCCAAGGGGCCCGGCCTGGCGATCATCATCCCGATC
>Ga0209058_1004002_pt1 | contig 11823 bp, 15 predicted proteins | sample GraSoiAngelo_147_FD_185904 | JGI IMG/M metagenome (GOLD analysis project Ga0209058, IMG submission 185904) | Grasslands soil microbial communities from the Angelo Coastal Reserve, California, USA - 14_1009_05_40cm (SPAdes) (version 2) | ecosystem: Environmental > Terrestrial > Soil > Grasslands ... | reverse complement strand
GAAAAATCCGCGGTAATATCATAAAGAGTCGTCTCAACAACCCTCCCGATAAGCTTCATCGGATCCTCCGAAGGAATGTTAGACACGTTCTTATCGCCGAAGTATGATGGAGTGAAGACGTTGTACCATTCCTTGAGTCTCCACTTGTCACGTATCTTCTTCGCGGCTTTTGACACGGTTGCTACTCCATATTCTACTCGATCATTTTACCGATTGTGGCCTTGGCTGCTTGCAGGCATCGGAGCAAGTCGTCAAGGGTGGATATGAAGGTTTCAATTTTCCCATCGAAAACCGCATCGAGAATCGCAGCCCTAGTTGTAGCCTTCGCCTTAACAGTCAAACCTTGCATATTCAAATTATCAGGTCCCACAGCCCGTACCAATGACGACCCAACAGTCTTGTTAGGCACAGCAATCTTGATCGTTGCGGTTATCACGATGAGATCGCTTCCACCGCAGCGGCCAATTCCTGGAGAAACTTATCCAGGACAAGTGGATCAACTGTAGCCCCGGCCGCTATCGTGTGTCCACCCCCATTACCTCCATATTTTTCACACAAGGATTGGAGAGTTCGGCCAAGGTTCAATCCCTTCGACACTAGATAATCAGTTCCACGCGTAGAAAGCTTGACCTCTCCATCCTTCGTATTAGAAACAACAATAGTCACGCGCTTGTCCCCAAAGAGATTAGACGACGACACCAGAGATGAAACCGCTCCAGTCATTCCCTCAGGTATGACTCCTTCACCGCGAACAATCACCAATGGCCCAAGCTGCCTCAACACCGAAGGATTCTCAGTAATCCAACCCATGTACTTGGCCAAACTCTTCCTGTAATCCTGATAGACAGCCTGCGCCTCCTCAAACACAGCACCCCTATCTCCAAGCCCCAATGCAACCCCCAGACTAGGGCGTTGCATCCGTCCGCAGGCATTGAGTAATGAGGAGTACTCTCGTCCATCCTTGAGAGGAGTCCATGGATCCTCTCGAGTAAGAGTATACACCGTACCGACCAGATCAAGCGCAACCTCACCACTCAACTTCAACCCGATCATATACTGAACAATTCTATCGACCAGTCTTCTCTTCTCATCAACCGAAAGATCGGACACAGTCCTCCATCGATCATCAACCTTCGTCTGAATATTCGCACTATCAAGCAAAGCGAGACACTTGTCCTCTTCCCCTGAAAGTCCCGGAAGAAATGGCGATGTAGTAGTCGCGATCGCCTTGTGAATAGGCCTCGTCTGCCTACCATAGAAGATCAAGTCCTGAGTGGCCTCGACGAGCTTTGTTGAGGTCGCATCTTTCAGAATCTCCGCGTTCAACCCGATCATAGCACGTTTTGGTCCCTTGTCCTGCTGGTCCCCAAGACATCCCACGATGGCAAGGGGAGAGAGATCAACGTTGGCAGGATCAAGGGCTTTCGCGAGAATGTATGCCGTACCTGCCCCGGAAACCTCTGTAGCCCCATCAAAACCTAGCAAATGAGGATTGAAATGGTGGATATTCCGAGGCGGTTCTCCCACACTCTGGTGATGATCAGCGATGACGATCTCTTTGTCCTGAAGAATCTTCGAAATGGAAGGAATGTATCCACTGCCGATGTCGGAGAAGACTACAAGATCAGATTCGATCTTTGCAATCTCCTCCAGCACCGGGTCTGTCATATTCTCGACGATTCTGAGATGTGCGGAGGTACCCAGACGGCTCACGCTCGCAAGAGTGATGCTGCCTGCACTTAACCCGTCGGCATCAAAATGACTAATCAGTAGGAGTGATGCATTTCGCGATACTGCCGACTTTATGGCCTGTGCTGCTTCTTTCGCCTGGTTGTCCAGTAATACCCTACGATCCGCAGCGCTAGCGGATCGAGGCTGCAACTGGCTTGTACTCCCAATCGTTGGGTAGCCTTCCACTACCATGATAGAATTTAACGAGTCTATGAATCTTGGACTCGACGAGGGCGAGTGCTCTCTTGTTCGGATAGTCCTTCTTGTTCCGTTCCAAATGTCGTCTCATATTGTCCGCTCTTCGGACGAGTATGTCCAAGTCATCCGGGATTTTTGTCCGTAATTCCGGAGTCAAAACCGTCTCAAGTCTACGTCCTAAAGCCTGAGAAGCTAGCGGTACTCCATGTCTATCCCTCAATATTTGTCCCACTAGACTTGGAGAGTTGCCTTCCTTGACCAGCTTCAGAATCAAAGACTCGACTTCCTCCGGCTGATATTTGAACCAGGCAGGAGGACGTCTACTGACAGGTCTTGTTGAACCGGAGCTTCCCTTTTTCGGAGAGTAGAGTCGTGCCATGTTGCGTTTTTTCTCCCGTTTTTTGATGAGAATCTTGAACGTTTCAGGGGCTTTATTTAAGCCGAACGCGAGTCAAATGAGTCCAAGAAGAGATCAGGCCGGACTTGCTGCGGGGCCGGATGGATTGAATCCCGTTCTTAGACAACATCTCGAGCAACGCCTTATCGGCGGTAGCCGCGACAGTCCGTGTTTTCTGGACAAGCGCGTAGATTGTCAGAGTGAGGTCCACATCTCTTGGTCCAAAAGGAGCCGGGACCTCTCGAATCTTCCATTTCTGAAGATTGTCGAGAATGAGACGGGCACTTCGCGAGGTCTCTGAAGACCCCTTCCTTACAAGCCTCCCTAACTCGTAGATGACAAGGTCAAGGCAGACAAGCTCGATAGGTCCATGGACCGCGTCCCTGACCTCTTCTCTAATGTCTCGGTGCTCATTCAGCATCGATATTAGAAAGCTTGAGTCGAGAACTACCTGCGTGGGCGGGGATTGTTTAGCGGATGGTTCCGAAGCCGATTAGTCTCCAGCTCTCACCAATTCTGCGGCTCAAAGCCACCTTCGACCCAGGGTCAACACAGATAGGCTTCTTCAAAGTAACCTCAACAATATCCTCACGCGCAGAACTCACAATTCCAGATGTTACAGCAGTCCCCGCGTTCAGGACCAGAGGCTCATTCATCTTGACCTTCTGAACCGGAACCAACAATTCAGTTCCAACTGCCTTTTCGAAAAGTTTCACATCCAATGGAACCCTCTCCAATGTCGGAGGCAACGAGCCAGTCTTCCCAACCACATTGCCAACTAATCCATCCGACTTTGTTACAGATGGATCGAGATTGGTTCCTATCGCAACTAGTCCACCCGGATGAATCTGCCGGGCGTCACCGCCTCCAGCCTGTAAACTTGTGATTCCAGCAACTAGCGTTTCATATCTTGTCTTGCCCGAGCTTTCCACCCGGATTCCAGGCTTGATCTCGATCTCATCTCCTTTCTTGAACAATCCCTGCAACACCGACCCTCCCACTACTCCTCCTGTGAGATCATCGCTCTCAGTGCCAGGCTTGTTAACGTCAAAGGACCGGAGGATCGACAATCTTGCGGCGACTGATTGATCCCGTTTCGGCGTCGGCATCTCCTCCTGGATCGCCTCGATCAACGCGTCCATGTTCAAACCACGCTGCGCAGAGACCGGAATGATCGGTGCGCTTTCAGCAACAGTATTCTTCGTGAATTCTTCGATCTCTTTCCGGTTGGCCAAGGCTCGTTCTTTGTCAACCACGTCAATCTTATTCTGAACAATCACCACGTTCTTCAGACCAACCCTCTCCGCCGCCAACAAGTGCTCACGATCTTGGGCCTGAGGCGTCTTAACGTTAGCAGAAATAACAAACAGGGCACCATCCATCAACGCTGCGCCTGAGAGCATCGTGACCATCAAGCTATGGTGTCCGGGACAGTCAACGAAGCTCACCGATCTCAAGAGCTTGGTCGGTGTCTGGTCGTGAGGACAGACCTTAGATGTGGAAAAGCTTGAAGGAGGCTTTTCTTGCTGACACTCATAGAAAGTAGCGTCGGCATAACCGATACGTATCGTGATCCCTCTGCGAAGCTCTTCTGAGTGTCGTGCCGTCCACACTCCGGTAAGTGCTTGGACAATCGTGCTCTTTCCATTGTCCACGTGACCCAGCGTCCCAATATTGACCTCCGGTTGCAGACTCGTCCCTGCTTTGTCTTCCCGATGTTGGAGGGCTGCCTTTGTTGCTGTCATCGTCTTTGTCCGCTGGGGACCCTCGTAGGAAGTTGACCAGCGTTAATTAAGATTCCATCAACAGCGTCGAGGTCCCCTGTGGCTTCTTAGGATAAATGGAAAAATCCGCCCATCCCAATATCCGCGTCTTCGATCAGAACAAGCTTCGGTGAAACATCTTCTGGTGTAGCGTTGACCCGGAGCATGTGCTTATTGTTCCAGTTGCACGAAAAGTACGAACAATACTGCTCATCCGGGTGGTTCGCCCATCAGGGTGGATAGAATCAAAAGAAGAGCGTCATGCAACTGCTCCTGAAAATTTACATTACCGACAGTGGGCGTCTAGGGTACAAATTCAGAGAAATAGAGCTGAATCGTCGGGGAACTCCACGGTAGAAAAAATGTCGAGAAATGAACAGACAAGCTACATATTCGCCAACTGCAAAGGAGAGCGTGCACACATCATTTCCCAGATCGAGCGCATTGCCAATGTCGAATCCACTACTCCCGTAACAGGAAGATTTGACTTGGTGATCAAGCTGCGGACCAACGAGCCGAGCAAGGCCTACACCATCATGGAGAAAATCAGGGACATTCCGAGCATCACGAATACTCAGACAGCTATCTCCTTCGAGAGCATTGCTAACAGCTCCAACGAATCAGACAATGAGAGCCCACTTGCATTCGCCCTCTTGAAGGTTAGAGGTACATTCGATACGGTCCTGCGGAAACTGAAGACAATCCCCAACTTTGCAGAGGCACACGTCATACCTGGAGCGTTCGATATACTGGCAGCTTTCAGGGCCGACAGCCACGAGGAACTCCTGGAAAAATCCGTTGAGAAGATAGGCAGCATCAACGGAATCACAGCCAGTGAGACCCTCATATCCTACAACCCACCGGAAAGATCCGAAAGGATCTAGAGCCGGGCCCAGCGGACCCTCCAGAAACCCCCTTTTTTCTTTCAACCAAGACCCGCGAAGAGTCTGAAACTTCACGCTCAGGTCTTGAAATCGTCGGCACGATTGTCAGAATTCCCATGCAGAGTTCTGACCAGTTGTTTGTGCCTTCGGTACAAATACCCAAGATAGTCATGATCTAACAGTTCTAATCCAGGCATCCTCCTCAGCTTTGAGTAATTCGCGTTAGTCAACCAGTCGTCATTGACGGGAGAAGGTTTAACGCGGTAGCTCATTGGGAACATGATTGTCCTTGTTGTGTCTAGGTATCGAATCTACAGCCCATACTTTCGGTGCCAGCCTTGTCGACGATCATGGACACGTGCTTTCGGACGTGAACGACAAGTACAAGCCTCCAATCGGCCAGGGAATCCATCCTAGGAAGGCGGCCCAGCACCACGCTGATGTAGCTGCCAACGTAATCGGACAGGCGCTGGCGATCAAAAACAGTGGTCCCGTGCTTCCGGACACAATAGCATTCTCTGCCGGTCCCGGCTTGGGCCCCTGCTTGAGAGTTGGTGCCACGGTCGCGAGAGCATTAGCTCTTTACTATCACAAGCCCCTGGTGCCAGTTCATCATGGCGTTGCTCATTTGGACTTAGCCATGCTCGGGAGTGGCTTCCGTGATCCGCTCGCTGTTCTAGTGTCGGGTGGTCATACAACCATAGCAGTCCACATCCAGAAGAAATGGAGGATCTACGGCGAAACCCAGGACATTACATTGGGAAATTTGATAGACATGTTCGCCCGTTCCTCTGGACTCCCGTCCCCCGGCGGTCCAACCCTAGAACAAGAGGCACGTAAAGGTACCAAATTGTTGAAGCTGCCTTACACGGTGAAGGGGAATGATGTGGCTTATTCCGGATTATTGACTGCCGCGTCTCGGATGTTGAAGAAGGGCGAGAGCTTGCGGGACGTCTGCTATTCCATTCAGGAGGTAGGTTTTGCCATGCTGGCAGAGGCCGTCGAAAGGAGTCTAGTCCAAACTAGGAAGAAGGAGCTGTTGTTGGCAGGAGGTGTAGCGGCGAATAGCAGGCTGAAGGAGATGCTGCAACAAGTAGCCCGCGAGCATGATGCTTCCTTCCACGCCGCTGAATTGTCGAAGTCCGGAGATTGTGGCTTGCAGATCGCTTGGTCAGGCCAGCTAGCGTTTAGGTCTGGTATTACAGTAAAGCCCTCAGAGAGTCATGTTGTTCCAAGGTGGCGTATTGACGAGGCTGAGGTCCCATGGATACCAATCAAATAGCCAATTCTCTGTTGATGCACAGAGGCGCGGAAGCAGACCTATACCTATCACAAGTTGGACCGTGGAAAGCAGTTCTCAAGAAGAGAGTCGAAAAGAAATACAGGCAGAAGGATCTAGATGCCTCGATAAGAAGAGAACGCACACTGAAAGAGGCGTCGATGCTAGGTGAAGCGCGAAAAGCAGGTGTCCGAACCCCGAGTGTACTCAAGTTGGACCCAGAAGAATTCTCATTCACAATGGCTTTGATCCCGGGAAAGCTGGCCAGAGACAATCTTGATACGATGAAGCCTGGGGCCCGAGAAGGTTTCTTCGAAGACCTCGGTCATCAAGTAGGACAGTTACATCTTAGAGGAATCGTCCACGGCGATCTCACCACCTCGAACTTGATCATATCGGAGGAAAATATTGCGTACATGATAGACTTCGGATTGGCCAATTACTCTATTGAGGCAGAGGATCGAGCGGTAGATCTTCACCTTCTGAAGAGATCGATAGTCACAAGTCACAATTTCGGCACAGAGAAATGTTTCAAGGCATTGTCGAAAGGATACACCGCCTCACTCGGCGAGAGAGAAGCGGCCTCCGTCTACAAGAAAGCTAGCGAGATCGCGAGGAGAGGACGCTACTTTGCGATCCGCTAACCCACCTATTTGGCTGGCAACAGGGAACAAGCACAAGGTCGACGAGGCGAAGGCGATCCTGGAAAAGTATGGCATTCCAGTTCGTCAATTGAATATTGTCAAGACAGAGATTCAATCATTCAGTTTGGAGGATGTTGCCAGATACGCCTCCGAGCAAATATCGGAATCCTCAAAACAGCGTTTGTTAGCTGTTGAAGACTCGGGACTGTTTGTCTCGTCGCTGAACGGCTTTCCGGGACCATACTCGTCCTATGTGCACAAGACTCTCGGTGTGCAAGGAGTCTTACAACTACTTGCCAACCGAGATGACAGACGCGCTCTCTTTCAATGTGCACTGGCATTATCAGGCCCTGGTTTCCGGACCAAGATATTCACCGGAACCGTTCCAGGTAGGATAGCATCGCGTGCTGAGGGTTCTAGCGGGTTTGGTTTCGACCCGATCTTCATACCAAACGGTGCAAGATTGACGTTTGCCGAATCCGGCCGGGATGTGAAGAACAAGTATTCGCATCGAGCACTTGCCTTCCGAAAGTTGGCAGCTTGGTACGTGAAACGTTGGCCATCTAGTCATTTGTCACCGAACGGAGCCCTAAAATAATCGCTGATGGAGTCGAAGGGAAGCTATGTTCAGAATGGTCACTGTGGAGGACGTTGTACGCATTCCTCCGCAGAAGTTCGGAGAGCCAATAGACCAAACCGCACGAGAGCAGATCAAGCTCAAGTACGAGAATTACGTGGACGAGAGGCTAGGCTACGTTATCCTAGTCACAAACGTTGAGGTCGACCCTACAGGCAAGATATTGCCCGGGGATGGATCGACCCATCATAGAGCAGTCTTCCAACTCTTGACCTTCTTTCCCGAACTTCACGAAGTGATCGAGGGAGAAGTTGTCGAAGTTACCGACTTCGGGGCCTTCGTCCGTATCGGTCCAGAAGACGCATTGTTGCACGTATCCCAGATCATCGACGATTTCATCACCTACGACGAGAAACACGGCACCCTCTCGGGCAGAGAGACTCAACGAAAACTGGGCAAAGGAAACATGGTCCGAGGACGAATAATCGCGGTAAGCTTCCCACGAGGAGGTTCAGGTGGAAAGATTGGAATGACATTGCGCCAACCGTTTCTCGGAAGGATTGAATGGATTCAAGAGGCATTGAAGGGTCCAGTCAAACCGGTGAAGGGCGAACGAGAAGGACCGCCTGTTTCCGCGACCGCTCCGAGACGTGGAGGTTCGGAGCGTAGGCCTTGACAGACAAAGCATGTAAGAATTGTCGAATGATCAGCGCGGGCCCCGTCTGTCCGAACTGCAAACAAACCAATCTCAGCGATGATTGGACTGGACTAGTGGTAATAATTGAACCGGGCAATTCTGAGGTGGCCCGTTTAATGGGTATTAAGGTCCCCGGAAGATTCGCGATACGAGTAAGATAGACACAATTAGCCTAGGCTTTCGTTGGATAGTCTGTGAAGCTGCAAGAGCCACAGACCCATCTTTCCTTAGGCTGCTTGTGATACGCCATCACAGCACCGCATCTCGGACATTTCTTGTTCTTCATCTTCACGCCTGAAGGGGAAACTTCGTACAATTCATTCCGTTGACGGTTGCTCTTCCTTTTCGACTTCGTCGGTGCCGGCTTGGCTTGTTCTTTCTTCGGTGGCGGCTGAGACATTGTTGATAGGAGCGACGTCCATCCTGATCGGGTTATTTAGCTTGCTTTTCCATTGAACAATTGGGGAAACCTTCATAAAAGCCGGGTCACGCCCTTGTTCACTTCGCCAAATGAGAGTTGGAATAGATGGCGCAAAAAACAACATACATACGTTTCCAGGTACCGAAGGAGGCCTCCGACAAGGCCTACCAGCTACTGCAAGTAGCAAAGGACACTGGAAAGATCAGAAAAGGCACTAATGAAAGCACGAAAGCGATCGAGAGAGGATCGGCCAAACTCGTCGTTATCGCAGAGGACGTAGAACCACCACAAATCGTCGCGCACCTACCAATACTCTGCGACGAAAGAAAGATCGCCTACCTATTCGTCCCAAGCAAACTCGAACTCGGCAAGTCCGCAGGACTAGATGTCGGCTCTGCAGCCGTATCGATTCTCGAACCTGGAGACGGTGCCGAGGCGTTACGGGAATTGCAGAATGTTTTCAACGGGCTTAGAAAATCCGGTGCCGCATAGTGAGCCGGGCCAGAGACAGAACTGAAGAAGGTCTAACACCCGCCGAAGTAACCCAGATCATTGGCAGAACCGGTGTAACCGGTGAAGTAATCCAGGTCAGGGTTAGAGTCGGCGAGGGACGAGACAAGGGACGAATTATCACTCGTAATGTGAAGGGACCGATCCGTCTCGGCGATATTCTGATGCTTCGCGAGACCGAGCGGGAAGCTAAGAAGATCCGGTAGAAGAGAACACTCATGCCTAGGACGTTCAAGTGCAGCTTCTGCGGAAGAAACTTCAACAACACCACTGGATTAATGCATGTGAAGAACGATGGGACGATAGTCTATCTCTGCTCCCGTCGATGCCGAGTCAGCATGTTATCATTCAAACGCGATCCAAGAAAGATGAAGTGGACGGAGTATTACGGGAAGAGAGAGAAGGGTCGCTGACCGCCTCCGCCTCGTCGCAGCAACAAAAACAAGAGCAGCAGTATACATTCTCATTCCTCAAGCCTGACGCCGTCAAGCAACGTCTTGTTGGAGAAGTAGTCTCTCGTTTCGAGAGGAAGGGCTTCACGATCCGGGAGCTGCGACTGCATCGCATGACTAGGAGCGAGGCGGAACGACTGTACTCCGTGCACAAGGGCAAGCCATTCTATGAGGAACTAGTAAGTCATGTTACCTCGGGACCCGTTGTTCTAATGATCGTTGCTGGTCCGTCACCCGTTGAGACTGTCAGGAAACTGATTGGGGCAACGAACCCGTTAGCCGCGGAACCTGGAACCATTAGAGGCGATTTTTCAACATCGATCACAGCGAATATTGTTCATGCCTCTGATACTTCGGAGAATGCGAGAAAGGAAGCATCAATCTTCTTTCCGCCAGATGCGCTGAGATAGTCTTTTCCCTGCTCATTCGTTCAGAATAGTCTCAATAGTTTAATACGAACCAGGTTCAATTTGGCTATGTCCCTAAGACACTGGAGGCCTGGCATGAATGTCAACAAGGCAGCCGATAGTAGTAGTCCTAGGCCATGTTGACCACGGCAAAACCACACTATTAGATCGCATCAGGGGGACTTCTGTTGCTGATAGAGAGCCAGGTCAAATTACGCAATGGATCGGCGCTAGTCTGATTCCCGCGCAGACTGTTCTGAAGATCTGTGGTCCATTACTAGAGAGGTTCGGATTCAAGATCGAAGTCCCCGGACTATTATTCATCGACACCCCAGGACATGAAACATTCAGCAACCTCCGCCGTCGAGGTGGCTCCGCCGCGGATGTCGCCATCTTGGTCGTCGATCTAACGAAGGGCATTGAGCCACAGACCGTCGAGTCGATGAATATTCTCAAAGCAAGAAGGACTCCCTTCCTTGTCTGTGCCAACAAGGTGGATGCTGTACCGGGCTGGAAGTCCCTGCGCAGTGGGTCATTCCTTCAGAACCTGAAGAATCAACGACCCGAAGTCGTGACGGATCTCGATAATCGATTATACACGATGATGGGAGCCTTTTCGAGATATGGCTTCGCGACCGATCGGTTCGATCGGATCAGAGACTTCACCAAAACGATCGCTCTAGTCCCCGCTAGTGCAAAGACTGGGGAAGGATTGCCCGAATTACTCTCAGTCCTCGTCGGACTAACCCAGGGGTTCATGAAGAAGAAGTTGGAGGTTGAACAGGGCCCCGCGGAAGGAACGGTTCTGGAAGTGAACGAAGAGCCTGGATTAGGAGCGACGGTAGATGCTGTCATCTATAATGGACGATTGAAGGTGAATGATGAGGTCCTTCTTGCTGGCAGGAAAGGCTTGATCGACACTAGAATACGTGCCCTACTCTTGCCGAAAGCAGGCGACGAGATACGGGATCCAAGAGACAAGTTCTCGCACGTAGAATATGTGGACGCCGCAGCTGGAGTAAAGATTGCTGCACCAGGACTGGACGAGGCATTGTCCGGTTCTCCACTGTACGTAGTGGGCAGTCCTGAGAAGAAAGCGGTGACCGAGAAGAGGATACGGGAAGAAGTTGAAACTGTTAAGGTTACAACGGACAGGGTAGGGATTATTGTCAAGGCCGACGCTCTCGGCTCGTTGGAAGCGCTGACAACCTCGCTTGCAGCGGCTAACGTGCCCGTGAGAATAGCGGACGTCGGTGACGTTTCCAGAAGGGACATTGTCGAGGCGACTGTTGTAAAGTCGAAGGATCCCTATCTTGCTGCGATTATCGCTTTCAATGTGAAGATGCTTCCGGATGCGGAAGAGGAAGCGACGGCCACGAGTATCCAGATCTTCCGTGGCAACATAATCTATCATGTTCTAGAGGACTATTCTAGATGGGTCACTGCCCAGAGATCGGCAGGCGTCAAGGCGGAGATGGATCTATTGATTCGTCCCGGTAAGATACGGATACTGAGAGGGAACGTGTTCCGACGTAGCGATCCTGCCATCGTCGGGGTGGAGATATTAGAGGGCGTTGTCCGTCCAAAGTATCCACTGGTCAATGAGGACGGGAAGCGGGTCGGGACAATAGTGCATGTGCAGGATCAGGGGAAGGATGTACCAGAGGCGGGTGTCGGTAAGCAGGTTGCAGTCAGCATCGACAAGCCCACGGTTGGACGTCACATCTTCGAGGGAGAAGTATTGTACGTGGACGTGCCACCTCACCACGTGAAGATCTTGTCGTCGAAGTTCAAGGACTACCTCTCCCCTGGTGAAGTGGCATTGTTGAGTGAGATCATGGGCTTGGGCAAGCAGAGTACAAT
>Ga0209058_1003999_pt1 | contig 11826 bp, 15 predicted proteins | sample GraSoiAngelo_147_FD_185904 | JGI IMG/M metagenome (GOLD analysis project Ga0209058, IMG submission 185904) | Grasslands soil microbial communities from the Angelo Coastal Reserve, California, USA - 14_1009_05_40cm (SPAdes) (version 2) | ecosystem: Environmental > Terrestrial > Soil > Grasslands ... | reverse complement strand
TGCATCTGCTGGATCAGCCAGGTGTCATCGGCGACCCTCAGCGGCGCGTGATGGACCTCAGGCTTGACAGGCGCATACGACATTGGATACCCCCATTCTCATTACTTGACAGGTTTCGGCTTCCCCCAAAGTTATCTGGCATGTTCGACCGCGGTCAAGGGACGCGCGGCCCGCGAAAGCGCCGGCGCTCGGAGCAGCGCTCTGCGGTCTGCCCTAGCCGCGACCGCGGCTGTAGCCGCCGCTGCGACCACCACCGCCATACCCGCTGCCACCGCGACCACCACCACCGCCGCCGCCGCCGCCGCCATACCCGCCGCGACCACCACCGCCACCTCCGCGTCCCCTATCGCCGCCTGTTCGCGGCGGCCGCGCCTCGTCCACCGTGAGCGTCCGGCCGTCGAGCATCTTGCCGTTCAGCTCCTGGATCGCCTTCGTCGCGTCCGCGTCCTCGAACATCTCAACGAAGCCGAAGCCGCGGGCGCGCCCGGAGTAACGGTCGACCGCGATGCTGGCCGTACCGACAGGGCCGACCTGCTCGAAGAACGCGCGCAGGCCCTCGTCTGTCGTGTCGTAAGACAAACCGCCTACATAAAGCTTTTTGGCCAAGGAATTCCTCCTCCCGCTGCCGGCCGCCGCCTGCGGGCCGAAAATCTCCCGCTCAAGCACTACCCTCCGGGGCGCGGGGAGAAGGTACGCTACGGAGACTCAGCGAGTATAACACCATCACTCCGATCGCCACACGGCGGACCTCAGGACGAGAAGCCCGCCGCCGACGCCAATTGAGATGACCGCCGCCCGACCCTAACAGCGCCCGCCGAAAATCGTCCCAAAATCCCGCCTACCCCCCTTGACAAGCGACCTCAGTTGGGCATTTAATTGCATGCAAGATGCAGGCAATTAATAAGAAAGACAGCTGATGGCCCCTCGTAGATACTCCCTCGGTAAGCGCGCGCAAGCGGTCGAAGATACGCGGCGCCGCATCGTCGAAGCCACCTTCGACCTCCACAACGCGAAGGGCGTCCTCAACACCTCCATGCAGGACGTCGCCGAGCGCGCGGATGTCGCGCTGCGCACCGTCTACCACCACTTCCCGACAGTCAACGACCTCGTGAACGGTTGCGCGGGCCACGTCATCACGCTCCTCGCCCCGCCCACGCCGGCCATCTTCGCCGGCCTCACCACCCTCGATGCCCGCCTCCGCCGCCTCGTCCGCGAGCTCTTCGCCATGTACGAGCGCGCCGCTCTCCAGCTCGAGGCCGCCCGTTGCCAGCAAAACGAAGTCCCCGCCCTCGCCAACTTCGTACGCAACGAGGCGGCCATGCGCGAGTCGCTCGTCCGCGAGGCGCTACGCCCGTTCCAGCCCAAGCCCCGCACTATCCGCGAGGCGGCCGCCTTCACAGACTTCTATGTCTGGAAGGCATTCACACAGCGAGAACTATCCACGCACCAGGCCGCCGGCATTGTCTCCGGCACCCTCGTGGCGCTAGCCTCTTCCGCCTTAGGCGGGAAGAAAGGAAGAACCAAGTGACAAAAGAGATCGCCCTCCAGCGCGAGGAAGGCAACTCGATCTGGATGCTCGGCGCCCTGATGACCTTCAAGGCGACGGGCGATGAGACCGGAGGCGCCTTCAGCCTGATCGAGCAGGTGATGGGGCCCGGCGGCGGCTCGCCGCCGCACGTCCACCACGGCGAGGACGAGTTCCTCTACATCATCGAGGGTGAGGCAACCTTCACCCTCGGCGACCAGACCCTCCACGGCCGGCCTGGCATCTTCGTCTTTCTCCCGCGCGGCATCCCGCACCGGTTCACCACCAGCGACGCGGGTCCCTCCCGGATGCTCCTCGGCCTCTCCCCCGCCGGCTTCGAGAGGTTCTTTGAGGAGATGGGCGAGCCCGCGGGCAGCCTCACGCTCCCGCCCGCGGGCCCGCCGGACATGGAGAAGCTCCTCGGCCTCGCGAAGAAGTACAACGCCGAGATCCTCATCCCGGCGACCACCTGAGCGTGCGATACAGGGGGCGGGCCGGTGCTCAGCCCCCTGCGCTCATAACGGTGCCGTCATGGATCAGCACTGACGCTCACCGTTTCTCGAAGTGCGCCGCTATGAGTGAAGTGACATTTTCGCCTTTGAGATGCGCTGCCCACCTGCTACCGTAAACCGTGCTCCTCATAGAGAACTCATCACGTCAAGCGACCTGTCTGATTGAAATCTCAAGTGAAGGCGTCGAACCCGGCTCAATCAGACAAGACGGCCCTTTCAGGTGCGCTTTCGAACGTGGACGGCGCGAAAAAGAAAAATTTCGCGCAGAGTCAATCAGAGAACACACGCGGACCGCGAAATACAGTCCGAATCCCCGTACAAGATGGCTTTGATTGACCACCGATATCTTCGTCAGGCGGTCCTCAGCACCGCCGGGCGACCGTCGGTCGACCGGTCCGGCTCGCCCCGCCAGGCTCAGGCGCGGCGGCGGCTCAGGTAGCGGGCGGCGCTGCTGTCTTCAGTCAGCATCCATCCCTGGCCACAGTCACGACAGGTGAAGTAGGTATAATCTGTCGGCGCCTTGGCTGCTGACGTGTGGCCTCCGGTTTTCTCGAGGCCGTCGGTCATGCGCCTCCGCCCCGCCCTGAATTCGCCGGCCGCAGACCGCTGCTGGCATGACTGGCAGAGTGGCGACCTCTCAATCATTGTCCTTGCCCAGTGCATCCTCAGCAGCGTGTTCTTGCGCTAGGCGCGACCGGGTCATCCACGGTGACTTCCGGCGTGTCAGGCTGTTCGAGAACTCGCGCCGCTCGCCGCAGTCCTTGCATACCGCAGGGCTGCTCGGCCCGTCCTGGTCGCCGATCAGCCAGTGGTGCGTGTGCTCGGCGGAGTCTGATTCGCCGGGCGGAGGTACATCAGCTGGACGGCTCATCGAGCCAACTCCTGAGTGCAGGTGGTCAACTCCAACGAGGGAGAAGAGCCTCTATCATTCAGATTCTTATCGCTGCGGATGGTGACCCTCCCTTCCGTCTTAAAGTTGGACCGGTCCGAGTCACACGAGCCCAGTTTGCCAGGCTAAAGCCTGCGAAGCCCAAAACGTCCAGCTGAGTGCAAGCTTACCACACAGCTTCGTCCCGTCATCCCGTTGGGGATGGCTACGCTCCCGCGAGCAAATGCTTGGCTGCGACGCCGATTGCACCGCCCGCCGAACTGGAAAGCAAGCGGGACGCGCTACCAATCGCTCCGCCGGATGTGGTATGCTGGGCTCCGGTATAGTTTCGTTCGTTAGCACGGGCACCCCGCACCGGGGATTCCCCGCTCAGATGGCCGGACCTTTGCCAAAGTATCAAGGAAAGGAGGCCATCATCCATGAGCTTTCAGGACAGGACCCTTACCTGCCAGGACTGTGGCGCATCGTTCACGTTCACCGCGGACGATCAGCAGTACCACCGCGAGAAGGGATACACCAACGAGCCGAAGCGCTGCCCCAACTGCCGGCAGGCCCGCCGCTCCAGCAACTACGGCGGCAGCAGCAGCTACGGCGGCAGCTACGGCGGCGGCGGTGGCTACGGCCGCGGCCCGCGCGAGATGCACGACGCCGTCTGCGCGCAATGTGGCAAGGACACCCAGGTGCCCTTCCGACCTAGTGGCGACCGGCCCGTCTACTGTAGCGACTGCTTCAGCAAGCAGCCCTCTTCGTCACGGTCGCGCTACTAACAGAGCGCATCGAGAATCGAAAACAGGGGCCCTCACACGGGCCCCTGTTTGTCACTGCGCGCCGATTGTCGCGATTGCGCGGTACTTCCCTCACGGCAGGGCGCTGCCATCTGCCCCTTGGAGATCGTCTCCCGGACCCGCTACCCTGAACAGAGAGATAACAGATGCCATGGACCCGAACGCGCGCCCGCCACAATCGCGCCGAGATCGTGCTCAATCAAAAGACGTTCAAGGCCAAAACAATCAAGCATTCCCCGGCTCGCTTAACACCGCCTCCGCCCACAATAAACGCTTCTCTTCGAAAAGCTATCAACTCGTAGACCCGCCACAATCAAGCGCTGCCCAACCCGCGGCGCCCGCCTCCGCCGGCTACTCCGCTCGGCCGGCCGCTGCGCCCACGTAGGCGTCGATCAGCGGGTCCGGCTCTCCCCGAGCAGCGCCTAGCTGCGGCAGGTACAGCGTGGCGACGTAGAAGGCCGCGCCTTCTAGTTCTACCACCCTCGCTTCTCCTTCATCGCCCACGCCGCTGACGCGCAAGTCGCTGCGCTCGAATAGCGGCTGATAGCGACGGTTCAGCTCATTCGAGCAGTGGAACTCCGCGAACGTCTCACTCGCCCCGTAGAAGCGCTCGGCCAGCGAGCCCGCCGCCAGGCGCACGCGCTGCTTCCCCCTGAGCCGCGGAGCGCCTGGCTCGGGGACGGCGCAGGCGGCCGGTATAATCAGCGCCTCGTCAGGCGACGCGCCGTACTCGGCGTGAGCGGCATCGGCCATCCCGAGGACATTGCGCGCATACTCTAACAGAGTATGTTGGAAGCCCCCTCAGGTGCCGAAAAACGGCACGCACCGCTCGCGCGCGAAACGGATGCCGACAAGTGCGCCGTCGAGGCTGCGGTAGGGCGAGCCTGGCGCCGCCCACAGGCCGTCGAAGGCTGCGAGCGCGCCGGTCCCTCCGGCCGCGACGGCGTCTGTAGCCACCCACTCGTACTCAACGCGGACACCGAGCCGCCGCCCGCTGTCCTCGAGCGCCGCGCCGGTCTCACGATGCGAGATGTAGCCGGGGTCGTAATCCCCGACGATGCCGACGCGCGCTCGCCTCATCGCCCCGATTCTATTGGACGAGCGTCCTGCAGCGGAAGTGTAGGGTTAATGTCGAGTATTTGTCGGCGAGTATTTTGTCGCCCACCCGCGCCCGCGCTACAACGGCGCTGCAATCGAGGTTCTTACAGTCCCACTAGGCGGTCGCTCGGTGCCGCCACGCCCCGGCACACGCTGCGGTCTTCCTACCCCGTCGCCAGCGCCTCCTCCGTCGACGGCTCCGTAGCGTACTGGAGGACGATGCGTGCGACATCGACTTCCAGGCCGGTCGTGAAGCCCAGCCCGAGGATCAGCCCGAACACCCGCATGGGCAGGATGATCTCGCCCGGCATTTCCATCATCGGGTTCGGCTTCAGACCCTTCACCCAAGCCTCGTTCGCGGCGTCCATCAGCTCGCGGTTGCGATAGGTCGAGGGGTTGGTCATCGAGCGGAAGAATTCCGCCGTCGCCCGGAAGCCGTCGCCCCCACCTTGCTTCAGGCGGAAGCCGGCTTCCTCCATCGCCTCCACCACGCCCTCGTCATCGTGAGTGAAGATGCAGCGGATCATCTTCTTGAACGCGGTTAGGAACTGAGGCGAGAGGCGCTTCGTCAGCCCGAAGTCCACGATCGCCAGGCGGTCGCTCGGCAGGGCGAAAAGGTTGCCCGGGTGCGGGTCGGCGTGAAAGTGACCGTGCTTCAGCATGAGCTCCACGTACACCTCGACGACTAACCGCGACAGCTTCTTTATGTCGAGTCCCTCCCGGATCCCGCGCTCCAGGTCTGTCACCTTGATGCCGTCGATGTACTCCATCGTTAGCACCCGGTCGCTCGTGTATTCCCAGACAACGCTGGGGATCACGATCTCGGGCCGGTCCGCCAGCAGCGAAGCGATCCTCTCCATGCTGCACGCCTCGTGCAGCATATCCACCTCCAGCGGGATGTTCGCCGCCAATTCCTGGAACGCGGGTTCGAGTGGGAAGGAGTAGAGCAGCCGGCTTTCCAGCCAGATCACGGCCCTTAGCAGCTTCAGGTCGGTGTCAACGAGGCGCTCGATGTTCGGATAGACGACCTTTACAGCTACCTGACGCCCGTCCTTGAGACGGGCCTTGTACACCTGCGCCAGCGAGGCGGCTGCCACCGGCTCTGTGTTGAACTCCAAGAAGACGTCTTCGATCGGCCTACCGAGCTGTCGCTCGATGTGCGGGCGCATCGACTGCCAGCTGCGGGGCGGCACCTGGTCCTGCAGCCGCGAAAGCACGCGCACGTACTCTTCCGGGAACGTGTCCGGCCGGCTCCCGATCGTCTGCCCGATCTTGATCATGAGCCCTTGCAGGCGTACGACCCCGTCGTAGATCTGCCGAGCGCTCCGGGTGTGGTAGGAGCTCAGGCGATCCTGGTACTCCTCCTGTGAGAGCCTGCCGCGACGAAGCGACAGCAGCTTGTACCCGGTGAGGATGGAGGCGACAAGACCGCCGGCGTAGGCGAAACGCAGCGGCCGCATCTCCAGCAGCTGCGGCAGCAACTCGAACCCCTCCCAATCAGCCTGAGTCGTGCGTGATGCCGTGGGTGCGCCACGGCGGGGCGCACCCGCGCGTTCAGCGACCATCACACTTCTCCCTTCTACGGGGCTTTGTGACCTCCGACCTCTGACCTCTTTACCTCGTATCTCTCGAAACCGACTCCACCCGGCTAGCTACCGTCTGCACGGCGTCCAGCACATACGCTTCCAGCTGATCAGCGCGCAGGCGGCCGCCTAGCTCGCTCCGTATGAACGACGCAACAAGGATGTCGACTAGCTGCGCCGCCAGCGACTTGGCCTTGGGCCGCGACCCCTCCGGCAGGTGCGCCGCGATGATCGTTTGGAAGATCGCCATCCAGCGATCGAGCAGCTCTCGCCGGACGAGTTCGGCGTGCTCGTGCGAATAATGCGCCTGCAGCAGCAGAAAGCGGATGAACGCGCGGTGTTCTCGCATCTGCCCCAGGCTGAGTATGGCCACGTCCGAAAGCGCCTGCCGCAAATCCCCCGCTGGTACGCCCTGCTTCACAGTCTCGATGCCCACCCGCAACGGATGCTCTTGGAGGACCGCCTTCAGCAGTTCCTCCTTGGAGCGGAAGTAGTGATAGAGGAGGCCCTTCGTCGCCTCCAGCTCGAGGGCGATGTCGTCCATGCTCGCACGCTCGTACCCCCACTTCGAGAAGACCCGAAGGCCGGCGTCCAGGATTCGCCGTCTCGTTCGGGCCGCGCGCTTGCGCCTGAAATCGGTCAACGGCGCCGCTTGCATACCGGGCAGTATGAGTTATACCGCCGGGTATGTCAATCCTCTTGGCGGCTCCGCTGGCCGTTGCTTCCCTATATCGAACGCCTCGCCGCCAACCGCTGCGCCCGTTCGGCCAGCGCCGGCGCCTCCAGCCCGCGCGCCACCTCCTCGAACGTCGGCCGCGGGCCTCTCCAGCGCAGCGCCTCGACGGAGTCGAAGAGGCGCTCGCCTCTACGCAGCGTTGCCAGGTCGCGGAAGAGATAGGCGCGCTCGCGTTCCAGGTGAAATGTCCTGCAGAGCTGGCCGACCCAGCGGACATCCACGTTCCAGGCGGCGCACTCCGCCGGAAACTCCTCGAGGCTGACCCAGCGCATAAGGACGGCGGCCGTCGAACGCGCGCCCCATCCCGGCAGACCAGGATAGCCGTCAGCGCTGTCTCCTACCAGGGCGAGATAGTCGGGGATCGAAGCCGGCGGTACGCCGAATTTGGCGATCACCCCCGCCTCATCGAGGACTACGCGGGTGCGCCGGTTTAGCTGCACCACGCGCTCGCCCTGGACGCACTGACTGAGGTCCTTGTCCGGCGTGCAGATGTACACGCGCTCAACTTCACGTGCTTCCCCCGCCAGTGCCGCCGCCGAAGCCAGTGCGTCGTCTGCCTCCAACTCCACCATTGGCCATACAACCACCCCCATCGCCTCGAGAGCCTCCTCGAGCAGTGGAAACTGCCCGAGCAGCCGCGGGTCGACGCCTGCGCTCGTCTTGTAGGCGGGCCACATCTCGTTGCGGAACGACTCGATCACGTGGTCAGTCGCCACGCCGATATGCGTAGCGCCACCCTCGAGCATCCCGAGCACTGATCCCAGCACTCCGCGCGTCGCCGCCACCTCCCGGCCACCGACTGTGACATGTGAAGGCACGGCGAAGTGGTGCCGGAACAGCTCATACGTGCCGTCGACGAGATAGACGTCCACGCCCGTAGTCTAACGGACGCGCGAAAGTGGCTATGGCTCGCGAAGCACCGAGCGGCTACGCGGACTGCTCAAACCCGCGTGATGCTTACCAGTTCCGCACGGATCACCGTCCGCGATGTATACTCGCCGCCGAAAACCGGATCGCCCGTTCGGTAGAACGAGCCGCCACACGTAACGATCGTGAGCATGTCGCGGTCGGCCGGATACATCATCTGCAGCGTCGCCGGGTCGTTCGGGTCCATCGACTCGTTCATCACGACCTGGTAGACCACTTGGGCGCCACGGTCGTCTACCAGCCGGATCTGGTCGCCCGCACCGAGGGTGCTCAGGCTATAGAAGACCGCCGCGCCGTTCCAGGTCACATGTCCGGCGAACACGGCGTTCCCTCCGCTTCCGGGCCTCGCCGAGAAGTCGTACCAGGCGACCACTCCACCCGCATAATCACCGGTCGGCACGACCGGGACCCGGTTCTCGTCGAGCCCGTACACCGCGACCGGCGCGTTGACGCCTATCCGATCGATGATCATGGACTGTGTATCCGACAGCGGCGGTAGCGGCGCGGGCCGAGGAGGCGGCGGCGGTGGTGCCGGTGCGACCGTTGGCGCGGGACTAGCGCTGGCGGATGGCGAAGGCGATGCGACGACCAACGCCGCTTCCTCTTCGTCTCCGCCCGGAAAGACCGCGTAGCCAAGAACGCCCAGCGCGAGCGACGACACCGCGGCGAGCGCAATCAGCGGCCGCCTTTTCTCGGGCGCCGTTAGAGGCTCAAGCACGTACTTTCGAAACAAAGATCTGCCCCCCAAAAAAAGGATGTCTGCCTCAAGCTTAAACGCACTTGGACGCGTTTGGTCACCCGGCCCACAACCTGGAACAGATTCACGCGCCGACGCTATAATCCGAAGCCTGAAGGAGGCCCCATGGAAGTCTTCGAGGCCGTCCGCACACTTCTCGCCGTACGCGAGTACCAGGACAAGCCTATCCCGCCCGAGACCAGGCGACGAATCGTCGAAGCCGCTCACCTGAACGCCAGCAGCATGAACCGCCAGCCGTGGCATTTCATCGCCATCGACGACCGCGACACGCTACGGCAGCTCGGCTCGATCGCTCAGTCCGGGCCCTACATCGCACGGGCGCCGTTCGCCGTCGTCGTTTGCATCGAAGACAGCCGCTTCGCCGTTTCAGACGCAAGCAGGGCCGCGCAATCGATGATGCTTACCGCGTGGTCGGAAGGAATCGGCTCGAACTGGGCCGGTTTCGGCGGCCTGGGAGGCGCCAAGGCGATCCTCGGTATCCCTGATAACCTTGATGTCCTCTGCATCATCCCCTTTGGCTATCCGGCGCGTCGCGTCGGCAAGGGAAAGAAGGAGCGCAAGCCGCTGGGCGAAGTGGTCAGCCGCAACCGCTACGGGCAGCCGTTCGCATGACCACCTTACGCAGCGAAGACCGCGAAGCAGGCGTCCGGCTGCTCACCCTCGACCGCCCGCCGGCGAACGCCATCACGCCGGCGCTCCTGAACGATCTCTCCGGTGCGCTCGACGCGGCCCGCGACGACGACACGGTGCGCGCTGTCGTTTTCACCGGCCAGGGGCGCTTCTTCAGCGCTGGCCTCGACCTCCGTGGCGGCATCGACTTTCAGGCGCTCAGTTCGACGGGCGCTCCTAGCGACCCCTTCCTTCCGCTGCGCGACTGCCTGCTGAACTTCCTCCGCTTCCCCAAACCAACTGTCGCCATAGTGCGGGGTCACGCCATCGCCGGCGGCCTCATCCTGCTTCTCGCCTGCGATTACCGGCTCGGCCTGGAAGGTGACTACCGCATCGGCCTGAACGAGGTTGCGATCGGCGCTTCGTTCCCGAAAGCCGCCTTCGAGATCGTCCGCCTGCGCCTCACCCACCAGCAGGCGAGCGAGCTCCTTCTCGGGGCCGCCCTCTACCCGGCCGGCCAGGCCGCCCGCCTCGGCGTCGTCGACGAGCTTCTGCCCCCCGGCTCCTTCGAAGAGACCGTGTTCCGCCGTGCGTCCCGCCTCGGCTTCTTCCCGCGCGACGCATACGCCCATACCAAGGCCGCCCTGGTCGCCGAAACCATCGCCCGCATCGAGTCCGAGACGCCTGAGGAGGCCCAGCGCACAGCCGCCGTCTGGCTCAGCGCCGAGAGCGTCGCCGCCCGCGCAGCGCAGGCGCAAAAGCTCAGCAGCTGAACATTCTTGCCGGGCAGGGTGAACGCGGCCTCCACCCGTCACTCCGAGCGAGCGGGGCGGGGGCAGGCGGCAGCGGGGTGGAGGCGAGGAATCTCAGCGTACGCCAGGCAGCGAGGCGCCTCGCACAAATCCACAAAAGTAAACAACCGAAGGCTGATGGTGGAAGGCTGACAGCTAATCTCCCCCGTTGACGTAACGGATTTCCCCAGCGCCGCGTCAACCATTACGATGGCCTACTCAGACCAAACCCCCGCAACTGCCACCGGGGCAGCGTGCCCCGTGTGCGGCGCGCGCGCCGAAGCGGGCTCCCTCTTCTGCGCGGCCTGCGGGGCCTACCTCAAGACCGATGACGGCCGCCGCACGAAAAAGCGCGAGACGCGCACCGCCCTCGCCAACGGCCACTCGGGCGACGTCCCGGAACAGTACTCGCTCGTGCAACTCCTCGGCGAGGTAGCCCACCTTCAGCGGGACTTGCTCAAGCAGTTCCGGCAGGGCCAGGCCGTGCAGGCGCGCCAGTTCTCGCGCGCTCTCGAGGCGCAGGCCCTTCAGCTCGACAAGGCGCTCGCGCACGCCGCCGGTCAGGTCGAGGCCTCCGAGCAACGGCTCCTGCTATGGCAGCGCTGGGCCGCCGGCATCGCCGCCGGTTGCGTCTTCATCCTCGTCGTGGCCACCCAGCTCGTCTAGGCGCCCGACCGCCGTCAAAGCAACTTCGTGTCCGTTCGTCCTGAGCCTGTCGAAGCTCTTCGTATAGCTGCGCTCGTGTTGGTGGCGCGGACGCGATACGGCTGCGCCCGCGCCACCCGCTCCGTACGCTCCTCGCTCGAACGGCTCGTCCGCGCGTCTTCTACCCGCGCGTTGAGCACCGCCCCCGCCAGGAACAGCAGGTTCGACCAGTACAGCCAGACGATGGCGGCGATCACCGCCACGATGAGCCGAATGGTCGTCCGGGGCTGCAGCCGCATACACGAGGGAACGGAAGGTGGATCGATTGCCGCTATTACAGGCTAGTTGCCTAGGGCTCGATCCAGACGTTTATCGACGTTTCTTGGTACGCCGTGTCATCGAAGCCAAACGAGAGGACCGAGGGTCCTGGCTGCGCGTCGGCTGGCACGTCGATATACATTTCAAACGTTGCGCTTGCGTACGGCGGCATAGGGTTCACGGGCTCGCAGTTGAGCCGGTGAGTAGTGAAGCTCCCTGATACGCCCTCCAGTTCCTCCTGATAGGTCGGACAGCGAGACCAGTCTAGGGTTTCGGGCGGCGGGTCCTCGGTCCCGGGAATCTTGCTTGTGACGGGGCGCTCATTCAGCACCGTTATCAGGAACCGCATTCGCTCACCGGCATGGGCAAAGGCGGGTGCGTCGAGCTCAGTCTGCACCGAGTACCCTCCGGAGCCGCCGCCGGTGCCTTCCGGGTGAAGCTCAGATCGGTACATTTCACCAACACAAGTGCCCCACCCGGTGGCCGCATTCGGTTTTAAGTCGACGCCTCCAAGGCTTGGTCCGGCGCTCACTTGGAGTTGGGTCACAGCTGTCGTGCAGGGAGACGAGTGAGACGTCTCTATCCGGCCTCTAGCGCTGTATGTAAAGCCTTCGGCCGGGTTCGATATGCCGGGGTATTGAGGGCCATTCT
>Ga0209058_1003994_pt1 | contig 11829 bp, 12 predicted proteins | sample GraSoiAngelo_147_FD_185904 | JGI IMG/M metagenome (GOLD analysis project Ga0209058, IMG submission 185904) | Grasslands soil microbial communities from the Angelo Coastal Reserve, California, USA - 14_1009_05_40cm (SPAdes) (version 2) | ecosystem: Environmental > Terrestrial > Soil > Grasslands ... | reverse complement strand
TCCGCAACGCGTTCGCTCACGCCCCGTTCGCGGCGACATGGTCGATCGATCCGGACTGCCGCGACAAGGTCTTTGCCGTTCCAGATATCATCGCGCTGAAAACCACAGGTCTCCACGGCAATGTATTCGATTGGCGGCATTACGGCGGGCCGCTGGCCCTGTTGCGTCTCTGCCGGTTCGTTCGCATCGAGATCCTGAAGGATGAGGCGCTACCCCGCAAAGTGGCGCCCATCCCTAGGACCGTTAGTTACCAGATCGGTGATCTCGTCCTGACACCGAGGGACGGGCTTCCGCGCGATGCGGTGCGACTGGAGGTCGAAAGGCTCGCTGATGGTGGCATCCCTTTGCCTGGGGGATACGTTGTCCGCCCTGTCGGCAAGGACTGACGAGCTCTGAAGCTCGGGCGGCCGAACTACCCGCAGGGCCGGCAAGGGCAGAAGATGAAAATCTATGCGAGCCTTGACGACCATATCGGCGATGGCATCGTGTGGCTTCGGAAGCCGGGCTTGCCGGCGAGATGCGTGTTCTGCGAGGCTCTCCAGCTCGAAGAGAACTTCCTGAAGCGATACAATCAGCCCTCGCGCCACACGATCGAGGACTCTGCATCGGCGATCGTCATGAGCGGCTGGTACCGAATCCACCTTGGCGGTCTTCAGACACAGCAAGAGTACGTGCTCGAGGTCACCGTGGCCGACTCGTGGTGTGGCAAGATCCGAGCCTGTATGCAGCATCCGCAGATTGTGGTCCGCGTGGCCGTATGGCTCGGCCTCGTGAGCGTGGCGCTTGGAGTGTTCGGCGTGATTCTGGGTGTCATTAGCGTGTGGCCAAGGAGGGGCGGTCCATCGTGAGCGAGCAGGAGCAGCCCAAGAACGCGCTGGAGCGGCCCGCTGGCTCGCATTCGCTCGCGGCGGCCGCTCAGCGCGAGCGTTGGGCAAACGAGCGTGATGGGGCGGAGCCTCGTTTCAACGATGGTCTGGCGGCATGAGTGATCGCGGACCGAACACGACGCGACCGGACGCGCTGGGCCGATGAAGGAGTTTCTGCGCGGGATTGCCGTTCTGTATCCCAGCACCCGTTGCCGCGTGGAGTCGATCCTTCGTATCGACACTGAAATCGATCGATTGCCGGCCGCTGCGTTCTTCGAGCCGGTGTCCTTGGTTGAGGTTGTCAATGGGAAGCGGCGCTTGCTTGCGCTCTCCGCCGATCTCTTGAACGCATGGCGCCAGCATGCTGCATACGGCGCCAGGGCGCGGTTACGCTCGATGGAGCGAGGAATCTTCAGTGAACTACAGGCGCACCAGGTTCTTTCCGCCATGGTCCTCGCGCGCGCCCACATGGAAGCTGCGGCTCAGGCGGCCTACTGCGAGCAAGTGCTGGTAGACACCGCAAAGAGCGGGGCATGGGACGACATCAGCGAGACTGTGCTTCGAACGATGCTCGGCACGAGCCTCCGAATTGCCGCGAAGCGGGATCCGCGGGTCGATGAGTTCATTACGCCGACGGAACACTTGCCGTTGGAGATCGGAGAAACGATCAAGGCGCTCGATCGTTTTGTCGCGTCTGGCCAGGCACCTGGGCGCCATAGCCAGGTGATGTATTCGTTCCTGTGCGAGTTCGCACACCCGACGCTCAGGGGCATAAGGAGGTTCTTCGATAGCACGGATGTGGACGGAGGCTGGACGATTCAGTATCGAACAGGCGATGACCCGACGGTTCTAGAGGCGGAAGTCGTCATGGTCTTGGAGATCGTCCTCGAGAATATGCGATGCGGCTATGCGTGCTCAGAGCTCCTCCGCCGGAGCCGGATACGTGGCGTGTACCCGCATCTCGAGCTTCAGCCTCCCTCGCGGGCCGATCTCCGCTTCGTATGGCTGCAACTGCTTCAAAGGCCTGCCGAAGCCTGAGATGGCAGCACCGGCGAGTGTTGCCCAACAGCACGCTCGACCGGGCCGGCTCGCATTCGCTCGCCGCCGGTCAACTCGAGCGTTAAGGGTACCAGCGAACGCGGCGAACATGGTGACGCGCGTGGTTGACGATGAGTCGATTCGGAGCTTTCTGCTTTCGGAAGTCTTGCGGTTCGTCGAGCGCGCTCGCAATTGCCCCGGTGTGAGACGAATTGCTCTCGTCGGGTCATTGATCAGAGACAGGCACGATCCGAAAGATGCCGACGTGCTGGTCACGGTAGATGACGATGCCGACCTCGCCTCTCTCGCGACTGCCGGTCGGGGACTCAAGGGCAGAGCGCAGAGTCGGAACAAGGGCGCCGATGTCTTCCTCGCCGCTCCGTCCGGCACGTACATCGGCCGTATCTGCCATTGGCGTGAGTGTCGACCCGGAGTCCGGCTGGCCTGCGACGCTCGCCACTGTGGGCGCCGGCCCTTTTTACACGACGACCTGGACGTCGTGACGCTCGACCGTGGTTTGGTCGAGGCCCCACCGTTGGAACTTTGGCCGACGGTTGTGCCTCGTGCTCGACTTCCCTGGGACGTCAAGACCCAGCTTGTTCAGCCACTGACGGAAAGCTCCGTACACGATGATGCGCATGGTGCCTGACCAGCGCCTGGACCGAACCCGTGCAAATCGGGCATACGCCCGTTTTGCAGGCTGGCTCACGATTCCGCCGTCGCTGTTGCTGCGGGCAGGGACGAGGCGGTCCAGTAGGGGCGGAGGCTCGACGGCGGCCGCGCGACCCCAAGCGATGCGCCCAAGCGCCCGGAGCTGCGCTTAGTCACGGCGCTTGGAACGGTCACGCGGCCGAAGAACCTAGCGGTGGCGCTACGCGCCCCTCCGATTTGACTTCTCTGGCGCCACTCCGGTTTTGGGTGAGAGGGGCGGCCAGAGAAGCTGTTCATCGCTGGTCTGGCTGGGCGGTGGATCTGGTCGCTGGCGGCGCCGCCGGTCTCGGGCGGTGTCCGGACAACACGCGTAGGCCGCAAAGGTGCCCGCGGAGACGACGTGCCTTGGGAGGATCTGGGGTCTACAGGGCTTGTGGAGCTCGCCTGGCCGGTCAGGGCAAGCTTGTCTGCTGGTCCGGCCCGAGGTCCAATTCGAGCTGAGGTTCGTACAGTGGGTCGGCCGAGTGACTTTGAGGGGACGCGGCTCTCGACGCGGGTAATGGTTCTGACAAATTTTCTGACAAAACGTCGGTAGATGACCCTCTCCCAGGCCTCGCTGGACACGGCGCCCGCTCGCTAACCTCGCGTGCGGTATACCGTGGGATACCAGCCGATCAGCCGCAATAGATTTCCCAAGCTGGACGTCGCCGGTTCGAATCCGGTCGGCTGTTCCAATTCTTCGAGACGTTACGGGGAGACCCGTAACCGCTTCGCTGCGTCGAGTGACCATCCAGTGACCACGGCCACCCTCACAGCCCCTCGTCCGCCAGCCTTTTCGGCACCATGATGGGTGCGCTATGCGAGGGCCCATGCGGGGCGACGCTCGCCGCATCGGGCCCAACTGCTCCTGTCGGGATCGATCTCGTTGGCCGCGCGGCAACTTGGTGCAGATCCTGGAGGGCATCAAGCCGGGAGAGAAAGTCGTCACCGACGGGAGCTTCTTCCTGCGAGGTGAGGCAAGCCGGACGCGTTCCAGCGGCGGTTAGGAGGCCGAATCCTTGACGCGAGTTTCGGCGTCTCTATGGCGTCTCTATACTGAAGAAGGACAGGATGCTATGAGTTGGCGAGGGGTCGTTGTCGTGCTGATCTTGATCGGGTCGGTCCTTTTCGGCCCGATCGCAATGTCGGATGCAGGCTGTTCTCTGATGGGGGCGATCTGCGACGGCCCTTGCGGGATGTCCTGCGCCGTCTTCTCGCCCACCATGTCGCTCGCACCGATCTCGAGCGTGGCCCTGGACACCATTTCTGATGTCCATCGTCATGCGAACGTATTTGCAGGGCGCGAGCTCCCCCCACGATCTCCGTTCCTTTCCGCGTAGTCGCTCTATAACTTCTTCGAAAAACTGATCGTTTACCGCGGCTCATCTCTGTCCTGTGAGGACAGATCGGGCTCAGTCCCGCTGCCGCGAAGGGGGTTCCATGTACAGGCTTATGCTCTTGCTCGTCGGCGTTTCAGCTGCGCTTGCCGCGTCCGTCGGTAGCGGATACGCGTCACCAGCCGTCCTTGACGTTCTCAGCGCCGCTGCGGCCCAGTCGTTTCTTGATGTGGCCGTGATGCTGAACTCGTCGCGGCTTTTGGTGGGGCGCGGACGGGCAGGCGACGCGCGTAACGAATCCTGCTCCATCACGCGTGGGAGCGTCGCTTGATCAAGCTGTAGGGACGAGGGGCGCGTCACGGGGAATCGGTCGCCCGCCTGAAGTCCGGTCCAGCGAGCAGCCGCCTCAGCGCCGGCACGAGATCACGCGGCTGATGAAAGGGATGCCGCCGAAACACCGCCGCGTACTGTGCGTCGAGCGTGGTGAGGGCCTCCACCCTGGTCCGCGCGACCTCATGAACCTGTTCGACGCGCTCGCGCGCGAACAGCAGGCTTTCCGGATCAACGTAGCCCGCCTGCATGAAGCCGCGCGTTTTCTTGGCGCACCGGCAAGGGTTCGACCGATTCACAAGCCCGCAGCGGTCGTTCATGAAGCTGTGCAGGTCTCGGCGCGCACGGGTGAGTCGCTGGCGGAAGTTCTCGCGACTGATCTCAAGCAGCTCCGCCCCGACGGCATCGGTTACGTCGAGAATCTCGCCCAGGATGTAGATCAGGCGTTGTTCTCGATCGAGGCAGAGCAGCATGCCGGAGGTGCACGATAGCCGAGCCTCATCCACGAGCAGGCGCAGATCGACCGGCACGCTGCGTTGATCGGGCAGATCCAGATCGGGCGTGCGGTCAAGCGCGTGCGCATAGCAGTTGAAGCTCATCCTCGCTGGCTCAAGCCGCCCCCGCTTCGCGTTGAGCACGTGGTTGACGGCGATGCGGTAGAGCCACGTGCGAAAGCTGCTGCGCCCCTCGAACGAGGACAATGCCGTGACTGCCTTGACGAGGATCTCCTGCGTCGCGTCCTCGGCATCCTGCGGGTGATACAGCATGCGGAGGGCGATGTTGTAAATCCAGGCCTGATGGCGCCCGACGAGCTCCTCGAGCGCCTCGCGGTCACCGGACTTGGCGCGGAGGACGAGGACTCGATCCTCGGGGTCCGTGGCGGGATTCTCCGCAAAGGGATTGCCACTACCCATGACGGGGTCTCCGGTCACTCAATCGCCTGGTCGTCGATCAACAAGGCCCCCGACATAGCGGGCCGTGTAGACCAGCCGGTCGCTCTCGTAAATGGTCTCTTCGCCCGAGAAGTTGGCCACGGTGCCTTCGTGCGCGTTCCGGTAGGTGGACCCGCCCTCCGAGAACTCATCGGGACCACGAACCGGGAACGCTGCCGGCGCCTCCCGCAGGGCCCGCTGCAAGAACGTGTACACCCGCTCGGGGTCGGCGCTCGCGCCTTCGACCCATCCGTAGTAGACGGCCATCCAGACGGGCCGTCCGTCGAGGAACACGACTTCCCTACCGCCATAAGGCTCCCCGCCGAAGTAGTTGTCGTGAAATCTCCATTTGCCCTGCTCAAGGACGATGGTCGTCGAGTGATCGGCTTCCTGGACCTTGACGGCAGTACCGCCGGCCGCGTAGCCACGCCGACTGGCATCCAGCAAGAACCGTAGAAGGGCTGCCTCATCCATGCCGTGTCCTCCTCTTCTTCACTCTCTTGGACACGTCACTTCCGGGAGTGTGACAACCCTGGGCGAGGCGCGACGCGCGGCGACGGGTACCTCCCGTGGCGACGCCGATTTTACGCGCGGATCGCGACCGGCGCAGGGCGCGGCCTCCTCATCGTCCAGACCACCACGAGGCCGGACATGAGCGTGAGCGCCGCGACCAGGTGGATCGCCGCCGCCAGCCCGACGAAGTCTGCGACGGCGCCGGAGACGAGCGCGCCGACGGCATAGCCGAGGTCGCGCCAGAATCGGTAGACGCCGAGGCTGGTTGCTCGCCACGTCGGGTGTGCATAGTCCGTAATTGCCGCCAGCAGCGTGGGATAGACCATCGCCGTGCCGAGTCCCTGGAGCGCGGCCCCGACCACCCACGATGCAAAGGCAGGGACAAGGACGGTCACCCAGATTCCAGCCGCCTGCACGATCATCCCGCCCGCGATCAACTCCTTGCGGCCGAAGCGGTCGGATAGGGGCCCCGTCGCGACCTGCAGAACGCCCCACACCATGGGATACACCGCTTTGATGATGCCGATGCTGGCGACGCCGAGCCCATAGCTGGCGAAGAACAGCGGATAGAGCCCCCAGGACATGCCGTCGTTGAGGTTATTGACGAGGCCCGCCTGGCAAGCCGCGAAGAGGCTCACGTTCCCTAGGGTGGTGACGTAGAAGACGTGGCCAAGCGATGGACGGAAGCTGCTCGTCGTCTGGGGTGCCGTGGCCGCTTCGAGATGCGCGTAGGGACGTGTCTCTCTCACGAACAGAATGGAGACAGCGAGGCCGATAACGGCAATGACAATCCCAAGATAGAAGGGCTGGGGGCGCAACGCGCTGTGCGCGGCGATGTAGCCCGTGACCCACGACATCACCCCCACGGCGAAGTAGCCCGCGAACTCGTTCAGCCCAAGGGCGAGGCCCCGGCGCTTTGGTCCAACCAGATCGACCTTCATGATGACGGTCATCGACCACGCCATCGCCTGATTGGCGCCGAGCAGCACGTTGGCAAGGTCGATCCACCACCACGCTGGTGCGTAGATGATCAGGAACGGTACGGGCAGAGCGAAGAGCCAGCCGACGACCAGGATCGGCTTGCGGCCGATGCGGTCCGACGCCCGGGCCGCGATCAGGTTGATCACCGCCTTCGTCACCCCGAAGCTCACGATGAACGACGTGATGGCCGTCTTCGAGCTGAGACCGAACTCTTGCTCGCCCAGGAGTGGCAGCACCGTCCGCTCCAGGCCTACCATCGCGCCGACGAAGGCGTTCAGGACGACGAGGAGCGCGAACTGCGGGAGGTTCTCCCGCAGTCCGAGCCGCAGTTCGCTCATTCCCCGCTGAGGTTGCGCCGCCGGTTCTCGGCGAAGGCCTCCGGCTGCGGCGGAAGGTCCGCCAGGACGAACTCGACGAACTCTGACTTCGAGGTAAGACGGAGCGCCGGATTGAAGCGGCGCTCGAAGCCGATCGTCGAGCCAGGCTTTCCGCTCAGCCCCTTGCCGCACGCCGCGCCACCGAAGTCGCGGGAAAGACCTCGACATGATCGGGCAACGTCAAGATTTTGCCGTGGAGACTCTCGTGGAGCTCCTCGGCGAACGCCGTCTCTGAGCCGGCGCCAATGAGGTCCGGGCGGCCAACGCCACCGGAGAAGAGAGTGTCGCCGGTCAGGACGAACCAGGGTTCCGGAGCCCGGGTCTTGTCGGTGACCAGGATGGAGACGCTGTCGGGCGTGTGCCCCGGGGTGTGGAGGATCGAGAGCGACACGTTGCCGAGTTCATGCCGCTCACCATCCCCGACGTCGATGTGAGGGAAGGCGACCGGTGCCGATTTGTGGAAGATCACCGGCGCACCCGTTGCTTCTGAGAGGCGACGGGCGCCCGACAGGTGATCGGCTTGGACATGCGTCTCGAAGATATGGGTGATCCGCATCGACTTCTGGGCCGCCGCCTCGAGGTAGGGCTCGATCTCGAGCTGTGGATCCACCACAGCGCAGCAGGCTGCACCCCCTCAGCCGAACAGGTAGCTGGCGCAGCCGGTCTTCGGCGACAGAAAATGGCGAAAAATCATCGGGGCCTCCTTTCCGGTTCTGGGCTTGTCATACGCGAGGCTGTGCTATAGGGTCCAATACGAACTTTGGATCTTAAGCATAGGGAAAACCCGAAATGACGCTGCGGCAGCTCGAAGTCTTTCTCGCGGTCGTCCGGGAAAAGAGCTTCAGCCTGGCAGCGAAGAGAATCCATTCGTCGCAACCGACGCTCTCTGAACACATCAGCGAGCTCGAGAGCGAACTAGGGAAGCAGCTGTTCTTCCGCCAGGGTCGCCGCCGAGTCGTCACCGTGACCGAGGCTGGCCGCGTCTTCGAGCAATTTGCGGAGCGTGCCGTCTCCGCGGTCGAGGGCGCGCGCCAGGCGCTTGCTGACCTGGATGGCCTCGCTCACGGGTCGCTCCTGATTGGTGCCAGCACGACTCCGGGGCTGTACGTGCTGCCTCGAATCGTTGCCGCGTTTCGGACCAAATACCCTGGTGTGGATGTGAAGCTCCAAATCGCTAATTCTCAGGTCATCGAGGGACGAGTCCGAGAGCGTGAGCTGGATCTTGGGATCGTGGGCGGGCATTCCATCAGGCCGGGCCAGGAATGTCTAGCGGCCGGAATGCTCGATGAGCTCGTTCTGATCGTGCCGCCCGAGCACGCCTGGGCTAGACGTCGGGACATCGCCCCCGAGTCCCTCGCCGATGAACCGCTGCTCGTCCGGGAGGAAGGATCTGCGACCCGCAGCGTTACCGAACGCGCGCTGCAGGGCGCTGGCGTCAAGTTTCGAATGGAGATGGAGCTTGACCATCCCGAAGCGATCAAGCAGGGCGTGATGGCTGGGCTGGGAGTGGCGTTCGTTTCACTCTTCGCAGTGCGAGGGGAAACAGCGACCGGCCGGCTCCGCGCGCTCCGGCTTCGAGGTGTTCGTATTCAGCGACACTTTCACGTCATCCACCACGAAGCCCGGAGAGTCACCGCGAGCGCGCGCGCGTTTATGGAACTACTCGAGCAGACCGCGCTGCCCAAAAAAAACAATCGACGTCGACCCGATGAGGGCCACTGACGACGCCGTAATGTTTGTCACGTCGGCCGGCGCCATCATCCGCGACGCACGAGCGCGCCTCCGCCCCGTCGCTGCCGGCTGATTCTCGGCCACCGATCGCCGACCAAATAGCCGCGAGGAGTCTGGAGTCTACAGCGACACCACCTTGTCGGCTGCAGCCGTTTTCTCGGCAAAGATTTTCGGGGTGATGAACTGGGCATTCTTGCTCTTGAGATCCACATCGGTGACCCCACGGGCCACCGAGCACTTCCCTCAGACGAAGATCGGCACTCTCTGAGCGATCACTGAGGCCAGCATGTCCTTGAGTGGCGGCATCGCGACGGGCATGACCGCCCCCGCGACATCGTCCTTCATCAGGTAGGCGGCTTCGCCAGCGAGAAAGATCATTGGCTGGTGACCGGCTTCGACCGCGCCCAACGCGAAATTGAATGGCAGCCCCGCCCGCGTGGGATCGTCGCTGCCTGCGGTACCGACGTAGAGAATGATGGCCATTGCTTCCCCCCTTCTTCTACCGACTAGCCGCTCTTGCCGCCTGGTCCTCGGCAATCGTCGTCAGCGAATGCTGTTCCAGGGTGAGGATATGCTTGGCGATAACCCGATAAGTCCACTGGCCGGGGGCCGTCTCGCTGTTGAACTGCGCGTCTGTAAGGCCGATGAGTGAACCTATGAACCGCGCCCGTTCGGCGAGCCACTCGGCCACCAGGCGTTCCATCGGCGATGCCGTGTTCCGCGACTCGTAGCGCCCTTCGAGGACTTGCCCTGTATGGATCTTTTCGTGGTCGATATCGTTGGTGATGAGCGTCCACACGTCCTTCCCTTGTGCGCACGGGTGCGACGATGACATCGCGAGTTCCCGATCCGATGCCTCGAGCAAGGCGTCCATGGTCCTCATCGTCTGCTCCATCAGTTCACGGATCGCCTCCCGGACGGTCTCTGCCATATGTTCCTCCCCCTCGATCCGCCACCGGATGAATCTCCGACCGCTGACGCAGTGGTTTTGCGCAGATCGTAACACCGGCGACCTGCGCGTGCTGAGGGCAGGTAATGCAACACTTGACCTTGCCCCTAAGGTTAAGGCCTATCCTGTCCATATGGAGCGGAACGGGTTGCTCATCGGCGCGGTAGCGGCGCGTAGCGGCTTGAGTCGCAAGGCGGAATCTCGGCGTAGAGAGGGTTATTTCGCAGGCCTCGGCAGGCCGATGACCGTCCCTTCGCGGCGCGAGTCGGCGCCGCCGTACTGCTTGCCCGTCTGCAGATCGATCACCACCGCCTGCACGGAGCCGATCGGCGCCGGGCTGCCGACGGAGTGGCCGAGGGCCTGAAGGCCCGCGATGGCGGCGTCGCTGAAGCCGGCCTCGCGCGAGACGAAGCCTCCCGCGCTCGTGACCGAGATCCGCGGGGCGTCGATCGCCTGCTGAATCGTCATGCCGTGGTCGATGAGGTCGAGCGTGATGTTGAGGACGGTGTTGATAATGGTCGCGCCGCCCGGCGAGCCGTAGGCCGCGATCGGCGTGCCGTCCTTGAAGAGGATGCTCGGCGACATGCTGCTACGCGGGCGCTTGAAGGGCGCCACGTCATTGGCGCCGGGGTTGCCGGTCGCGGGGTTCAGCGTCGGCGTCATGTTGAAGTCGGTCAGCTCGTTGTTGAGCAGAAAGCCGTAGCCCGGGACCATGATGCCGGTTCCCCACGCCTGCTCGATAGTCGTCGTGTAGGAGACGATGTTTCCCCACTTGTCGACGATCGCGAAGTGCGTGGTGTGGCCCGGGTGCTCGGACGGCGCCGCCGCCAGCATCACCCGCCCTGGCGCCTTCGCGACATCATAAGGGAGCGGGTTACCGGGTAGCGGCGGCGCCATCCGGTGGTCGGGATCGATCATGGCCCCCCGGAGCGCGATGTACGCAGGCGCGAGCAGGCCGATCTTCGGGACGTGGACGAAGTCCTCGTCGCCCATCCAGACCGACCGGTCGGCGAAGGCGAGCCGCATCGCCTCGATCATGGCGTGGAGCGTCTTCGTGGTACCGAAGCCGAAGCCCTGGGTGGTGTCGCCCAGCGGAAACTGCTCCAGCATCTTCAGCATCTGGAGAATCGTGAGCGCGCCCGACGAAGGCGGCGACATCGACGCAAAGGTGTAGCCGCGATAGTCACGGCTGATCGGCTGACGGATCTTCACGTCGTACTGGTCGAGGTCGGCGAGCGTCATCCGCCCCGCGCCGATCGGCCCTACCCGCGTGCGTTGCTGGGCGGCGAGGATCGCGCGCGCGATCTCGCCGCGATAGAGGACGTCGGGGCCCTGTGCCGCGATGAGACGGAACGTCCTCGCAAGGTCGGGCTGGACGAGGAGGTCTCCCGCCTGGAGGGGCGAACCGTCGGGGCGTCGGAAGAGGGCGCGCGTCTCAGGCTGGAGCGTCGTGCGAAAGCTGGCGCTTGCGGCAGCGAGAAAGGCGTTGATCGCGAAACCCTGCTCCGCCAGCTTGATCGCCGGCTGGAGCGCGTCCGCGAGGGAGACGGTCCCCCAACTGCGGAGCGCAGTCGCGACGCCGAGGAGGGTCCCGGGAACGCCCACGGAGATCCCGCTCGTCGACGCCTGCGTGAAGTCCATGCCGGCGAACATGTCCGCGGTCGCCGCCGCGGGCGCCTTTTCTCTCGACTCCATCGCGAACGTCTCGTTCGTCTTCGCCAGGTGGATCATCATGAAGCCGCCCCCGCCGATACCGGAGAACTGCGGCTCGACGACGTTCAGCACGAACTGGACGGCGGCCGCGGCGTCGATCGCGTTGCCGCCGTTTTCGAGCATCCTCGCTCCCGCCTCGGCGGCGAGCGGGTGCGACACCGCCACCACGCCTTGCAGGAATGCCTTGTCCCTCCAGGAGGGCGGCCCAGCGTCCGCGGGCGCCTGCGCGGTCACGGGCAGCGCGGTGCCGGGCGGGACCCCGGGCGTTTCCTGGGGCCGGTCGCCCCACGACTGTGCCGCGATCACAAGCGCGAGAACGAAGGCGAGAGCCACGCCTGACAGAGGGTACGGGCGCAGTCTGAAGGCCATCAG
>Ga0209058_1003991_pt1 | contig 11836 bp, 9 predicted proteins | sample GraSoiAngelo_147_FD_185904 | JGI IMG/M metagenome (GOLD analysis project Ga0209058, IMG submission 185904) | Grasslands soil microbial communities from the Angelo Coastal Reserve, California, USA - 14_1009_05_40cm (SPAdes) (version 2) | ecosystem: Environmental > Terrestrial > Soil > Grasslands ... | reverse complement strand
TAGCACTACAGGTCGCCGGGACGCCGGTGTTTTCGCAACAGAGGCCGCAGCAGCGGCCCGCCCGCCGGGTATTGCAAGACGCGGTTCTTGGTTTTTACGTCAGCGAATTTCAACAACAGGCCGAAGTCAGCAGTGAAACGTTCGGGAAGATCCTGCCCTTTCTGCAACAATTCGTGCAAGATCGATTTGAGGTCAGCCAGCGCCGGACTCGGGCGCTCAATCAGCTTCGGCAAGCCATTCAGCGCGGCGGTTCCGACGAGGATCTCAAGCGCGCCATTCGCGACTTCGATGCTGCCGACGCGGATTTCCAATCGAATCAAGAAAAATTCCTGAGCAATGTCGATCCATTGTTAGATTCGCGGCAGCAAGCCAAACTGCGAATCTTTCAGGTCATGGCGGATACCCGCATGCGCCAGATCTTGACGAGCGTCCGGAACCCCAACCGAGGGCGATAAGAAGAACATTCCCCTCCTCGCATAGGAGGGGAATATACACTTCACCCAACATCTTTTAATAGGGACTTCGACAGGTTGAACTGTCTAGCTTCTGCCGTGCGATCTCAAGGATCCGTTTTGGTTGGATCATCACCCTCCGTGACATCCATATCGAGAATCTTTTCGGCATCTTCCGCATCCTCGGACCGAACGACAAGGTCAATGCCCTGAGAGACCGCGAGGCCGTAATAATGACGGCGCGCAGTGTCGCTTCCCACGTCCGCGCATCGAGGCAGACATTCGCAATCACCGCAAATGAGCATCTTGACAGCATATAGGGCATACATCATGATGCTTTTATGAGAACAACGGTGACGTTGGATAAGGATGTTGAGAAGATGCTCCGTGATGCAATGCATAGTTCGCGCAGGTCATTTAAACAAATGATCAATGCAGCAATCCGAGCCGGGCTGAGTAAGAAATCAGTTGGCGCGAAGCGAACCCCTTTCAAGATCAAGGCCAAACCTATGGGTCTGCGGGACGGTATTGATCCGACTGCGCTGAATAAACTCGCCGGCGAACTGGAAGCGGATGCTATTGTTTCGGCCGCTCGCCGGGCCAGGCACAAGTGATCGTGCCGGATATAAACCTGCTGCTTTACGCCTATGATGCCGCTTCGCCGTTCCATGCGAAAGCTGTCTCGTGGTGGAAACAATGTCTGGCGGGTGCGGAGCCGGTCGGTTTGCTGCACGTCGTCGTATTTGGATTCCTTCGCGTCGGTACGAATGCTCGTGTATTTCATAAACCGTTGTCACCGGCAGAAGCTTCGGCGAGCATCCGGTCCTGGTTCGCGCAGCCCGTGGTGCAATTCTTGGCCCCGGGCCCCGATCACACCGAGCGCGTGCTGACGCTTTTAGAAGGTCTCGGGACCGGTGGAAACTTGGTGACCGATGCTCAGATTGCTGCAACTGCTATTGAAAACGATGCCATATTACACACGTCGGACGCCGACTTCATAAGATTCCCGAATCTGCGATGGTTCAATCCGATTAGTGGAATGGGTACACTCTCCGTGCGCCGCGCTCGTCCGAAAAAACCGGAGCGATAACGCCTGGCCCGATGACGAGTAACAATCGACTTGGCATAATTGAATCCGTTTACGATGCCGTAGCGGACGAAAGATTCAGTTCGCGCTTCGGTTGGAGTTCTAGAACACAAATCCCCTCCTGAGATATATTCCTTAGCGTGTGGTTAACAATTTGAACGGAGGTTTTATGGATTCGTTTTTGAAGAAGGTGGGTTTGATTTTTTCCGTGGGGTTCGCACTCTTTCTGATCGCAGTCCCCGCATTTCCGCAAGGCAACACAGGACGCATTCTGGGAAACATCACCGACGCAACGGGCGCGTTGATTCCGGGTGCCTCCGTGACTATCACCAACGTGGAACGAGGCACGTCGCAGACTCTCGTTACCAATGAAGCCGGCGCTTACAACGCGCCGAGCCTTCCCCCCGGCACATATCAAATCCGTGCCGAACTCTCGGGTTTCAAAACCGTCGAGCGCTCCAACGTTGTGTTGGAAGTCGGTAAGGAACTGAAGATCGATATCACGCTCGAACCCGGCGCAGTAAATGAAAAGGTAACCGTTACCGAGGAAGTCCCGTTGATCGAAACCGCGAACGCTGTTTTGGGCGGCACGCTGCAACCCGGAACGATCGCCGACTTGCCATTGAACGGCCGGAATTTCATGAACCTGCTCCAACTGCGACCGGGCGTGACGATCTATCCCGGTGGCGGCGCATGGACACAAACAACCAATGGTCTGCGGCCGGAACATAACGTTTATATCCTGGATGGCATCACGGCCATGGAGCCGCTAGGCGGTCAAAGCACAATCAACTCCGTGAGCCTCGCTGGCGACGCGGCATCGCTGCTGGCGATCGACACCATTCAGGAATTCAGCACCCAGCAAAATCCCAAGGCGGAATACGGTTGGAAGCCGGGGTCCGTGACGAGTCTGGCCCTGAAGTCCGGAACTAATACGTGGCACGGCACGGGCAACTACTTTTTCCGAACGGATAAAACCGACGCCAGAAATCCGTTTCTCCTGGGCGAAGGTCAGAAACAGGAGATCGGTCTCGGCGAGTTCGGAGCCACAGTTGGTGGACCTCTGAAGCAGGACAAGGCCTTTTTCTTTTTCGCGTATGAGGGCCAGCGTTATCACGTCGGAAACCCGACAGCGTTCAGTTATCCGAGTATGGATCCCAGAGCGCTGCCAATTGCCGGGACCACGACGAGCGTTATCAGTGCTTGCAATACAGTCCGCGCAGCCGGCACACCGCTGAGCCCAACCAGCCTGAAAGTTGCGGGACTCGATGCAAACTGCAATCGCACTTCGGGCTATTCGATTTTTGATTTGCCCAACGTGTTCGCGCGCGGAGTGGATGCCAATGGCGCGGCCAGCGCCAACATCTCGGGAAGTCTGAACACGGAATATAACGTTGACGGCGGCCTCGCCAAGATTGACCTGCATCCCAGCGAAAAGCATACGGTGAACGGAAAGTACTACATCGGAACGCATCGTGGGCTGGTCGTCAATAACCAAACGATCACGCAGCCGTATTGGCGGCCGAACGACAATGCGTGGGTTCACTTCTTCGGACTGCAATGGGACTATGCGAAGAGCTCATCTGTAGTCAACACAGCCCGGTTTGGATACAACCGGTTTTACCAGTTCTTTGAAACTTCGGATTGTCCCGGCTCCGGAAGCGCGCCGGACTATGGCGTTCCCTTTGGCTACGGTACGACGAAACCGAACTGCGGTTTTACCAATATCACTCTGAGCCCGTTTTCCGGCAGCATCGGCTGCTGCTCCAGTTTCCCGAAGTACTATGGGCCCGACAATATTTTTGAATACATCGATAACCTTTCGATTTTGCGCGGCCGGCACACCTTCAAGATGGGCGGCGAGTACCGGGCCACGTCGATCGGCCACGGAGGCACTTTCAATCGTGGCCGCGGCCAGGTGACTTTCAGCACTCTCGAAAACTTTATTTCCGGAACAACCACTAGTAACGGACAGATCTTCATCGGCGATCCTCGCCGGCATGTCCAATCAAAGGCTATGGCGGGCTTCTTTCAGGATGACTGGCGCATCACGTCCAAGTTGATCTTGAATCTTGGCCTCCGCTACGAGTTGACGACGCCGATTAAGGAAGCCAACGACCAGTTTGCGAATTTCACTCCGGATCAGGGGCTCTTGCAGTTGGGAAAGAACACCGACCGGATGTGGAATACCGATAAGAACAACTTCGCTCCGCGGTTTGGATTCGCTTACGACCTTACAGGCAGCGGCAGGACCGTCGTTCGCGGAGGCGCCAACGTGATTTACGTCACTCCGGGTTGGTGGATCTTCCTGTCCCAGCAAAATCAGAACAATCCATCGGTCGGCCTGGGATCGAATCCGACTGGGTTCCTGCTGTGCAGAGGCGCGATAAATCTCACCGGCCCAGGGTGTGCCCCGGGCGTTACGATGGATCCCACCATTGGCGATATCCATTCCGCAGGGCTGCCGTTACCACCGGCGACAGTTACGAGCGGCGTGCAGACGCCTCTGCCCGGACAGCTCAACTGGAACCAGAATCCGAGTGTCTATGGCGGCAATATTTATCCCAGCTCCAGCGACACGAGTCTGTTGAAGTGTGGAACTAACCGCCTCTGCACGGTTCAGGCGACGGACCAGAATCTGAAGAATGCCTATGTCATGAGCTGGTCTTTGGGCATCCAGCACGGGATTACGCGCAATCTTTCACTGGACGTCACCTACGTCGGCAATCACGCGACGAAGCTCTTGGCATTGGACTACACCAATACTCCGCCGATCGGCGCGGGTTATTGTCTTGGTTTTACGCCGGCGCAAATTGCAGCCGTGGCCGCAGCAAGCCCAGCCACTCCTTGCCCGACGACGATCACGGCGTCGACTCCGTTGAATGCTGCGGCGATTCAGCTTTCCCGGCCGCTCAACAGCAAGTACCCGTACTACTCGTACATTTACACGGTCTCGAATCCGCTGTACTCCAATTACAACGGCGCTCAGATCACGTTGACCCAGCGCGCCACTCACGGTCTGGCAACGACGGTCGGCTTCACGTTCTCGCATGCTCTCGACCAGCAGACCGGTGAGCGTGGTGGTCCCAACACGACCCCGTTCAACTACCGGTCCGATTACGGCTCGAGCGACTTCGACATCCGGAAGCGATTCACTGCAACGGTGACCTATGCCCTGCCCGGCAAATCGAGTTTCGGACAATTGCTGCAAGGATGGAAGGCGACCTCGATCGTTACCCTTCAAAGCGCGTTGCCCTGGGGCGTGATGGGCAGCCGGAGCGCGGATCCCTCGGGTATCGCTGAATATCAGGATCGCTGGAACTTCTACGGAGATACGAGTGATTTCAGCGGGCGCAAGACCGAACCCGTTCCGTTCTTCCTGCCCGGTACGACTCCGCCACTGGGTCGCAGCGCTTCGGACCTGGCAATCAACAATCCAGCATGTACCTCTAAAGCCGGCGCTCCGGGATCGCTCGGTTACGTTTCGCTGCAGAAGTGGGGCTGCTTCGTCGAGGGCAATTCTGTGATGATGCCTCCGGCCATCGGAACCTACGGCAACATGACACGGAACATGTTCCGAGGCAATGGTCTCCACACCTGGGACGCCTCACTGATGAAAGATTGGAAGCTCAGTGAAAAGGTTACCGGACAGTTTCGGGCCGAAGTCTTCAATCTTCTGAATCAGATCCAGTACGGCAATCCCCAGTTCAATGGAGCCGGCGGCAATGTTCCGTTCGGATCTCCCGGATCCTTCGGCGCCTCGCAATCGACGCCCGACGTCGCGAATAATAATCCGGCGCTCGGCAGCGGTGGCCCGCGCGAGTTTCAGTTTGGGTTCAAGGTGCTTTTCTGAGCCTGGAACTTTAAGGTGTGGCAGATGTCGTCGTGTCATGAATGATGCGCCAGCCGCTGTTGGTCATGACGTGGACATAATCGTCCGGGAAAAAGAGTTGATCGCGACAACGATTTCGCTTGACACCTCATAGTGAGTCGGAAAGTATTTGGCCAAGCTAAAACTCAAATCGGTAGTCGAAATCACGGGAGGCACTCATGGATTCCAAACGATCCGGCCGGAGACGGTTCCTGAAACACGCTGCTGGACTGGCCGGTCTGGCCGCAGGAGCAGGGCGGTCCGCGAACGGTCAGTCCGCCGGCTCGGAAGCACAATCCAAAGACGTCCATGTCCACGGCGAGCCCTCGCATTTCGCCACAACGTCGTTGGGAAGAGGGGTCCGCCTGCGCCTGGATCATATGACGTACTACACTCCGCTTCAGGATTCTGCGGGAATCATCACGCCGGCTTCGCTGCACTTCATGCAGACTCACTCCTCCCACCTGCCCGACATCGATCCCCAGCAACATCGCCTCACGATCCATGGCATGGTCGATCGTCCTTTGAGTTTCACCTTGGAGGAACTGAAGCGCCTGCCGTGTGTATCCCGGATTTATTTCGTGGAATGCCATGGAAATGGCTCTTCCACGCTCCACAGTACGAACGATCCCAAGATGGGTTTGCCTGTCCAGTACATCCATGGGATGACGAGCTGCAGTGAATGGACCGGCGTGCCGCTCTCAGTGTTGTTGAACGAAGCCGGCGTGCAGAAAGGGGCGAGCTGGCTGGTTTCGGAAGGTGCGGACGAGGGTAAGTTCAGTCACACTCTTCCGCTGGCTAAGGCCATGGACGACGTTATCGTGGCCTACGCCCAGAATGGCGAGCCGATACGTCCAGAGCAAGGTTATCCGTTGCGGCTGTTGGTACCCGGCTTCGAAGGGCCCTCCAGTGTGAAGTGGCTGAGGCACATCAAAGTCGTGGACCAGCCTTACATGACTTGGAATGAAAGCATGAACCACTCCATCCCGAGACCCGATCTGGGCGGAAAGTCTCGCTGGTACCATTTTGAGATGGCGCCGAAATCCGTGATTACGCGCCCATCGGGTGGACTCAAGATACCCAGCCGCGGATTTTACGAGATCACCGGCCTGGCCTGGTCCGGTGGGGGCGTGATCCACAGAGTGGATGTATCCACCGACGGCGGCCGGAGCTGGAAGGAAGCAAAGCTTCAGACACCGGTGCTTCCGAAGGCGCATACCCGGTTTACTTTCGCCTGGGTTTGGGACGGAGAAGAGGCGGTGCTCCAGTCTCGCTGTACCGATGAACGAGGTGAGGTTCAGCCGTCGCTGGCGGAGTTGTACAAAAACTGGGGCATCACGGACGTCGCTTCGCAAAAAACAGCCCGCGCCATTCATATCAATGCCATTCAACCCTGGAAAGTGGACCGTGACGGGAGCGTGCACGATGCGATGTTCTCTTAGCCTACTCGTGGCAGTGGCGATTCTGGCAGCCTCCGTCCTGGGGCTTGCGCAGTCCAGGCCCTATAATCTGGGCACGCCCCTGAGCGAAGAAGAAATCCGGAACTTTGACTTCATGGTTGGCCCCGAGGGGAAGGAACTTCCACCTGGGCGCGGAACCGCCAAGGAAGGTGCGGAGACCTTTGCGAAGCGGTGCGCGGTCTGCCACGGGCGGAATGGGGAAGGAGGGGCAGCCCAGCGCCTGGTGTTGGGCGGTCCCGGCAACCCTTATCGCGGCCCTTTCAAAGATACGGAGAAGAGCGCCACGAGTTACTACCCGTATCCGACGATCGCGTGGGACTATATCAACCGCGCGATGCCGGCCAACAAACCGGGATCGCTCACGCCGGACGAAGTTTACGCATTGGTCGCGTTTCTGTTCTATCGCAACGGCATCATTCAGGAGAGCGACGTCCTTGATGCCAAGAGTCTGCCGAAGATCGAAATGCCGAACCGAAATGGCTTCGTTCCAGCAGTGCCGGTATGGCCCCCGGATCCCAAAAAACCCAGTTGGTTCTGACTGGGAGACAGAAACTTCTGGTGGGTGAATCATGATTAGCGAAGCTCACGTTGAGGCAGCAATCGAAACGATACCCGTGCCGCGCCATATCGCGCTTGTTCGCATCACGCACTGGATCATCGTGCTCAGCGTCATTGGCCTGCTGGTGAGCGGCATCGGCATTCTCGTAGGTCACCCGCGCCTGTACTGGGGCGAAACCGGCAGTCTCGCAACACCGTCTCTCATCGATCTTCCCATTCCGATGATCATCGGCCCCTCGGTTTGGTACCGGCCTTATCATTTCTTTTTTGCATGGATTCTGGTTTTGACGGGCTTGACCTATACGGTAGGCAGCTTCATCACCGAGCACTTCCGCAGGGATCTGCTGCCGGCGAAAGCAGACCTCCGTTGGAACCGCATGGTCGGCATTGCATTGGAACATTTACAGTATCGGCCCCATGTCGCTACCGCCTCAACTTACAATGTGGTGCAACGGCTGACCTATCTGGCCGTGGCGTTCTTGCTTTTTCCAGCATTCCTCTGGACCGGCCTGGGGATGTCGTTCGGGATGACGTCGGTGTTCCCGATATTGGCGACAGGACTGGGTGGTCATCAGTCCGCTCGAACACTGCACTTCGTCTGTGTTGTTCTGCTGCTGCTTTTTGTCATTGTGCATATCCTGATGATCTATCTTGCCGGATTCTGGCGTACCGTGCGGGCGATGATAACGGGATATGTGCCGCAAGGAGGGAGGTCTCGATGAGCAAAATTCTCGGGCGGCGTTCATTTATCACCGCAGGATTGGCTACTGCGGCGGGCGCCTCGGGGCTTGGCGCTGCCGTTTACCTGGCTGACCGTTACGGTTTGATCCCACCGGATCACGGCGGCATTTTAGGGATCGGGGAAACGCTCACGTATGCCTCTCAACGTCTCATCACCTCGGGACACTCGTTGGCTCGCGAATTCAAACGCAGTGACATTTCGAAGATCCCAACGGTGAACGGCTGGCATCCCACGGACGAAAAATACCTCGCTCTTCTCGCGGACGGTTTCAAGAACTGGCGCCTGTCGGTCGAGGGGTTAGTTGCACGTCCCGTATCTTTTTCGCTCGAAGAGCTCCAGCGCCTGCCTGCCGAAAGTCATATATTGCTGCACGCCTGCGAACAGGGCTGGTCCTACATTGCCGAATGGACCGGCGTGCGGCTGGCGACTGTGCTGGATCTTGCCGGAACGCGTCCGGAGGCGCGATACGTCGTGTTCGAACCATTTCCAAATCCCAATCAAAGCCGGACACTTGTGCGCGTATTGTGGGAAACCCACGACATGGCAGACGCTCTCCATCCGCAGACGCTGCTCGCCTATGGCATGAATGGTGAAGCCTTGCCCCCCGACTTTGGCGCTCCGCTCCGCCTTCGTCTCGGGCGCCAAATGGGCTGGAAAAATACCAAATATCTCTCTCGAATCGTCGTGACAGACCGCAGGGACCATTACCGAAAAGGCGGCGGCACCTGGTACGGAGGCATATAAGACTCATCATATCTATTTATGGCTGCGCCCTATCGGGCTTGCATTCGCAGCCGCTCATGCTTGCGTGTTGTCCGCTGGCCGCTGCGTCTTTATTGGCGCATCATTCGCCCCACCATCCCTTCCGACTTTCCTCGGCCATCAGCTTGCACAGGACCGGCTTGCGAATCACGATCTCTACATCACGACCTAACGCATGAACATGATTATGGATATCTGTCCATCATTTTGAAGTTTGCAACCAACTTGGACGGATTCAGAGAGCTGTCGTCGCCCGCAACCTAAAGAAAACAAAAGGGCGTCGTGAATGTCGTACTAATTGCATAGCGGAACGGCCTAGGAAGTATCGATACGTGGCGGTGGAGGCGGAGGGGGGAGTCGGTGGCAGCGGCACTGGTGGCAGCGGTGGCGACGGGACTCCGGTATGTGCTGGCAAAGCCGCGCGACCAGCTCGATCGCCTCGATCAGCGGCAGCGACCGACCGAAGGCGCACGCCGGGCCGGGACCTCGTGAGGGTGGGCTACAGCTGGATCGGAATCCTGCTGTTCACCTGCGCACTGTCGCTGCTAACCGCCACCCCAGCGCGGGCGGAAGCGGGATTTTTCTTCGAAAAGACCGTCGCGGATCTCACGAACGGTGTAAACCCCGCCACAACGGCCGCGCCGGGTGACAGGCTGCGCTATACCCTGCGCATCCGCACGACCTTTCAGGCGCTCAGCAATTTCAGGATCTTTGACGAGCTGGATGCTCTGAACGCACAACCGGATTTTGCACCCGGCACGCTCGGGCTCGGCACTCACCCCGCCGCCGCCGACCTCAGTGCCTCCAGCAACACGGGGGGCAGCAAGGGCACCGGTGTCATCGATATTCGTAACCTGAGCCTGCCGGTCAACAGCGAGGCCCGGATCCAGTTCGAAATCACACTCCAGCCGGCCATCGCCAACGGCACGGTCGTCACCAACCAGGCGACGCTGCTCCTCGCCAACGGCACGGTCGCCTGGAGCGATGATCCGAACGTCAACGGTACGGCCGATCCAACTGTTCCCGGCGGCGAAGACCCGACTCGCGTGACGATCGTGTCGCCCCCCGCTTTCCTGGTGCAGAAGACGTCCACGTATCTGCGCGACCCGACGGTCCTGCTCGCCGGCGATACGCTGCGCTACACCATCGCGGTGAAGAACATCAGCAATGCGGATGCTGTAGACGTGGTGCTGCGCGACGCGGTGCCGGCGAACACGGCCTATGTGGCGGGCAGCACGACCCTGAACGGCGCCGCGGTCGCGGATGTCGCGCGTGTGTCGCCGCTCGTGAACGGCATGCGGATCAATTCGCCGGCCAACTCGACGCCGGGTTTCCTGCCTGCCGACTCATCCAACACGCCAGTCTTTTTCTGCTGGATGGTGGCCAACACTCCGTACTGCCGATTCATGCCTGCCGACCCGTCGAGCAGCGGCCAGGCCAACGTCGCAACCATCACATTCAACGTGGTCGTGAACTCCAATACCGTTAGCGGTACGGTCATCTCAAACCAGGGCTTCGTGAGCGCCACCGGCATCGTCGACCAGCCATCCGATGACCCGCGCACGCCGGCCCCCAATGATCCGACGCGCGACATCGTCGCCGGACCGGTGCTCGTGGTCACGAAGTCGGGCCCGGCGACGATGAATCTGGCACAGTGGGGCAATTTCAGCATCGACGTCCAGAACACCGGGACCAGCGACGCCTGGAACGTGTCCCTCCGTGACCTGCTCCCGCACGGTGCAACGGGCGGCATGTGCGACCTGACACCCGAAATCCAGAGCGCGCAGGTCTTCGCGGCCGACGGCGTCACCGCGGTCGCGGGCAAGGGCCCGCTCAACGCGGGCAGCGACTACTCTTTAAGCTACAGCGCTGCGCCCAACTGCCAGCTCGACATCACGATGCTGACGGCCGCGGGAAGGATCGGCCCGAATGAGCGGCTGATTATCCGCTACCGCACCCAGCTCGACGCCAACTCGCAGAATGGTGTCACGCTCACCAATGTCGCGGGCGCCATCCAGTGGTTCAAATCCGACAACACCATTCCCACGCGCACGTCCTCCACTCACACTTTAACCAACGGCACGCCCGGCATCCTGGACTATCAGGATGCCTTCACTGTGACGGTGGCGCGCTCGGGATATTTCTTCGACAAGACCGTGGCGGATCTCACGAGCGGTGCAAACCCCGCCACAACGGCCGCGCCTGGCGAAAAGCTGCGCTACACCCTGCGCTTCCGCACCACCAGTCAGGCGCTCGGCAATTTCAGGGTCTTTGACGAGCTCGATGCTCTCAACGCAACAGCGGATTTCGCGCCCGGCACGCTCACGCTCGTCGCGTCCCCGGCCGGCGCCGACATCAGCGCCACCAGCAGCACGGGGGGCAGCAAGGGCACCGGTGTCATCGACATTCGTAACCTGAGCCTGCCGGCCAACGGCGAGGCCCTGATCCAGTTCGACATCACACTCAAGCCAGCCATCACCAACGGCACGGTCGTCACCAACCAGTCGACGCTGCTCCTTGCCAACGGCACGACCTTCGCCTGGAGCGATGACCCGAACATCAACGGTGTAGCCGATCCGACTGTTCCTAACGGCGAAGATCCGACGCGGGTGACGATCGCGTCGGCCTCCGCCTTCCGGGTGCAGAAGATCTCCACGTATCTGCGCAACCCGAACGTTCTGCTCGCCGGCGACACGCTGCGCTACACCATCACGGTGAAGAACATCAGCAATGCCGATGCGGTGAACATGACGCTGCGCGACGCGGTGCCGGCGAACACGACCTACGTGGCGCGAAGCACGACGCTGAACGGCGTCGCGGTCGCGGATGTCGCGGGAGTGTCGCCGCTGGTGAACGGCATGCCGATCAACTCGCCGGCCAACCCGACGCCGGGTTCGATGCCAG
>Ga0209058_1003990_pt1 | contig 11841 bp, 14 predicted proteins | sample GraSoiAngelo_147_FD_185904 | JGI IMG/M metagenome (GOLD analysis project Ga0209058, IMG submission 185904) | Grasslands soil microbial communities from the Angelo Coastal Reserve, California, USA - 14_1009_05_40cm (SPAdes) (version 2) | ecosystem: Environmental > Terrestrial > Soil > Grasslands ... | reverse complement strand
CGGCCCGGCGCCCCGCGGCGCGGGCAGGACGCGCACCTGTCCGTCAGGTCTGACGTATCCGTAGTAGCCCGACTGACCTGTGAACCAGAGCAGCCCGAAGCGATCGAACGCAGCGGTGTTGAGATTCACGTTCGGTCCGGGCAGCGGATAGCGAGTGAGCTCGTTCGTCTTCGCGTCGACACGCACGATCGCGTTCAGCCCGCCGTCGGTGACCCACGGGTTGCCGTCGGGCCCGACGATGACGCCGTGCGGTGCCGAGCCACTCCCCAGCTTGATCATCCGGTACGCGCCGGTCTTCGGATCGAGGTAGCCCAGCTCGCCGGTGCGCTGCGCGGTGTACCAGACGCCTCCGTCCACCGCGGGCGCGACGTCGTGCGGCCCTTGACCGTCGCCGACGGGGAACTCCTTCATCTGCGGCAGCGGCGGGACCAGACCGGTGTTCACGCTCGAGGCCACGGCCGCGGTCGCGCTGGCCGGCGACGAGGCCGCAGCGGACGGTGTCGGGGTAGCCGTGCGCACCACGACGCCACCATCGATGGGCTGGCAGGCCGCCAGGAGCGCCAGGGCCGCGGCGAACGCGGACCTCATATCCGAACAGTCTGGCAGGGGATCGGGCATTGTCCGGTTTGCTACGCTCTTCTCGGTACCCCCTCCCTATGGGGGGTGGGTCTACGTGAGGTGAACGGTGAAAGCTGATCGAACAGAACTCGACGCGCGGCTCGCGTCGATCGAGGGCCACATCAAAGGCATCCGCAAGATGGTCCAGGACGACACGTACTGCGTCGACGTCGTCAAGCAGACGTTCGCCGTCGAGCGCGCGCTGCAGAAGTTCGAGGCCGAGCTTCTGCGCGGCCACCTGACGACCTGCGTCCCGACCGGCTTCAAGCAGGGCCGCAACGAGAAGATGATCGAGGAGCTGAGCGAGCTCTTCGCCTTGGCGCGCAAGTGACCGCCATCGTTCGAGACCAAGCGACGGCCGCCACCACGCCCGAGACCGCGAAGCGCGACCTCGCGATCACCGGCATGACGTGCGCGTCGTGCGTCGTCTCCGTCGAGAGCGCGCTCAAGAGCGTTCCCGGCGTCGCGTCCGCCGAGGTCAACCTCGCGAACGAGCGCGCGACGGTGCGGCTCGATCCCGCGCACGCCGAGCTCGGCGCGCTCGTGAAGGCCGTCGAGCGCGCGGGTTACGGGGCGCTCGTCATTCCTGAGGGCGACGCGGCACGTGCCGCGGCGGTCGAGGACGAACGCGCGCTCCGCCTGCGCTACGTCGCATCGCTGCAGCGGCGCCTCATCGTCGCCGGCATCCTCGGCGCCGCGACGATGGTCCTTTCGATGGCGCCGCACTTCATCGCGGGCATCGAGCACTCCGATTGGCGCGTGTACCTGCTCTTTCTTCTGGCGACGCCCGTGCAGCTCTGGGCGGCCGCGCCGTTCTACCGGGCGGCGTGGAACGCCGCGCGCCACGGGACCAGCAACATGAACACGCTCATCGTCGTCGGCACGACCGCGGCATACGGGCTCTCGGTCGCGGCGACGTTCTTCCCCGCCCTCTTCGTCGCCAACGGCCTCGAGCCGCACGCGAGCCTGTACTACGAGACCTCGACCGCGATCATCGCGCTCGTCCTCGCCGGCCGCTTCATCGAGGCGCGTGCCCGCGCGCACACCGGTGACGCCATCCGCGCGCTCCTCGCGCTCGGCGCGAAGACCGCGCGCGTGCGCCGACCGGGCGGTGTCGAGGAAGACGTCGCGATCGAGGCGCTGCGCGTCGGCGACGTCGTGCTCGTCCGCCCGGGCGAGACGATCGCGACGGATGGTCTCGTCCTCGCGGGCGCGTCCGCGGTCAACGAGTCGATGCTCACCGGCGAATCGGTGCCCGTCGAGAAGAACGCCGGCGACGAGGTGACCGGCGGGACGCTGAACACGACCGGCGCCCTGCGGATCCGGGCGACGCGCGTCGGCCAGGACACCACGCTCGCGCAGATCGTGCGCCTGGTCGAGGACGCGCAAGCGTCGAAGGCACCGATCCAGCGCCTCGTGGATCAGATCGCGGCCGTGTTCGTCCCGGTCGTCTTTCTCATCGCGGGCCTCGCGTTCGCGGCGTGGACGCTCTTCGGTCCGGAGCCGCGCATCAGCTACGCGATCACCGCGTTCATCGCCGTCCTCATCATCGCGTGCCCGTGCGCGCTCGGGCTCGCGACGCCGACCGCGATCATGGTCGGCACCGGTCGTGGAGCGTCGCGCGGCATCCTCATCAAGAGCGCGCTCGCCCTCGAGGCAGCCCAGCGTATCGACACCGTGGCCTTCGACAAGACCGGCACGCTCACGGTCGGCCGTCCTGAGATCACCGATGTCCTCGTGTGCGCCGACTGGGGCGAAGATGAGACGCTGCGGCTGATCGCAAGCGCGGAGATGCGTTCGGAGCATCCGCTCGCGGGCGCCGTTCTCGAAGCGGCACGCCAGAAGGGCCTCGCGCTCAGCGAGCCAACGCGCTTCGAGTACTTCCCGGGTCAGGGCGTGCACGCCGTCGTCGATGGACACGACGTGTACGTCGGCAACCGCGGTCTCGCGGTCGCGCACGGGTTCGCCGACATCGGCGACGGCCTCCTCGGCCACCATGAGGCAGCGGGCAAGACGCCACTCATCGCGACGGCCGACGGCAAACCGCTCGCGATCCTCGCGCTCGCTGACGTGCCGCGCGCCGCGGCGAAGGATGCGATCGCCGAGCTTCGAGAGATGGGGCTGCGCACGCTCCTCGTGTCTGGCGACACGCGCCGCACCGCGGAGGCGATCGCGCGAACCCTCGGCATCGACGATGTCCGCGCCGAGGTGAAGCCCGACGCGAAGGCCGCGATCGTCGCCGAGCTCCAGCGAGAGGGCCGCAAGGTCGCGATGGTCGGCGACGGCGTGAATGACGCGCCCGCGCTCGCGCAGGCGGATCTCGGCATCGCCATCGGGAGCGGCACCGACGTGGCCATCGCGTCCGCCGGCATCGTCCTCGTCGGCGGCGACCCGCGCGGTGTCCCGCGCGCGCTGCGCCTCGCGCGCAAGACCGTCGGCACGATCCGCACGAACCTCTTCTGGGCGTTCTTCTACAACGTCGCGCTCATCCCTCTGGCCGGAGGCGCGTTCTACCCGTTCCTCCGCGTGCTGCTCTCGCCGGTGTTCGCCGCGGGCGCGATGGCGATCTCCTCAGTGACCGTCGTGACTAACTCGTTGCGCCTGCGTGGCGCGAGCATCGACCGCTGAAGCCGAACCAGGTCGCCCTTTCGGCGACGCTGCATTGCCTCACCGGATGCGCGATCGGCGAGGTCGCAGGCCTCGTGCTCGCCACGATCTTCGGCTGGACGAACACGCCGTCGATCGGGCTCGCGACCGTGCTCGCGTTCGCGTTCGGCTACGCGTTCACTTTCGTGCCGCTCATGCGCACCGGCATGGCGTTCACAGAGGCGGCGCGCATCGCCATCGGCGGCGACACCGTGTCGATCGCGGTGATGGAGCTCGTGGACAACGCGGTCGTCGTCGCCGTTCCGGGTGCGATGGATGCCGGCCTCACGGACGCGCTCTTTTGGGGTTCGCTCGCGGTCGGGCTCATCCTTGCGTTCATCGCCGCGTTTCCCGTGAACGTCTGGCTCGTCACGACCGGCAGGCGCGCTCACGCGGGTCACGGCCATCACTAAGATGGCTTTGGGAGGCAATCCGTGATAACAGACAGCAGTCGCTACGACCCGTGGCCCGCGTGGGCGCGGGCGCTTCTCATCGCTCAGTTCGCCCTTGTTCTCGCGGTGATCGTCCCGTGGCTCTTCATGTTCAGCGCGTGCGCGATGAACATGGGAGGGATGACGCCGATGATGCCGATGCGTTCTCCCGTCATGCCGTAGGAGCTAGCCGGGCGGGAGTGGCGTCCTCGTCGAAGGGCCGCGATCGCTCCACTTGGCGTCGATGGCCGAGCGGATCGCGCGGAGAGATAAGCCCTGAGACTTCATTTCGATCACGTCACGCGTGATGCCGGTGCATACGTCTCAGCCAAAGCTCATCGTGTCGAGCCGCACGCGACCATCGGGTAGCACCTCACGCACGTAGCAATCGAAGTTCGATGTGTGACCAGCGTTCACGCAGCCGCAGAAACAGGGGATGTATTGAAGCGTCGCGTGGTTCGCGACGGCGTACCGATACATCGCCTGCGTATCGGCCGGCAGCTGTCTGAACTCGTCGGGCCATTCATCCTTGTCGGGGCGCGCGTAGAGCTGCACGAGCATGTCGCCCGGCCGCTGTGCACTCGGGCTGCAGGCAGCCAGTAGCGCTCCGCCGGCGAGCACGAGGAACCGTCGTCGATCCATCAGTTCGTGTCGAAGCACATTTCTTTGGTGAATCCCGCCTGGACGTCACGCTGCCACGGTAGCCACATCGTCTTGATATACGCCATGACCGCCTCGATGTCATCGCTCGAGAGCGTTCCCTTGAACGGCTGCATCTGCGGAGCGTCCGCACGCTTCTCCTCGAAAATGCCCGCGGAACCCTCGCGGATCATCGTTCTGATCGCGCAGTCAGGGTGATGCCAGGTGTGTCCGTTGGCGTTGTGCCGCGGTGGCGAGTCCTCGATCGTGCCGCCCGTGCGTCCGCCGTGGCAGGAGAGGCAGTTCGCGTTGTACACCTCCTCGCCTCGCCGCTCCTGGAGGGCGAGGCGAGCGGCGCCGGGCCAGGTGAGCGGCGAGCCGATCGTGAGCCAGGCCACGCCGATACATAGCGCGACGAGCATTCCGAGGACAAAGCCAATGATCGGAGCTCGCGAGACCGTCCCGGCGCTCGTGTTCACCTCTATCGTCCGGCGAACTGCGGACCGAGCAGACGCGTCAGAAGCGACGTCACGGCCGCATCGCTGCCAGCGTAGATCGCGATGACGCGCTGGCGCCGATACAGATGTGGTGGTCCGTCGTACGCGATCACGGCGCCAGGATCCGCGAGCGTGCCGTCCGGAGCGAACTTCTTTGCGTCCGCCTCGGCGACGGCGCGACCGTCCGTGCCGAGATCGGTGTCGTCGTAGGCGAACGAGTACACCCGCGCTTCCGTCTGGAGCCCACCGCCTGAGAGCTTGAGCACCGTGCCGGTGGGTCGAAGGCTCCTGGTCGTCACGCGATCACCAATCTCGACGCGGAGACCGCTACAGCGCAACCGGTCCACGAGCATGACGTGATCGTTGGCCGGACCATCGCAGCCGTGTGACACCGGCGCGGTGATGCATGACGTGAGCGTGATCGCGAGCGCGACAACGAGCCACCTCAACTGACGTCAATGATGAGCCCGCGTGGGGGCATCACGGGACGTCCTCGCAGCAGCGATTCATGTGCGCGTCAAGGAACGCACGCACCACCGTCTCGTCGTAGCGCGTGAGGATCTGACGCCAGCCCCACGCCGTCAGCACGATGGTGCCCGGCGCGATCCTGTCGTACGGCTGGATGACGATCTTCACCTCGCCGTATTTGTCACGCGGGTACGTAGAGAGGAGCGAGGTGAGCTTCGCGAGGTCGTCTCCGCTGATCGCGTTGTGATCGATCACGATCCCGCCATGCTCGAGGTTGTGCACGACACGCTCGTCCGGGAGCTGCGCGGTCGACAGGCCCCACCGCGCGGGAGACGGCCAGTGCGGCCCGCCGACCGGCGGCACCGTGTCGTACGTGATCGGCTGGCCCTCCGGCGGGTGCACGCCTACGCCTGACACCGCGATCCGTTCGCCCGGCGCACCGATCTCGAGCCCGCGAACGACGAAGAACGCGAACACGGCGACGACGGCCGCGACAGCGATGACCCCCACCCACGGAATGGTTCGCCGGCGGGGCGAAGTCTTCGCGCGCTCGCTCTTCGAGCGGCGCCGCCTGCTCCGAGCCTCCACGCGCTAGAGGACCGACCCGCACGAGGGACAGCGGCCCGAGCGCTCCGACGCGCTCGCGCCGCACGACCGGCAGCGCAGCACGCCGGTCGCGTCGGTATGCGACGTGCGCCGGCTCTCGGAATCGAACGCCGCGTCCCAACGCCGTCGCGCGCGTAGGTCTTCGCGACGGCCGCCGCCGCCGAGGAGGATGCCGAGCACGGCGATCGCCCCAAGGAGCAGCATGGACCAGACGAGGTCTTCCATCAGCCGCCGCTCGCGCGCAGCGAGCGCGCCACCGCGCGCAGGAACTCGACGTCATCGGTTACGGTCGAGACGTCGAGGGCGTAGGGGCGGATGCGCGCCGCGAGCTCGCGGGCGATGCGCATGCGGTCCTTCGGCGCGAGGTTGCCCTCGCGCGCCGCGAACTCACGCACCAGGCGCTGCATCTCACCCGACAGCGCGCGCGTCGGGACCGTCTTCCCCTCCCCGATACGCGTCGTGGTCCGCAGCGAAAAGTAGTCGAGCTGCGGCTTCGGCGCGCGCACGACGTACGTGCCGGCTGCGAGATCGCCGAGCCGCTGCGAGCGCGGGCTGACGATCACGATGAGGAGTCCCAGCCCGTAGAAGCTGGGCAGGAAGTCGACGACGCGCGCGAGATTTCGGATGAGCACCGCGGTGAAGCGCGCCGGCGAGCCGTCCTCACCGATGACCCGCAGTCCGTACATGCGCTTGCCGATGGTCTGTCCCTGCCACAGCCACTCCAGCCCGATGAAGTACGACCAGGTGATGAGAAGGGTGAGCAGCACCGCGACTCCCCTGAGCACTAGCAGACCGCTTCCGAAGAGGTTCAGCGCCTGCGTCATCAGGAACTCCGAGGCGATGAAGATGACGGTCGCGATCGCGAAATCCACTAGCGCCGCGAACCCGCGATTACCGCCGCCGGCGAGGTCGTAACGCAGCACGACATGGTCCGAGGTCTCAACTTCGAGCCTGCCGAGTTGGACCGCCACGGCGTCATGGTACGTTCGCGTCCGTGACGATCGACCGTTTCGTCGAGGATCGGCGCGCGCGATGGGCACGGCTCGGTCAGCTCGTGTCTGCGGCACGTGGCGGGATCCGTGGGCTGAAGACGGATGAGGTCCTCGAGCTCGGGCGGCTCTATCGCGCCTCGACCTCGGACCTTGCGATCGCGCGGCGCGATTTCCCGCGCGACATCGCGACCGAACGTCTCAACGACCTCGTCGCCGCAGCGCACGCGCTCGTCTACAGCGAGGCGCCGACGAGCGCTCGGCGCCTGCGGCGGTTCGTGCTCCGCGAGCTACCCGGTTCGGTGCACGCGCAGCTGCGCTGGACCGGCGTGGCATTCGTCATCACCGCCATCTTCACGTTCGCGACGTTCGCGCTCGGGCTTGCGTTCCCGGAGATCGCGGCGAACTCGCTTCCGCAGCAGACGCGCGACAACCTCGCGCACCGACAGCTCTGGACCAGCATCCCTGAGGGCCTGCGGGCCATAGCCGGGCCACTCATCATCGTGAACAACGTCCAGGTCGCGGTCTTCGCGTTCGTCGGCGGTATGACCGCGGGCGCGCTCACGCTCTATCTCCTGGTGTCGAACGGCGCGCTCCTCGGGACGATCTTCGCGGTCGTTCACACCTACGGTTTGGCGGGCGATCTGTTCACGTTCATCGCTGCGCACGTGTTTCTCGAGCTCTCGTCGATCTTCCTCGCGGCCGGCGCGGGTCTGCGCCTCGCGTGGGCGATCCTTCGTCCCGGCGAGCGCAGCCGCCGCGACGCGCTGCGCCTCGCGGGCGCGCAATCCGTGCGAGTGATGCTGCTCGTCGTCTTCGTGCTCGGCTGCGCCGGGCTCATCGAGGGATTCCTCTCGCCGTCGAACGCGCCGGCCTTCGTCAAGGTCGGCGTGGGGCTGACGACCGGCGCCCTCTTGTGGTTCTACATACTGGTAGTAGGTAGGGTCAGGCGAGACAGCACGGCCTGACGCAGACCCCGGCCATCGCGCGACCGTCCTGTCAAAGAAGTCGCTTCTTGAGCTCGAGGTAGCGCTGGATCGTCGCGACGGTCAGGCGTTCGGCGGGCACATCGATCGCGTGCACGCCGCGGCGGCGTAGCGTCGCGAGCGCGCGCGCTCGCGCATCGCGCACCTCCTGCGCGACGACACGCTCGAAGAGAGCGGTCGTCGTGTCGGGGATGCGCGTCGCGGTCTCCTGCAGCTGCGGATCGGCGAGGAGGCAGCACAGCACGAGGTTGTGTCCAGCGAGCCTCGTGACCGCGCCGACGAGCGCGCGCGAAGCCTCCTCGTCGACGAGATCGGTGAAGAGCACGACCAGCGACCGCCGTCCGGCGCGCGCGCGCAGGAACTCGAACGCGGCGCGATAGTCCGACTCGGTCGTCGTCACCTCGATGCGCCGCAGCTCCTCGGTGAGACGCAGGAACTGCCGGCGTCCGCGGCGCGGCGGCGCGTAACGCCGGACCTCGTCGGCGAAGCCGAGCATCCCGACCTCGTCGCCCTTCGCGATCGCGACGTAGCTGAGCATGAGCGCGGTGTTCACCGCATGGTCGAGCTTCGTGAGCGAGCCGAGCGTGCTCGACATCATCCGGCCGGCGTCGAGGAGGATCTGCACGCGCTGCTGGCGCTCGGTCTCGTACTCGACGGTGATCGGACGGCCGCGCCGCGCGGTCGCCGTCCACGAGATCGAACGTGGATCGTCGTCGGGCACGTACTCGCGGAGCCGCTCGAAGATCGTGCCCGCGCCGGGGATGCGCGCGCGGCGCTGGCCGGCGTCGTACGCGAGGCCGCGTCGCAGCGTCACTTCATAACGGCGGATCTCGTGCAGGTCCGGGTAGACGTTCGCGGGCGCCGTCGTCGGCACGCGGTCCTGCAGCTCGACGAGGTCGAGTGGTCCGCGCACGCGCAGGTCGACGTTGCCGAACTGGAACGTGCCGCGGTAGCGCGGGCGCGCGCTGTACACGAGCTCCTGCTCGGCGCCGGGCGCGATCGCGAGCGCGAAGCGACGCTGATCGACCTGGAATGACGGCGGCACGTCATCGGCGAGCATCCCGCGCAGCTCGCGACCGAACGTATTCCGGATGCGCAGCGTCACCCGGTTGTTGACGCCGATCGAAAGCTGCGGATCCGCCTCGCGCTTGATCGCCACGTCTTTCGGGCGCGGCGTCGCGCGCGCATCGAGCGCGGCGAGCACCAACGCGGTCACCACGACGAGCGCCGCGATGAACGCGAACACCGGCGAGATGAACGAGAGCGCCATCGGCACCCCGGCGAGCGCGACGAGCGCGAGGAGACGCGGCCGCGGGAGCGGGATCCGGCTTAGCGTGGGACGTCGAGGCGCGTGAGGACGCGCCGGCACACCGCGTCGGCGTCGAGGCCCTCGATCTCGGCCTCGGCGCGAAGGACGACGCGATGGCGCAGCGTCGGGATCGCGAGTGACTTCACGTCATCGGGCGTCACGAAATCGCGCCCCTCGATCGCGGCAGCGGTCTTCGCGGCGCGCAGGAGATGCACACCCGCGCGCGGGCTCGCTCCGAGGATGAGGTCCTGCGACTTGCGTGACTCCTCGACGATGCGCACGACGTAGTCGAGCACGGAGTCCTCGACGGTCACGCGCTCGACCTCGGCCGCGCATTCGTCGAGCGTCCCCGCGGGGAACGGTTCGAGCGTGTTCACCTGGGCCGCGGGCTGGCCCTTGTCGTGCGCGCGCAGGATCTCGCGCTCCTCGCCGGTCGCGGGGTAGCGCACGATCGCCTTGAAGAGGAATCGGTCGAGCTCGGCTTCCGGCAGTGGATACGTGCCTTCGTACTCGACGGGGTTCTGGGTCGCGAGCACGATGAACGGACGTGGCAGCGGATGCGCCTCGCCCTCGAGCGTCACCTGCTTCTCCTCCATCGCCTCGAGCAGCGCGGCCTGCGCCTTCGCCGGCGCGCGGTTCACCTCGTCGGCGAGGACGACGTTCGCGAAGATCGGACCCTCCTTGATGCGGAACGCGGTCGTGCTGATCTCGTAGACGGACGTGCCGGTGATGTCGCTCGGCATGAGGTCCGGCGTGAACTGGATGCGCTTGAAGGTGCCGCCGATGAGCCGCGCGATCGTGCGCGCGAGGAGCGTCTTCGCGGTCCCGGGCACGCCCTCGATGAGGAGGTGCCCGCCGAGCACGAGCGCGATGAATGCGAGGCGCACCGTCTCGTCCTGCCCGATGACGATGCGATGCACGTCGCGCGTGAAACGCTCCGCGACCTCACGCGCGGTCATGCGGTCCGCCCCGCGACGAGACGTTCGATCTGCCGGACGGTACGGAGGAGACGGTCTTCGCGCAAGGGACGCGACAGCGCGGCATCGATCGCTCGTGCTTCCGCGGCTCGTGCGGGATCGACCGCGGCGACCGCGTTCGCGACGCGCTCGAAGGGCAGGTCGGGATCGAGACCGAGGTCCCGCGCGAGCGCGAGCCGCAGATCGTTTCTCAGTCGTCGCCGGGCGATCTCGCCGCGTCTGGCGCGACGGACGAGGCCGGCGAAGCCGCGGATGTATTCGAGGCTCGAGCGAGGCGGCCGCACCTCGAGCGGGATCGGCGGACCGAGCCGCCGCCCCGAGAGCGCGAGGTAGAGAAGGGTCGCAGCCGTGACGAAGACGAGCGCGCGGCCCGGCGCGGTGCGCTCGAGGAGCACGAGGATGTCCGACGACGGATGGAAGCCGTGGTGGTACTCGTCGAACGCGACGAGACCGCCCGCGAGCCCCAGACGCGCGAGGTCGAGCGCGAACGCGCCATCGTCGGCGATGCCGAGGTTGCCGGTGAGGAAGGGCGCGAGGCTGCCGACGACGTGAAAGAGGCCGCTGCCGATGCGGCCCGAGACCACGAGCGGACCTTTGCCGTCGGTCGCGAGGATGACGCGGCCCCGATCCGGCGTGAACGTCACCCCGCGGTCGACGGCGATCGATCGCGCCGGTGGCTCGGCGAACGCTGCGTTCGTGAGCGGATGGAGGCCGCTGAGCGCGACCCCGCCGGTGTGCACGCCGAGCTGTTCGAGGATGGGCCGCTCGAAGAAGCCGATGTCCGTCGCGACGATGAGCACGCCGCCGCGATCGACGAAGTTCTTCACCAGGGTCACGTCCTCCGCGCTCACGGTCTCGTTCACGCCGAGGATGAAGAGCACCCCGGTACCCGACGGGATCGCGAAGACGTCGCCTTCGGCCACGACGGTCTGCGCGCCCATCGCCTCGAGGTAGCGGCGCAGTGCCGCGGCACCGCCGGGGCTGTCGTCGTGGACCGACGCGCTGCGGCCGCCCGCCTGACCCACTCCTGCGCCGCCCGCTGCGATCGCGACCGCGACGGTCGCGGCGAGCAGGAGCAGCGCCGCGGCGTAGATCGGATGGATACGCCTCACGCCGCCACCTGCAGAGCGAGCGCGCGCGCCCGTGCCGCCTCGGCCTCGTTCGGCTCGCGCAGTCCGAACCAGCTTCGCTCGTAGAGCACGATGAGATCGCGGAGCTCCTTCGCCTGCGGCAGCGCCGCGGTACGCAGGAGGATCTCGCCGTCCGTCAACGACGGGTCGTAACGGATGACCTCGCGCTCGGCGAGCGTGGTGAGCGCGTAAAGGAAGAGCGCGTGGATCGCCTCGCGCGAGCGTCGCGCGGCGATCGCCGCATCAGCCGCGGCGAGGTGACGGCGGGCGTCGCTCTGCGCCACACCGCCCGAGACGGCGAGCGCGGCCTCACGGCCGATGCGCTCGCGGAAGCCGCGTCCCAGCAGCGAGAGGATGAAGATGATCAGCCCAACGCCGAGCACGCCGATGATCGCGAGTACGCGCCAGATGTCGAGCGGCGGCAGCGCGACGCCGGAGAGAAGGCGCGCGATGAACTGGAGGATGAGGTCGGGGATGCTCAGCGACGATTCACGCGCGGCGTACTCGCCGACGATCTGGCGCAAGCGATCGCGCGCGACACCCGC
>Ga0209058_1003984_pt1 | contig 11848 bp, 13 predicted proteins | sample GraSoiAngelo_147_FD_185904 | JGI IMG/M metagenome (GOLD analysis project Ga0209058, IMG submission 185904) | Grasslands soil microbial communities from the Angelo Coastal Reserve, California, USA - 14_1009_05_40cm (SPAdes) (version 2) | ecosystem: Environmental > Terrestrial > Soil > Grasslands ... | reverse complement strand
GAGAGGCACCTGCGCAGCGTTGGCGGACGCTCCGGCCGCAATCAGCGTCAATGCAACCCAGGAAATGCGCATCGGGCCGAAGTGCCTGAGCTAGCGTCCGACCATGATGAGGATCCCCGCGACGAGAGCAAGGATGGCCTCTATAGTCCCGAGTCCCCGGAAGCTGAGTCCAACCAACCCCTCAAGACCCTGTATCGCTAGCCAAATGCCCAGTAGGAGCATGCCGAGATTCTTCGTGAGTTTCATGTCGTCGCTCCTTGTTTGCGACCCCAGACGGAGGCCCGGATGTAGGGACGAAAGTCGTTCCGCGCACCGACGAGGTGATATGCACCAACCACGATGGCGAGGACGCCCACAACTCGCACCCAACCATCCTGAGCCGGAGGGAAGCCGAGTGTTCCGAGAACCAGTCCTGGCATGAGAAGTAGACCGGTTCCCGCTGCGACAGCATAGATCCCGAACACAAAGAGGCTCTTGGCAGCGGGACTCATGGTGGGGCTCCGTTCATAAGAGCGGCCGCCTAACGAATTGCGCCTAGCTGCGGCGCCAAGTTTTCACTTTCACAAACGCAATTCTACCCTACGTGAGGGGCGCGGGCACCTTCAGGCGCATGTTAGGCTGCAGCCGGCAGGAAACATTCAAGAGGCAGTGAGCTGCCTGGTGAGACTCGCGCTATCCATTTCAACCCACTCTTCAGCGATCCGTCCATTATCGATGCGATAGAAGGTGATGCCAGTGACACAGACCTGCCGCCCCGTGGGAGCTGCACCGGCGAAGGGCGCGCTATGCGTGCCGGTTACCCTCCAGCGCACCGCGATCTTGTCTCCCTGAGCCACATAGTCGCACACTTCGCGGCGAACATCAGGGAAGGCAGTCCGGATTTCATTGAGGATTTCGCGCACTGCGGAGCGGTCGACCAGGCCACCCGGAGCAGTCGGGTCATGGGCACGAAAATCGGGCGCAAGGAGCTGCTCAAGGATCTCGAGCTGACCCGTGTTCCAGGCTTCATAACCTCGGCGAATAACAGCGAGGAGCTCTTCGGGAGTTGGCACGAACAATCCGTGTAGAGAGCGGATGCGAGCTGCAGCCTAACGGATGGCGCTTAAGCTGCGGCGCGCTGAAGAGAGATTCATTCATTAATCTACGCGGGCCGTCACCTTCAAGCGCTTGTTAGACGGCGCGGCTCCCCGGCCCAACGTTCTCTCCATACACCGCACCGAACATTCTCTTGGCAATACCACTCAGGATCGGGGGCTGTGGGCCAGCAGTGAGCCAGTGATAAACGATGTCGGGCTCGATCTTGCCGCGCAGAAATCGAAGCCAAAGGTAAATAGCAGGAAGTGTCGCGGCGCTCATGCCTCCTAGGGTGAGGACGCCGTATATGAGGGTTTGCAGCGCGGTCTCAAGCGGAGCCTGTGTCCAATCAAAGCCGGTGAGCGCCTTCGCCGCCAAGAACCCAGCCGCGCCACCTGCGATGGTCAGCGGCAAGCCTATCGCTGCCATTGAGCCGAAGGCCAGCAGGTGTTGACGAAAGGAACTCGAGGAGTCGTCCATGAGTCGATCGCGCCGTCTAACGAGAATGCGACAGAACTATGTAACGCAAACCGCGCATACTCCCCCGCCGTCTATCATCTGTTCTTGTCGCTCAAACGAACGAAATAGGCCGGTCAGCCTAATAAAAATATTACAGCGTGTCGGCGGGACGGCGCACGCCCAGCCCACCCCGATTCGGCACATGCGTGTACACCATGGCATGGTCGGCGCCACGTTGCGGTGGCCGAGGAGCTCCTGCACGGTGCGTCGCGAACGAATGCCGCAGGGTGTGACAGGTCGCGGGGTTGGCGATCTTCGCGGGACTCGCAACTCAGTCGAGGCAGAAAACCGCGTTGAAACCAGCGAGCTTCACACCCGGCAGCGCACGCAGGTCGGGCACTCGGGCGTCGTCGATCACGACGGCGTAGCCCTCCAACGCATGATACTCATGCGTGATCCGACCACCGAGCGCCTGCGCGGCTGCCAAGTCCTCTGCGCTGAGATTGTGGCTCAGCAACACAACCAACGTGACATCATGGACATCGGAATCGGCCACAGTGTTTGCGGCGTTCAAGACCCGCGCGGAGGCGAGCGCGGGCACCGCCTGTGGATCGAGCTCCGCGCGTAGCATCGGGCCGTGAAAGGTGTAAACGATGCGCCCGCCCGCAGCCTCAATCGCTTCCACGAACGCGGGAGCCGGCCCACTCTCGATCCCGTCCTGCCACAACCGCAGGTCAAAAAGCGCCCGATCCACAGCCGGCGATCCAGGTGACCACCGGCCGCAAGTGAAACTGTACTGTTGTCCCACGGGCAATTCGCGCGGAACATCAGTAGCGGTTGACGACACGCACGAGACAGCCGCGAGACCGGCAACGAGCGCAGCCGTGGTCGTCGCGCGAGTGGATGTCATTCCACGGTCAGCGCAACGGGCTCCGCGCGCAGCCGGAACTCCTGCGACCAGAACGTGGCCTGAACGAGATAGGTGCCGCGCGGCAGCGTAGCATCGCGGCCAGACCCCGAATCGGCGGCGCCACGAACGCGGAACTGGAGCGTCTCTTCCCCGCCCGCTTCCAACGTCATCCGCCGCAGCTCGAGGGTACACACCCATTTTCCGCCAGTCGGGTACACGATCTCACCGCTCGGCTCTGCGGAGATGTACGGCAGAACCATGCAGCCGCCGGTCGTAAACGAGACCGGGAACGGCCCACGGTTGCGCAGCCGGACGGTGACGGTGGCGGTGTCACCCACACCGATCACAGCCCGATTCACATCGACATCGAGAACGAGAGGACCAGCGCGAGGACCGGCGGAATCGCGGGCACAGGCGAACGTTGTGGCCAAGGTGAGCAGCGCGAGCAGCTGTCGCATAACCCCTAATACCCCAGCTTGCGCACGCTGGGTCACGTGCTCTTCGATCGGACCCACCGCGCCGCCGCCCGCTGCATCAACGCCTGCCCGTGCCACGCACACAGCACCGGCACATCGCCGGGGATCTGCTCGACGAGCCGCGGATGCGCGAACAGCACAACCAGCGAGGCGCCAGGCACGAGCCGCTCGAGCCGCGCGACCGACTGCGGCCCCAAATCCGCCCGCCCCTTCCACGACCTTGGCTCCGCGTAGACGAGAACAATCTGGGGCCTGGGGCTTGGGGCCTGGGGGCTGGTCACCCTGACTCCCCGCTCACGCAGCACTGCGTGAAAGACATTCCGCGGCGGGATCGTGTATGGGCCTCCGACGTCGTCGTCGACAATCGTGACGGCAAGGGATTTCGAAAGCGCTGGTGACGTCCCACGAATCAGGTGAACGGCTCGATCAGATAGACCATCGGCAAACTTCTGATGCTCGGCTAGCATCGCGTCGTCCACCCGTCCCGCGTCCCCCATCCCCCACTCCCCGAGGCTTTTCTCGTATCTCGCCAGTGCCTCCTCAGCCCTCGCAGCCGGGACGCCTTCCAGCGCGTGGACGACACCGGCCCAATCCGTCGGGTAGAGTAGCATGTCGCACCCGGCGGCGATCGCCGCCGCCGCGGCCTCGCCCTCCGGCGCCGCCGCGGTGGCACCGCCCATGATGAACGCATCCGTGACCGTGAGCCCGCTAAACCTTAGCGTGTCACGCAGGTACCCGAGTATGATCGGAGAAAACGTCGCGGCAGACCCGCTCGCGTCCCAGCGCGGATAGGCGACGAATGCCGGCATGACACTCCCGACGCCGGCGTCGACGGCCGCCTTGAACGGCGCCACATCCGCTACCTGCACCTCGTCGCCGAGGGCCTCGACGATCGGAAGACCCTCGTGCGAGTCCGTCGTCGTGCGCCCGTGCCCCGGAAAGTGTTTGGCGCACGCCAACACAAAGTGCTCCTGGCACCCCCTGATCCAGGCGGCGGCGTGCCGTCCGACAGCAGCGGGATCGGGACCAAAAGAGCGTGTCTGAACAATAGGATTCTTCGGCTCGATATCGAGATCGCACACCGGCGCAAACACCCACGTGAGGCCGACGGAGCGCGCCTCGGTCCCCGTGATCTGTCCGCACGCGTACGTCGCGTCGAGATCGTTGAGATACCCGAGCGCAGCGGGCGGCGGGAGCTCGGTGAGACCCTTCACCTGCTGCCCCGGCCCACGCTCGAAGTCCGAGCCGAGTAGGAGCGGCCGGCCTGCGAGGTCGCGCAGTGCACTCGTCAGCGCCGTGACAGCCGCGCGGGTCCCACCAAAGAGAATGAAGCCACCCACACCCGCGGCGAGCGCCTGCTCGATCTTGGTGCGTTCGGATTTGAATGAGCCGCGTCGCCAGCGCAGCGCCGGACACACGAGGCGTGCACGAGGGGACGGAGCGAACATCATGCGGGCGTGATGTGTCCCAATACGCGGGGCCCGCGCGCCCCCGTCGCCGCCGGCAGATTGCCCGGCTTCCCGGACACAGTCTGCATGCCGAGAAACGCGAATGCGACCGCTTCCTTTGCCTCGCCGTTGAAGAAGACCTGATCGAACAGCACCAGGGAGCGGGGCTGGATCTTCGCCCCGAGTCGCTCGAGCAACGCGGGATTCTTTGCGCCGCCCCCTGAGATCACGACCTCGGCGCTGTCATTCTTGCCCCAGCGCGCGATCGCACGCCCGATCGATTCGGCGGTGAGCGCGGTGGCGGTGGCGATCGCGTCATTGTCGGAGCCGCCAGCCTTCTTCACGCGCGCCAGCAGCTTGTCGGCGTATTCGATCCCAAACCGCTCGCGCCCCGTACTCTTGGGCGGCGGCTGATCGAAATAGGGATCCGCGAGCAGCTCCTCGAGGAGCTTCGCCACCGGACGGCCGCGGCGCGCGCGCTCGCCATCGCGGTCGTACGGCGCGTCGGGATCCACGCGCCGCGTGATCGCATCGATGACGGCGACGCCCGGGCCCGTGTCAAACGCAAACGCGCCCTCGGTCACGCCGCGCCGCGGCACCCAGGTGACATTCGCCATCCCGCCGACGTTGAGCAACCAGCGCCCATGCTGTTCGTGCCCGAAGAGCATCACATCGGCGAGCGGCACGAGCGGCGCACCCTGCCCTCCCGCGGCCACGTCCCGCGCGCGAAAGTCGCTCACCACCCGTACGCCGACCCGCTCAGCCAGCACGGCGGGATCGCCGAGCTGGAACGTCGCGCGACCGGGCTCATGCCAGATCGTTTGGCCGTGGGATGCGATGAAAGACAGGTCTCTCGGCGACACGCGCGCTTGCGCGAGCAGGCCGAGGACCGCGGCGGCAAATCGTTCACCCAGGGCCACATGCAGAAACGCAACATCCTTCGGCGTGCCGCGCGCGATCGCGTCGATGATGGCGCCACGCTCCGCCGCGCTGTACGGCTCCTGGCGGAACGCGACGAGCTCAGTCGCACCACTCCCATCCCGAAATCGCACCAGTGCCGTGGAAATGCCATCGAGCGACGTGCCCGACATGACGCCGACGGCGAGCGCGTCGCTCATCGCCGCACGGGCGGTGGATCGCCGACAACCGGCCGAACAAACCCGCCTGCCGCCTCGAGCAGGCGCCCCGCCTCGGCGGCGCTCACTTTGCGCCGCGACATCACAATGGCGAGCTTGACGCTGCCCCCAGCCCCTTTGATCGTCTCACGCGCTTCCTCGCGACTCACGCCGCAGCACTCCATCACGATCCGCTCGCCGCGGTCGTGCAGTTTGGTGCTCAATGCCATGAGGTCGACCATGAGGTTGCCATAGACCTTCCCCAGCCGGATCATCGCACCAGTCGTCAGCATGTTGAGGACGAGCTTGGTGGCGGTGCCGGCCTTCAGGCGCGTGGATCCCGTCAGGACCTCGGGACCCGTCGAGCAGGTGACGAGGACGGTCCGCGCGCCGAGTGTTTGGGCGCGGGACAGGGCCATGCGCACGTACGGTGTGGTGCCGCTGGCTGCGATCCCGACGACGACGTCGCGATTCGTGACGCCCGCAGTATCCATCGCCGCGCCACCCGCATTGACGTCGTCCTCCGCCCCTTCGGCGCTCTTCACGAGCGCCGGGTAGCCACCGGCGATTACGCCGACTACCATGGTGGCCGGCACGCCAAACGTCGGCGGGCATTCGGTCGCGTCGAGGACGCCGAGGCGGCCGGAGGTCCCGGCACCGACGTAGACCAGCCGGCCGCCGGCCCGGAACGCCGCGACGATCAGGTCGATGGCGGCGGCGATGCGTTCCCGGTCGCCGTGCACGATCTCCGCGACCGTCGCGTCCTCGGCGTTCATCAGATCCACGATCTCGAGACTCGACGCCACATCGATGCGCTCGGTACGCGGGTTGCGCTGTTCTGTGGCGCGCGGGTCCCGAAAATCGAGGTTTGTCATGGAGGAGAATTAGACGATAAGATTACGAATGCGAAAGCTCCCCGCGATATGTCTTGTGGCGGCCCTTGGCTGTGCGCATCGCCCTCCAGCCGCCGCTCCTGCACCGATCCGCGGCCGTGCCGTCATTCCCGCGACCTGGACGCTGCGGGCGCGCGCGGTCACCGCGCCGCACGCGATGGTGGTCTCCGCTCATCCGCTCGCGAGCCAGGCGGGAGTCGAGATCCTGAAGCAAGGCGGCAACGCGATGGACGCCGCCATCGGCGTGGGGTTCGCGCTCGAGGTCGTGCTGCCGGACGCCGGCAACATCGGCGGTGGCGGCTTCATCGTGCAGCGCACCACCAGCGGGGACGTCTCGGCGCTCGACTATCGCGAAGCCGCGCCGGCGGGCGCATCCCACGACATGTATCTGGACTCCGCCGGCAACGTCACCAAGAACAGTGAGGTTGGCCACCTCGCCGTCGGCGTCCCCGGCAGTGTCGCCGGACTCTACGCGGAGTGGAAGCGCTACGGCTCGCTGCCCTGGGCAACGCTCATCGCGCCGGCCATTCGTCTCGCCCAGGGGCACGTCATCGATACGGCGCGCAGCCGAGACATCGCGTCCGATCGGGATCTTCTGGCGCAGTTCCCGGCCAGCCGCGCGCAGTTCCTCGTACACGACAGCGCGCCCCCGTCGGGAGCGATGTGGCGACAGCCCGACCTCGCCCACACCCTGCAGCTCATCAGTGACTCAGGCCCGGATGTCTTTTACCGGGGTCAGATCGCCGATCTGATCGTCGCCGAGATGCAACGCGGCGGTGGCCTGATTACGAAAGAGGATCTGCGCCGGTATCAGGCCAAGTGGCGCACCCCCGTGCAGCTCACCTATCGCGGCTCCACGATCTATTCGATGCCGCCGCCGTCATCGGGCGGTGTCACGATGGGTGAGATTCTGAATATTCTGGAAGGCTACGACACGATCCCGGCGCTCGGGACGCCGGCGTACGTCCACCTGCTCACCGAGGCAATGCGTCGCGGGTTCATCGATCGCAATCGCTGGCTCGGCGACCCCGATTTCGTCGACATGCCGCTCGATCGGCTGCTCTCCAAGTCTTACGCGGCATCGCTGCGCGCCCAGATCGATCCGCAGCGTGCGACGCCCACGCCACCGCAGGCGACCAGCGGCGAGGCTATGCACACGACCCACTACTCGGTCGTCGACGCGAAGGGCAATGCCGTCTCGGTGACCACGACGCTGAACGGCGGCTTCGGCAGCGGTGTCACGGTCACGGGCGCCGGATTTCTGTTGAATAACGAGATGGACGATTTCACCTCGGCGCCAGGCAAGCCGAACATGTACGGCCTCATTCAGGGCGAGGCGAACGCGATTCAACCGCGGAAGCGCATGCTCTCGGCAATGACACCGTCCATCGTCACCGATTCCACCGGCCAGCTGCAGCTGATCGTGGGATCACCCGGCGGACCGACGATCATCACGACGGTGACACAGATCATTCTGAACGTGCTGGATCAGCGCATGGGTCTCGCGGACGCTATCGCCGCACCGCGGATTCACCATCAGGCGCTGCCGGACCAGACCTACTACGAGCATGGCGGCTTGAGCGACGCGACGGTCCGCGCCCTCGAAGCGATGGGGCACAAGATGGAGGAGCGGCGCGGCCACAGCGGCTTTGTGGCGGGGATACAAAAGACCGCCGGCGGGTGGATCGGTGTGGCTGATCCACGCATCGCCGGCGGCGCGATCGGTTACTGATTACAACGGGAGCCTTGCATGCGTCTTACGACTCAAGCGTCAACCCCCGATGCTGTCGTCGTGGGCTCGGGAGCCGGTGGTGGGATGGCCGCTTACGCCCTCACCCGCGCCGGCGTCAACGTTACCGTGCTCGAAGCCGGTGGTCCCTGGGACAACACGACCGACTCCGCGATGTTGACCTGGCCGTACGAGTCGCCACGCCGCGGCGCTTCCACCAAAGAACGGCCCTTTGGTGAGTTCGACGGCTGCATCGGTGGATGGGAAATCCCCGGGGAGCCCTACACCGTCGCGCAGGGGAACAGGTTCCGCTGGTGGCGCGCGCGGATGGTAGGTGGCCGGACGAACCACTGGGGTCGTATTTCGCTGCGCTTCGGCCCGCGCGACTTCAAGGCGAAGACGTTCGACGGCCTGGGCGACGACTGGCCAATCAGCTACGACGACGTCCAGCCCTACTACGAGAAGCTCGAGCAGCTGGTGGGCGTCTTCGGGAGCAAGGAAAACATCCCGAACGCGCCTGACAGCCTGTTCCTGCCGCCGCCCAAGCCGCGCTGCTACGAGTTGCTTGTGCAGCAGGCTGCGCGCCGGCTGAATGTCACCTGCGTCCCGTCGCGCCTCTCGATCCTGACCCGGCCGCTGCCGGGACGGGCGGCGTGCCACTACTGCGGGCAGTGTAATCGCGGCTGTAAGACAAACTCCAACTTCTCCTCGACCAACGTCCTGATCGCTCCCGCGCTCAAGACGGGCAAGCTCACGCTGCTGACCAACGCGATGGCGCGCGAAATCACGCTGGGCCGGGACGGTCGGGCGAGCGGCGTCACCTACATCGATACCAAGGACGGCAGCGAGCACCACATCGACGCCCGGGTCGTGGTCCTCGCGGCGAGCGCCTGCGAAACGTCGCGGCTGCTGCTCAACTCGAAATCGGCGTCATTCCCGAACGGCCTGGCGAACGGCAGCGGCACGGTGGGCAAATATCTCACCGACACGACCGGCACGGACGTCGGGGGATTCGTTCCGAAGATGATGGACCACATCCCTCACAATCACGACGGCGTCGGCGGCATGCATGTCTACATGCCGTGGTGGCTCGACAACAAGAAGCTCGACTTCGCGCGTGGCTACCACATCGAGGTCTGGGGCGGCGCCGACATGCCTGACTACGGCATCCTTGGCGGGATCCAGAATTACCCGCCGGGCGGCGGCTACGGGAAGCAGCTCAAGGCGGACTACCGCCGCTACTATGGCGCTTATGTCGGCTTCTCAGGCCGCGGGGAGATGATTCCCAACGAGGGCAGCTATTGCGAGATCGATCCCCGGGTGGTCGACAAATGGGGCATTCCGGTGCTGCGCTTCCATTGGCAGTTCACCGATCACGAGTACCTGCAGGTGAAGCACATGCAGGAGACTTTCCGCGCGCTCATCAAGGAGATGGGCGGCACGCCCTGGGGGGATATGCCGAGCAAAGAGGATGGCTACGGCATCGCGGCGGGTGGCGTGATCATCCACGAATTGGGCGGCGCGCGCATGGGCGCCGATCCAAAGACCTCGGTCGTGAACTCGAATTGCCAGACCCACGAGGTCAAGAATCTCTTCGTGGCCGATGGCGCGCCGTTCACGTCGCAAGCCGACAAGAATCCCACCTGGACGATCATGGCGCTTTCCTGGCGGACGTCCGACTACATCGCGGCGCAGCTGAAAGCGAGGACCTTATGAAACGGCGCGAAGCAGTCGGCGCGATGGCGCTGGCCTCGCTGGCGACGGCATTTCGCTGGACGCCCGCCGAGGCGCAGCGCGTGGCGAAGTTGGTGCGCGACGCCGTGACTCCGTACGCCCCCACCTTCTTCACCCCCCACGAGTGGGACACGGTGAGGGTCTTGGTGGATCTCATCATCCCCAGGGACGAACGGTCGGGAAGCGCGACCGACGCCGGCGTGCCGGAGTTCATGGACTTCATGATGAATGACCGTCCGGACGGCCAAGTGCCGATGCGGGGCGGGCTCGCGTGGCTCGACAACGAGTGTTACGAACGCTTCGGGAAAACGTTCGTCGCGGCGACGCCGAACGAGCAGACCGCGGTGCTCGACGACATCGCCTGGCCCAAGAAGGCGAAGCCCGACATGAGCCAGGGCGTTGCCTTCTTCAACATGTTCCGCGATATGACGGCGTCGGGATTCTGGTCCAGCAAGATCGGCGTGGCCGATCTCGATTATCGAGGCAACACATTCGTGCAGGAGTGGGCGGGCTGTCCTCCGGAAGCGCTGCAGAAACTTGGCGTCCAATACGAGGACTGAATGGCGAAACGACTCGGCATCGGGATCGTGGGGAGCGGCTTCAACGCCAAATTCCACCTGCTGGGATTCGTAGGCGTCCGGGACGTCGACGTCCTCGGCGTCTGGAGTCCCAACCAGAAGAACGCCGCCGCCACGGCTACGATCGCGAAGAAGCTCGGCGTCGGCGACGCCAAGCCGTATCCCTCTATCGCGGCGATGGTCGAGGACCCGGCCATCGACGCGATCTGGCTCTGCGGCCCCAATCACGCCCGCATCGACAACGTGGAAGAGCTGGTGAGCACCATCGAGCGTGGGAAGGGCAACCTCCTCGGTCTCGCATGTGAAAAGCCGCTGGCGCGCAATGTCGCAGAAGCCAAACGCGTCGTAGAGCTCGTCAAGAAAGTCGGCCTGTCGACGGGATACCTCGAGAACCAGGTCTTCTCGCCGCAGGTCGAGGTGGGACGGACCTTGCTCTGGGCGCGCGGCGCCAAGCTGACCGGCCGGCCCTATCTGGCGCGCGCGGCGGAAGAGCACAGCGGCCCGCATGCCCCCTGGTTCTGGCAGGGCGCGCAACAGGGGGGCGGCGTGCTGAACGACATGATGTGTCACTCGTCGCTGCTGGTCCAACATCTCCTCACCGATCCGGCGAAGCCGCGGAGCTCCGTCCAGCCGGCGAAAATCACGGCCCACATCGCGAGTCTGAAGTGGTCCCGCCCCCACTACAGCAAGAAGCTCAGCGAGACGATGGGGCAGGACGTGGACTACGCGAAGACGCCGTCCGAAGATTTCGCGAGCGTCGTGATCGATTTCGCCACCGACGACGGCCATCGCGTGCTAGGTGAAGCGACGACGTCCTGGAGCTTTGTCGGCGCCGGTTTGCGGCTGTCCGCCGAATTGCTGGGCCCCGAGTACTCGTTGTCGTGGAACTCGCTCGACTCGGGTCTCAAGCTGTTCTTCAGCCGCGAGGTGCAAGGCAAGGCTGGCGAAGACCTGGTCGAGAAACAGAACGCCGAGGTCGGGCAGATGCCCGTCGTGGCGAACGAGGCGGCGGCGTATGGGTACGAGGCCGAGGACCGTCATTTCGTACAGGCGTTTCTCAACAAGCAGCCGCCCGCGCTCACCTTCGACGATGGCTTGCAGGTCGTGAAAGTTCTGATGACCGCATACATGAGCGCCGAGCAGGGCTGCACACTCGACTTCCCCGGCTCAGGCGTCGAGACGTTCGTCCCCGCGGTTGCGAAGGGAACATGGAAGCCATGAAAGCATTGCGGATTGCCGATTGCGGATTGCGGATTGGACTGCGGCTTCTCAAATCCGCAATCCACAATCCGAAATCCGCAATGTTGATCATCGGTATTATCCTTCCAGCACGGATGTCAGCCCAACAGTGGCCGCAGCACTCGATGGACCGCCCTCGGCCTCCCGTCGTCGATCCTGGCCCTGAGCGCCCTCCCACCCCGGCGCCGAAGGA
>Ga0209058_1003982_pt1 | contig 11850 bp, 12 predicted proteins | sample GraSoiAngelo_147_FD_185904 | JGI IMG/M metagenome (GOLD analysis project Ga0209058, IMG submission 185904) | Grasslands soil microbial communities from the Angelo Coastal Reserve, California, USA - 14_1009_05_40cm (SPAdes) (version 2) | ecosystem: Environmental > Terrestrial > Soil > Grasslands ... | reverse complement strand
GAACGGGACCGGAGCCACGACGCCGAGGCCGCCGCCCCATGCGGCGCGGCTGAAGTCCTCGGCGTCCTGCCCGTAGGGCTCCATGCGCTCCACGTAGAGCATGAGCTTGCCCGACGCGCCCGCGGGAGCGGGACCGAGCATCGAGACCGTGGCGATGACGAGCAGGCACCCGAGAGGAAGGGATCGGATCATGGGCGGCCTCCGGCGCGGTGGCGCGAGTGGCGAATCAAGGGGGAGCGAGCATCACCATACGACGCGACGGAACCCGCGTCCATCGCGTCCGGAGCGGGCCGGGTCCCGGGGAGAGCCCGGCCGCGCTCAGGCGCTCTTGCCGAGCTCGACCGGGATGGCCTCCAGCACGCGCTGGGCGATGCGAGCCGCCGCCTGGGGAGCCGCGAGCCGCCCGGCGATCTCGCGCACGCGCTCGCGCGCGCCGGCGTCGCTGAGCCAGCCGTGGACGGCCCGCTCGACGTCCTCGATCGAGTCGGCGTGGAGCGCCGCGCCGGCCGCCTCGAGGTACTCGGCGTTTCGCACCTCCTGGCCGGGCGTGGGCCGGAAGATCACCAGCGGCGCTCGCTTGATGAGGGCCTCGGAGCAGGTGAGGCCGCCGGCCTTGCTCACGACCACGTCGCACGCCTCGAGCAGCACGTCCACCTCGCCGGTGAAGCCGAGCGCGCGAATGCTCCCGGGGAAGGCGGCGGCCAGCCGCTCGACCTCTCCGAGGAGACCCTGGTTGGTCCCGCACACCACCACCGCGACCGGCTCGCCGGGAAGCCGCACGATCCGCTCGGCAAGCTCCGCCAATGGGCCCACCCCGGCGCCTCCGCCCATCACCAGGACCACCGGCCGCTCCGGGTCGAGACCCAGCCGGGCGCGCGCCGCTTCGCGCCCCACCTCCTCGGCGAACCTCGGATCGACAGGGATCCCGGTGACCTCGATGCGCGCCGGCGAGACGCCGTGCCCGGCGAGCTCGTCGGCCACGCGCGCGCTGGCCACGAAGTAGCGGTCCACATGAGGGAAGGCCCAGAAGGGGTGGGCCGTGAAGTCGGTGATCACGCAGTAGAGCGGGGCCGGGCACCTGCCGCCGCCGCGCACCGGCGAGAGGGACTCGACCGGCAGGAAGTGCGTGCACACCACCGCATCGGGACGCTCGCGCTCGACCACGCGCACCAGCCGCCGGAGGTTCAGCCGGTCGAGCGCCAGCCGCACCGGGGCGGTGCCGCGGTTGACCCGGGCGCTCTCCCACGAGCGATAGAGCACGCCCCACAGGCGCGGCGCGCGCGCCGCCATGGCGTTGTAGGAGGCCGCGTAGGTTTCCCGGTAGAGCCGCGATGCGAAGACCAGGGTATCGACCTCGCGCACCGAGATCCCGGGGCTGAGCACGCTGAACGCGCTCGCCAGCGCCTGTGCGGCGCGCTTGTGGCCGCTCCCGGCCGTGGCGTGGAGGATGGCGACCCGGCGCCCGGAGGCCAGGTCCGGCGCCCCGGCCAGGGTCTCGACCGCCACCATCCCCTTCCCGGCCGGCGGGAACAGCACCTCGCCGCCGCTCGATGAGCGCCACCGCCTCCGCCACCAGCGCCGCTGCGCCCGGAGCCGGGCGCGCCAGCGCTGGGTGAGACGGGCGGGGATGCGCAGCCGCTTGATTCGGGGGACGCGCACCATGCTCAGGCGCTCATTGAGTGATTGCGTTGCGGTAGTGTCGCACCTGCGCCCCCTCGGGGGTGAGCTCGATCGCCACGACGTCGATCCTCACCGGGCCTCGAGGCTCGAGCGCGCGGGCGGCGCGCAACAGCCGGGCGCGCTTCGAGCCGTCGACCGCCAGCGCGGCCCCGCCGTATTCGGAGGACTGCCGGTACTTCACCTCGACCACCACCTGGGTGTTCCCATCCTCCGCCACCAGATCGACCTCCACGCCCCCGAGCCGCACGTTGCGCTCGCACACCGCGCTGCCGCTCAGCTCCAGGTAGGCGCGGGCCAGATCCTCGGCCGCCCTTCCTCGCTGCCGTGCCACGCCCATCGAACCGCTCCACCGGGGGCGGGCTTCGAGGGCGACCTCAGGTTAGCAGAAGCCATCCGCGCGGCGGAGCGGCCGTCTGCCGGGCCAGCGCCTCACACGCCGAGCGGCAGCTCCTGGACGCACACCGGCGTGAAGGAGTAGCGGTGGATCGGGCAGGGACCGATGCGCGCCAGCGCCTCGAGATGCTCGGGCGTCCCGTAGCCCTTGTGACGCGCGAAGCCGTAGGCGGGCCAGACGTGATCGAGGCATTCCATGATGCGATCCCGGACCACCTTGGCCACCACCGAGGCGGCGGCGATCGAGAGCATGCGGCTGTCCCCATCGATCACGGCGCGCTGATCGGAGCGCACCCCGGGGATCAGATCGCAGCCGTCTACGAGCACCAGTTCGGGCGCAACGGCGAGCCGGGAGACGGCTCGCGCCATGGCGGTCAGGCTCGCGCGCCGGATGTTGACGCGATCGATGGAGCGCGGGCCGACCACCGCCCATGCGAACGCCCGGGCGTCGGAGACGACCCGGGCGAAGAGTGCGGCGCGCGTTACGGGGTCGAGCAGCTTGCTGTCGTTCATCCCCTCCCAGCGCTTGCCGGGCTCGAGCACCACCGCCGCCGCGACCACCGGCCCGGCGAGCGGGCCTCGGCCGGCTTCGTCGACCCCCGCGACGCGGGTGCCCTTCCCGGCGAGTCGCGCCTCGGCGCGACTCATCCGGCGCCAGGCGGGCAGGGTCACTTGCCCACGGGCTCCTCGACGGTCTTCTTCTCCGTCAGCCGCGCAGCCTTGCCGGCCCGGCGGCGCAGGTAGAAGAGCTTGGCCCTCCGCACGCTCGAGTGCTTGACCACCTTGATGTCGGCGATCGAGGGACCGTGCAGGGGAAACGTGCGCTCGACGCCGATCCCCTCGCTGATCTTGCGCACGGTGAACGTCCTTCTCAGGCCCGCCCCGCGCACGTTGATGATCTCTCCCTTGAACTTCTGCTGCCGCTCCTTGTCCCCCTCGATGACGCGCACCAACACCTCGACCGTGTCTCCCGGGCGCAGCTGGGGCACATTCTTCTTCAGGTGAGCGGCCTCGATCTTCTCGATCAGGCCCATGCGCGGGCTCCTTTCCGTGAACAGCGCCCGGCAGAGGCGGGCGTCGACCCAAAGGCGGCCCGGCAGTATAGGAGAGGGCAGGGCGAGTTCCAAGCGTGATTTCTCGGGTTTCTCGGCGGGTTTCTCGGTGCGAATCCTCGGCGCGATTTCTCGGCCGTGCCTCAGCGGGAGCCGGCCCTCCCGGCCGCCTGCGCCGCCGCCGGCCCGCTCACGGTGGGAAGGTACTGGTCGGAGAGCCGCGCGATCCTGGCGTCCCCGGGGGCTAGGGCACGGGCCCTCGCGAACGCCGCCTCGGCCGCCGCCCGCTCTCCGCGCTCGGCCCTCAACGCCCCGATCGCGGCCCAGGATGCCGCATCGTCGGGCTCGAGCCGCACGGCCTCGAGCAGCTCCCGCATGGCCTCGCTCCGTTCCCCCCTCGCGATCAGGACCATGCCGAGGTTCTTGTGGGGATAGGCGAGCCTCGGGTTGGCCGCGACCGCGCGGCGCAGGGTGGCCTCGGCCTTCTCGCGCATTCCCAGCGCGCGATAGGTGAGCGCCAGGTTGTTCAGCAGCTCCCCCGCGTCGCCTCCGGTGCGCACCGCCGCCTCGTAGGCCGCCGCGGCCGCCCGCAGCTCCCCGCGCGCCTGGTAGGCGTCCGCGAACATCCAGTAGTCGCGCGAGAGCTCGGGCCGCGAGAGGGGCAGGAGCGCGATCCCCCCGAGTGCCACCGCCGCGGCCAACCCCCAGGCGAGGGACCGGTCGCGGCGCACGTCGGCCGACCGCAGGCGCCAGAGCTCCGCGCAGCCAAAGCCGGCGGCCACGAGGAGCGGCGGCACCAGGGGCGCCCGGAAACGATCGGCCACGAAGAACGGGAGCACGCTCGCCGCCGCCGCCGCCGCGACGAGGACCAGGAGCAGCGTGTCCGCCGGGCGCCGGCGGTCGCGCAGGGCGAGGCCGATACCCAGCCCACCGAGCGGCAGGACGATCCCGAAGCCGACCGGCATCGACCAGAGCGCCGGCGCGTGCCGGCGGAGGAACGAGAAGTTCAGGTGATTCGGTATCTCCTGGGCGTTGAGGAGGAGCAGCGCCTTGCGCAGGGTTAGCTTCGCCGCCTCGCCGGGATGGCCGCTGACGAACGCCAGAGCCTTCCCGGCCCACAGCCCCGACGCCTGCTCGGGGGTCAGGTCCCGGCCCGCCAGAGTGGAGGCCATGCGGATGCTCGCCTCTTCGAGCTCGGTGTGGCGAGCCGCGAACTGCGCGTCACGGTCGGCCCACGGCTCGTCGTAAGCGCCGGTGGCCCCGGGGTGATTCCCGATGTAGAGGTTGATCCCTCCCGAGGTGGCCAGCGGGACCCACTGTCCTGCGGCGACGAAGTCGAGGAGCACCACGAGCACGAGCGGCAGCGCGGCCCCACCGAGGAGCGCCGTCCCCGCTCCGAGCCGGTGCTTGCGGGCGCGCGCCGCGCACCACGCGGCCGCCACCGGGACGACCAGCGCCAGGTTGGGACGCTCGGCCGACGCGCAGCCGAAGGCCAGGCCGGCCAGCAGCAGGTGGCGCGCTCGCCCCCCGCCTTCCCTCTCCTCGGCCTCGCCCCACGCCACGCACGCGAGCATCGCGGCCGTGAGCGCCACCAGCGCCCACACCACCCCCACCACGTCGGCCTCGAAGAAGGCGAACGGCCCGTAGAGCGCCGCCAGCGCCGCCGCCCAGAGGCCCGCCGAGGACCCGTAGATTCGCGCGCCGAGCCTGTAGACCAGGTAGACGAGCAGCACGCCCGCCAGCACCTGCACCAGCGCCACGCCGAGGATCCTGCCGCGCGAGATCTCGAGCACCACCGCGAGGAAATAGGGATAGAGGACGCTGGCGTAGAAGAACGGGCGATGGGGCACGAACGACCCGGCAGCGATCTGCGAGGCGAGGGTGAGGTGGACCTGGCTCTCGCCCACGGGATGATCGAAGAAGGGCAGGGAAGCGACCTGGCCCAGGTAGATGAGGCGGAGGAGCAGTGCCAGGAGGAGGATCCCGGCGAGGCCAAGACGTGGCCGCGCCGCGGGCGCCAGCGGGAGCATCTCCATCTGATCGGCAGGGAACCGGCCGGGGTTGAGGCGCAAGCTCTCACGTAACGGGATGCCGGCCCGGGGGCCGTAGCGAGACCCGCGGCCTCGGACATCCTGTCTCCGGCTCGCTGACTCGCGACGAGCGCTCCGGCTCCCGCCTCCGCGGGGGTACCCGCGCTCGCGAGAGTCTCTCTTCGGCCCCGGGCCGGCATCCCTCGATTCACGTCAGAAGGACTAGCCGCCCCCGGATTCCTTGCGTAGGAGCTCCTGCTTGCGCAGCCAGCGGTGTTCCTCGGGGCTCAGGCCCGCCCCCTCGAGCAGGTCGGGCCGGCGCTCGAGCGTCCGGCTCAGCGCCTGCTCGCGGCGGTAGCGGGCGATCGCGGCGTGATTCCCCGACAGCAGCACGTCCGGGACCTTCCATCCCCGGTACTCGGCGGGTCGCGTGTAGTACGGCGAATCGAGGATGCCGGAATGGAACGAGTCGCTCTCCACCGAGTCGATGCTTCCGACCACGCCGGGCAGGAGCCTCGCAACGGCGTCCACGACGCACAGCGCCGCGGGCTCGCCACCCGAGAGGACGAAGTCGCCGATCGACAGCTCCTCGTCGGCCAAATAGTCGCGGACGCGCTCGTCAACTCCCTTGTAGCGCCCACACACCAGCACCAGGTGCCCGAGCCCGGCCAGGGCGATGGCCTGATCCTGGGTGAACCTGCGTCCTTGGGGCGAGAGCAGCGCCACGAGGCAACCCGGCGGACGGCTCCCGGGCGAGCCGACCGCGAGCGAGGTGAGCGCCCGGTCGATCGGCTCGACCTTCATCACCATCCCCACGCCGCCGCCGAACGGGTAGTCGTCGGTGGTGCGGTGCGGGTCGTCGGTGAAGTCGCGCAGCGAGACCACGTCGACGGCCAGCCGTCCCTTCTCGAGCGCCGCCCGGATCATTCCCTCGGCGAGCGCCGGCCCGAAGAAGTCGGGGAAGATGGTGAGCACCGAGATCTTCACGTCACAGGTCCTCGAGCCCGCGCGGGAGGGCCACGGTGATCACGCCGCGCTCGAGCTCGACCCGCTTGAGCACCTCGGGCGTGGCGGGCACGAGCAGCTCGCGCTCGCCACGAACCACGTACACGGGATGGGCGGCCAGCGGCAGGATGTCCTCCAGCACGCCCAGATCGCGGCCGTCCTCGGTCTCGACCCTCAGGCCGACGAGCTGGAAGGCGTAGACGGTGCCCGGGCCCGGATCCGGCAGGCGCTCGGCCTCCGCCCACAGCTCGCCGTTGGTCAGCACGGCGGCCTCGTCCCGCCCGGCGAACCCCCGGAACCGCGCCAGCACCCGGGTATGAGCCGGACGCGCCCCCTCGAGCACGAGATCGATGCTCTCCCCGCGCGGCCCGCGCCACACGAAGGTTCCGACCCCCATGAGCTCGGCCACCGACAGGGACGACCGGGTGAGCGTCACCTCGCCCTGCACGCCGTGGGTGCGGCCGATGCGTCCTACCAGCACCAGCGGCATGAGGCCGTCGAGCCTAGCGTTCCACTAGTCGGCGATCTCGAGGTTGGCCCGCCGCCCGATTTGCGAGGCGGAAGCGCCCAGGGCGAGCCTGAGCGAGCGCGCCGTGCGGCCCTGTTTCCCGATCACGTGTCCGAGGTCGTCGGGGTGGACCCGGAGCTCGAAGCTGGCGTTTGACCCGGAGGCGAGGATGTCGACCTGGACGTCCTGGGGGTGGTCGACCAGACCGCGCGCCATGAAGGCGACGAGCTCGCGGAGCCGTTGGTCGTCGGCGTCGGGCTCGCGCCGTGAGGGAGGTCCGACGGAAGGAGCGGAGCCGAGGAACGCACCGGGACTCTCGACAGCCGGACTCCCGCCCACGAGAGGAGGATCATCCACACGGCCGACAGGAGCAGGGTTGGAAGCGGCCGGTTGAGGTACAGGACCGTGAGACCGCTTGCGCAGAGGGCGACCCCACTGGCCCACAGAAGAAGAACGGTTCTCGTCTGACATCGAATCACGCTCGCGAGTCGGTGATTGGTGTGGTCTTGCCCGCCCTCGTAGACCTTGCGTCCCTCACGCAGCCGGATCACGACCACGAAGCAGAGGTCGAAGGCAGGATAACCGAGCAACAGCAGCGTCCCTAGCCGCCCCCATCCGGGAGGCGCCCCCTGGAAGGCGAGCACGGCGGACGCACCGAGAATATAACCCAAAAAGATACTGCCTGCGTCTCCCAGGAAGACGCGGGCGCGAGGGAAGTTGTAGCACAGGAACCCCACGCACGCCCCGGCCACGGCGAGCTGGGTGGTCGCCCGCGGCGCCCCGAGCGATCGAGGTCCAGGCGAAGGCCGCCAGGATGATGGCCGAGAGCCCGCTCACCACGCCGTTCATGTTGTCGAGGAAGTTCACGGCGTTCATGAGAGCGACCATCGCCACCAGGGTCACGGTCGCGTTCCCGACTGGAGGCAGGCCGAGGTTCGGGATCGACCCCGAGGCGAGGAACACGGCGGCCGCGGCGGCTTGCCCCGCCAGCTTGCCGGGAGGCCGCATGCCGAAGCGGTCGTCCCACAACCCGAGCCCGATCGCCACCACCGCCCCGCCCAGCAGGAACAGGGTGTCCCGGCCCCAGAGGCCGGGTCTCAGGGCGCGGGCGGCCGCGATCGCGACCAGCGCTGAAACGAATACGACCGTCCCTCCGAGCAGGGCGGTCGCCGCGGTGTGGAGCTTTCGGGCTTCGGGCCGGTCGAGGTATCCGGTGGCCCACGCCGCCCGAATCGCGAGCGGCGTGATCACCACCGATACGACCAGAGCCAGGATGAACGCGATCGCTAGCACCATAGGCAGCCACGGAAAGGTCGTTCCCGCGGCGAGGTATTACGCGGCCGCGAGACCTACCGGGTACGCCAGCCCCATGCGCTCGCAGGTATCTCGGATCGTGATCTCGAGGAGCTGCTGGAGCGATGACTCGGGCCGGAAGCCGACGAAGCGACCGATCTTGGTCAGGTCGGGAACGCGCCGGCGCATGTCTTCGAACGAACTCCCGTACACCTTTTCGTACGCTACGAACTCGATCGGGCTTCGGCTGTCGCACATTCTGCGGATCCGCTCCGCCAGCTCGAGGACCGTGACTTCTTCGTCGCTGCCGACGTTGAAGACCTCGCCTTCGGCGGCCTTGCAGTCGGCCAGCATCAGCACCCCGCGAACCACGTCGCTGACCGCCGAGAAGCATCTCGACTGCTTGCCGTCCCCGAACACCAGGATCGGCTCGTCGCGCAGCGCGCGGACGATCATGTTGGGGATCACCATCCCGTAGGACCCGGTCTGCCGGGGCCCGCAGGTGTTGAAGCACCGGACGATCACCACCGGGAGCTGCCGCTGCTGCCAGTAGGCCTGGGCCAGGCTCTCGTCGACCGCCTTGCCGCAGGCGTAGGACCAGCGCAGCTTGTGCGTCGGCCCCATCACCCGATCATCGTCCTCGGAGAAAGGCACCGACACGCCCTTGCCGTAAACCTCGCTGCTGGAGAACACCATGGCCTTCCGCCCGTGTTCGGCGCACGCCTCGAGGATCACTTCGGTGCCGCGAATGTTGGTGATCAGAGAGCGCAGCGGGTTCTCGAGCACGTACTTCACGCCCACCGCCGCGGCCAGGTGATACACCCTGTCACACTGGGCCACGAGCCCATTGACCAGCGCCGAGTCCGTGACGCTGCCTTCGAGGAATCGAAAGTGGGGATGGCGCTCGAACGAGCGAAGGTTCTCGAGCCGGCCGGTGGAGAGATCGTCGAGTGCCCACACCTCGGAACCCTGCTGAATGAGTTTTTCCGAGAGATGAGACCCGATGAACCCTGCACCCCCTGTGACGAGGACTCTCATGCTCTTCCCTCTAGATGGTTTGGCGAGACTGGATTGGTCTGGGGACGGCCGCCAGCTAATCCGAATCCTCAAACCCAGCGAGTTGTTGGTGGAAAAGGAAGTGGCGTCAAGTCAACGACGTACTGCAGAACCTAGCTCGGCAACTCAGGCGGGTAGCAATTCTGGTTCGTCGGACTCTCCTGGGATGTGGTGAGCGACACTCTCTGTCGGCACCGCGAGGCGTGCTCGCAGCGCCACCACCTCTGTGCGTATAGTCTCGCACATTCAGGGGCAGGTTGTCACGCTCGGAACATCCCGCCGCAAACTTTCGCGCCGGGTGAGGAGGATCAGCTCATCGGCCGGCTCCCCTCGAGTCGAAGACGGTCGTGCCGCTCCGAAGTCATGTGAAACGATCCCCGAGGGGATGTGATGCGCACCGCTGAATTCAACCACTCGCGTCTGCTCGTCGCAGCGCGTTTCTGTTTCATGCTGCTAATCATCACCCTTCCCTGGACCATCGCTCCCATGACCATCGCGGCCGTCGCGTGCGGCACGCTCACCCTGCTCGCCGCCCCCCGCCGGTCCGCGCAGTTCCTGGGACGGAATCCCGTGAGCCTGGCGGCGCTTGGCTGGATCGCGGCGCTCCTGCTGTCCACCTTAGCTAGCGAGGACCGGGCCGGAAGCGTTCACCGGCTCGACAAGGCGCTGTTTCCGGCCTTGATTCCGCTGGCCGCGTTTCACACTGCGAACCGGACCCGCGGTGAGCGCGCCCTCTCGCTGCTCCTTCTTTCATCGGCTGTTGCGTCCCTCATGGGCATCGTTTTCTTCGTCGCCCGGGGAGCCAGCTTCTCGGCCCGGGCGCGGGGTCCGGTGGGTCACTACATGACGTTCGCGGGCCAGCTCTTGTTGTTGGCAACCGTTTCCGGGGCGGTGGGGCTTATGACCCAGCGCCGCACCTGGCGCGTCGCGGGACTGGCCACCGCCGGCCTCGCGGCGACGGCGCTCGCGGGCACCTTCACGCGCAGCTCGTGGCTCGGGCTCGGGGCGGCCGCCGCCGTCCTGATCGGGCGGGCACGGCCCCGGTGGCTGCCCGCGCTCGGGGCGGCCCTCATCGCCATCTACGCGTTCGCGCCGGGGGCCTATCGGGCGCGACTCCACAGCGCCTTCGACCCCCACCACCCCGTCAACCTCGAGCGCACCTACATGTGGGACGCCGGGCTGCGCATGTTCCGGGACCACCCCTTCACGGGCGTGGGACTTCAGGACTTGCACCCGCTGTACGACCGCTACCGATCGTCGTCTTCCCACGAGCGGGCGGGACACCTACACAGCGTCCCGATCCAGATCGCGGCGTCGATGGGGCTCCCGGGGCTCCTGGCCTTCGCGTGGCTCTACGGCACTCTCTTCCGCGCCGCCGGAGGGGGGCTCGGCGCCATGATGAAAGCCCCCGACCTGGCCACGGGCGTGAAGCTCGGCGCGGTCGCGGCGCTAGTCGGTTTCCTGGTCGCGGGGCTCTTCGAGTGGAACTTCGGCGACGAGGAGCTGCTCTTCCTGCTCTACACGATGGTCGGGTTGGCCTGGAGTGCACGGTCCTGGGATGCGGCGCCGGGCGAGGCACAGGACGCCGCGAGCCAAGCACGAGCGGCGCCCGCGTGAGAGTCGTCCTGGTGCACGACTGGCTCACCGGGATGCGCGGCGGGGAGCGCGTCCTCGAGCGGCTGTGCGCGATGTTTCCCGGGGCACCGATCCACACCCTGCTGTGGAACCGCGGAACCGTGTCGTCCCGGATCGAGGCGCACGAGATCCACACCTCGATCCTCCAGTGGCTGCCCGGCGTCCGGCGCCACTATCGCTGGTTTCTTCCGCTCTTTCCGCGCGCGATCCGGAGCCTGCGCGTCGGCGAATGCGACGTGGTGATCTCGCTCAGTCATTGCGCCGCGAAGGCGATTCGCGTGCCGGCACGAGCCTTCCACTTGAGCTACGTGTTCACGCCGATGCGCTACGTGTGGGAGCTCGAGGACCAGTACTTCCCTCCCGGGCGCTTCCCCTGGCCGGCGTCCGGGTACGTGCGCCGCACCTGCGCGAGGCTCAGAACCTGGGACGTCGCGACCAGCCGCGGACCCCAGGCGATGGTCGCGATCTCGCGCCACGTCGCGGCGCGGATCGCCCGCCACTACGGCCGGGACGCCCAGGTGATCTATCCGCCGGTCGAGCTCCGCCGCTTCACCGCGGACACGGGTGACCGCGACGGCTACCTGCTAGCCGGGGCGTTCGCGCCCTACAAGCGCGCCGACCTGGCGATCGAGGCGTGCCGGCGGCTAGGCCGGCGGCTCACGGTGGTGGGGACCGGCCAGGACGAGCCGCGGCTCCGCGAGCTCGCCGGCTCGAATGCCGAGTTCCTGGGCTGGGTGAGCGACGACCGCATGGCCGAGCTCTATCGCCGCGCGCGCGCGCTCATCTTCCCGGGCGAGGAAGACTTCGGGATCGTCCCCCTCGAGGCGCTCGCGAGCGGCTGCCCGGTGATCGCCCTGGGGCGCGGCGGGGCGGTCGAGACCGTGGGCCGCGGCGCCCCGGCGCCGGACCTCTCGCGGGTGGCGGAGGGCGGCATGGCGGCCGTGCCGGGTGGTGTGCTGTTCGGGACCCAGTCGGTGGAAGCGCTGTGCGAAGCGATCCGCGAGAGCGAGCGACATTGCTTCGCGCCGGAAACACTCCGGCGGCTGGCGGAGCCGTTCGACGCGGCGCGCTTCGACCAGGAGTTCCGGTCCGTCCTGGAGCGCGAGTACGCCGGCTGGCGGGCCGGCGCCGCGCGAGCAGTCCACTCATAGCCGGTCACGAGGGATGCCCGACCCGAGGGATGACGGCGGGCGGGGGC
>Ga0209058_1003980_pt1 | contig 11856 bp, 11 predicted proteins | sample GraSoiAngelo_147_FD_185904 | JGI IMG/M metagenome (GOLD analysis project Ga0209058, IMG submission 185904) | Grasslands soil microbial communities from the Angelo Coastal Reserve, California, USA - 14_1009_05_40cm (SPAdes) (version 2) | ecosystem: Environmental > Terrestrial > Soil > Grasslands ... | reverse complement strand
CGAGACGCCTTCACGCGCCATCAGTCGGGTGTTGCCGACGGCGACACGCTTCCCGTCAACCCGTGCGACAGCGCCCTGGCCCGGAACGTTTTCGAAGCCCTCCGCCGTTAGGTGTTGCACGCCCCGCGCCGCGGCGTAATTCACAACCGCCTCGGCCAGCGGGTGCTCGGACTCCCGTTCGACGGCCGCAGCGAGGGCGAGGATCTCGCCGTCCGACCCGTTTTCCACAATCAGCTGGCTGACCTCCGGTTCGCCCTTGGTCAGCGTGCCGGTCTTATCCAGTACCACCGTCTGCACGCGCGCGGCCGCCTCCAGCGCCATCGCGTTCTTGAAGAGGATGCCGCGCTTGGCGCCGAGGCCGGTCCCTACCATGATCGCGGTGGGCGTCGCCAGGCCAAGGGCGTCGGGGCAGGTGATGACCACCACCGTGATGGCGAAGAGCGTCGCCACCGGCACGGAGCGGCCGACCAGCAACCAGACGGTAAACGTGAGCGCCCCGCCGAACAGCGCCACCAGGACAAGCCAGAACGCCGCCCGGTCGGCCAGCGCCTGTGCCGGCGCCTTGGAGTTCTGCGCTTCCTGGACGAGCTTGACGATCTGCGCCAGCGCCGTGTCCGCTCCCACGCGGACGGCACGCGCCCGCAGCGTCCCATTCTTGTTGATCGACGCGCCGATCAAATCCGCTCCCGGTTTCTTGGAAACGGGGAGACTCTCCCCGGTCACCATCGACTCGTCAACTTCACTCTCGCCTTCCTCGACTCGGGCATCGACCGGCATCCTCGCGCCCGGACGAATCAGCATCAGATCGCCGACCTTCACCTCTGCCGTGGGAATCTCAATCGGCTCGCCATTGCGGATCAGCACCGCCATGGGGGGCGCTAGCGAGAGCAGCTTGCGGATCGCGTCGTTGGCCCCACCCCGGGCGCGCATCTCGAACCAGTGGCCGAGCAGGACGAAGGTGGCCAGGACCGATACGGCCTCGTAGAAGACGTCGCCGCCGCCGGTCAGCGTGACGGCCAGCGAGTACAGCCAGCCAGAGGCAATCGCCACCGCGACCAGCACCATCATGTCGAGGGTGCGACCCCGGAGCGCGCGGACGGCGCCATCGAAGAAGATGCGCGCCGAATAGAAGATGACCGGCAGGCTCAGCAGGAGCTGGAACAGATCGTCACGAAGGCCAAAGGGTGCCGGGACGGTGAAATGCAGCACGGTTCGACCGATGCTCGACCAAAGCACGATCGGGACCGACATGATCGCTGCCAATAGGAAACGGTTGCGCATGTCCCGGACCATTACGTCCATCGACATCGCAGCATGCCCGCCGTGCCCCATCACTTCCTCGGGTGAGCGCATCGTGGGGGCGGGCGCGCCATGGGGCCGCCTGGCCGAACCGTTCGGCTCGATCGTCGGGTCACAGATGTGGTCCGGCACCGACAAGCCGTCACAGTGATAGCCGCCGTCCTCGATCCAGCGCCTCAGGTCGGGCAGCGAGGTAGCCTGCTGATCAAAGGTCACCGTCGCTGTCTGCGCAACCGGGTTCGCCTCAACGCGGACAACGCCCGGCCGTCGAGACAGGACGCGCTCCACTACGAGCTTTTCGTCCGCGAAGTAGAGTCCCGATACGTCCAGGACCGCCGTCGTCACGTTGCGGCCGCTTGTGACCTCCATCAGGCGGAGCGGCTCGCGTCGATGAATGCCTCCGGGCTCCGATCGAATGCCTTGGCGCATCCCGGTCCGCAGAAGTAGTAGGTCTCGCCCCCAACCTCGCGCTTCGCCGCCGCCGACTCTGTGTCCACTGTCATACCGCAAACTGGATCGATTGCCTCGCTCATGATGTGCCTCCTTTCCGGATTTGCCTCGAATCGATCGCGACAGCTGTCGGAGCAGAAGTAGTCGATCTGACCGGCGCTTCGCGCGCTCGCCGGCGCGAGTGCCTTCTCCACCTGCATTCCGCACACCGGGTCGATCGCGTAGCGGGCGCCGCCACCCAGTCGCTCCCGGTTCCGCGACAGCCAGACGAGTCCGGCGAAAACCGCCAGGAAAACCAGGTTGAGGTAGGTCGTGTAGTTCCACCGGAAGGCTGGCTCGACGACCTGGATCGGCCGGCTCGTCGGGACCAGCCCCAATGCGCCGAAGAGGTATTCCGTCGCGAGGCCGGCGACTGCCATCACCAGCCAGAAGGCGGCAAGGATGCGCAGGGTCAACGCCCACCCATAAAAGCGCCGGTAGATCAAGAGCAACGGAAAGGTGATCAGGTCGGCGAAGATGAAGCTGACCACGCCGCCGAAGCTGATGCCGCCTTTCCACAGTGCCGCAGCCAGCGGCACGTTGCCGATCGAGCAGACAAAACTGAGGATGGCGATCACCGGTCCAACGATCACGTTCTCGATCGAGGTCAAAACGCCGTGCCCGTGGAAGAAGATGGCGTTCCAGAGCGTGGTGGGGACGATCACGGCCAGAAAGCCGGCCACCAGGTAGCCGATGAGCATCTCTTTCCGGAGCATCACGAGGTCGGCCATGGCATAGCTGGCCGCATCGGCCCAGGCTGCCGGTGAACGGAGGCGGCGCGCCAATGGCACTGCCTCGCCAGGCTCACTCTCGCTCCCTCCCACCTTGCCGGGAACATTCGGGGCGTGGCGTACAAGCCGCTCGCGCGCGCGCGCCACCAAAGCCGGCCGAAAGAAGAATCGGGCGAACAGCGCGAGCAGGCCGATCATGATGATGCCGCCGACGTACTCACTGAGCGCGAACTGCCAGCCGATCAGAATCCACAGCACGAGGCCTAGCTCGATCACCAGGTTGGTGGACGCCAGCATGAACACCGTCGTGAAATCGGCGCCCTTGGCGAACAGTGATTTCGCCATCGCGCTGGCGGCATAGGAGCACGATGAGGACGCCGCGCCGAAGACCGCCGCGAGGCCCAGCGTTTTGGGCCGGCGGTCGCCCATCACGCGCTGCATCTGCGAACGGGAGATGAAGGCTTGCACAGCACCCGACAGTGCGAGTCCGAAGACGAGCGGCCACAGCGTTTCCCAGAACATGAAGAACGCCATGCGGAGGCTATCCGCAATTGCTTGAAGAACCTGGATCAAAGCAGCCCCGCGAAGTTAGGCCTTCGCAAATCGCTCGACGGCTTTGACCAGTTCGTTGACTTTTGACTGGTCGCCCTGGCGGACCGAGCTGGCCACACAGCCCTTGATGTGGTCCTCGAGCAGCAGGAACCCGACCTGATCAATAGCCGCCTTGATGGCGTTGATCTGGGTCAGGACATCGATGCAATACGCCTCCTCGTCGACCATCCGCGAGATTCCTCGAACCTGGCCTTCGATGCGACTAAGACGGCTCAGCAGCGCGTCGCGGTCTTTCGTGTAGCTGCGTTTCATGCGGCGACAGTATACCCCCTCGGGGTATCAGAAGGGGATGAAGGCGATTGACAGAGGCGAACCAATCTCGTACTATTTAAGTGCTCAATTGAGGATTTGAAGATGGTGCAACGCGTTTCGGGAGCCGAGGCCAGCAGCCGGGCTGCCAAGACGGCGCTCTTCGATGAGTTCGCCCGCTTGGGCCAGGCGCTCGCCAACGGCCGACGTCTCGAGATCCTGGACGTCCTCGCGAACGGCGAACGCACGGTCGAGCGCCTGGCTTCCGAGACCGGCATCTCGGTTGCCAATGCCAGTCAGCACCTGCAAGTGCTGCGCGAAGTCGGCCTGGTCCGCCGACGGCGGGAGGGAACTTCCATCTGCTATGCCCTCCACGATCCGCAAGTCTTTGACCTCTGGCGCAACCTCCGCAGCGTCGCTGTCCAGCGACGTGCCGAAGTAGGCCAGCTCGCTGATGCCTATCTCGGAGCACGCCACACGCTGGAGCCTGTCGGTCGGGCTGAGCTGCTTCGACGGCTGAAGCACGGGGACGACGTCCTCGTGCTGGACGTACGGCCGTCGGAGGAATACGCGGCGGGCCATCTGCCGCGCGCCGTCTCGATCCCGCTCGCCGAGCTGCGCCGCCGGCTTCGCGAGTTGCCCCGGGACAAAGAAGTGGTCGCGTACTGCCGAGGTCCCTACTGCGCGTTCGCCGACAAAGCGGTCCGGGTCCTCCACCAGGCCGGCTTTCGCGTAAGGCGACTCGTGGATGGACTACCTGAATGGAGAGCGGCAGGTCTACCTGTCGTCTCCGGCTGAAAAGGGAGGTTGTGACGTGGCAGCGACAGTAACCCGCCCAGCACCTGATGTCCGCAAGCTGGATCCGTATTCGTTTCTGGCCGTGCTCGGCAAGCGCGTTATCCACCCAGGCGGGCGTCGCTCCACCGAGGAGCTGTTTAGCTTAGCCCAATTGCAGCCAGGTCAGAGGACACTCGATGTCGGGTGCGGAGTCGGGACCACCGCCATTGAGATGGCCCGCCGCTTCAACGTCGGAGTCACTGCCGTCGACATCGCGCCGCTGATGCTCGAGCGAGCCCGGCGCAACGTCCATCGAGCCGGCCTTGACGCGAAGATTGAGATCGAGCAGGGCGACATCCTTGCGCTGCGATTCCCCGATAACGCCTTCGATCGTGTGATCGCCGAGGCGGTCACGATGTTTGTCAACCGTCGGCAAGCAGCCGCGGAGCTGGTCCGAGTGTGCCGTCCCGGCGGCATGGTGCTGGCCACCGAGTTCTTTTGGCGCCAACCGCCCACCGAAGAGGCCCGCGAGGTTTTTCTCGGGCAGGTCTGTCCGGGCATGCAGCTCGACAAGCTCGACGGCTGGGTCCACATGTATAAGGATGCCGGCCTTACGGCGCTTCAGGTGCGATCCGGTCCGTTCGAGATGATGACGCCCCGCGGATTCCTCCAGGATGAAGGATTCCTCAACGCCACAGCCTGCGTGCTCCGCGGTGTCTCACGCGTCGCCTACCTGCGCAAGATGGCCTGGCTGATGCCGCGGATCGGCAGGGCCGTCCCCTACCTGGGCTACATCCTGGTCGCGGGCGTCAAGCCATGAACATCGTGCCCCTGGTCGACGAGGGGCTGGGAAATTCATCCTATTTCGTGTCCTTGGGGGACGGCCGCGCCCTCGTGGTCGATCCGAGCCGCGATCCGAGTCCCTACCTCGATCTCGCCCGGCGGCTCGAGTTGCGGATTGCCTTTGCCCTCGAGACCCATCTGCATGCCGATTTCATCTCGGGTAGCCGCGAGTTGGCCGCTCAGGGTGCGACCATCCTGGCCCCGAGAGCATCACAGCTCGCGATGCCGTATCAAGGCCTCGCCGACGGCGCGGAGGTCGACCTTGGCGGTCTTACCCTTCAGGCGCTGGCGACGCCTGGGCACGCACCGGAGCATCTGGCCTACCTCCTCATCGACGACGCCAGGCCGGTTGCCCTCTTCAGTGGCGGAGCGCTGCTGCCCGGCGGGGCAGCTCGGACCGACCTCATCAGTGCGGCGCAAACCGAGCCCCTGGCGCGGGATCTTTATCGTTCCGTGCGGCAGCGCTTGAACGCTCTTCCTGACAGTCTGCCGCTCTTTCCAACCCATGGAGCCGGCTCGTTCTGCTCGACCGCTGCCGACGGCCGGCGGACAACCACGCTGGGTCGCGAGCGAGAGGCGAATCCCCTGTTCGCTGCCGTCGATGAAGATGCGTTTGCTCGTACGTTCCTCGCGGGCCTCGGCAGCTATCCCTCCTACTTTCTTCGGCTGCGGTCCATCAATCGGCGAGGGAGCCGGCTGTATGGGTCGACGCTTCCCGAGCTCAGGCCACTTTCGGTCGAGGAATTCCGCAAGCAGCTTGCCACCGGGGCGACCTTGATCGATGCTCGCCCCTTTCCTGACTTCGCCGGCGGCCACATCGACGGCGCGCTCGCTATCGGCTTGCGACCCGCTTTCGCCTCCTGGCTGGGCTGGCTTGTCCCGGAGAACCGGCCCATCGTTTTTGTGCTGGGGCCGGACCAGGACCGGCGGGATATCGTCCGCCAGTCCCTGAAGATTGGCTACGAGAACCTGGCGGGGGAGCTCGAGGGAGGCATGTCTGTTTGGCGGGCCGCCGGCCTGCCGGAATCCACCATCGAGCTTCGAGGAGCCGACGACGAGCTGCAGGGCACGCCGCTTGACGTGCGCCAGGCGAGCGAGTGGGCGCTCGGCGACATTCCGGGCGCCAGGCACGTGGAGCTCGGAAGCCTGACACGTGCCGCAGCCACGCTGCCGCCCGGGCCATTGACCATCTATTGCCGTCACGGAGATCGTTCGATGACGGCGGCCAGCCTGCTCGAGGCTGAGGGTCGCCGGAATCTCGCCGTCCTTGAGGGCGGCTTCGAGGCCTGGACAAATCGCCGTGGGTCCATCGCTGTAGGTTGAAGGCCGTCGCACCCCGGGCCGGTGCACCTCGACTCGGGCTGCGTGCAAACCTGGCGCAGTTTGCCCTCCTGGTGGGCGTCAACGCGCTTGTCGGTGGAATGATCGGACAGGAGCGGACGGTCCTCCCACTCCTCGCCACGAATGTCTTCGGACTGACGGCGGTAAGCGCCGTGCTCACCTTCATCGTCGCCTTCGGCTTGACCAAGGCCGTGACGAATCTTGTGGCGGGCACCTTATCCGACCGCCTCGGCCGCAAACCGGTGCTGACAGCAGGCTGGCTGGTCGGCGTGCCGGTGCCACTCCTGCTCATCTGGGCTCCGTCCTGGGGTTGGGTGATTCTGGCCAACGTTCTCCTCGGCGTCAACCAGGGATTGACGTGGTCGACGACGGTCAACATGAAAATCGATCTTGTCGGGCCGCAACGCCGCGGCCTCGCCATGGGATTGAACGAAGCCTCGGGCTATGGTGGGCTCGCCCTGACGGCCTATCTGACCGGTTTCATCGCCCAGCACAGTGGGCTACGGCCGGAGCCGTTCTTTCTGGGCCTCGCCTACGCCGGGCTCGGACTCACTTTGTCAGTCGTGCTGGTGCGCGAGACACAGGCCCACGCTCGAGTGGAGCACCAAGCGAGGTTCGGGCCTGGCCCACAGCCGGCGACCCGGATGCGCGAGATCTTCCTCACCACGAGCTTCCGGGAGCCGGCGCTCTCGTCCAGCTGCGCCGCCGGCTTGACCAATAACATCAATGATGGGATGGCATGGGGACTGTTCCCGCTCTTGTTTGCCCGGCATGGCCTGTCACTGGGAGCCATCGGAGTGCTGGTCGCTCTCTACCCGCTCGCCTGGGCCGCGGGGCAGCTCATCACGGGCGCGTACTCCGATCGCGTCGGTCGCAAGTGGCTGATTGCCGGTGGGCTTGCGGTTCAGGCGGCATCTTTGGGTGTGATCGCCACGGGCCAGAGCTTTAGCGTCTGGGCCGTTGGTGCCATTGGTCTCGGGGCCGGGACGGCCATGGCGTATCCGACGCTGCTCGCAGCGGTCAGTGACGTCGCCCGGCCCGACTGGCGCGCGTCGGCTGTTGGCGTTTATCGGTTCTGGCGGGACGCCGGGTTCGTCGTCGGGGCCCTCGTGTCGGGCGCGATTGCGGATCTGTTCGGACTGATGGCTGCGGTTTGGGTCGTGGCGGCGGTCACCGCGTTGGGCGCCGGCCTCGTGGCGATCCGGATGTATGAAACTCGACCACACACGATTGAAGCGGCCTAAATGATGAACCATGCCACCCCGGAGTCACTCGACGCGCCCGCCTGGTGGGACCTCGTCAATTACTACAGGGCATGGTGATGACCGCGCTGGCTGCTGCCTCACGATGGGCTCGCGGCGCAGCTGAGTTGGCCACCAAACCCGGTGGGCGCGACGAGGATCGCCTAGCCTCCGGACTGTTCCTCCTCGTTACTGGTTCCGGAGCGGCGGCGGGAGCGCTGTGGGCCCTTGCGTATGTGTTACTCGGCCGGCCGCTATCAGCGGCCGTGCCGGGCGCCTTCGCGGTGGCGGCCACGGCGGTCGGAATCATGCTGCTGCGAAGGCGCAAGCTGGGTCGCCTCCGCGAGCTCATGTTGTTGCTCATCTTGCTGCTGCCCGCGGTCCTCCAGGCCAGCCTCGGGGGTTATGTCAAGGGGAGCGCGGTCGTTATGTGGTCATTTTTCGCTCCCCTCAGCGCTCTCGTATTCTTCGGGCCCCGGGCAGGCTGGGCATGGCTCGCGGGGTTTGTCGCCGTTACGGGCGTCTTGGCCGTGCTTGATGGACGTGTGGCCCAATCAGTTCGACCATTGCCGGAAACGGCCCAGACTGCCCTTTTCGCCTTCAACCTATGCGGCGTCGCCGCACTCGTAACCCTGGTCCTTGCCTACTTCAGGATCCAGCGTGACCAGGCAACGGAGCGATCGGAGCGGCTGTTGCTCAACGTCCTTCCTCCAGAGATCGCGGAGCGGCTCAAGCGCAAGGAGTATCCGATCGCCGATCGGTTCGATGACGTCAGCGTGCTTTTCGCCGACATGGTTGGATTCACCGAGCGGTCCGCAGGAGAGTCCCCGGAGGTGACCGTGGGCGTCCTGAACGAGTTCCTGACGGCTTTCGATGAGTTGGCCCAGCAGCATGGTTTGCGACCGATTCGCACCACGGGCGATTCATATCTGGTCGTTGGAGGCCTGCCGGTGGCCAAGCCGGACCATGCCGAGGCGGTCGCAAACATGGCCCTTGACATGTTGGACAAGGTTGACAGCCTGAACCGGCTTCGAGGCTGGGCGGTCAGCTTTCGGATCGGTATCAATAGCGGCCCGGCGATGGCCGCCGTCGTCGGGCGTCACCGGTTCACCTACGACGTCTGGAGCGATGCCGTCAACACCGCCAGCCGGATGGAGTCGAGCGGTGTTCCCGGACGGATCCAGGTAACGGAGGAAACGTATCGTCGCTTGATTGCAACGTTTGAGTTCGAATGCCGGGGCGAGATTGACGTCAAGGGCAAGGGGGTGATGAGGACCTACTTCCTGATAGGCCGCTTACTTAATGACCCGAAACCTGAGGAAGAGGCCTCCCAGGGAACGTCGCGTGCGCACATCGTGAGCCGGTAGGCTGTGCAGTTCGGCGTCCAGTTGTCTAAGCCGCGAGAGGTCATAGCCGACCAGTGCTCCGCCAGGACGCAAGACCCGCAATGCCTCAGCCACTGCCCGCTTCCAGTCAGGGACGTGGTGGAACATGGCGAAGGATAGGACGATGTCGAAGCGGTCGTCCGGAAACGGCAGGGCTGCCGCGTCGGCGCGTTGCACGCGCGCCCGCTCACCGAAGGGCTTCAGCGATTGTGCGCTGACCGCGACCAGCTCCGTGTCGTAATCCGTCGCGACAATGCGCAAGTCTGGAAAGTCGTTGAGCAGCCGAGCGGCCATCGCACCGCTGCCGCTCCCGATCTCCAGCGTCTCACCGGTTGGATGGAAACCATCCAGTGCCCAGGGCACGATGACTCGTTGAGCAAACGCCCGGTACATGCGCCCGGTGCAGAAGTCTTTTTCGAACCTGGACATTTCCGTCATGAGCGGCCAGCCCTCGGATCCTAACGCCGGGCCAGCCTCGCGATCCGCCACCCATACCATCCGAGCCACAGGAAGGCCGGGATGTTCGCCAGGATGAACGGTTCCAGAAAGTACAGGCTGGTCGCCGATCCGATGCCGCGCAACCAGGACAACAGCGCCACCGCCAGCCCGAACCATGCCAGCTCGCGCGACATCCCGATCGTGTGGGTACGGACCTCCATGAAGGCCAGCGTGGTCAGGCCCGCGAGGAAGAGCGGGTTCCCCAGCCACCCGAATCCGACCAGCAGCCGGTTGAACGCCTCGTACACCACGGCGTCGCCCGCCGACGCCATCGGCGCGAGGGCGTGCATCACGAAGCCGTTGATCAACGCGACGCCGGTAAAGAAGATCATGCCGACGGCGATGGCGCCCCAGGCAAAGGCGTTCAGCCAGTGGCGGATCAGCGTCCCGCCGGCCGCCAGCATCAGCAGACCGCCGAGCACACAGAGGACGAATCCCATGGCGATCGCGACATGGATCGGGCCCCATAACGGCGTCGACGCCAGCACCGAGGCTTGCTCGAACAAACCGCGTGACGGCAGCGGGTGCAGGGCCAACCCGACGGCCACCAGCACTCCGGCCAGCGCCAATGCATAGCCACCTGCCCGAGCCGCGCCCGGTTCCCGGAAGTCAACCACCACCCGGTCTATAACGGTCCCTGGGTTGAATACTCGCCTCGCCTCTTAGGAACTCATCACAATCCCGGCCATCGGAGCCGCTACAGTTAGAGCACCGCCAGATCACCGCCAGGAGGGGTTTCAATGTCAATCGGATGGGTCATCGTCTTGGCGATCGTCGTCCTCATCGTCGCCTTTGTCATCCTCACCTACAACCGTCTGGTCACGCTGCGGCAGCGCGTCAACGAGGCGTTCTCCGATATTGACGTCCAGCTCAAGCGGCGCCACGACCTGATCCCCAACCTGGTCGAGACCGTCAAGGGCTACGCGGCGCACGAGCGCGGGACCTTCGACGAGGTCACGAAGGCGCGGGCTGGCGCGATCGCGGCCGGCAGCCAGGGTCCGCAGGAGCGGGCGCAGGCCGAGAACGTGCTGACCGGCGCGCTCCGCTCGCTGTTCGCGGTGGCTGAGGCCTATCCCCAGCTGCAGGCGGTGCAGGAGTTCAAAGACCTCTCGGAGAACCTGCGCGACACCGAGGACAAGATTCAGTTTTCCCGGCGCTTCTACAACGGCCAGGCCCGCGATTACAACACGGCGCTGCAGACCTTCCCCACAGTCGCCCTTGCGGGCACCTTGGGCTTCAAGCCGTCCGAATACTTCGAGGTCGAGGAGCCCTCGGACCGCGAAGTGCCCAAAGTCAGCTTCACGCCCACGACGTAAATCCTGATGGACCAGCCCGGTGCCACCGGTGCCGGACCTCCGGCAGCGGCCCACGTCAACGTCTACGACGAGATCGCCGGCAATCGGTGGCGCACCTGGCTCCTGGTTGGTTTGTTCGTCGCCATCGTCGCGCTGCTCGGCTATGTGCTCGGTGAGGTCTGGTTCGGCGGCAACGGTGGCCTCTTCGTTCTCCCTTTCGCACTGGCCATCGCCAGCATCTCCGGCCTTACCTCATACTTCGCCGGCGACAAGATCGTGCTCGGTATGTCCCAGGCACACGAAGTCTCGGAGCAGCAGGAGCCGCAGTTGCATCATGTCGTCGAGGAGCTCGTCATCGGCGCGGGCATCCCCAAGCCGAAGATCTACGTCATCGAGGACAGCGCCCCCAATGCCTTCGCCACCGGTCGCGACCCCAAGCACTCCTCGGTGGCGGTTACCCGCGGGCTGCTCACCAAGCTCGACCGTACCGAGCTGCAGGGCGTGATCGCCCATGAGCTCTCGCACGTCCGCAACTTCGACATCCGCTTGATGCTGATCGTCGCCGTGCTGCTGGGGATGGCGGCGCTCCTTTCCGATTGGATCTTCCGCAGCATGTTCTGGGGTGGACGCGGGAGGGATCGCGATCGCGGCGGCAACCCCATCCTGCTGATCGTCGCGCTCGTGCTGGCCGTCCTCACGCCCATCATCGCCCAGCTCATCCAGCTCGCCGTGTCTCGCCAGCGCGAGTACATGGCCGATGCCTCCGGCGCCCTACTGACCCGCTACCCGGCCGGTCTGGCCAACGCCTTGCGCAAGATCGCCGCCGACAAAGAGGCGCTTGAGGTGGCCAACAAGGCGACGGCGCCGCTCTACATCGCGAACCCGCTCCACGACGAGCCGCGCTTTCTCGATGGGCTGTTCGACACCCATCCGCCGATCCAGGAACGGATCAAGCGCCTAGAGGCGATGTAGCCGGACGCGGAAACCCGGCCTCACGAAGCCGTCGCGACTTTCCAGAGGTGCCCGTCCGGGTCGCTGAAGTAGCCGAAGTATCCACCCCACTGCGCGTTTTGCGCCGGCTTCACGAGCTTTCCCC
>Ga0209058_1003975_pt1 | contig 11862 bp, 10 predicted proteins | sample GraSoiAngelo_147_FD_185904 | JGI IMG/M metagenome (GOLD analysis project Ga0209058, IMG submission 185904) | Grasslands soil microbial communities from the Angelo Coastal Reserve, California, USA - 14_1009_05_40cm (SPAdes) (version 2) | ecosystem: Environmental > Terrestrial > Soil > Grasslands ... | reverse complement strand
GCGACTCATCGATCAAGGGCCTCGGCGAGGCGTTCGTCGGCCTGAAGGCCGGTGAGGAGAAGAAGGTCGACCTGGCCTTTCCCGACACGACGAGCGACGAGACCATCCGCGGGAAGACCGGCACGTTCACGATCCGTGCGACTCAGGTCTCGGAGAAGATCGTGCCGCCGCTCGACGACGGCTTCGCGAAGACCGTCGGCGTCGGCAGCGTCGACGAGCTACGGCGCGCGGTGAAGAATGAGCTCGCGCACGCGGCGTTCCATGAGGCGCGCGACGCGGCGGCCGACAAGCTGATGGATCACGCGCTCGAGGCCGCGAAGGTCGAGGTGCCGGATCTGCTCGTGAAGGACGAGCTCGATCACATGGTCGCGGACTTGCGCGCGCGCGTCCGTGAGCAGGGGCTCACGTTCGAGCAGTTCCTGTTGCAAGCGCGCAAGACGGAGCAAGAGATCCGCGACGAGTGGCGCGAAGCAGCCGAGCGGCGCGCGAAGGCGATGCTCGTCCTGGACGCGATCGCGATGAAGGAGGGCGTCACCGTCTCGTCGAACGAGCTCGCGGCGCAGGTGGCAATGACCCCTCTCGCGCAGCAGGATCCTCAAGCGATGCGCGATCCGGTGGTATTGAGCTCCCTCGCGCGTTCGATTCGCAACCGCAAGACCGTCGACAAGCTCATCGGCCTCGAGTCACCCGATGCGGAGAGCGAGCTCATCAAGAAGGCCGGCGGCGAGGCCGCGGACTTCCACGGCACCGGCGCTGCGAAGCCCGAAGCGCCGAAGATCATCGTGCCTGAGAAGACCGACGCGACGCCGGAGGGACGCGAGGCGCTCCGCGCGATGCTGCAGAAGAAGTAGCAGCTACCGCGTCAGCGGCGGACCGTCGATCCAGCCGTCCCAGTACCACGTCGGGCCGACCTTCACGATCGTGAACGTCACGGTCCTCACCGGCTGGCCGGGCTCGTTCCACGTGCCTTTGATCGCCGCGAAATCCGTCTTCTGATCGCTGAACGGCTGCGCCGACACGATCACGACGAGCCCGTTCGCGAATAGGGTCTTGAGATCGCGCAGCGTCTTCGCGGTGGATGCGAAACCCGCGCCGCCGTTCTCGACGCCGTGCGTGAGACATGCCCACGCCACGGGCTCGAGCGCGGTCGTGTCCTTCTGGGTGAAGCCCTTGGCGACCGCGCCGGCGACGTCCTCCGCGGTGCGTGTCGGCCCGGGCGTCGGCGTCGCGAACGGCGGACCCGCGAGCTCCGCGTCGGTGAGGACGTGGAACGAGTTGATGAGCGCGTTCGCGCCGACCGCGGTGTTCGGCTCGAAGACCCGCTGGCCGCGCGAGAGGACGAACATCCGCCCCCGGCCCGGCACGACGATCGCGGTCGGTGCGCCGCCCGCGATCGGGACCACGCGCGCAGCATCTTTGCCATCGAAGGTGAACGACTCGAAGCGCTGGCCGCTTCCTGCCCCGAGCCGCCCGGAGCTCAGCCACTGCATCGCCGTCAGCCCGGCAGCGTCCTCGCTGCGGATGGAGACGACATCCGTCGCGGGACCGATGTCGGTCCCGAGCTCCTCGTCGACTGACCCGACAGTGAACGTCTCAACGAAGGGCACCTTCGGATCGCCGCGAGTCGTCTGGCACTGAGATCGGCGCCAGCCCGCGGGGATCTCGACGCGATAGCCGAGTCCGGCGTTCGTGTAGGTACCAGGTCCGGCTGTGGGATTCGGGCGCGGTGACGGCGTCGGCGCCGGAGTAGGCGTCGCGGTCGCTTGCGCGGTCGCCGTCGCGGTCGCTTGTGCACTCGCGCTCACGGTCGGGCTCGGGCTCGGCGTCGCGAAGAGACCGCAGCCAGCCAGGATGGCTGCGAGCGCGATGAGCGCGATGACACGCATGCCTAGAGCCTACGCGCCTACATTCCGGCGCGCGTCCTTGCTACACGAGGTACTTCTTGAACCACTCGATCGTCGCCGTCCACGCCTTCTGTGCCTGCGTCGCGTTGTAGCGGTCGCCGCCGGTGTCGTTGTGGAACGCGTGGTTCACGCCGGGATACACGGTGATCTGATATGGCACGCCGGCCTTCTTGAGCTGGTCCTCCATCTGCGGCGCGGTACTCGTGATCCGCGTGTCGAGCTCGGCGTACACGGCCGAGACCGCGGCCTTCGTCTTCGACAGGTCGGCGAAGTTCGACGGTTGCGGTCCGTAGAACGGGGTGCCCGCTTTCACGTCGAGGCCGCCGATGAGGACGTTCCACGTCTCACCGCCGCCGAAGCAGAAGCCGACGACGCCGATCGTGCCGCTCGTCTGCGTCTTGAGGAAGTCGAGCGCAGCCTTGTGGTCCGAGAGCTTCGCGGCCGTGTCGCGCTTCGCGAGCGCCGCGTTGTAGGCGGCGGAGTCGGTGAGCTTCTCCGCACCGCCATCGCGCGCGGCGAGATCGATGTTGAGGCCGACGAAGCCCGCGGTCGCGACGCGGCGGACGACGTCGCGGATGTGCTCGGTCTGCCCGCGGTTCTCGTGCACGACGATGACGCCCGCGACGCGGCCCGAGAGGTTCGGCTTCGCCATGTAGGCCATGAGGTCCGCCCCATCGCCGCCTTTCACGCCGGGCTTCGACACGCTGATCCGCGGGTCGTCCGGCTTCACCGTGATGCCGTCGGTCGTCGCTTGCCCGGGAGGGGTCGCGTATGGCCCGGCCGCGACAAGACCGGCGGTCGCCGTCGGTGACGCGCCGCCGCCGACGCTCGTCCCAGGCGTCGCGCTCACGCCGCCGGCGCCGCCGCGTGGCGAGAGGTCGCAGGCCGCGAGGATCGTGGACGCGAGCGCGGCGCTTCCCGCGATGAGGCTGACCCGGCGCACGAGCTCGCGCCGCGTGATGAGGCCGTCGCGAAAGTCCTCGATGTGCTCCTCGATGAAATAGGTCTGCGTTTCGTTCAGCCCGAACATGACGTCCTCCCCCGCAGATCTGTTGTGTTCCTTTCTATACGCGCCCCGGCTGGACACGGGTCACACCTGGTGAGCGGCCGTGCGAGCAAGCCACGAGCGCACACGCGCGCGCACCTGCGGCAGCGCGAACGGCTTGCGGATGTAATCGGTGAAGCCCGCGGCGAACGCGTCGGTCATGTCGTCCTGCCGCGTCCGCGCGGTGAGAACGATGAACGGTGTCTCCTTGTAGCGCGCCATCGTGCGCAGCTCGCGGCACGCCGCGAGCCCGTCGAGCAGCGGCATCGCGATGTCCATGAGGATGAGGTCGTACTCGCGGGCGTTCGCCTTCGCGAGCGCGTCCTGACCGTCGTACGCCGGATCCACGTCGTACCCGTCGCCGTGGAGCACGGTCTCGAGGATCCGCACGAGGGTGATGTCGTCGTCCGCGACGAGGATCCGCGCGCGGTCCGGAAGGATCGGCGCGGCCGGCTCGAGCTCGACGACGGGCTGCGTCGCGCCCTCGTCGAGGATGAGCTCCTCGCCCTCCGATGCGGCGATGACGCGAAGGTGAAGGCCCGACGCGGCGACGCGCGCCTCGGCGTCGGCGATGAGCTCGTCGATGCCCGCGTCGTCGCGATTCGGGTCGTGATGGAACAGGACGAGCGTCTTCACCCGCGCCGCGAGCGCGACGTCGACGGCGTACTCGACCGTGCTGTGACCCCATCCCGACTTCGCGGGGAGGTCGCGGCCGGCGTACTGCGTGTCGTGCACGACGACGTCCGCGCCCTTCAGGAACTCGGCGTGACGCTGGTCGCTCTGATGCGCGAGGTAGCGCGGATCGAAGAGGCCGATCGGACGATCAGCCCGCCACCATGGGTTCGCATTCATCTCGTGGTCCGTCGCGTAGACGAACGTGGCCGAGCCGACGGTCGCGCGGTAGCCGACGCATGGCGAGGTGTGGTTGAGGAACTGCGTGTGGATGCGGACACTGCCGACGGTGAAGTCGGTCTCGTCGACCTCGACGAAGTCGAAGCGCGCGGGGAGCGATGAGAGCGCCACCGGGAAGTAGGCGTAGTCCATCGACCCGCCGACCGCCTGCGCAAGAGAGCGGTCCACGCCGGTCGGGCCGTAGATCGTGATCTGGCTGCCCGGCGTGAACGCCGGAAGGAAGAACGGCAGGCCCTGGATGTGATCGCCATGGGTGTGCGTGAGCAGGAGGTGCGCCCGGATCGCGCCTTTGCTCGCGAGCGCCATCCCCAGTTTCCGCGCTCCCGTTCCGCAATCGAAGATGAGGAGGCTGCCGTCGTCGGCCACGCATTCGATGCACGGCGTGTTTCCGCCGTAGCGGATCGTCTCGGGACCCGCAGCGGCGATCGAGCCTCGTGTGCCCCAGAACTTCAGTCGGATCTCAGCGACCTGCCGGCGCGAGGACGGTCAGCTGCGCGGCAAGGTCCTTCACGACCTTCGCGGCGACGTTGTCGGCGCGCAGGACGACGAGCGGCCGGCCGCGATCTGAAGCTTCGTCGAACACGGTACTGAAGGGTATGACGACGTCGGGCTTGCGGTTGAAGAAACGCGCGATCTGATCGTTCTCGAGACCACCTTGCGTCGTCCGGTTGATGACGACGAGGGTGCGCTCCTTGGGGTAGGACAGCTTTTCGAGGACGTCGAGCCAATCTTTCCCCGCTTTGAGGGATGCGAGATGCGGCTGAGAGACCACGGCGATCGCGTCCGAAGCGTCGACGGCGGCGAGGACCTGCTGGCTGAAGGTCGCCGGCGTGTCGACGATGACGTAGTCCATCGTCGCGCGCAGGTGGTCGATGCCCTGCTGCACGAGCGGCACGGTGACGAGCTCGGCGTTCTCGGGCGCGTCGCAGCTCTGCAAGACCTGGACGCCGCTGCGGTCCTGCACCAGCAGCCGGCTGACGGCCGCGTCGTCGATCAGCGCTGGATCGAGCGATGCGAGATGCGCGAGCGTCTGCTGCGGCTTGAGGTCCACGAGCATGTGCGCGTTCGCGAACTCCAGGTTGAGGTCGCAGACGGCGACGCGATAGAGCTTCGTCTCAGCGAGCGCGACCGCGGTGTTCACCGCCAGCGTCGTCGTGCCCGCGCCGCCCTTGCCGTGCGCGAAGACGATGACGCGTCCGCCGCGCTTCAGCGTCGCGCCCGCGAACGCCTGCACGCGCTTGAGGAGGACCTCGATCTTCGCCGCGAGGACGGTCATCTCGATCGGCTTCGCCACGTACTCGTCGGCGCCCTCGGCATATCCCGTCAGCACGTCGTCGGCCTGCTTGCGCGCGGAGAGCATCACGACCGGCAGGCGGGCGGTCTTGTGGTCCGCGCGGAGTCGCCTCGTCAGTTCGAAGCCGTTCATGTTCGGCATGCTCACGTCCGTGATGACGAGGTCCGGCATGCGCGAGCGGATGGCCTTGAGAGCCTCGTAGCCGTCGGTCGCGAGCGTGACTTCGTGACCCTGCCGCGTCAGGTAGGTCGACAGGAGCTTGCGGATCTGCTCCTCATCGTCGACGAACAGGATGTAACTCATCCTGTTCGTCCTTCCTTTTCGCAGCTCGGCTCCGCCTGCCTCGCGGCGGAGCCTCGCTGCCGCTCCGCTCGGTCAAGGTGCTCGCTCCTCGCGACACGCTCGCTTCGCTCGCTGAACAGGGGCCCCTCCCCCTGATCGCTCGTCGCTCGCGCCAACGCTCGGAATGCCCGCCGTTGCGCCACGCGGCGACTCATGTCGGCACCAATCGCGTGACCTCGTCGCGCAGCGCCTTCGTCGAGAACGGCTTCGCGAGGTAGCCACTCGCGCCGTGCGCCATGTAGCGCGCGATCTGATCCTTCTGCACGGACGCGGTGATGAACACGATGCGCGTCGCCGCGAGCTCGGGTCGAGCGCGGATCGCGTCGGCCAGTTGTATGCCGTCCATCTCAGGCATCGAGACGTCGGTGAACACGACGTCCGGCTGAACGCGCTGGATGAGCTCGAGCCCCTCGCGGCCGTTCGTCGCCACATGCAGCTCGTGAGTGGTCGAACGCAGTGCGGCCTGCACGAGCTTGCGAATCGCGGGGTCGTCCTCGACGAACACGACCCTTCCCATCCCGCTCAAGCCTCTACTGGTCGGCCGTTCGCTGCAAGCGGCAGCACGACGTGGAAGGTCGAACCGCGTCCGACGACGCTCTCCGCCCACACGCGGCCGCCGTGCATCGTCACGATCTGTTGCACGATCGCGAGGCCGAGGCCGGTGCCCTGGATGCCGCGCGTCTTGTCCGACTCGACGCGCGAGTAGCGCTCCCAGATCGTCTCGAGCATGTCGTCCGGGATACCGATGCCGTGGTCACGGACCGAGAGGTGCACGCCGTCGCCCTCGCGCGCGGTCGTGACGACGATCTCACCGCCGGTCGGCGAGTACTTCACCGCGTTCGAGAGCAGGTTCGCGACGATCTGCGTGATCCGGTCGCGGTCGGCGGAGATCGGCGGCATCGCCGGGTCGAGCACGAGCGTGATCGGATGCCCCGGCGCGTTCGGCCGAACACGCGCGGCAGCCTCGCTGACGATCGCGCCCAGGTCGAGCTGCTCGCGATTGAGCGTCATGCGCCCGGCCTCCATACGGTCGAGGTCGAGCATCTCGTTGATCATCCGGTTGAGGCGCAGCGCGTCCTTGTTGATGTCCGACGCGTACTCCTTCATCTCGGACATCGAGAGATCTTCGTCGCGCATCATCTCGCTGAATCCCTGGATGCCGGTGAGTGGCGTGCGGAACTCGTGGCTCACGATCGACACGAACTCGCTCTTCGCGCGGTTCACACGCTCGAGCTGTTCGACCGCTCGCCGTTGGCGCTCGAACGCCTCCGCGTTCAGAAGCGCGGCGGCGGCCTGGTCGCCGAACAGCGTCAAGAGGCGCGCGTCGTCGATCGTGAAGCGCGTGCGCTCGTCGTACGAGCGCATCACGATCGCGCCGATCAGCGATCCACCGCGCACGAGCGGCACGGCGATGACCGCGCGCAGTCCGTGCTGGAGGCCTCCTGGCGATGCGCCTGACCACGCCGGATAGTCGTTGACGACGACGGGCTCGAGTTTCATCAGCTGGTCTCCAAGCTTCCCATCACCCCGTCCGAGGAAGAGGCCGACGGCGCGGTCCGAGCGATCCGCGTTCTGCGCAAGGCGTAGACCGTTTTCCTGTTCGTCCCACAGGTACAGCGACGCGCTCGCCTCACCGAAGAGCGCCGAGGCGGTCCTCAGGATCTCGTCGATCACGTCGCGTGTCGTCGAGCGCGCGGCGACGACGGCCGACGCGCGTTGCAGCGCGAGGAGACGCTCGTTCTCGTGCTGCCGCGACTGCAGTAGTCGCGCCGCCTCCATCGCGGAGCGCAGCTCGCGCGCGACGGCCTCGACCAAACGAACGTCGTCGATGCTCCACTCGCGCGACGGCTCGTCGCTGATCGCAAGCACTCCGGCGAGCTCGCCACCGACGATGATCGGCGTCGCGAGCCGGCTCGCGGTCTCGTCGGTGACCTGCGTCGTGCGGCCCGTCGTGGCCGCTTGGCGGCTCGCGACGAGCGTGGCCGGGGGAGTCGCGGCGTCGCGCGTCCAGCTGTGCGCGATACGCAGCTCGTCCGGCGTCGAACCCACCGCGACGCCGACGCGACGAACGCCGAGCGCGCGTGCGAGCTCGTCGACCGTGGCCTTGAGCACGGCGTCTGGGTCGTGTGCAGCGCGCGCGCGCTGCGCGACGCGATTGGCGATCACCTCGCGGTTCGCGCGTGCCTCGGCCTCCTTCAGGGTGAGCGCCGTGCGGATCGCCGCCGACACGAACTGCGTCGCGAGCGCGACGACCTGCACCTTGTCGTGCGTGATCGCGCCGGCCCGCTCCGATGTCAGCAGCGCGAGGCCGACGAGCCGGTCGTGCGAGACGAGCGGCAGCGCAGCGAATGACGCGCCGTACGCGGTCATCGGCACGGTCGTCCCGAAGCGCGCCCATTCGTCGCTGACGGCGGTGTTCGGGATGACGAGCGGCTGACGATGGTCGACGACTCGCGTGCGGATAGGACCCGGCAGGTCGACCGCCGACGTGCGCCGCGGCCACGCGTGATCTCCCGACGGTGCCCGCGCGCCGGCAAGCCAGAACGTACCCGCGTCGGCCTGGTCCTGGACGTACACGTATGTCTTCATGCCGTCGCCCAGGGAGCCGACCGCCACGTCGATGAAGCGGTCGGCGATCGCGTCGAGCTCGAGCGATCCCGAGAGCGCCTGTCCGAGCGCGAATATCGACGCGACCTCGTCGTGTCTTTGCGCGCCTTCGCCACGGGCGCCCTCGAGGGCTTGGGCGAGTACCCACACGACGGTCGACGCGATCACCGAGAGCCCGATCCAGAACGCGAAGCTCACCGCATCGATCGAGGTGAGCAGCGCCTCAGGGTCCGGTAAGCGCACGGTGGCACGGCCGAGCTCGATGCCGTAGGTCGCGTGGACGGCGAGGAACACCAGCGCCGCGTACACACTCGACGCCGCGATGAAGACCACCAGCGACCGCGGCACTCGACCCAAAATTGATGCCTTTCCTCGGGCCGAATCGTACCCGCTGGTGGGTACACTGATTTGGCACTTCTTCGCGAGGAGGGCGACGTGCCGGCGACGAACTACGTACCGATGGTCATCGAGCAGTCCGGCCGAGGCGAGCGCGCCTACGACATCTTCTCGCGGCTGCTCAAGGAACGGATCATCTTCATCGGGGACACCATCGAGGACACGATGGCGAACCTCATCATCGCGCAGCTTCTCTTCCTCGAGTCCGAGGACCCCGAGCGCGACATCTACCTGTACATCAACTCGCCAGGCGGAGTCGTAACGGCCGGGCTGGCGATCTACGACACGATGCAGTACCTCAAGGCCCCGGTCTCGACGATCTGCGTCGGCCAGGCCGCGTCGATGGGCGCGGTGCTTCTCGCGGCCGGCGCGAAGGGCAAGCGCTACGCGCTGCCGAACTCGCGGATCATGATCCACCAGGGGTCCGGCGGGTTCCGCGGCAACACACCCGACGTGATGATCCAGGTGAAGGAGCTCGAGACGCTCGTCGACAAGCTCCTCAAGATCATCGCCCACCACAGCGGGCAGGAGGTCGAGAAGGTCAAGCGCGACGTCGACCGCGACCGCTTCATGAGCGCGGAAGAGGCGAAGACCTACGGCCTCATCGATGACATCTTCGTGGGCAAGGACTCGCTCATCTCGCTCGCCAAGGAAGACGCGAAGGTCCGCGAGCCCGTGGCGGTCCGCTGATGACGACGACAGCAAAGGGCGGCAAGCCGTACCGCTGTTCGTTCTGTGGCAAGAGCCAGGACCAGGTCCGCAAGCTGATCGCGGGGCAGGGCGTCTACATCTGCGACGAGTGCATCACGCTCTGCCGCGAGATCGTGGACGAGGAGTTCATGGAGGCGCCGAAGGCGCGCACCCTCGGGCAGAAGATCCCGAGCCCACGGCGCATCAACGAGATCCTCGACCAGTACGTCATCGGGCAGGATCAGGCGAAGAAGACGCTGTCGGTGGCGGTCTACAACCATTACAAGCGCGTCTCGGCCGGCCACCGCGTCGACGACGTCGAGCTCGGCAAGTCGAACGTCCTGCTCATCGGCCCGACCGGCTGCGGCAAGACGCTTCTCGCGCAGACGCTCGCGCGCATCCTCGACGTGCCGTTCTCGATCGCCGACGCGACCAGCCTCACCGAGGCCGGCTACGTCGGCGAGGACGTCGAGAACATCCTCCTCCGTCTCATCCAGGCCGCCGACTTCGACCTCAACCGGGCGCAGCGCGGGATCATCTACATCGACGAGATCGACAAGATCGCCCGCAAGGGCGACAACCCGTCGATCACGCGAGACGTCTCAGGTGAGGGTGTCCAGCAGGCACTGCTGAAGATCCTCGAGGGCACGGTCGCGAACGTCCCGCCGCAGGGCGGCCGCAAGCACCCGCACCAGGACTTTATCCAGATCGACACGACGAACATCCTGTTCATCTGCGGCGGCGCGTTCGAGGGCCTCGAGAAGATCGTCGAGGCGCGCGTCGGCAAGAAGACGATGGGTTTCGGCGCGACGCTCCGCGACAACACCAAAGAGACGAGCGCCGTCCTCCAGCAGGTCATGCCCGACGACCTGCTCAAGTACGGCCTCATCCCGGAGTTCGTCGGCCGTCTTCCCGTGGTCGTGCCGCTCATGGCGCTCGACGAGACCGATCTGTTCCGCATCCTCACCGAGCCCAAGAACGCGATCGTGAAGCAGTACCAGAAGTTCCTGGCACTCGATAAGGTCGAGCTCCAGCTCACCGACGACGCGCTCCACGCCGCCGCGGCCGGCGCCGCGAAGCGCAAGACCGGCGCCCGCGGCTTGCGGACGATCATCGAAGAGGTGCTCCTCGACGTGATGTACGAGATCCCGTCGCGCACCGACGTGCGGAAGGTCGTCGTGACGCCCGAGGCGATCGAGGGGAAGGCCAAGCCCTTGCTGTTGAGCAAGAGCGAGCAGCTCGTGCTCGAAGGGGACGAGGCGACCGCCTAAGCCTCGTGCCGGCGGAACCGCTCCTCGCTCGTGCCTAAGCTCTATTACGCGTCCCCACGTGATTTGCCGACCATCACGCCCTACAGCGGCGCGAAGGGCCGCGTCCTTCAGACGGACAACGCGACGGTGGTCGTGTTCGACCTCGAGCCAAAGATGATCATCGAGACGCACAAGCACGAGGTCGAGCAGTTCGGCGTCGTCGTGAAGGGATCGCTGGCGATGATCATCGCCGGCGAGCAGCGCATCCTCACGCCCGGCGACACCTATCGGATCCCGCCGGGCTCGGCGCACGCGCTCCGTGTCTTCGAAGAGCCGACGCAGATCATCGACATCTACTCGCCCGCGCGAGGCGACCTCTTCCCCAGCAGCGCATAGATCGAGAGCGCGGCGCCGACGAGCACGAACGTCAGCGCGGGGACGGCGGTGCCGTTCGCATCGACCACCTGACACGAGCCGGTCGCGCTGTTCCGCGCCGCGCAGTCGGCGAGCATCTTGAAGTGCCAGTAGGTGAAGCAGGCCGTAGGGCAAGAACCACAGGAAGAACCACGTCCCGACCGCACCGATCGCCATGCCGAGCACCCACGCCCGAAGGGGTGGGAGCAGCCGCGACCGCGCGACTCCCGGCGCTTTCATCGCGGCTACATCGTCTCGCACGCGAAGATGCACGCGTTCTGATACGGCGCGAAGACGAGCGCTTCCTAGGCTTGCCTGTCTGGTGTGGCGGTTCCTTCCGCATGACGTTCTGCTCGTCGCGCGCCTGATCGCGGCGGCCGGCGCGCTCGCGTTCCTCGCGATGGGCGGGCCGACCGTCCTTCCGCTCGTCGCCGCTGCCCTCCTCTTCCTCTTCATCACTGCAGCGCTGATCTGGCGCGACGACCTGCGTCGCGGACGTCCCGCGCCACTATCTCTGGCGCCGCCGTTCGTCGTCATCGGCGATCTCGCGGCGGCCGGGGTCTGGATGGCCGCGAGCGCTCCCAACGAGCGCAGCATCGCGTTCGTCGTCGTGCTCGCCGTCGGCACGTTCGCGATGTTCCGCTTCGGAGCGCGTGGCGTCGCGGCGACCGGCGGCGTCTACCTCGTCGCGCGCCTCGCGCAGGAATTCATCCGCGTCTCGCTCGGCATCCCCACGCCGCAGCCGCAGATGATCGCCGAGGGGATCGTCGTCGGACTCGTCCTCATCATCCTCAGCGCGACGGTCGGTCACTACCGCGATGAGCAGGAGCGCGGAGAGCGAGCGCTCGCGCTCGCCCGTAGCCTCGAGCACTTCGGGAAGGAGCTCGCCGAGGTCACCGATCCGGAGCCACTCTTCAGGTCGATCGCACAGAGTGCGCTCGCCCTCGTCAAGGCCGATCACGCGACGATCAAACGGCGCAAGGGCGACGAGTTCTGGGTCGTCGCCGG
>Ga0209058_1003962_pt1 | contig 11883 bp, 13 predicted proteins | sample GraSoiAngelo_147_FD_185904 | JGI IMG/M metagenome (GOLD analysis project Ga0209058, IMG submission 185904) | Grasslands soil microbial communities from the Angelo Coastal Reserve, California, USA - 14_1009_05_40cm (SPAdes) (version 2) | ecosystem: Environmental > Terrestrial > Soil > Grasslands ... | reverse complement strand
TCCTGATGAGGCGGAACAGTCGGGCTTTCGACCCTGTAAAAGATGTCGACCCCGAGAAGCCCAGTCTTCTCGCACGAGACTCGTCGACAACGTCTGCAAGTATATCGATTCAAACCTAGACCGAAGCCTCACCCTATCTAAAATTGGGAACTATGCTGGTCTGAGCCCTTACTATCTGCAACGAACTTTCAAGCAGGTACTGGGAATCTCACCGCGACAGTACGTCGAAGCCCGCCGATTGGCCAAGATGAAACACTCACTAACCAGAGGGCAGACCGTAAATGCTGCGCTTTACGATGCGGGTTTCTCTTCCCGCAGTAGAGTCTACAAGAAGACCCCGAGCCTAGGCGTGGCTCCGGGAGCATTCCGACGAGGTGGCGAGGGTTTACTGATCGAGTATACCATAATCGATTCTCCACTCGGACGCTTGCTAGTCGGGGCTACGGCACGTGGAGTTTGCGCCGTATCTCTAGGAGCCTCGGATGAAGCCGTTGAGGCCTCTCTATCACAAGACTACTTTGCAGCGGACATCCAAAGAAATGATCAAGCATTGAAGAAATGGGCAACCAAATTCATGGAATACTTCACTAGCCGTCCATTCAACCTCAACCTTCCAGTGGACGTGCAAGCGACCGCCTTCCAATGGAGAGTTTGGAAAGAGATCCAGTCGATTCCATATGGACAGACTAGTACCTACAGCAAGATCGCCTCAGCAATAGGAAATCCCAAAGCACTCAGAGCAGTCGCCAGAGCCTGTGCCACTAATCCTGTCTCGTTGGTCGTGCCATGCCATCGAGTAGTAGGCAGTGACGGAGAGTTGCACGGCTATCGGTGGGGTTTGCGCAGAAAACAGGCTCTCCTCATTCATGAAAAAATGAGCGAACGCGAGAAATACCAGTTAGACGAAGGCTAACTTGAACAGCTGCGGTTCGGTCGGTGTTGAACCCTACGCCTCAACAAGCTCGTGCGACTGCTCATGCATCATCATATGATGATAATGTTCCACGGGTACCAATGATCCGAACGCTCGGTCCACAACTTCACTCAACGCAGGATGAATATGCATCATCTCTCTTATCGGTCTCGGCGTCCCATCGGGCGTGTTCATCAACGGAATTATCTCATGAATTAGTATAGAAGCATCCGGCCCAACAATGTGTGCCCCCAGAATCTTCTCCGTTTCGGCTTCGACGATAACCTTGACGAAATAGTCCTTGGCGTTGATCGCTTCGCCTTTGGCAGTATCTTCGTACTTGTAATATCCTATCAGGACCTTCTCGTCTCCATATTTCGCTACGGCCTCTTTCTCTCTCAGCCCTACCGCCGCCACCTCGGGATAGGTGAAGATCGCGTGCGGAACAGCGTGATAATCCACCTTCACGTTCTGCTTCAAAACAGCGTTATTGTATACGACAGTCGATTCATAGTTTGCAACGTGTTTGAACAGATATCTCCCATCGGCGTCTCCGATCGCCCAGATACCGGGCTGGGACGTTTCGAGATAGTCATTGACGGCGAGCCATCCTTCCTGTGTAACGTTCACTCCAGATCTTTCGGGATGGAGAATCTTGGTCGTGGGGCCTCTGCCGGTGGCGATCAAAATTTCTCTCGCGGTGACTGTCATCTTTTTTCCTGTGGTCCGTTCTACCGCTAGCACTTCCTTGAGGCCTCCATTCTCTCGCACTTCTTTCACCTCGTGGTCTGTGATGATAGATATGTGCCGTCCCAGGACCTTCTTTAGGAGATTCGATACTTCCGGCTCTTCTTCTGGAACGAAGTATGGATTTCTGCCGATTATCGTAACCTTGCAGCCCATACTGGAGAGGAAATGTCCGAACTCCGCTGCAATATAGCCAGCACCTACAATGATCATACTCTCAGGGAGCTCTGTCAACTTTAGGATAGTGTCGCTGGTATGATAATGGATCTTGTCTAGCCCGATCATTGATGGTATCGTGGCTTCCGAACCAATACAGAGAAAGATGAGCCTCGATCTCATCTCGGTCCCCGCAACCTTCAGGGTATATGGTGCCGTGAACTCTGCAGGGGCGTGATAGTAATCGATGTTTTCAGAGGTGGATAGCGACTCGCGGATCTGATCGATGTCCTTGTAGATTAGTTTCCTCATTCGGTCCATGATGAACTGGAAATTTACAGTCTTGATCTCACTGTCGATCCCCAGATCTCTTGCCTCTTCGATCTTTCGGACCAGCTCCGCAGGATAGAGTAGAATCTTGGACGGGATACAGCCACGAGTTAGGCATATTCCACCGGGTTCGTCCTTGTCGATTACGGCGATCTTGATCTTCGGGTTATCCTGGATCATAGGATCGATGAGGTTCATTGCTGAGCCGGAGCCTATCGCGATAAGATCGTACTCCTTCATAGACAATCGACGATAGCTTGTGCTGAGATAAGACTATAGACGCAACAGGACGACTCCACACCAAAACTTGTTTGGGGGCCAAACTGTTATGAGCCGGTAAAGAAAAGCTGGGGTTTTAGGTTCCAAGCTTGAGTACAGGTCCCGCATATGGTTCGCCAGGGTACGCGCAGAGAATCGTCCCATTGTTCAGTGGAAACGGGTACATCATCGAGCAGAAGATACTCGCGTTAAGGGACACTTTTGGTATCAAGGATCGTAATGGCAACCAGCTAGCCTATGTCAAGAAGCAACTGGTGAGTTTTGGGCCAAAGTTCTGGTACGAGGATACTAGCGGACAGAGACTGGGAGAGATTCATGGGAAAGTGTTAACGATTCGTCCAAGCTTCGAGATTTACGATGCTCAGAATCAGTTGAGGGCTCGGGTTAAAGAGAAATTAATCGTGCTTATCGGTTCAAAATGGTGGATGGAAGACGCCTCTGGCCGGGAGATTGCAAAGATAAAGGGAAACGTCTGGGAGCATGACTATCAAGTCCAGGATCCTTCTGGCGGCGCTATCGCTCAGATACACAAAAAATGGGTGACTATACGGGATTCTTATTCTGTTGAGATGCTGAACCCAGCATTTGATCCGTTCCTCGTATTGTCTTACGCTATTAGCTTGGATAATACGGAAAAGAAAGAGAACAAGAAGTAAGGGGGGCCTGTTCACGGGCCTCTGCCGCGATCGTTATTTTGTTCCCTATGGGATTATTTCCTAAAGTGAAGCCGTTAACGGTTTCCTTGTAGTATCTCGAACAGGAACCATTTGCGTCTCTCTGTCTTGTCCAGTATGTCCTGTAACTGATTAGCTGTTGCCGAGTCCCTGTGATTCTCACATACATCGACCGCATTGCGAAGAGCCTTCGCCATCATTGCATTATCCTTCATGAGCCGTTCCACCATCTCATTGGAGGGTACAAGCTCGTCATTGTCATCCTCTATAGTCTGAAGTTTCCCGATGTGACTAATACTACGGATTGTCGTGCCACCAACCCTACGGACACGTTCCGCCATCACGTCGACGGATTCCAGAAGTGCATCGGCGTGCTCGTCGAACAATAAGTGATAGTCTCGGAAGGCAGGGCCATACAGATGCCAATGAAAGTTCTTAGTTTTGACGTACAATGCGAAGGCGTCCGCAATGAGTGGATTGACGGCCTCAGTAACTGCGCGCTGCTCTATTTGGTTGAGATCGGTTATAGTTGCTAGTTCGGGCGCAGAAATCGACTTGACAATACTCTTCATCTGAAAATCCAATCGTCTGGAACTGAGATTAGCCTACTTAAGTTGCTAGGTCATATTATCAGTTCAGCAGGGCATTATCCAGCAACCTTTTGAACAGTCTGGCTCGGAAGGATTTTGAAGCAGTTCCACCTAATACTAGGCTATTCTAGGTGGGGCCTATTGGAGACTGATGCAGAGATTGAGAGAATACGACAGAAGAAGATTAGCGATCTTGTTCAAAGGAAGAGCGAGGTGACTAGGAGGCAGGAGCTGGGAGGCGATGGGAAGCCTGTGGTTTTGACGGATGAGACTTTTGAGAATGTGAAGAAGTACCCTTTCACCCTGGTTGACTTTTGGGCTGCGTGGTGTGGCCCTTGTAGATTGATTTCTCCTATTGTTGAGGAGTTGGCGCATGAGTATCAGGGCTCAGTGTGGGTTGGAAAGTTGAACGTGGACGAGAATCCTGTCACAGCCGATCGGTTCCATGTACAGAGCATTCCTACATTGATAATGTTCAAGGACGGTGTTCCTCTGGATAGGATCGTTGGTGCACTGCCAAAACACTTGATAGAATCAAGACTCAAGGCACACTTGCAAAGCTCTTAGCTCAACTGGGGAGTCATTGTGCGCTCTTGGTTGGCTTGCCCGATTTTTAGTCGTCTCTAGCTTGCTGAGCCAATGGAATGCTGATCTTTAGCACGCCATTCCTTATCCTAGCTCTCGCTTTGTCCGGATCTACTTTCACTGGTAGTGTGATGCTCCTCCAATATCTTTCAAATTCTAGTTCTTTCTGAAGGGTGCCACCAACCAATACCGTCACTGGCCTCTTCATTCGCGCGTCAATGCTGAGCACATCCTCACCAACCTTGACGGATACATTTTGTTTTTCCACTCCGGGAAGATCTATCAGAATGGACAATTGCCTTTTGCCAACCTCAATTCTGTAGAGTGGTTTGAGCGAGTTTCTCTCCAGATCGAATAGCCAGCTTATCGAGCTGGAGTAGGCCTCTTCGAGAATAGAATTGATCTCCCGCTCTACTTCCTCGATCGCATCCGATTCCTCGTCATCCCACAGCAATAGTTGGCACGTCCTAGGTGTAAAGGCTGGGAGTAGTCTCTTCCATCTTCTTCATATTCTCACGTGTTCTTGCCATGAGCTGGCGCATTCTTATCCGGATCTCCTCTGATTGTTTGACCAGATCGGTCACGTCGACCCCCAAGTGGAGCGTCTTGTTCAAGACTTCAATCACTGCCGCCGCGGCCCCTGGATCAGGAAACTGTGGATAGGCCTCGGCAAGAAGGGTGAGGTTAGGTTGGCCAAGCAACATGGATTGCTTGACAAGAACGGCATACGTACCGATCAGCATTCCTTCCTCGAAAGAGTCTGTACCATTCCGCTTTACGAGATCACTTAACCGACTGTCGCTTGCAAGCGCCAAAACGTGCGGCGTCTTCCCTTCTTCAGCATGCTCCATTCTTCCCTCGAAGGGGACGCTTGTAATACCAATTAGTAACTCGGAATTTTTCGTCTTAGCCCATCTCACGACTTCACTGCCTAGTTCCACAGCGAGCTTCGGTGGCAATGGCACTTCTGACATTATGATCGCGATGTTGTTCAGTCCTAGTATGCGGATGGGATTGTGTGGCTTTGACTCGTGAATTACTACAACGGGAGGGATCAGGTCCGATTCTATGTATCCAGCCTCCGGCAGCTTCATTTGCTGGGCTATGTACGACGCAGCGATTGTTCCAACAAGCCCGGCCTCCGGAACGCCAACTATCACATTGGGCTTGGAGATCCGTGAAGAGTCGTATTCCTTAATTTCCAAAGCTTATTCTCCACTTGCGCAGATGGCTATTCCGACGAATAATAAGCCCTCTCTAAGCATCTTAACGTCGCGACTCCGCATTGGGAATAAGTTCACTGCCAATTTAAGCTGATTACTAGGAGAATCATGATGCACACCTTAGGCTCGCTCATTGATTTCTGAGGTGATAAAGATCCAAGAAGGAAATCAACCAACTGTGCGAAGAGGATTCTCATTGGGTTCAGTGTTGTTGATCGTACTGTTGGTCGCTGCCGGAGTCGGTGTTCTCGCATACACTGTCGGTAATGCATTCGGACGAGTAGCTGTCAGCAATCCGATAAGCCAGCTTCTTCAGACAAGCGTGACCAATAGCTCGAGTTCGACAACCTCGCACAACTGTCCCAATGGGACATAGGACGGATTGAGGTTGAGTCAACCTTCCCTCCTCTTTTCTCGGGTTGCACGTCCGGCGGGTGGTTCGGCCTTAGTTATTTGTCTGGATCGATCGGGGGCTGACCCGTATCTTTCCGAGGGCCTGTTTGAAGTCCTCTATCAGATCATCTGTTCCTTCGATCCCCACCGAGAAGCGGATTAGCCCGTTTGTTATCCCGAGTTTCTGTCTGTCTGTGACGGACATTCCTGAATGCGAGGTCATCGCGGGCCTAGTGACCAAGGATTCCACTCCTCCTAGGCTCGGAGCGATTATTGGTAAGGTCGCGGCATGCATGAAGGATTCTGCGGCGTCCACGCCACCATGAAGCTCGAAACTCATCATGCCGCCATACCCGTCAAACAATCTCTGAGCTCTTTTGTGCTGGGGGTGATTATCAAGACCAGGATAGTTCACCTTGGCGACAGAGGGATGACTTTCTAGTAATTGCGCGATTCTCAACGCGCTAGCATTTTGATGCTTTACGCGAATGCACAGCGTCTTCATTCCCCTATGCAGAAGAAACGCAGCATGAGGATCGAGGCTCCCTCCAAGATGATTCAATCGATGAGTTATCTTCTCAACCAATCCTCTGCCACCAATAACGGCACCGGCGACGATGTCCGAATGTCCGTTCAAGTATTTCGTCGCGCTATGCAGGGAGAGATCGAAGCCTAATTCAGGCGGTCTGAAGTTAACCGGGCTAGCGAAGGTGTTGTCGATCACGGAGACCAATTTATGGGATCTTGCAAATTCTACTACGGCCTCAAGGTCGGGGACACCCATCAAGGGATTGCTGACTGTCTCAACATAGATTGCTTTAGTTCTCGGTTTCAAATTTCCTTCCCAAGAGTCTGGCTCGTTCCCGTCGATGAAATCGTAGGAAATGCCGAACTTCTCAAGATCCTTTGTAACAAGGTCATGGGTTCCTCCATACAAGCAGTCTTGAGCCAACAAGTGATCCCCATTCGCCAGTAGTGTGAGTAGAGTAGTGCTTATCGCTGCCATTCCGCTCGAAGTGACAAGGGCATCCTCGGCATTCTCAAGCTGAGCCAGCTTCTCAGCTAATGCCTTATGGTTGGGAGTATTGTTCAAACGAATGTATCGGATATCATCGTATTTCTTCTCTCCCGCATATTCGAACATCGCAGACTGGAATATCGGCATAACAACAGCGCCATTGATCCGTGGACTCGGCTCGCCAGCATGAACTGTCTTGGTCTCAATGCTGCTCTCCTTCTTACGATGCATGGAAAACTACGCAATCGTCCACCGCGGAGAGACATTTGAAGTCTCACCCGTCGCACGCCGTGATCTGCTCTGAAGAAAGGAGAATGTCCTTTCTCGGACTAGACGTAGGCCTTTGCCAGTTTCCGTATCTGCAATTCCACGGCGTCCAGTTCCGAAAGCTTTGGTTCGTACGGCACCCCAACGACCATGCAGAACCAGGCCACCAATTCCTTCGAGTCCGCAAAGACAAAAACAGTCCCATCATTAGTGGAAACTGTCCAGCCGTTCTCAACCTGCTCTACACTGAAAGAGGCCCGTACAGGTCTTACAGTGGCTCTCTTGTCCATACCTGCTCACGTTGAGCCTACACAGGTGACTTTCACCCGTCAAGAATATGAGAGTACTATTCCCCTAGCTCAAGTTGGAGTCTGCACTCGCGAAGGCTGCTCTAGATCTTGTCCGAGTACCTTTACCTTGTGAAAAGCTCTGTACAAGCTCAAATCATAAGCCAGCTTTAGCCCTCCTGCTAGGATGAAGGGCGAACCGAGCCACAAGGTCTCGATGGCGTATCCGGCTAGGGAGGGACTGAAGGATTGTGCGATGGTTCTAGAGACATTTGTCAACCCTGCAGCCGGTGTCCTGTCGTCCTCAGGTACTATGCTCATCAAGAAGGACTGACGCGCCGGCACGTCCATTTGAGACAAAGACTGCCGGCTGAGCAACAAGAATACACCGACCGACACGGCTGGGGCGAAGGGAACGGCGAGAAGAAGTAGATTGGAGGGTATGTGAGTGAACACCATAGTTCTCAGCAGGCCAATCCTCCTGGCGATTCCTGCAGCGGCGAGAAACGAGACCGCTGTAACGATGCTCGCGGCCGCGAATATCAAGCCGAGCGAGGTGAGATCCAAATTGAACCGAAGGAGGAAGTAGAGGGAAAGAATGCTCTGACCAATGAAACCGCCCCCAAAAGCATCCACGGCAAACAGGGCTGAAAGCTTCACAACAATTGGCTTGGACTTTCCCGAGAGGAGCCTATCCTGTCTTCTCGAGGGGACGCGCTCTGCGTTGCTTGACACTGTTGAATAAAGAGCGGATCCTACTAGGCCAGAGACGAGATAGATTAGGAATAGAATTCTATAATCGGATGGAGCATATCCTATCAGGTGGGGTAGTCCCACCAGGATTGCTCCAATGGCAGTTGAAAGGTACCCTATCAGATTGTACAAGCTGAACGCCAATGTTCTGTGCCTAAGATCAGATGTCTGCGGTAGAATCGCTTGCTCCAGTGAGAGGTAAGGACCAACTTCGCCTGCACCCACCGTCATGTTGCCAATTACTCCTGCTGCCACCGGTGCCCACCAGGCGCTTGACGAAATCAACAGGGCGCCAGCGAGAGCGTCCATCAGAGCGAAGAAAATCAGCGTCCTCTTCCTTCCAAGCGAGTCAGCGACGAAACTGGCAACCAACGTGTACAATGCGCTGGAGGCGGTTGTAAGGCTCAAGACGACACCAATTAGAAAGAGATCGAAACCCAACTGCTTCAAGTAAACCGCGTACAAGACGCCAAGGAAACCGTAGGGGATTGTTCGAACGGCCTTCTCGACAAGAATTATCTTGCCGTCCCTGCCAAGCCAGTCCAACCACATCGCAAAGCCTTCGATCGTATTTCTTCCTAGGATTTGTTACGGTCTGATGATTGATGCTTCTGATCGGGCACCCATTCTATTTCCATGTGAATTTCTAGCTTGTGGTTTTCTTTGCCGTAGAAGAATTTGAGACCGATTGGTTCTGTGGGTGTTATCCGAACAGGTTTTTCCGTCGAGTCGGGAAAGAGACTCTTAGCGTCCACGTTGTCGCCGGATCGCAAGGCCTGGCCTAGCTGGCTGAAGAACCGGGCAAGTTCTAGCTTCCCAACCTCGCCCTTGTGTCGGAAGATTGATTGATGGGTTTCACGATATGTCTCGAGAATCTCGGTCATCTTCGTCCAGTAGGCCATTGTACTGCTGAGCTCCAAGCGTCCCTTGTCTGTTAATGCGTAGTGCTTGCGATCTGGAACATCCTCGCGAAACTCGATCCGGCTCGTAACAAGCTTGTTCTTCTCCAGCCTCTCAAGCGCGGGATAGATGGTTCCCGTCTTTGGCTTCCAATATCCAGAGAACCTTTTCTCCAATTCCCTAATGATCTCGTAACCGTACATTGGTCTCTCCGAGAGAAGCAGGAGCAGCCATAGTGAGACGGCCCCGACCTTCATTCCATGAGGCATTAACCTAGACATCGGTGTCTCTTCTATCTGTATCAGTTAGGCTTATATGTGTAGATGATCTACCTATGACTAAGTAGATAATCTACCATGTGTGAGAAACAAGCATGAAATGGGTAACCCGAGAAAAAGCAAAAGTCGACAGAATCGCCTGCCCCTGGCTAATCAAGAAGTTCGTGGACAAGAACCCAGAATTCTTCTTCGTCCCACCTGAAAGGATACCTCAGGTGGTCAAGGAAACCGGAGCTATAGCCTTCGACGCTAAGGATGTCGAATTAACCCACTACAAAGAGAATGGGAAAGAGTACGTCAGCTTTGACGCCATCATCAAGAAGTATAAGCTCAAAGACCCTGCGTTGCTGGAACTAGCAAAAATTGTCCGCGGAGCAGACGCCAAGATCCCTGACACTCCCCCAGAATCAGCTGGGCTCGAAGCGATAGCACACGGATTTCGAAACCTAGCAAAGGATGACTTTGACAACATGCGACTACAATTCGCTACTTACGACGCACTCTACAAGTACTGCCAATTGAAGGTCGAAGGCACACAGAAACTAGAGTACAACGTGACTCAAGCCTCAAGGTAGTGCCTGAGATCGGCCTCCAACACTTAGGTTTCGTCCAACTCCCATCACATCTGAAGACTGGAGGCTTTGACCATGCAGCCGTACACGAAAAATCCGGCACTCTCTATGTAGCCCATACGGCCAATGACGCAGTCGACATCATCGATTGCGAAGAGGATAGATATCTTCGCTCGATCCATGGACTCACAGGGGTAGCCGGGGTATTAGTTTCCAACGACCACGACTTAGTGTTCACTTCCAACCGCGGCGAGAAAACCGTTGGATTTTTCCCCCACGGCAATGAGGACAAGCTGGTGAAGATCTCCGTCGGAGGATTTCCCAACGGATTGGCATACGACCCATCAAAGGGCCATCTACTAGCGGCGAATGTCTCCAAGGTCGACGACCCCCACCTGAGTCCGATCAATTCTACGTTAACATTTCCAAACCTTCACAGATCATCGCAGTCAGTTCTACGGACCCTAAGCGAATCATGTCGAGCTACAATATCCCCGCCACCGGTCCGCATGGACTCGACATTGACCTAGCCAATAGGAGATTATTCTGCGCATGCGATCAAGGACAACTCTTCACCATTGACCTAAGGCTCGGCGGAGTGTCAAAAGCAGCGGACTTAGCAGGTCAGCCCGACGTTGTATTTTACAATAGCACGCTCAACCATCTCTATGTCGCCATCGGCGACCCAGGCCTCATCCAAGTTTTCGACACTAGGACAATGCGGCTTATTCAAACAGTGATGACAGAACCTGGGACGCATACAATCGGTTTCAGTCAAGCCCGAAACAAAGTCTACGCGTTCATGCCTGGTACCAATCGCACGGGGATCTACTTCGACCGGGTTTAGTCCTGTTAGATTCTTGAAATCGGTTGCGAGTTAACTAATTGCCGACGGGGGAACGATTCGGGGGACACAGAATGGCGGGAATATGTTGATGGCCAATATATCGACGCCGAACATATTGTCTCCCTCAAACGTAGCCGGACATCCATTCGCTGTTACCATCGCAAGGCTTCGACATGTTACGGAAAACCAAACTCTGTCGCCGAATGGTATACTTTGGCGAGAACATGGCAACTGAGGCCGAGCCGGAAACTCAAACCGTTGTAAATCAAGAAGCTCTTCCTGTAGAGTCTTGGATTAACCAGGCAGAGGCTGGTCAGGACATGCTGACCATGATCCTCAGCTTCCTTCAGGTACCTGGCCATGTTCTGCTAGTCCAAGGAGCCCCCGGAACTGGGAAGACGACTCTGGCCCTGGAGATTCTCCGCAGGCTGGTCGAAAGGCACAAGGTCTACGCATCAAGCAGAACCTCGCCGACCAAGCTTCGTCAACACTTTCCTTGGCTAGACGAAGTTATGGACACGATGTCAGGAAGGGTTGCCCGGGCAGAGTGGGTGGCCGAGTTTCAAGATCTTCGAGGACCTGAAGCTGATAACGTGTTCAACAAGGTCCTCCGACTAAAGCATTCAGGCCAGAAATCTGTCATGGTTATTGATAGCTGGGAAGGAGCGATCAGGAACGCGACAGACGAAGGCAGAGGAATGCTGGAGTCCGCGATCCTGTCAGAACTTGAGGAAAGCAAGATGAGTGTTGTCCTCATAACCGAGGGAGGGAAGACAGGAGATCTCGGACATCTTGTCGATGGAATAATCACATTATCCTCTGGAGAGATGGAAGGGAGAATCTCCAGATCGTTCACGGTAAACAAATTGAGAGGTTTTAGGGTTCCATTAAACAAGGGACTCTATTCCCTAGAAAATGGCCGCTTCTCACTCCTTCCGCCAGCCACCCCTCATAACGGGACGATTGAGAGTCCGAAGCTCCCCCCGCCGATTCCTCATCCAAGTGGCATGTTCTCAACAGGTAGCGTCGACCTTGACGCCTTACTCGGCGGAGGAGTGAGACGAGGATCCT
>Ga0209058_1003955_pt1 | contig 11899 bp, 7 predicted proteins | sample GraSoiAngelo_147_FD_185904 | JGI IMG/M metagenome (GOLD analysis project Ga0209058, IMG submission 185904) | Grasslands soil microbial communities from the Angelo Coastal Reserve, California, USA - 14_1009_05_40cm (SPAdes) (version 2) | ecosystem: Environmental > Terrestrial > Soil > Grasslands ... | reverse complement strand
GACTCGAAAACGACGCCGATGACTTCGACGCCCTTGGGCTGGTTCTTGCGCCAGAACTCGGCGTAGTCGGGCAGCTCCTTCAGGCACGGACCGCACCAGGTCGCCCAGAAGTCGAGCACCACCACCCTGCCCTTGAGCGCGGCCAGGCTGACCCGGCCGCCCGCCAGGTCCGGCAGCTCGAACGACGGCGCTGCCCGCACCTCCGCCACCGGCCTCCGGCAGGCCCCCAGCGCCCCCACCAAGAGCAGCGCCGCCAGCGGCCTCAGCCTCCTCGCACGCATCCCATCATTATATGCATTTGTTCTCCGTGACCTCTGCGCGTGGCGCCGCCGAGCAGGAGTTCCAGGCGCGCGGGTGCGCCCTTGATTGAGCGGGGGGGTGCTCGCTAGCCGATCCGGGTCAGCGCCGGGAACAGCTTCGAGAAGAACGCGGCCAGCGTCGTGAGCCGGTCGGTCAGCAGCAGCACGCCCACGCCGACCAGGAGCGCGCCCGAAGCGTACTCGATCACCTTCATGTGCCGCTTCAGCCGGCCGGACGCCGCGAAGAAACGGTTCACGGCCAGGCCCGCGACCACGAACGGCACCCCGAGCCCGGCCGAGTACGCCGCGAGCAGGCCGACGCCCTGCCCGACCGTGTCCTGCTGCGAGGCATAGAAGAGGATGCTGCCGAGGATCGGCCCGATGCACGGCGTCCAGCCGAACGCGAACGCCAGCCCCACCAGGTACGCGCCCAGCAGGCCGAGCGGCCGGCTCTTCACGGTGGCGCGCTTCTCGTAGAGCAGCCACTTGATCGGGAGGATGCCCGCGGTGTGGAGCCCGAGCACGATGATGATTGCGCCCCCGATCATCCCCAGCTCGCGCTTGTACGCCTGGAGGGTGGCGCCGACGAGGGTGGCCGCCGCGCCGAGGGCGATGAAGACCGATGAGAAGCCCAGGACGAACACGAGGCTGGTGATGCCCACGCGCCGCGAGAGGCCCGGCGGCGCCTCGCCGCCGCGCAGCTCGGCCAGGTTGACGCCGCTGATGAACGAGAGATAACCGGGCACGATGGGCAGGACGCAGGGCGAGATGAAGGAGACGAGGCCGGCCACGACCGCGGTGAGGAGGCTGACCGATTCGTTCATTGGACCCGCTCCAGCATCAGGTTGTCGCAGGCCTTCCGCCCGACCTTGGCCAGGTCGTGCCAGCGGCCGTCGATCCTCACCCTCACCACGTCGGCGGTGAAGTCGTTGTTGGTGCCGCACACGTCGCACGCACTGAGAAGCCACGAGCCGACGCCGTAGATGTCGGCCGGCACCTTCAGCTCCTCGAACTGGATGATCTTGGCCGGGGTGAAGCCGCCGGTGACCGCGATCTTCACGTCCTTGCAGTACTGCTCGGCGATCCGGCGGTCGGCCTCGGGCAGGTCCCAGCCCGCCCACTCGCGGTCGATGGCCTCGCGCATGGCGAAGACCAGGCGCGCGTTGACGCCGCAGTCCAGGCGGCGGTCGCCGAGCGGGGGCACCGAGACGTCGCGCAGGCTGGAGGAGGTGTCGGGCCGGACGCCGTAGAGCTTGTACTTGCGCGCCTCTTCGGGACGCCCTTCCTTCAGCAGCCGCAGGTAGGGCTTGAAGAGCGAGCGGATCACCTCGAGCGACGTGCCCACGCAGTCGTTCCGGAAGTCCACGAGCGCGATGCGCGGGATGTCGGCCGGCCGGGTGGCGGCGAAGGCGAGCGTGGCCTCGGCCGTGTCGCCGAGGAAGCAGGCGATCGCCGCGTGGGCCACCGTGCCGCCCCCCGCTCCGCCCCACCAGTCGCCCTGGGCGTCCGTGGACACGTACGCGGCGAGGCTCTTGCCGAAGTTCTGGTTGAAGAGCTGGACCGCGACCTGGTACGCGTAGCCGTCGGCGGCCTGCACCTCGTGGGCGTCGAAGCGCGCCGGGAAGAACAGCACCGTCTTGCCGCGGGCCGCCTTCAGCACCTCGTAGACGTTGGTCGCGACGCGGCTGCCGCGCGTGAGCGCCCCGAGCGTCGGCGTCTCCAGGATCGCGAAGTCGCGGTAGCGCCCGCGGACCCGCATCACCGGGCTCACGCTCGCCGGATCGCCTTCGTAGGCCACCTCGGTGCCGTCGTGCACGGCCCACACCTCCATGCGGTCGTAGGTGTTGACGAACCGGCCCCCGTCGTCGTGGTAGCCCGTGCATTCCTTGAGCATCGCCAGCGCTTTGTCGACGCCCACCACCACCGCCGAGGGCTGGCGGCGGTGGAACCACTGCATCTCCACCTCGATCGAGCCGACGTCCACGCTGCGCAGGTCGACGTCGAGGTCGGAGAGGTCGGGAGCGGTCCCGCCGAACCGGTAGCCCGTGGCGGCCAGCTCGGCCAGCGTCGCGGCGATGTTGATGAAGTACTTGTCGGAGTACCAGCCCTCCCTCATCCGCTCCACGTCCAGCTTGAACACCGAGGGCGGCAGGCGCCGGCGGTCGAACACGCTCATGCAGATTGATTATACTTAGGCCCCCCGGAGGCTCATGGAGTCCGGCGCCCTCAAGGTCCTGGACGTTTCCCTCTACCGGCGGGGCCAGCTCATCACGACGCTCGCCCGCTGGATCTCCTTCGGGCTGGGCCTGCTTTCGGTCGTCTTCCTCTGGAACGGCCCCCGCACCCGGCCGATCCCCGCCCTCGCCGTGGCCGCCGCCTATCTCGCGTTCAACCTCGTCGGCTACGTGGTCCGCCATCGCCGGCGGCGGCGCGGCTGGAAGGTGGCGCAGGACGTGGCCGACGCCCTCGTGGTGGGCGCGGGCGCCGCCTTCACCGGCGGCTTCGAGAGCCCGATATGGCTCCTGCTCTACCCGCACGTGGTGGCGGTCTCCGTGCGGGGCGGCCTCTTCTACGCGATGGCCATGGGCGTCCTGGACGCCGTCATCGTGTCCGTGCTCGCCGCGATCAGCGACCAGCCGCTCGGCTCCCTGCACGCGGTGGCGCTGCTCTTCTGCGCGTTCATGGGCGGCACCACCAGCTCCTACCTGCAGCAGGTGCAGAGGCGGCTGTCGGACGTGAACGAGGAGCTGTCCGCCGCGAACCGGCAGCTCTCGGAGACGATCGCGGCCCAGGAAGCCTCCCGCCGCGAGCAGGAGCATGCGATGGTCCGCCTGAAGGACAGCGAGGCGCGCTATCGCAAGCTGCTGGAGGCGATCCAGGACGGGGTGCTGATCTTCCAGGACGGCCGCGTCTCCTACGCGAACCGAGTGGCGGCGGCGATGATCGGCGAGACGCCCGCCAGCCTGCTCGGCACCGAGCTCACGGATCTGGTCGCCCCCGAGGAGCGGCGGGAGCTGCTCGAGGGCTACCGGCGCTGGGAGCAGTCGGCCGCCGCCTCGGCCACGCTGGAGACGCGGCTCCGCAACCGGGCCGGAGACCCGGTGCTCGTGAGCGTACGCGCGGGATCGGCCGAGGTTGAAGGCCGGCGGTCCGTCATCGCCACGCTGCGCGACATCACCCGCGAGCGGCGCATGGAAAAAGAGGTCAAGGCGCACGCCGAGCGGCTGGCCGCGGTCAACGAGATCGCCAACGCCGTGAACCTCAACCTCACCATCGAGGACATCTTCGCGGTGGTGGCGGAGGAGACCCGGCGCCTGGTGCCCTTCGACCGCCTCACGATCGCGCTGCTGTCCGAGGACGGGCGCGGCGTCGACGTGGTGGCGGTGGGCGCGGGGGCCGGCCGGCCCCCGGCGCCGCTCGCGCGCGAGGGCGTCGAATGGGCCTTCCGGCGGCCGCACGCCTGGTGCCGCGGCGAGGACGCGCCGCCGTCGGTCGGAGAGCTGATGGCGGACGTGCGCATGGCGGCGGTGGCGACGGTCCCTCTGCACTCGAAGGACCGCCTGATCGGCTCGTTGAACCTGGGCCGGCTGCAGCCCACCGGCTTCTCCGCCCTCGACCTGGCCGTGCTGGAGCCGGTGGCCCGGCACGTGGCCATCGCCCTCGACAACGCGCGCCTGCTGGACGCGGTGCGGCGGCGCGGGCGCGAGTTCGAGTCGCTGCTCGAGGTGGGCCGCGGCATCGTCGCCCGCCTGGAGCTGAAGGAGCTCCTGCCCCTCGTGGCCCGCAGCGTGAACCGCGTCATGGGCACGCGCCACTGCCTTCTCCTGCTGCGCTCGGCCGACGACCTCGTGGTCGCCGCGCAGGAAGGCCTGGAGCCCGAGGTCGCGGACGCGTTCCAGGGCATGCGGGTCGGCGAAAGCCTCTCCGGCTGGGTGATCCAGCAGGGTCAGCCGCTCGCGGTCACCGACATGCGCGCCGACCCGCGCCTGATGTTCAGGGACATGGTGGAGCGCTTCGGGTACCGCTCGTTCCTGGGGGCGCCATTGCGCCGCGGCGCCGACTGCCTGGGAACGCTCGAGGTCGTGACCAAGGAGGTGCGCCGGTTCGAGCCGGAGGAGCAGGCCCTCATGGTCGCCTTCGCGGACCAGGCCGCGGTGGCGATCGACAACGCCCGCCTCTTCGCGGAGGCCCGCTCCAACCTCGCGCAGATGGGCGAGGCCAACCGCCGCCTGGAGGAGGCGGGGCGGCTCCGCCAGCAGTACCTGCGCAACGTGAGCCACGAGTTCCGCACGCCGCTCACGGTGATCAAGGGCTATCTCGAGTTCCTGCGCGAGGCCGAGCGCGTGAGCCCGGAGACCCAGAAGGAGATCCTGGGCGTGATGGCGGAGAGCTGCGAGCGCGTCATCGAGATGGTGGACACGCTCATCGACGTGAGCCGGCTCGAGCAGGAATCGGCGGCCCGCAGCCTCCAGATGCAGACCCTGGACCTGCGCCAGCTCTCCGAGGCCTCCGTCGAGCCGTTGCGCGTGGTCGCGCAGAAGAAGGGGATCGACGTCGGCTTCGACTTCCCGGACGAGGTCCTGCTCGTGCAGGGTGACCGTGGCCTGCTCCACCAGGTCGTGCGGAAGCTCGTGGACAACGCCCTCAAGTACAGCTCCTCGGGAGGCCGCATCGTCGTGCGGGGGCTCGCGCAGGGCAGCCACCTCGCGCTCGAGGTCGAGGATTCCGGCATCGGCATCCCGCCCGAGCACCAGGCCCGGATCTTCGAGAAGTTCTACGTCGTGGACGGCGCGATGACCCGCCGCACCGGCGGTGCGGGCGTGGGGCTCTACCTGGTGCGGGAGATCGTCCGCCTGCACAATGGGTCGGTGGAGGTGAGGAGCCGGCCGGGCCAGGGCAGCGTGTTCGCGGTGCGTCTGCCGCGCAAGCCGCCCGCCACCCCGGCGACCCTGGCCCGCGCGTGAACCTCCCGGCGCCGGCACGCGCGTCGGCGCTGGTGGCGGTGTGCTTCATCGCCACCGGCGCGCCCGCCGCCGGCGCGGATCCGGCCGCGACCCCCAACGACGTGCTCGACCGGCTCGACAAGGCGTGGGGCGCGAAGGACGCGGCCGCGTACCTCGATCTGTGGTCGTTCCCCTCGCCGTCGGCGCGGGAGGAAGAGCGCGCGTTCGTCCTCGAGCGCTTCGCCTCCGAGGAGAGCGACCTCGAGCTGCAGCGTCCCGAGACCGTCCCCGGCGCGCCGGCGCCGGCCCGCGTCAAGGTCAGCGCCCAGGCCTTCAGCATCGCCGAGCCTCGGGGACGGGTCGAACAGTGGCTGCTCACGCTGGAACGCGGCGGCGCGGGATGGGTGATCACGGGCCGTGAGGACGTCGGCATCATCGACGGCCTCGTCCACCTCTCGCTCGACCCCAACGGCTATCAGGCCGCCGGCCTCACGCTGCGCTTCGACGACTTCTTCCTCGAGATGCAGAGCGGCACGATCTTCACCGCGCCCGCCTCCATAGGGCCGACCGCGCTGCTCTTCGTGGGGGACGCGCTCGTGCGCTTCCGGCCGTGGCCGGAGACCGAGCGCGAACAGCTCCGGCAGTTCGGAGGCAAGCCCGAGCTGGAGGACCGGGTGAAGGTGGCCTTCGTGCGCATCCACCCCGCGGATCTCTACCGCGTCCTCTCCCCCGCGCGGCTCGAGCCCGATCCCCGCAGCCGCGAGCGCGTCGCCGTCGCCCAGCGCTTCTACCGCGACCAGTCTCTGCGCTCGTTCGTCCTCGACAGCAGCCTGCCCCGCTCCCCGTGGTGGCTGCTGCCGTCGCTGGGCGACTCTTCGGTCACCTTCCAGACCCGCCACCACGGGACGCTGACCTTCACGGTGAGCTCTTCGGAGCCGGAGTCGATCAGCCTGTTCGACCGCGAGAAGCGGCGTCAGATCTGCCTCTATCCGCAGCGCGGCCGCGAGACGAGCTACAGCGAGGACGACGCGCGCAGCCTGGACGTCGTCCATCACGACCTGCGGGTCCGGTTCGATCCGCGCACCTACCTCATCGAGGCCGAGGACACGATCCGCCTGAACGTGCTCCAGCCCAGCGCGACCCTGCGCCTGCGCCTGGACGAGAGCCTGCACATCCACTCGATCACGTCTCCCGAGGCCGGCCGGCATCTCTTCTTCCGCGTGCGGTACCAGGACAGCGTGATGGTCTCGCTGGGCGCGCTGGCCGGGCGCACGGGCGAGATCTCGCTCACCGTCCGTTACGGGGGCGCGTTCCATCCCGGCCCCGTGGAGCGCGAGGCGATACAGGCGGCGGCCGAGGGCGGCCGGGCGGGCGCGGTGCCGGTGCTCCCGGAAGACGTGATGATCGAGGAGGTCCTCGTCTACTCCAACCGCTCGCCGTGGTACCCGCAGGGCGGGCCGGACGACTACGCGCTGGCGGACCTGCGGCTCGACGTCCCCCAGGGCTACAACGCCGTCGCTGGCGGCACGCGGCTGTCGGCGCGCACGGAGGGCGGTCGCACCCAGGTGGCCTATCACCAGGACCGCCCGGGCAAGTACATCACCGTCATCGTCGGCCGGCTGAGCGAGGTCGCCAGCCGCGCGCAGGGCCCGGTGCCGCTGCAGTGCTTCAGCGTCGGCCGCACGCGCAGCGAGGCCGCCGGACTCGTGGACAAGGCGGCGGAGATGCTGCGCTTCTACGCGCAGGAGTTCGGGCCCTACCCGTACGGATCGCTGACGGTGGTGGTCGTCGAGGGCCAGACGCCGGGAGGGCACAGCCCCCCGGGCATGGTGATCCTGGCCCAGCGACCGCTGCTGATGCGGCGGGGATTGCAGGACGATCCGGCCAACTTCACCGACGTGCCGGGCTTCTTCCTGGCCCACGAGCTGGCCCATCAGTGGTGGGGTCACGGGGTCTCCGGGCAGAACTATCACGAGCGCTGGCTGTCCGAAGGCGCGGCCCAGTACGCGGCCTCGCTCTGGACGCGCCACAGCGAGGGCGAGGACACCTTCCGCGACGTGCTCGAGCACATGGGCCGCTGGGCCCTGCGGATGACGAGCAAGGGGCCCATCTACCTTGGCTACCGGCTCGGCCACCTCAAGAACGATCCCCAGATCTTCCGGGCCATCGTCTACGACAAGGGCGCCTACGTCCTCCACATGCTGCGCGGCATCGTCGGCGACGACGCGTTCCGGCGCGGGCTCACCTCGTTCCAGGCGGCGCACCGTTTCGCCAAGGCCGGCACCGACGACCTGCGTGAATCGCTGGAGAAGGCCTCCGGCCAGGACCTCCGACCCTACTTCGACACGTGGGTGCTGGGCACGACGCTGCCGCGCCTGCGCGTCTCGTCACGCACGAGCTTCGTGGCGCCGGACTACGTGACGACGGTGGAGGTGACCGTGGAGGGTCTGCCCCGCCCGGTGCCGTTGCAGATCGCGCTCGACCTGGCCGAAGGCAAGGATCTGCGCGAGGTCGCGCTGGGCCCCGAGGGCGCGCACTGGACCTTCGAGACGGGGGTGGCCGTGCGCAGGGTGGGCGTGAACGACGACCGCGCCCTGCTCGCGTGGATCAAACGTTGACACGAGCAGCGAGCGAGCGATTCACTCGCGAGCGAGCGTCGGGGGGGAGCGCGAATGCGCGCGGGAGGTGCTTCCGTCTGGATGCACCCCCCCGGATTGCCTAACGATACCTGCTGCGGCGGCCCTCTTCCTGGAGATCCTCGACCTTCTGCTTGGCGGCGGCCAACTGCTTCTGCGCCTCCTCCAGGCGACTGATCGATTTCGCGCGCCCCGCGCCGTAGACGCCCATGGTGGGGTCGCCGAGGTCGCGCTGCATGCTGTCGATGCCCGCCTGAAGCCGCGTCACGTCTTCCTGGGCCTGCTGGAGGCGCTCTCGCCAGGCCTTCTCCTGCTCGGCCCGAAGCTCCTCCTCCGTCTTGGGCTTCGCGGCTCCCGGCGATGCGCCGGGCGGCATCGGCGCCCGGCTGGGAATAGGTCCCCGCGCCACGGCCGCGCAGGTCGTCCTCGGTGATGACGTGGGCGGCGCCGCCGGTCTTCTTCTTCACCTTCTCCTGGCGTTCCTTCTCGCGGGCGGCGATCTCGGCCAGGCTCTGCGGCCAGGCGACGGCCGCCGCCAGCGCGACGGCGCAAACGGTCAGGAGCGAACGGGTGAGCAGTCGCATCGACGGACCTCCAGGGGACGGGACGGGACGGACGCCACGGGCGCGTTCATGAACTCCGATTATACGCCCCCGGCGCCGGAGCCCCTACGGACGCCGGGTCAGCGCGCCCAGGACCTGGCTGAGCTCCGCGGCCTTGCGGTCACCCGGCGCGAGGACCAGGGCGGCGTCCACCGCCCGGCGGGCCTCGCCGTACTCGTTGCGCAGGAAGTGGTCGAGGGCGGTGCCGACGAGGCTCTCCACCTCCGCCTGGCGCGCCTCGACGCGCGTGCGGCCGAGGATCCGGCGCACGCCGGCGTGCGCCGGCTCGATCTGCGCCGCGCGCTCCAGCAGCGGCAGCGCCTGCCGGGGCGCGCGATCGCGAAGGTGCCGCCGCGCGGACTCGACGAGCGACGCCGCCTCCGCGTTCTCCGGTTCCCCCTCGGGCAGGGGGGCGAGCGGAGGCGGAGGGCCGAAGGCCTCGTCGTCCTGTGAGCGCTGGCGTCGCGCGACCACGTCGCCCGCGCGCTGGCGGATCTCGCGCGCGACGGCATGGCCGGGGCTCAGCGACAGCGCTTCCTCGGCCGCCGCCACCGCCTCGTCGAGGTTTCCGAGGACGAGGTGCTCCTGGGCGGTGCCGATCAGCAGGTCGGCCGTGCGCCGGGCCCGCTCCTCCGCGAGGTAGCTCTTCAGCTCGCGGTAGCGAGGGCTGCCCGGCCGCAGGCGCTCCATCTTGGCTGCGATCTTGAACGCCAGGTCCAGCTCCCCGTCGGCGGCGTAGGAGAGCGCCATCGCCGCGATCTGCTCCAGCTCCTGCTCGCGGATGGCGGCCTCGATCTCGCTCGCCAGCCGGGCGCCCTGCGGCGGGTCCAGCTCGCGTAGCCGCCCGCAGAGCTGAAGGGCCTTCTGGAGCTGGCCCGCCCTCCGCGCCCGCTCGACGTCGGCGGCGAGACGGGCCGCCTCTTCCTCGGCGGGCGGACGCGGGCCCGCCTCGCGCTCGCGGGCCAGCAGGCGTGGCGCCGCCTGTCGTACGAGCGCCTCGAGGGCGTCCCGCATCTGTTCGAGGCTCTGGTAGCGCTCGGCCGGATCCTTCGCCATCGCCTTCAGGATCACGGCGGGCAGGCCGGGATAGTCGGCGCGGGGCAGCGCCGACCCGTCGGGCGCCACCGCGCCGTGCGCGATCTTGGACATGACGGCGGTGAGGGATTCCGCCTCGAACGGCTTGCGGTAGGAGAGCAGCTCGTAGGCGATGGCGCCCACGGAGAAGATGTCCGCGCGGCGGTCGACGGCCTTGCCCTCCACCTGCTCGGGCGCCATGTAGTGAGGGGTGCCCGCGTGTTGTCCGGCGCGCGTGGACGCCTGCAGGAGCGCGATCCCGAAGTCCACGATCTTCACCTCGCCCTCCGCGCTCACTCGCACGTTGGCCGGCTTGATGTCGCAGTGGACGATCCCGTTGTCGTGCGCGTGGGCGAGGCCCTCGCAGATCTGACGCAGCACGTCTATCTTCCATTCCAGCGGCAGCGGCCGCTTCTCCTGGATGACCCGCTCCAGGTCGATGCCCTCCACGAACTCCATGGCGATGTACGGCTGGCCCTTCTCCTCGCCCACGTCGTAGACGGTGACGATGTTGCGGTGCTGGAGGCGGCCCGCCGCCTGCGCCTCGCGCACGAAGCGGGCCTTCAGCTCCGGACCGTCGGACTCGCGCGGGGCCACGGTCTTCAGCGCGACCTTGCGCTGGAAGACGGGATCCAACGCTTCGTACACCGTGCCCATGCTCCCCCGGCCGATGATCTTCTGGACGCGGTACTTGCCGATGCTCTCCACGTTCCTGCTCGGGCGCATTGTACGCTCGTGCTATCGTCCGAGACGGAGGCTCCGGTGGTCGTCGGCCTGGGCGTGGATCTCGTGGAGCTGGCCCGCGTGGCCCAGGCCCTCGGCCGCTGGGGCACACGGCTCGTGGCCAAGCTCATGGACGAGGAGGAGGCGGCATGGCTTCCCGAGGAGGCGGCGGCGCGGGCGCGCGCGCTCGCCCTCGCCATCGCGGGCAAGGAAGCGACGAGCAAGGCGCTGGGGACGGGATGGAGCCGGGGCGTGCGGTGGCGCGACGTGGAGGTCCGGCTGCAGCCGGGGCCCGCGGTGGCGTTGCGCGGCGGGGCCGCCGCGCGCGCGAAGGCCCTCGGCTCGAGCGGGCGCACCTGGGCTCGCCTCGAGCTGCGTGAGGAGCTGGCCGTGGGAGAGGTGCGCCTCCTCTCATGAGGTGGCTCCCCGCCGAGGCCTGGGTCCGCAACCAGTACGTGATGGTGGCCACGGTCTTCGTGGTCTTCACCGGCTTCGCCTTCGTCCTGCCGTTCCTGCCTCTCTACGTCCGGATGCTCGGCGTGCAGGGCGACGAGACGGTCGCGTTGTGGTCGGGCGTCCTCGTGGGCATCTCGCCGCTCATCGCCGGCCTCATGGCGCCCGTCTGGGGCCGGCTGGCCGACCGCCACGGCCAGAAGCGCATGGTCGTGCGTGCGCTCGTGTCCTACGTCCTCCTGCTGGTGCTGTCGGCGGCGGTCACGCGCGTGGAGCAACTGCTCGCGCTGCGCATCGGCGTCGGCCTCTTCGGCGGCATCGGGCCGTTGGGCCTCGCCATGGCCACGTCGCTCGCCCCGCGCGACCAGACCGGACGCGCGGTTGGCCTGATCCAGGCCGCGCAGATCCTGGCCGCCGCCGTCGGCCCCCTCACCGGCGGGCTGCTGGCCGACACGATCGGCATCCGGGCGACGTTCGTCGTGACCGCGGCGCTCTGCGCGGTCGCGCTCTGGCTGGTCGCGCGCTACTACGTGGAGAGCGCGCCCGTGGCTCCCGCCGTCGCCGTCGGCAACGGGGCGCCGCTGCTGCGGCGGCCGGGCGTCATCGCCCTGCTCATGGTGCTCTTCCTCGTCAACTTCGTGGGCCGCTCGTTCACGCCGATCCTTCCCCTGCACCTCCAGCGCCTCGCCGTGCCGGCGGCCAGCCTGGCCCTGGCCACGGGCGTTCTCATCTCCGCCTATTCGGTGGCGGCCGCGGTGTCCTCGACGGTGCTCGGGCGGGCCACGCGGCGGTTCCCCCCCCGCGCGCTGCTCGCGGCCAGCCTGGCCGCGGGAGCGGCCACCGTGCTGCCGATGGCGCTCATCTCCAGCTTCACGGTCTTCCTGGCCCTGGCCCTCCTGCTTGGCCTCACCTCCGGCGGCGCGCTCACCATCTGCTACACGATCGGCGGTCTCATGGTCCCGTCGGCCCAGCGCGCGACCGCCTTCGGCTTCTTCTCCCTCGCGGCGCTGTTCGGCGGCGCCATCTCCCCCACCATCGCGGGCCTGCTCGCGCACTGGGACCTGCGCGGGATCTACTACCTCGACGCGTTGCTGTTCGTGCTCCTCACCGCCGGCCTCCTCGCGTTCGGCGTGTCGGGGGCCACGGTGCCGTCGCGCGCCGGAGAGGCG
>Ga0209058_1003949_pt1 | contig 11911 bp, 11 predicted proteins | sample GraSoiAngelo_147_FD_185904 | JGI IMG/M metagenome (GOLD analysis project Ga0209058, IMG submission 185904) | Grasslands soil microbial communities from the Angelo Coastal Reserve, California, USA - 14_1009_05_40cm (SPAdes) (version 2) | ecosystem: Environmental > Terrestrial > Soil > Grasslands ... | reverse complement strand
CAATCCTTGAACTCGCCGAGCGACGTCGTGCCGCGGATCCGACCGCGCGCGGCCTTCGCGTCTTCTTCGCTAATCTTTCCGGACTTCACGACGCGAGCGAGCGACCCGTCGATGCGCTTCATCCCGCCGTCGATGAACTTCTGATCGATCTCGCGCGCGAGGACATCGAAGCCGGCCATCGCGCACACCTGCGCGATCCCCGAGCCCATCTGGCCGAAGCCGACGACGCCCACCTTCTGTATCGACACTTACGTTTCTCCTCTTCGCGATCGGCTCCGCTCCGCTCGTTGAGCTCGCTCCTCGCGATCACGCTCGCTTCGCTCACTGAACAGGGCCCTGCCCCTGCGCTCGTCGCTCGCCTACTCAACGGGCTCGTCTCGAGCGTGTCGCTCCGCCCAGTCGCACGGCAGCATACGGCGCGCATCGGTACCATCGATCGCGTCCCATGACATCGCTGCGCGGGCCGAACGCGGTCGATCTCACCCTCAACGTGAACGGACACGATCGGTCCGTGCACGTGCCGCCTCGCTTCAGTCTCCTCGACACGCTCCGCGGTCCGCTCGGTCTCACGGGCACCAAGCTCGTCTGCGATGAAGGCGATTGCGGCGCGTGCACGGTCCTCATCGACGATCGCCCGGTGTACTCCTGCCTCACCCTCGCGATCGCGACAGAGGGACGGCGCGTCGAGACGATCGAGGGACTCTCGCAGGACGGCACGCTGCACCCCGTGCAGGAGGCGTTCGTCGAGCACGACGCCTACCAGTGCGGCTTCTGCACGCCCGGTCAGGTCATGTCCGTGGTTTCCCTGCTGCGCGCGAAGCCCGATGCGCGCGAGGATGACGTGCGCCGCGCGGTTTCCGGCAACCTCTGCCGCTGCGGCGCCTACCCGAACATCGTCGCCGCTGGCGTTGCCGCGGCGAAGAAGAAGCGCTAGTGCCCGGCCTTCGCGTCCTCAAGAGCCGGGACGAGTTCGAGGGCGAGATCTACACCTCGACGGTCATCGTCGAGGGTGACGACCTTCCGGCGTCACGCGACGGCGCGCCAACTGCGGAGATCGGTCGCGCCCGACCGCGCGTCGACGGCCGCAACCGCGTCACCGGCCGCGCGATGTACACGCAGGACGTTCGGCTGCCGGGCATGTTGCACGCGGCCATTCTCCGCAGCCCGGTGCCCCGCGCGCGTGTGCGCGCCATCGACACGAAGAAGGCGGAGGCCCTCCCGGGCGTGCGCGCGGTGCTGCACCGGTTCAACGCGCCGGAGATCGAGTTCCGCGGCGAGAAGACGCTCTTCCGCGACGAGGTGAAGTTCGTGGGCGACGAAGTGGCCGCCGTCGCTGCGGACGATTCCCAGGTCGCGCAGCAGGCCATCGCACTCATCGAGGTCGACTACGAGATCCTCCCGCACGTCGTCGATCTGGAAGAGGCGATCGGACCGAAGGCGCCCAAGATCGATCCCGATGGCAACGTCCACGATGCCGGCGAGTACAAGCGCGGCGACTTCCGGAAAGCCTTCAAGGACGCCGACGTGACCATCGACGTCACCTACCGAACGTCCACGCAGATGCACAACGCCCTCGAGACGCACGGCGCGGTCGCGTCGTGGGACGGCGATCGGCTCACGGTGTGGGAATCGACGCAGGCGGTGTTCGGCGTGCGCAACATGCTGAAAGACGCGCTCAAGTTGCAGCCGACGCAGGTGCGCGTGATCTGCGAGTACATGGGCGGTGGCTTCGGCGCGAAGCTCGGGACGTACAAGTACGGGGTGATCGCCTCGCTCCTCTCCATGCGGCTCGGCCGCCCGGTCCGCTGTGTGCTCACGCGTCGCGAGGAGAACCTCGCTGCGGGGAACCGCTCCGCGACGCTGCAGAAACTGAAGCTCGCGGGCAAGGACGGCCGCATCGTCGCACTCGAGCATGAGTCGTGGTCGAACTCAGGACAGGGACGCTGGGCCGCGAACCCGACCGGGCCGTCCAACACGCTCTACGACATCGCGAACGTGTCGAGCACCGCGCATCGCGTGACAACGAACGCCGGCGCGCTCTCCGCGTTCCGCGCGCCGGGGTATGTCGAGGGGACGTTCGCGCTCGAGTCGGCGGTCGACGAGCTCGCGGTCGCCATGAAGGTCGACCCGCTCACGCTGCGCAAGCGCCACGCGCGCAGCGTCACCGACCCGCGCACCGATAACCGCTACTCGCTGAAGCGCCTCCTCGAGTGCTACGCGATCGGCGCGCACGAGATCGGCTGGTCCAAGCGGCGGAACGCCGGCATGCGCGGCTCGCAGCCGCACCGACGTCGCGGGCTCGGCATGGCGACGCAGATCTGGGGTGGCGGCGGCGGCCCGCCGGCGTACGCGACGGTGCACATCGAAACCGATGGCACTGCGGTGCTGCGCGTCGGTGTGCAGGACATCGGGACGGGGACGCGCACGGCGATCGCGCAGGTCTGCGCCGACGAGCTCGGTCTGCAGCTCGACCAGGTCACGGTGCGGCTCGGCGACACCGACGCGCCGTACGGCCCGGGATCCGGCGGATCCGTGACGCTCGCGTCGATCGGGCCGGCGGTGCGTATCGCGGCGAGCGAGGTCCGCGAGAAGCTGCTCGTCGCGGCGGGTGGCATCCTCGAGATGCCCGCGTCGGAGCTGCGCATCGAGCGCGGCAGCATCGTGAGCAAGGGTGCGCGAACGCCGCTGAAAGAGGTCATGCCGAAGCTCGACAACAGCACGATCATCGGCACCGGCATCCGCCATCCGAATCCGGACAAGCTCGCGATAAAGACGTTCGGCGCCCACTTCGCGCAGGTCGAGGTCGACGTGCGCACGGGCGAGATATTCGTTGAGAAGATCGTCGCCGTACACGACGTCGGCCGCATCGTGAACCCGCTCACGGCGGCGAGCCAAGTGCAGGGTGGCATCGTGCAGGCGCTCGGGTTCGCGCTCACCGAGGAGCGCGTCGTCGACCGCGGTCTCGGGCGAGTCATGAATGCGAACCTAGAGTGGTACGAGATCCCGACGTCGATGGATGTGCCGGAGATCGTCGTGCGCTTCGTCGACGTGCCGGACCGCAAGGCGAACAACCTCGGCGCGAAGGGCCTCGGTGAGCCACCGATCATCCCGACGGCGGCGGCGGTCGCGAACGCGGTGGCGAACGCGACCGGCGCTCGCGTGCGTCACGCGCCGATGACTCGTGCGCGCGTGCTCAAGGCGCTCGCGATGGTGGAGGCGTCGTGAGTCTCTTCGCGTACGCGCGACCGAAGGCGCTCGGCGAGGCGCTGAGGCTTCTGAAGAACGGGACGATCGCGCTCGCGGGCGGGACCGACCTCATCACGCTCATGCGACACGGACTCGCGGAGCCCGATGCGCTCGTGGACCTCACAGGGATCGAGGGTCTGCGCGGCATCACTCGTGAGAAGGGGCAGGGGATCCGCATCGGCGCGCTCACAGCGCTCAGCGACGTCGAGGCGTCGGCGGATCTGCTGCGCTCACTGCCGATCGTTCCCGAATCGCTGCGCGACGCGGCGACGCCGCAGATCAGGAACATGGGAACGGTCGGCGGCAACCTCCTGCAGCGCAATCGCTGCTGGTACTTCCGCGATGAGGGCGTGCAGTGCTGGCTCAAGGGCGGGAAGCGCTGCTTCGCCGTCGATGGCGAGAACCGCTACCACGCGGTCATCGGCGCGCATGAGTGCTGGATCGTGTCGCCGTCGGATCTCGCGCCCGCGCTCATCGCGTCCGACGCGGAGGTCGAGCTCGCATCGAGCCTCGGACGACGCCGTATCCCCCTCGCCGGTTTCTACGTCGCGCCGTCGGGCAAGCAGCGAAAGGAGCACGCGATCCGCAGAGGCGAGCTCATCACAACCGTGCGCATTCCCGAGAAAGCCCTCGAGCGCAAGGGGACGTACGTGAAGGCGATGGAGCGGAAAGCGTGGAGCTTCGCGATCGTCTCGGTCGCGGCCGCTGCTCGCGTGCGCGACGGAAAGGCGAGCGATGTGCGGCTCGTCCTCGGCGGCATCGCGCCGATCCCGTGGCGCGTCCCCGCCGCTGAAAAGGTGCTCGACGGCACCTCGCTCGACGACAACGCATGCCTTGCAGCGGCGGACATCGTGTTGAAGGACGCGACGCCGCTGCGAGACAACGGCTACAAGGTCACGCTCGCACGCGAGCTCGTCCGACGCGCGCTTCGTTCGCTCATGAGCTGACGCCGTCGTCGGCGCTCAGAACGTCGGCTTGAAGAGCATCAGGTAGAGGACGATCAGGAGGCCGCCGGCGCCGGTGACCGCGAGGATCGCCGGACGGAAGCGCGTGAGGAGTCGTTCCATTTCAGCGTCGTCCTTCGTATCGGCGATGCGGTCGATGGTGCGGCCGCCGTACACGTTCATCACGACGCCGATAAGCACGAAGATGGCGAGCGCCGCCCAGATCCACGCCGTGCCCCAGAACCCGCCCATGAACCCGAGCACGATGCCACTCGCGACCACCAGATAGAAGAACGCCCAGCGCAGCGCGCTCGCGGCCTCGCTCACCTCGAGCAGCTCGCGGATGCGCGTGTCGTCGCGCTCCTGCTTCAGGTGGAACGCGACGGTCACGGGGTGAACGAGCAGCAGGCCCATCACGCTCGCGAGATGGACGAACACGAGCCACTGATACATGGCAGCCGGCGCCAGCCTACGCGACGCGCGCGGTTCGAGCGTCACTCCGCGAGGGGCCGCACCTCGACGATGCCTCCGGCCGGCCAGCGCTTCGCGATCTCGATCGCCTCCGCCTCATCGCGCACATCGACAACGGCGTAGCTGCCGACGGTCTCTTTCGTCTCGGCGAACGGGCCGTCGCTCACCATCGGCAGGTCCTTCTTTCGCACGCGGCCGAGCCGCACGGTCTTCGTGCCGCGACCGAGGCGGTGGCCCTCCACGATCTTGCCCGCGCCAGCGTGCTCGGCGAACCAGCGCCCGATCTCCGCGATGGCGGCGTCCCGTTCCGGCTCCGGCAGCGACATCCATTCGTCCTCGACCGCGTAGAAGGTGAGCAGGTAGCGCACGTCGAACCTCCTCTGTCGGGTCCGTCCCGGCCTCCACGCTACCGACGAAGCGTCCCGGTCAGAATCGACAAAATGACAGTTGCCAAGCGCGACCTCGTCGCGGCGATCGAATCGACGCTCCACTTTTACCCGCCGGTGCCGGGACTGTCCGAAGACCTCGGCGTGCCAGGCATGCAGGGCCGCATCACGGCGGCATCGCACCCGATCGCCAATCTCGTCGGCATGGCGCGTCTGGGGCAAAGCAACGCGGATACGACGATCGCTCGCGTGAAGGGCATCTTCGCAAGGCGTCGACTCAAATTCGGGTGGGTGACCGGGCCGGGCTCGACGCCGAGCGATCTCGGCGAGCGCCTGGCCGCCGCCGGCATCCACGAAGAAGAGCCGAGCCTCGCGGGCATGGCGCTCACCGATCTCGACGCGCCGATCGATCCGAATCCGTATGTCGTGGTGCGGGAGGTCGACGCTGACGAGGCGCTCGCGCACACAGCGATGATGGCGCGCGCTTACGGTCTGCCCCTCGACGTGACCGAGATCTTCGTTCGGCTGCTGGGAACGAAGACTCCCATCCGGGCGCGGTCGTACTTCGCTTCGATCGAAGATGGCGAGCCCGTCGCGTGGAGCTACCTCGTTTACATTCCCGAGTCGCCGATCGTGCTGCTGGGTGGCGCGGCGACGCTGCCAGAGGCGCGCGGCCATGGCGCGTACACCGCGCTCGTGAAGCGCCGGCTCGATGACGCGCGCGCCGACGGACGCGAGGCCGCGGTCATCCAGGCCGATCGCAACACGTCGGCGCCGATCTGCGCGAAGCTCGGCTTCAGGGAGCTCTGCTCGCTCGAGGTCTACGTCTGGAGTCCGCCGGCGTAGTGCGTTCGCAGCGCGCGGCGTGATGGACTCGCGCGAGATCGCGGTCGCGATGATGCGTCTCGGCGCCGAGTCGCTGCGCGATCTGATGCTCGCCGATCGGCTGCTCGCGCGACGCCTCGGCCACACCGTGGTCTCGCGCGGCGGGCTGTGGTGTTACTCGAGCCGCACGCTCGATGTCGGTGTTTTCAACCACGTGAGCGGATACGGGACGTTCGGCCCGGCGACGCAGGCCTCCATCGACGCGGTGCGTCGCTACTACGCGCACTTCGAGGAGACGCCGAACTTCGAGGTCCTCGTGCCCGCCGTGTCACGGAGCGCTCGCGCGCTCCTCGAGCGCAACGGGTTCCGCTACCACCACACGGCGTTCCAGTGCCACGTACGAACGACGTCGCGCCCGGCACGGCGCCACGACGTCGCGGGCCTTGCGATCGCTCGCGCGCGTCCCGCAGATGCGCACCGCTACGCGAAGCTCGCGACGCGCGGATTCGGGGACGGCGGCGTCATCGCGAACGTCTTCGAGCGCGGTTGGACGCACGAGATCAAGAGCGATCGCCGCGTCGCGTCGTTCATCGGCAGCGTGAACGGTCGCGATGCCGCGACCGGCACGACGATCCTGCGCTCGCGCATCGCCGGTCTCTACTCGGGCAGCGTCCTGCCGCGTTACCGCGGGCGCGGCATCCAGAACGCGATGATCGCGACGCGCGTCGCGTTCGGCTGGACGCGTGGCGTCCGCGTCTTCTACTCGTGGAGCGATCCGGACACCGCGTCTGCCGACAACCTGCGCGATGAGGGATTCCGCACGCGTTTCGAGCTGCACTGGTACGCCGCCAAATAGGCTCTTCGACCGTGGCGCATCTGTCGAAGGCGCAGCGGGAGCGGGGTGGGTCGGCGCGACGCTCGACAACGACCCGGACTGGGACGCGCTGGAGCGCATCATCGCTGACGCGTACGCGCTCGTCGCCGCGCCGCAGAGCCGCGCGAAGCGGTGACGGTGCCGCCCGCCGCGCGCATCGCGTAGCGCAGCAGTTCCACCGCGCGCTTCACGTCAGCCGCATTGCGCACGCGGATGAGGATCCAGTCGAAGCCGGGACCGCGGAGATCGATGCGCGCATCGCTTCGCAGTTCGTCGCGCAGGTCGCGCACGCCGGCACGCGTCAGCCGCACGTCGACTTGACCGTTGTGCGTGTGCGCGATCTCGTGCGTCCCGAACCAAAGCGCGTCGGTGTGACCTCTCTTGAAGCGCGACGCGCGCCGCTCGACACCGCGGACGCGGGCGCCGCGCGCCATGAATTCCTCGAGCACGGGGTGTGAGGCTACAAAAGTGGGCCGCCTTTCGGCGGCCCACTGCGACGACGAGATCGCGTTCGCTCCTACGGGGAGATCTTGGACACGAAGATGTCGCTGTTCCCGAACTGCGCCGGGCAGTCTATCGGGGGCGCGGGCTTGGCGGTCGCGGGCCCGCTGCCGTCAAGACCGTGCTGGTACGCATCGACGGCCGCGCAGGCCTGGCCGCTCCGCGTGTCCGTGTAAATGAAGAGCGCCGCTGCGTTCGTGGACGCGAGGGTGTTGTAGTCACCCCAGAACTGCAATTGCAGGTTGTTCTGCGCCGATGCCGCCGGGTCCGATCCGACGGTCGATACTCGCAGCGGCGTCGACCACGAAAGACCGCCATTGGTCGACGAGACGTAGTAGCTGTTGATCGTCGCGTTGCCCTGGCCGAAGGTCGTCGGGTCCGTCGCCTTGAGAGCCTGATAACCCACGTCGATGCGGCCGTTCGGCGCGACGTCCAGGCCCTGGAAGAAGGCGTATCCCTCCCCACTCGTCGAGACGGTCGCCGCGCTTGACCAGGTCTGCCCACCGTTCGTCGAGCGCGACACGAGGATGCGGCCGCTCCCGCTGCCTGCGTCGGCCCACGCCACGTACGCCGCGCCCGTGTTCTGATCCACGCCCACGCTCGCGAAGCTATCGGTGCGGAAGTTCGATCCGGGTATCGCGGGGGCGAGGTCGGTGATCGCGGAGATCGTGGTCTTCTTCGAGAACGAGTTGCCGCCATCGCGCGAGACGACGACGACCTGCTGGCTGCCGAGCTTGTTGTCGCTGTCCTCGAACACGAGGTAGATCTCGCCGTTCGGTCCGGTACGCAGCGCTGTGCCCTGACGGCCGCCGCGGCTCCTGTTGTTGAACGCGGATGAGACCTGCTTCTGGCCGGACCAGGTGAGGCCGCCGTCGGCCGAGGACACGAAGATCACGGGCTCCGCCGTCTCGCTGATCGGGCGGAACTCGGTGTAGGCGACATATACGCGCCCGAAGAACGGCGATGCCGGATTGCGGTCGGCCCAGATCGATTCCTTGTCGTTGAAGATGTTGCCGTGCGACTGCGCCGCGATGATCGGGTCGTACCACGACCCGCCGAAGTCGTCGGAGATGGACACGCTGATCTGCTCGGCGAACTGGTTGCCGGGACGTCCCGCGGCGCTGAACGCGGCGAGGCTCGCGTAGTAGGCGCGCGCGCCGTTCGCCCAGCTGAACGTGCCGTTCCGCAGCTTCGGCCCGAACGCGATCACCGGATCGCCGTCCGAGACGAGTGACCCGGCCGGTGCCGAGGTCGCGAGCGGCCCCGCCGACGCGGCGACGGCCGCGCCGGTGTCGTTGTAGCCAGGGAGCATCCCGCGGTTCGTGAAGGTCGCGCCGCCATCGCTCGAGGTGTAGACGGCGCTCGTGCCGACGCCCGGGAAGAAGGAGCAATCGCTCCCCGGCGCGGTCGCGCCGCGCTGGGGTCCAGGGCCGCACTTCGGCTGCTTCTGCTCGTCGTTCGCGCCGGCGATGACGTGCGCGCCATCGGGCGCGATGGCGATGGTCGGCTCGTTCTGCTTGTTCGTCGGGAAGCGTGCAGTGGTCCCAGAGGTCGCGTCTCCCGCGATCTGCGGATTGTTCGCCTGTGTGTCAGTGGCTCCTGTGACCGCGACCGCCGAGGTCGCCGCGATGAGGAGTGCGAAGACGGCGATGAGGACGGCGATAGGGAATCTGCGCATGGACGGTTCCTCCCCGTGTTCTCAGCGGCGGGCGCCGCGCGGGGAATGCTAGTCGGTCACTCGGTCACATCGGCGGCAACGGCGAGGATGCCGCGGCGTGTCAGTGCAACGCGCACCCCGTGCTCGACATCGGCGGGGATGCGAGGGCCGAGCGCGCGCAGCGCGTCCTCGGGCACCGCGCCTCCTTCGGACGCGAGCATGTCGGCCGCGTTCCGTCGCAGGTCCGGATCCGGCGACACGAGGTTCTCCGCGATGCGCTGGCCGAACAGACGGCGGATGTGGGCGGCGTTGTAGATGTACACGAGTGAGAGGCCCGTGCCCGCTAGGAGCAGCGTGCGGATGTCCGAGTACTGCAGCCCCGCGATGAGCGCGACCGCCGCGACCATGTTGCCGACCGCGTTCACGCCACCGGAGAGGAACGCACGCGCCCGCGGACGGATCGCGGCGGAGACCTGGCTGTACACGAGCTCAGTGGCGGGCCGGTGCAGCGCCGGGATCCAGATGCGCTCGCCGAGCTGCAGCGCGATGCCCGCGAGGAGCGCCAGCGTCAACGTTCCGCTCACCTCAACGACCGTGGCTGCGGCCCACCCGTACGTCGCGACGTACCAGAGCGGCAGGAGGAACAGCACCCACGCGATCCCGATGCGGCGCATGAGCGCGGTCGTGATGAACGACTGGATGAAGAGCGCCACCAGCGACGAGCTCGTATAGACACCCGCGTACAGCTGACTGAACAGGTCCTCGCCGCCCTGCGAGGTCGCGGCCTGCGATGACTGGTCGAGGCCGAGCAGGTAGAGGAAGTTCGCGAACTGCATGAGGAAGTACCAGAAGAAGACGCCGACGCCGAACGTGCGCATCAGCTTGTCCGACGTCACCGCGCGATAGCCATCGACCGATTCGCGGAGCGTCGCGCGGAGTCCCTCGGGCCGGTGCTTGTCCTCCACCTTGCCGCCGCGGCCCTCAGGCAGCCCGCGGTAGAGCATGAGCGCGACGAAGCACACGAAGAAACCGACGGCCTGCGCGCCGATGAAGTTCTCGGCGTGCACGATCGGGGCGATCCACGCGCCGACGATGCCGCCGAGGATCTTGCCGACGAGCACCGATCCCGCAAAGAAGGGGAAAAGGCGCTTCGACTGCTCGGCGTCGTACAGGTTGCCGGCGTAGACCCAGAAGAGGATGTAGATCGTCTCCTTCACGCCGTGCGCGAACACGTACGAGATCGGCTGCACGATCTTCCCAACGACCTCGGTGGTGATCGCGTACTGCAGCGCGATCGAGAAGATCGTCACAGACGCGACGTAGACGAGCAGCATGGTGCGCCGGCGCATGCGGTCGATGAAGAAGAAGATGAGCGCGGAGACAGCGAGCATCGCGATCGGCGTGATGATGTACATCCCGGGCACGTTCGCGATGCCGTAGCGCTTGACGAACAGGGCGTCCGCGCCGAGTTTGCCGACCCAGTCGGCGCCGACCATGAGCGTCAGCAGGAAGTAGAGGAAGAGCCCCAGGCCCCACTCCCCGCGATGGAGCGGGAGCGCATCGCGAAGCAGGCGTCTCACCGATGAAAGTATGGAGGGCGGTTCGCGAGAGTTGCGGCCTTAGGACGCGGTGAGCGGACGGACGCGGCCGAGGCGACAGCCGCTGTCGACGAGATCGCAGGCGAGCCATTCGCCGTTCACGCGCGCCTGGAACGTGTACGCCCAGGTGAGGCCGGCCTCGTACGCGGCGACGATCTGGCTCGGAACGCTCACCACCACCCACACCAGCGGAGGCATATCGAAGCTCTCGGTGACCGGCGAGTGGCCCTTATCCCCTGCGCGCATGCGCATGCAGAGGCGCTCCTCGACGACGTTCTCGAAGCGATCGACGACCCGTACTGCGTCGGGCACGAGCTGCGTCGTGCCGCCTTCGAGCTGCATCCAATGCTGCTCGGCGCCAGGGTGCAGACAGAAACGGAACGGGACCTTCGGAACGACGCGCGGTACGAACGCTGACGTTGTCGCGGGTGTCGCGGGCTTGATGAAGATCGGCTCGACGGCGGCGGCCTGCATGACGATCGCTTCGGCTTCGCGCCGCGCCTCGAGCGGATCCATGACGACCGGCCCAGAGTTGATCCAGTCATCGCCCGGACGGACCCAGTCGTCGTGCGCGGGCACGACCTTCACGGCCTCTGAGGCTGGCGCGACAAACGGCTCAGGTGTGATCTCGATGACGACGCGCTCGGGTGCGAACTCGATGATGGGTTCGGGCTCGACGACATCATGCGATGCGACGCCGTCAGTAAGCGCGCTCTCCGCGATCACCGCGGTCGGCTCGCTCGCAGCGGCGCTCTGCGTGATCTCCGCGAGCGGCAGCGTCGCGCTCGGCACGAGCGCGCGGACCGCATCGGCGATCTTGTTCGCGACGCCGTGCATCGCGGGGTGCCCGCCGAGCATGTTGACTCCGTACGTCAGCTCGAGCATCGCGCGCGTGAGGTCGCCTATCGGAATGACGAAGTCGATGTACCGCGCGAACTCCTCAGCGGCGCCGTCGATGTCACCGCCGGTCGCGAGCGTCGCGGCGAGACGGCGATGCGCGGTGAGGTCGAGTGGATCGATCGCGACGGCGGACCAGAGGAGCGAGAGGGCGGCGACACGGTTGCCCGCCGCGCTGAGCATCGCTGCGCCGTCCTTCAGCGCGTCGAGATCGCTGCGGCTAGGGCCGAGCTCTCGCACCGGAGCCAGCTCCTGCTCCTCGTCCATCCGCGGAAGTGTCTGCCCGCGCTGCCCCACGCACTTCCCCCTCGCGGGGGAAGATATCTCCCCCTCGCCCGGTCACTCCAACGTCGCGGCGTGGACAGACGTGACGTACGGCAGGTATTGCGCGATCCGCTCCCAGGACTTGCCCTCGTCACGGCTCGCGTAGACGTCGCCGTTCGCGGTGCCGAAGTACAGGCCGACGTCGTCGAACTCGTCGTTGTCCATGCCCTCGCGGAGCGACTCGAGCG
>Ga0209058_1003936_pt1 | contig 11934 bp, 12 predicted proteins | sample GraSoiAngelo_147_FD_185904 | JGI IMG/M metagenome (GOLD analysis project Ga0209058, IMG submission 185904) | Grasslands soil microbial communities from the Angelo Coastal Reserve, California, USA - 14_1009_05_40cm (SPAdes) (version 2) | ecosystem: Environmental > Terrestrial > Soil > Grasslands ... | reverse complement strand
CGCGCGTATTCCACGGCCGAGCTGGCCGGCCTCATCTTCGCGTACCTCGGTCCGGAGCCCGCGCCGCTCCTCCCGCGCTGGGACCTGCTCGTGTGGCCGGGCGTGCTGCGGGACATCGGCCGAGCGCTGGTCCCGTGCAACTGGCTCCAGATCATGGAAAACAGCGTCGACCCCGTTCATCTGGAGTGGCTGCACGGCCACCATCTCTCCGAAGTACGCCGACGACTGGGTCTGCCGTCGCCCACTCACTATCCCCGCCGCCACGCGGAGATCGGCTTCGATCGATTCCCCTACGGCATCATCAAGCGGCGCGTGCTCGAGGGCGGCAGCCGCGACGACGATGACTGGCGGATCGGCCACCCACTGGTGTTCCCGAACATGGTGCGCGTAGGCGCCGACCGCCAGCACCGTCTGCAGATTCGGGTGCCCGTCGACGATACGCACACGCTGCACTTCTGGTACTGCTGCTGGATTCCGCCGCTGGGCGCCGAGGTCGAGACGAGCGAGGCGAGTTCATCCTCGACTTCGTGGACGGCGGCGACATCATGGCGTGGGTGAGCCAGGGGCCGATCGCCGACCGCACCCGCGAGATGCTCGTGGAGACCGATCAGGGCGTCGCGCTTTTGCGGCGGCTGCTGCTCGAGGAGCTCGAGACGATCGCGTCGGGCGCCGACCCGCTCGGTATCATCCGGGACCCCGCGGCGAATGTTTGCATCGATCTGCCGCAGGAGCGGAACAAGTATGGGCGCGGCCCGAGCTTCCTCCGCGAGGCGATCGAGATGAGTCACGTTCGCCACAGCCCCATCAGAGACCGCATTGTGGAGGTGCTCTCGGCTCAGACCACCTCGTCGCTGCGGGAGACCGTCTCCCCGAAGCGCCCCATCGAATACGGCGGCAAGCCGGCGTAAACCTCTTCGAGCCGCAGGTCGATCTCGCGATTAGCGAGCGCGAACAGGCTGCGTCCGGCGCGGTCGCCTTCAACGAGAAACGGGCCGAGCCGCTCGACCTCGAGGACCCACATCGCCTGCGCGATACCCAGCTCCGCGAGCCAGTGAACCTCGCGCACGCGCCGGATGCCGCGGCCGTACGCGGCGCCCATGCCATAGCCCACGGTCGTGAGATACACCGCGCCGTGCGGCACGAACCATTCGCGATACGCGAGCTCCGTGAGCCCGGCCTTGCCGATGATGACCTTGGCGCCGGAACGCTCGAACCAGCGGCTCATCGACTTGCCGAAGCGGAACGACGCCGTCGCCGTGACCGCCTCCACCACATAGCTACCATCGGGCCGCACGGCGGCCGCCGGCGAGCAGTGGAAGTTGACGTTCGTCGCCTCGCGCACGCCGGGCGGCATCGGCGCGCCACGATCGACGATCATGCGATACACCCCCTCGCGCGCCGTGTAGAGCACGCCCGAAACGAAGACGACATCGCCGAGCTCCAGGCCGGCGATGGCCGCATCGGTCACGGGCATCGTCAGCTCGACCTCGCGCATCCGGACGTCGTCGAGACGCGTCACTCGACGCCCTCGCGTCGGTAGTAGTCGGTGAACCACTGGGGATCCGCGCGGAACTCGACGCGGCCGTCGGCGTGAAGGCGCGCGGTGGCGCGACGCGACGAGAGGCAAAACGCGTGGATCCCCACGGGCATCCCGCCGGTGTGCGTGTATGCGATCTCCACGTGCGTCGCGACGACGAGCGAGGTGCCCGCAAAGCCCATGGCGCCGATGCCGACGTAGTTGCCGAGCCCGGTCAGCTCGGCCTCGAGCCGCGCGACGTCCGGATCGGGATGACGGCTGCCGACCGTGCGCAGGCACGCCGCCTCTTTGCCCAGCCGCACACACGTGTCCTTGGCGCCGCCGATGCCGACGCCCATGATGGCCGGCTGACAGGCGAGCCCGCGCTTGCCGAACTGCACGAGCGTGTCGACGAAGAACCGTTTGATCCCGCCCACACCGTCGGCGGGAAAGAGCATGCGGTAGTCGCTGCCGAAGAGCCCGCCTTTGTGCACGGTCGTGACGTCGATCCAGTCCGCGCCGGGCTCGAACGCGTACGTGACTTCCGGCGCGTGGGCGCCGACGTTGTTGTTGTGGTCGACGCGCGTGAGCGGGTGCACGCGATTCGGGCGGAGCGGGATCGTAGCCGTCGCCTCGGCCGTGGCGCGGCGCAGTGCGCGCTCGAGCGCCACGAAGCCGCCCTCGACCACCGCGTCGTTGCCCGCGCGCACGTAATAGCGCGGCAGCCCCGTGTCCGCGCACATCGGCCGCCGGTCCGCGGTGGCGATGTCCCAGTTGCGCTCCATCTCGGTGAGGACGAAGCGTGCCAGACGGTTCTGCTCGCGCTCGCGCGCGGCGGCCACGCCCGCGCGGTAGTCGGCGGGGATGTCGATGGCCGCGCGCGCCATCAGCTCGCGCGCGGTGTCCTCGATCAGCTTGGCGGGAATCACGACGGCCGGAAGGCGCGCGCGATGTAGTCGGGGAAGCGCGCTTCGAGCTCGGCCACCACGGCCTCGCCGACATCACGCGCATTGCCCGGGCGCTCGCCGCCCGGCAGCTTCGTCCACTGCTCGAGATACGCGGCCTCGTCCTGCATGCCGAGCTGCATCGCCACCGAATCGATCAGCGACTGGAACTTCTCGCTCAGCGGCAGGGTCACCTGTCCGGCGTCGTCGTGCACCTCCACGATGGCCGGGATCTCGCGCCAGGCGAGGATCTCCCAGCGGGCCACGTCACCGCCCACCCATGAACTGCGCCAGCAGCGTGACGCGATCGCCGGGCTGCAGCTTGCTGTCGAGATCGTGGGCCACGCCGAGCACGGCGTCATTGACGAGCACCTCGATGTGCTCGCCGAGATCGGCGCCGTGCCAGAGCGCTTCGTCCAACTCCGGGAAGCGCGCGCTCAGGCTCTTCAGCAGCGAGCGGACGGTGGTGCCGGGCGGCAGCGGCTCGTCGAACAGGCGCCGGGCGGCGCCGTCGCCGCCCACGAAGCGCGTGGGCCAGCCGACGATCTCGATCGGCGCCGTACTCACCGCTCGGTGCGGCGCGGTCGTTCCGACTCTCGGAGGAACTCGCCCCGGGTCCGCAGGCGCTTCACGAGCTCTTCGTAGGACTGTGTGCGGATGATGCGGTCGAACTGCGCGCGGTAGTTTCCGATGAGGCTGATGTTCTCGATGAGGATGTCGTAGATCAGCCACCGGTCGCCCTTGCGCAGCAGCCGGGCTTCCACCGGCACCTCGGTCGCCTGCCGCGTGATGACCTTGGCGCGCACGATCGCGTGGTCGCCGTCCACTTTCTCCTCGGTGAACCGCAGGCGCTCGCCGCCGAAGAGGTCGATCTTCGAGATGTACGTCTGCTCGACCAGCTCGGCGAACAGCTGCACGAACTCCTCGCGCTGCTGCGGGGTGCGCTGCTGCCAGTGAGGGCCGAGCGCGCGCCGCGCCGTCTCCTGCACGTCGAACACCTCGGTGGCGATCTTTCGCACGGCCGCCCGCCGCTCCGGCTTGCGATCTTCGGTTTTGAGCGCGGGGTCCTCGAGGATCTTCAGAACCGCGTCGGTGTACTCGCGGACCTGGTCGGTCGGCGCCCCGGCCCACACGGGGCCGGTGATGGCCGCGACGAGCGCAAGGGCGCCCGCGAGCGAGGCGAAGCATCGAGTCATGAAGGCGGCTCCTCCCCGGGGAGTATACCGTGTAGGTCGCCGAGGACGGACGGGTCTAGCGTACGACGGTCTTGAGGTGGGCGAGGACTTCTTTCTCGAACTGATCGAGGGTCTGGCCGAAGGTGTCGCGGAAGTTGCTGTGACGGTCTTGCCGGCGCTCGAACGACTTGAAGTACGCGACCACGCGCTCGAACCCGTCGCGCTCGATCAGATAGTCGGCCATCAAGAACGCGAGCTGATACGTCGGCAGCGAGCCTTCCTTGAGATGGCGCACCGTGAAGCCGCGCGGGTTGCCGAGCGTTTCCAGATCCAGGCGCGCCGCCACGAGCGCGGCATGGTTGCGAATCCCCGCCGTCGCAAGCGCGCGGCGGTTGGCGAGCGTGTCGAGCCCCAGGTGCTCGAGCGACGTGAAGGCGACCCATTCGGCCATGCCCTCGGCCAGCCACTGCTCGGCGCGTCCCTCGCCGGCCGCCATCTCGATCTGCGAGACGTGCGCGAGCTCGTGCGCGATCAGCCGCAGCCACTCGCGGCCGCGCGGCTGCGCGCCGTCGTCGTTCAGCAGCAGCTGCCGTCGCTTGCCGATCCCGACCGCGAACTCCGAGAGCTCCGCGGCGCGCGCGGGCGCGACCTGCGCGTCCTGCACGAGCCCCTGCTCGAACGTGTGGCGTCCGCCGTACACGTAGAGCGTGAACGTCGTCGGCATCGGCAGGCCGAGGTCGCGCACGAGGATCGCCGTCAGCCCGCGCACCGCCGCCTCATGTGATGTCAGCGCGCGCGCGTCGCGCGGCACCGTGATGTTGGCGGGATCGATGGTGAACGGAATGACGACGCGCGGCGCCGCGCCACAGGTTGCGATCATGACAGCCGAGAGGAGCGCTGCGACGCCGACCCAGCGGTGGGAAATCGCTTTCATACCCCGCGGCGATTTTCACATGCCGCGAGGGCGAAGGGAAGACAATTTCCCAGGGCGGCGTGTGAAAGCTACAAGCGCCCGCGCAGCGGGGATTTGCCAGGAATTCTAAGGTTTAGACAAGCAGGCGCTCGGGCCGGACTCCCAACCCTACCAGGCGTCCGGGTAGCCTGCGCAGGCGTGGATACCGGCCAAGCAGGCGCACAGCGAGGGCCGGCCTGACAGGGCGGCGGCTCTCGAGCACCCGGCGCACGACGCGGTTCTGAACGACGCCTCGCGCCCGCAGCGGCGCCGCCAGCACGTTCGCCGCGGCCACCGCGTCCTGGATGGCGAGGTTGATGCCGACGCCGCCAACCGGGGACATCGCGTGCGCGGCGTCGCCGATGCAGAGCAGGCCGGGCCGGAACCACGTCGTGAGGTGATCCACGCGCACAGTCAGCAGCTTGACCTCGTTCCAGTCACGTAGCACGCCGCTCTCGACGGGCGCCCCGACGAGGCGCGCGACGTCGGCGCGGAACGCCTCGAGCCCCCGCGCACGGATGTCCTCCAGGGTCCCTTTCGCGATCACGAAGCCGCACTGCCAGTAGTCGCCGCGATCGAGCATGACGAAGATGCGTCCGGCCTCGATGCGCCCGAGCACTCCCGATGTGACGCCCGCGCGCTTCGGCAGCCGGAACCACAGCACGTCCATCGGCGCACCGAGGGTCTTGACGGGCAGCCTCGCGGCCGCGCGAACCGTCGAGTCGCGGCCGTCGGCGCCGACGATGAGGTCGGCGCGGATCTCGAGCGGTCCGTCTGGCGCTGTTGCGCGCACGCCGGCGACGCGACCGTCCTGGTACAGAAGATCGCCGACGCCGGTGCTCATGTGCAACGCGAAGCCTGGATGGCGCCGCGCGTGACGCGCGAGGAAATCGAGGAAGTCCCACTGCGGCATCAACGCGATGAACGGGCAGCGCACCGGCAGGTGGCTGAAGTCGGCGATCTGCAGCCGCTCGCCGCCCACGATCCCGGTCAGCTCGCGGATCTCCTGGTGGGGCAGGGCGAGGAACTCGTCGAGCAGCCCGAGCTGGTGCATGACCTCGAGCGTGGAGGGATGGATCGTGTCGCCCCGAAAGTCGCGCAGGAAGTCGGCGTGCTTCTCGAGCACGACGACGTCGACACCCGCGCGGGCGAGGAGCAGACCGAGCATCATCCCGGCCGGGCCGCCGCCGGCGATGCAGCAGCGTGTCTCGAGCGTCCTCATGCAGCGCGACGATGCGCGCGTGTCCGCAGCAGCTCCGTCAGCCGCCGCGCGTTGCGCACCGCCGCCGCGCGGCCATCGTTGTTGAAGTAGACGTAGACGTCACGCCCGTCGCGCGTCCACTCGTCGACACGACCGGCGTCCGCGGCGAGCATGGCCTCCGTGTACGAGCCTCCGTAACGACGCCGCGTGCCGTGACGGCGCACGTACACGAAATCGGCGGTGAGCGGGCCGGTCACCGGCTGCTCCTTCCAATCGTGCAGGCACAGCGAGACATTGGCGCGCCTGAGGCGCTCGAAGACCGGCTCGACGAGCCATGAGGCGTGGCGCACCTCGAGCACCCAGCGCACGTGGGGGCGGCGCGACAGCGCGCGCAGCAGCCCATCGAGGCGATCGAGACGCAGGTGGAACGTCGAGGGCAGCTGGATCAGCACCGGGCCGAGGGCATTGCCGAGTCCGCGCGCGCGCCGCAGAAAGAGCGTCACGGGCGGGCCCGGCTCGTTGAGGCGCTTGACGTGAGTGAGGAACCGGCTCGCCTTCACGGCGAAGACGAAGTGCGGCGGGACGGCGGCGGCCCAGGCGCGGAACGTGGCCGCGCGTGGCAGACGGTAGAAGGGACTGTTCAACTCCACCGTCTCGAATGTCGCCGCGTAATACGGCAGCCAGTCGCGTGCGCCCAGCGCCTGCGGGTAGAAGCGCCGCCGCCAATCGCGATACACGTAGCCGCTCGTGCCGACGAGCCAGCGAGCCATTGCATTCTCCAGACCGCTCAGCGTGCCCGCGGCACGCCGGCGCGGGTCGTCGCTCGCGACCGATTATAATGACGGCCCGTGGCGGACCCGGTATCGGCGGCTGACTTCTACGAACGGCGGCGCGTGCCCGTCCTCGACAGCTTCATGGCCTACGTCGAGGTCGGCGTCGGCGCGCCGATCGTCTTCCTGCACGGCAATCCCACGTCCTCGTATCTCTGGCGCAACGTGATCCCGTTGCTGCAGGGCTCCGGCCGCTGCCTGGCTCCCGACCTCGTCGGCATGGGCCGCTCGGGCAAGGCGAGCGGCGGCACGTACCGCTTCGCCGATCACGCGCGGTATCTCGACGCCTGGTTCGAGGCGCTCGCGTTGCGCGACGTGACGCTCGTGATGCACGACTGGGGCTCGGCGCTCGGCTTCCACTGGGCGCGTCGCCATCCCGAGCGTGTGCGCGCGCTCGCATACATGGAAGCGATCGTGCGGCCGGTAACGTGGGCCGAGTGGCCCGAGGCGGGGCGTAAGATCTTTCAGGCGATGCGCTCGCCCGCCGGCGAGGAGATGGTGCTCGACAAGAACGTGTTCGTCGAGCGCATCCTGCCCGCGAGCGTGCTGCGCGGACTGACGCACGAGGCCATGGACAAGTATCGCGAGCCGTTCCGTCAGCCCGGCGAATCGCGGCGGCCGACGCTCACCTGGCCCCGCGAGATTCCGATCGATGGCGAGCCCGCCGACGTGACGGCGATCGTGTCGGCCTACGCCGAGTGGCTGTCGACGAGCCCGCTGCCCAAGCTGTTCGTGAACGCCGAGCCGGGGTCCATCCTCGTCGGCGCGCAGCGCGAGTTCTGCCGTCGCTGGCCGAACCAGCAAGAAGTCACCGTGCGCGGCAGCCACTTCGTGCAGGAGGACTCGCCCGCCGAGATCGGCCGCGCCATCGCCGCCTTCCTCCGTCGCTTACCGGGTTAGTGAGATGGGGGCCCCGAAATGGCCCCCCAAGTTTTTAAGCGAAGGGGCTACGCCCCCTCGGACTCCCCGGCCAACGCTCGGAAGCGCCCCGGCGAAGCCGTGGCGCTCCTCGTTCACGCGGCGCGCGGGGGCGCGGGCTCGGCGCGCACGCGCCGATACTGAACGATGCGATCGCGCGCCTCGCCGAGCGTGGTCGCGACGTCCGTCGCGCCGGCGTCGACGAGGGCGGCACGCGCCTCGTCGGCCTCGTCGGGCGCGCTCCAGCATGTCGCCACGAGCGGCAGATCCGCGAAACGCGCGCGCAGTCGCTTGAGCACGTAGCGCGCATGACCGAGCCCGTTCGCCGCGACCGACGCCACGACCACCACGCCCGGCCGCATGGCCTCGACGCGCTCGAGCACCTCGGCCGCGAGCACACCGGCGTCCGCCACGTCGAGGCGCACTCCCTCGGTCGCCACGCGGGCGGCGAGCATCCGCAGCGCGGCGGCGTCGACCTCGTCGCGCGCGGGACACGCCAGCGCCTCGAGGACGGGAGCCGCCGCAGCCTCGTCCTGCGCGGCCGGCCGGCCGCCGCCTTCGGACTCATCGACGACGCGACGGATGGCGCCGGTGATGAACGCCGACTCCTGTGCGGTGAGCGCACCGCGGGACGCGTCGCGGCGCACGCGAGCCAGGACGGGCAGCAGGGCCTCTTCGTACACGTCGGCCGTCGGGTGCTCCTTGACGTACTGCGCGAGCACCGCGCGCGCGCCGTCCTCGTCACCCTTCAACAGCCGCTGATAGACGGCGACATCCGTGCTGACGACGGGCTCGTCGCCGAAGAGCACGACGATGAACTGCATCTCCGGCAAGTGCCGCCCCAGCGCGACGAGACATACCGTGAGTGGCGTGCCGAGAATCAGGCCGATCGGTCCCCACAGCCACGTCCAGAACGCGAGGGTGATCAGCAAGGCCAGCGGGGACACACCGGCGCTGTGGCTGTAGAGGAGCGGCTCGACGACGAGATAGATCAGCAGCTCCACCAGGGTGAACAGCGTGAGCACCATGAGCGGCTCGCGCCAGCCGTCGGACACGGCGAGACTGACGAGTGCCGCGGAGCCGGCGGCGACCCACACGCCGACGTAGGGAACGAACCGCAGCACCGCGCCGAGCACGCCGAACAGCAGCGCGTAGGGCACGCCGATGAGGAACAGCCCGGTGGCGATCGTGACGCCGAAACCCGTGTTGATCAGCGATTGCGCCTGCAGATAGCGTCCGATCCGGTCCGCGGCGTCGCTCAGAATCTTCGTCGTGAGCGTGACGCGCGCGGTACCGCCGAGACGGATGATGCGCTCGAGCAGGCGCTGGCGCTCGATGAGCATGAAGATGACGAGGACGACGACGAACCCGACGGTGGCGAGCACGTCGGCGATTGGCGCCAGCGTCGCGCGAAGCGAATCGAGCCCACCCGACGCGGGCTTCTCGACGACGACCGGCTGCGGCGGTTTCTTCGCGGCGACCGAGCCGTCCTTCTGCAGTTCGCCGATGACCTCCTTGACCGCCGACTGCGCTTTCTCGAGCGAGTCGGATTTGCCGACACGACGCACATCGCGGATTTTGCGGGTGAGGTTGTGCTTGTACTGCGGTAGGTCCGCGGCGAGCGTCGTCGCCTGTGAGGCCAGCAGCCAGCCGAGCGCGCCGAGCACCGAGAACGCGAAGACGACGGTGACGACGACCGCGGCGACGCGCGGCACGTGCCAGTGCTGCAGCCGCTCGACGATCGGAGACAGCACGAAGGTCAGCAGCATCGCCAGCGCGATCGGGATGAAGACGTCCTGCGCGATCCCCAGACAGAAGAGCCCGAAGGCGAGGATGACGACCTGCAGCAGCGGCTGCAGGCGGCTGAGGACATCGCGGCGGCTCGAGGCCATCCCCACCTGCCAGTGCACAAGCCGGGCCAGTCGGAGGTAAACTCTCGCCAGCATGGATCTCGTAGCGACCTACGCTGCCAAGCACCCGCACCGGCCGGCCCTCATCGAGGGCGAGCGATCGCTGACGTGGGAACAATTTTTCCGTGCGCGGAACCGCCTCGCGCATTCGCTCGGCGCGCTGGGCGTCGGCGCCGGCCAGCACGCCATCATCTACGCCCACAACGCGCTGGAGAACCTCATCGCCGGTTCTGCCCTGCGAGCACTCGGCGCCGTCGGCGTGCCGATGAGCCACCGTCTCACCGCCGAGGAGGCGGCCTACATCCTCGACAACTCCGACGCGACCGCCGTGTTCGTCGGCGACGCGTTCCTGCCGATGGCCGAGCGCGTTCGCGACGGCGCGCGCGTGAAGCACTGGATCACGCTCGGGGCCGAGCGCCGCCCGTGGGCGGCCGCCTTCGACGAGCTGCTCGCGCGCGGCCGCGACGCGCCGCCGCCAGCGCCCGCGGCCCTGGGCGGCTCGATGATTTACACGGCCGGCACCACCGGCAAGCCCAAGGGCGCGCTCCGCCGCGTGATCGATCCGCGCTCGGTGCTGCCGCGCCTGGTCGCATTGGACTGCGCCGATGCCGACCAGGTGCATCTCGTCGCCGGTCCGCTCTATCACTCGGCGCCCGGCGGCTTTGCGCTCTATGCGCAGATGGTCGGCGGCACCCTCGTGGTGATGCGAAAGTTCGATCCCGAGGATGCCCTGCGGCAGATCGAGCGCCATCGCTGCACGACGACGTTCATGGCGCCCACGCTGCTCAAGCGTATCGTCGATCTGCCGGCGGAGGTCCGCGCGCGTTACGACGTGTCGTCGATGCGCTCGCTCGTCATCGCCGCGGCGCCGTGTCCGATGCGCGTGAAGGAGCAGGCCCTCGCGCTGTTCGGTCCGGTGCTCTACGAGTTCTACGGCTCGACCGAGCTCGGCGTGAACACCGTGCTTCGCCCCGAGGACGTTCTGCGCAAGCCGGGCTCCTGCGGTCGCGCCGCGCCCGGCGTCGAGCTCATGGTCCTCGACGACGAGGGCCGTCCGGTGCCCTCGGGCACGCCGGGCGAGCTCTTCGTGCGTCGCTACGACGGCGTGTTCGACGAGTACTATCGCAATCCTGCCGCGACGGCGCAGACCTCGCGCGGCGAGTGGATGTCCGTCGGGGACGTCGCGTGGATGGACGACGAGGGCTTCGTCTACATCTGCGATCGCAAGCGGGACATGATCATCTCGGGCGGCGTGAACATCTATCCCGCCGAGATCGAGGACGCGCTGCATCGGCATCCCGCGGTCGAGGACGCCGCGGTGTTCGGTGTGCCCGACCCTGAATGGGGCGAGCGCGTGCACGCGGCCGTCCAGCTACGCGCCGATTACCACGCCACCGAAGCCGAGCTGATGGAGTTCTGTCGCGCCCACATCGCCGACTACAAGACGCCGCGCGAGGTGTCGTTCCACGCGGACTTCCCGCGGGACACCGCCGGCAAGCTCGTCAAGCGACTGCTGCGCGAGCCGTACTGGGCCGGCCGCACCACGCGCGTGTGACAGAGGAGCGCCACGGCTTTGCCGGGGCGCTCCGAACGGTGGTACTGGGCCGGCCGCACCGCGCGCGTGTGACAGAGGAGCGCCACGGCTTCGCCGGGGCGCTCCGAACGGTGGGGGGTTTGGGGGGCGCTCGAAGCCCCCCATGTTGTCAGTCGCTACGCTCCGGGAGCCTCTGGCGCGGTCTGATTCGCGGGATCGAAGTCGATCCGGCCGCGAATCGAGGCGTCGAGCTCGCGGCCGCCGAGCACGCCGCTGAGCTGCTGCGGATCCGCGATCGGCCCGTGCTCGTCGCGGAAGCGCACGATGGCCTCGGCGTCGTCGGGACGCAGACCAGGGACCTCGAGCAGCTCTTGCCGGTTGGCGGTGTTGATCCGGATCCGGCGCGGTGCACTCTCGGTCGGCGTCGTCTGCTCGGCCACGTCGGCCTCCTCCTCTTCATCGTCCTGCTTGGCGTTCTCGCGGCGCAGGCGTAGCACGACCAGCGAGCGCGCCTCCATGTCGTACGTCTCGCCGCCCGGCATCGCGCGGCGCTTGGTCTTGCCCGTCGGCTCGCGCGTGTCGAGGACCGTCTCCCACTGCGTGCCGTCACGATGCGCGGGCACCGTGAAGCCCATCGGCTCGTGATGGGCGTTGAGCATGACGAGGAAGGTGTCGTCGACGATCCGCTGGCCGAGGGCGTCGGGCTCGAGGATCGCGTCACCGGCCAGACGCAGGCCAAAGCAGCGCGTGATCGGATTGGTCCAGTCGTCCTGCGTCATCTCCTTGCCGTCGCACCGGAACCACGTGAGGTCCTTCACCTCCGAGCCATGGATCGGCCGGCCGAAGAAGAACTGCCGTCGGCGGAAAGCGGGATGCGTGCGGCGCAAGCGCGTCACGAACCGTGTGAAGGTCAATAGATTCTTCCGCCCGGCGTCCAGGTTCCAGTCGAGCCAC
>Ga0209058_1003929_pt1 | contig 11953 bp, 10 predicted proteins | sample GraSoiAngelo_147_FD_185904 | JGI IMG/M metagenome (GOLD analysis project Ga0209058, IMG submission 185904) | Grasslands soil microbial communities from the Angelo Coastal Reserve, California, USA - 14_1009_05_40cm (SPAdes) (version 2) | ecosystem: Environmental > Terrestrial > Soil > Grasslands ... | reverse complement strand
CATGCGTAGGCCGAGTCTTCGCCGGTCCGCGGCCACCTGGACATCACCGAAAGTCTATAAATGCATCGGCGATGTCCTCGTCAGGTTCAGCCCACTGCGTTGACCTACCGGCGCGGTCCGGCGGTTCTCCGCGGAGCTGACCCAATGGACTTCGAGCTCTCCCCACAGCAGGCCGAGTTTCGCGATCTCATCCGCGAGTTCGCGCGCCGCAGCATCGCTCCGGTGGCGCGCGAGTGGGAGCTCAGCGGGCGCTATCCGGCGGAGATCGTCGAGGAGATGAAGAAGATGGGACTCTTCGGCATCCTCGTGCCCGAAGAGCACGGCGGGAGCGCGGTCGACGCGGTGTCCTACGCCATCGTCTTCGAAGAGATCTCGAAGGCCTGGATGGGGATTGCGGGCATTCTTGGCTCGCACTCGCTTGCCACCTGGATGCTCGCCCGGTACGGCACGACTGACCAGCGTCGGCGGTGGCTGCCTGCGCTGGCGACCGGACAGCGCCGGTCCGGCATCGCGCTGACCGAGCCGGGCGCCGGCAGCGACCTGCAGGGAATCGCGACGGTGGCCAGGCGCGACGGCGCCGGCTATGTCGTGAACGGGACGAAGACGTGGATCACCAACGCCCGCCACGCAGACCCGCTGCCGGTGCTGGTGAAGACCGACCCCGAGGCCGAGCCTCGGCACCGCGGAATGTCGATATTGATGATCGAGGCGGGGACGCCGGGCTTCAGCGTCGGCCGAGACCTCGGCAAGCTGGGTTACAAAGGCACCGAGTCGGCGGAGGTGTTCCTCGCCGACTGCCACGTGCCGGCCGAGAACCTGCTGGGCGGGGAGGAGGGGCGTGGCCTCCAGCAGGCCCTGTCCGCCCTCGAGTTCGGGCGGGTCAACATCGCCGGCCGCGCCGTGGGCGTCGCGCAGGCCAGCCTCGAGCGCGCCCTCGCCTACGCCCGTCAGCGCCACGCCTTCGGCCGGCCGATCGGCGAGTTCCAGGCCATCCAGCTCAAGCTCGCGGACATGGCGACCGAGGTCCAGGCGGCGCGCTTGCTCACCTGGTGGGCGGCCGCGGCCCTGGACGCCGGAAGGAGGGCGGACCTGGAGACGGGGATGGCTAAGCTCTACGCGTCGGAGATCTGCATCAAGGCGTCGTTGGAGGCGATGCGGATTCACGGTGGCTACGGGTACTCGACGGAGTTCGAGATCGAAAGGTTCTACCGCGACGCGCCCCTGATGGCCATCGGAGAGGGGACAAACGACATCCTGCGGACCGTGATCGCCCGCCGCCTCTACCGGGAACTCGACGACGGATCGTGACGGGATAAGATGAAAAGAGACGCTAAAACGAGGGGAGGCTGCATGAAGAAGCACATCCTGGCGTTGCTGGCGGTGGCGGGCCTGGTCACCCTCGCGTGCGGCTCCGGCTCCAACCAGGGAGCCCAGGGCTCGACGATCGTCCTCGGAGCGCCGTTGGGCCTGACCGGATCGCTGACCAAAGAGTCGGCGCTGACCAAGCAGGGCTACGACCTGTGGCTCGACTGGATCAACAAGCAGGGCGGCATCAACGTCAACGGGACGAAGCATCCGGTGACCATCAAGTACTACGACGACACGAGCAACGCCAACCAGTCGGCGGTGCTGATGCAGAAGCTGATCACCGAGGACAAAGCGAACTTCCTCCTTGGTCCGTATGGAAGCGCGGCCACAGCGACCGACGCCGCGATCGCCGAGCAAAATCAGATCCCGATGGTCGAAGCGAACGGTGCCGCGCAGTCGATCTTCAACCAGGGTTACAAGTACACGTTCGGCGTGCTGAGCCCCGCGAACAAGTACCTCCAGGGCGTGCTCGACATGGCGGCGACGCTCAACCCGAAGCCGACGAAGATCGCCATGCTGAGCGCCGACGACAACTTCAGCCTGGAGGTCGCGCAGGGCGTCAACGACTACGCGACCGGCCTGGGAATGCAGGTGGTGGTCTACAAGAAGTACAAGAACGGAGCCACCGCCCTGACCGCGGAGGTCCAGGCCGCCAAGGCCGTCAACCCCGACATAGTGCTCAACTCGGGCCACCTGGCGGAGGCGATCGCGATCCACAAGGCCGCCAAGGAGCAGAAGCTGAACGCCAAGATCTTCGCCTACTCGGTCGGACCTTCCACGCCCGACTTCATCAAGTCGCTGGGCAAGGACGCCGACTATGTCTACGACGGCTCGCAGTGGACACCGCAGGTCAAGTACAAGTCGCAGTTCTATCTCTCGGTGTCCGATTACGTCGCCGCCTACAAGGCCAAATACCCGGGCGAAGGCGACCCCGACTACCATGTCGCCGAGTCGACCGCGGCGTGCCTCGCGCTGCAGCGGGCGATCGAAAAGGCCAACTCGCTCGACCCCAAGAAGGTGCGCGACGCGCTCGCGGCGCTCGATGTGACGACGTTCTACGGCCAGATCAAGTTCGACAGCCGCGGCATCAACACCTTCAAGCCAATGGTGGTCGAGCAGATCCAGGGCGGCGAGCATCACACCGTCTTTCCGTCCGACGTGGCCGACAAGAAGCCGATGTACCCGACGCCGAGCTGGGACCAGCGCTGACCAGTTAGAGGTTGGCCGACCTCGTCCAGCTGGTGACCATCGGCCTGCTGGCCGGTGGCATCTATGCGGCGGTCGGGGTCGGCTTCAGCCTGGTCTGGGGCGTCCTGAACATCGTCAACCTCGCGCACGGGGCGCTGGTGATCGTCGGTGCGTACCTGACGTGGCAGATCTTCACCGCCTCCGGGCTCGACCCGTTCCTCACCCTGCCAATCGACGCCGTCGCGCTTTTCGCCTTCGGCTACGTGGTCCAGAGGGGCGTCATCAACCGGATCATCCGCGCGCCGCTGCTCTTCACGTTTCTCCTGACCTTCGGCTTGAACCTGATCGCGGTCAACGTTCTCCTTCTGATCTTCAAGTCCGACTTTCGTTCCGTCACCACGGTGTACTCGGGGGCCGGCCTGGATCTCGGCGGAATCGTGGTCCCGTACATCCGGCTGGCGGCGCTCGGCATCGCCCTTCTCGTGGCGGCCGCGCTTGCGCTTCTGCTCAACCGCACCAGGGTCGGTCTTGCCATCCAGGCGGTCGGCTCCGACCGCGACGCTGCTCAGCTGGTCGGCATCGACCTGCGCCACGCGTACGCGGTCACGTACGGCCTCGGTGCGGCCTGCGCAGGGGTGGCCGGCGGATTGATTGCGATGATCCAGGCGATCACCCCGACCGCCGGTGAGCCCTATACCCTCCAGGCTTTCGTCGTCGTCATCCTTGGCGGCCTCGGCCGCGTCAGCGCCACCGTGGTGGGCGGCCTCGTCTTCGGCCTCGTCGAGGCGTTCGCGCAGTCGATTCCGGGCTCTGGATCGGTGTTCGCCAACGCGATCGCCTTCGGCGTCATGGTGCTCGTCCTGGTGACGCGCCCGCAAGGCTTGTTGGGCCGGCTGCGGTGAGCACCATGACCACATCGCAGCGCTGGCAACGCATCCTCATCGTTCTCGGTTGCGCCGTGATCGCTTACGCGGTCCTCGCGCCGCTGACCTCCCTCGACGGTGCGCAAGCGCTCAACCTGCCGCTGCTGACGGACAAGCTGTGGTTTCGGCTCGCAACCATCACGGCGATGTTCGTGGTCATGGCGACGGCCTGGAACATCATCGGCGGCCTCACCGGCTACGCGGCGTTCGGAAACGTCGCCTTTTTTGGCATCGGCGCCTACACGACGGGGATGCTCATCGCCAAGGCGAAGTGGCCGTTTCTGCTGGCGCTTCCGCTGGCGCCCGTCGCCGCTGCGATCTTCGCCGTCCTGGTCGGACTTCCGCTCCTGCGGTTGCGCGGTCACTATTTCGCGGTCGCGAGCCTGGGCGTCGGCGTCGCCGTCGGCGAGCTCGTCCAGAACCTCGACTATCGAGGCGAGCCGATCTTTGGCGGCGCCAGCGGACTCTTCATGCCAATCTTCGCGGTCCCGAATCGTGACCTCTACTTCTTTTATCTGATGCTCGGCGCGGCCGGCGTTTCTATCGCGGTCACGTGGGCCGTCATTCGCAGCCGGTTCGGCTACGGGCTGATCGCGATCCGCGAGAACGAGGAGGCCGCCGCCGTCATCGGAGTCAACACAACCGCCTACAAGGTGGCCGCGTTCGCTCTCGCGGCGGCCCTGACCGGCCTGGCCGGCGGCATCTTTGCGCAGTGGAACGTCTTCATCGACCAGGAGAACTCGTTTCCGATCGCCTACAACGTCGAGATGATCCTGATGGCGCTGCTGGGCGGGACCGGCACAGTTTTCGGGCCGGCTGCGGGAGCCGTTGTGCTGCAGCTGCTGATCCAGTTCCTGAGCGGCAGCCTTCCAATCACGCTCGACCTCCCGTTCGTGCCTGAGGATGCGATGCCTGTGCTGGCCCAGGTGGTCCTGGGCGTGCTGCTGGCGCTGGTCGTCATCTTTGCGCCACGCGGCGTGATCGACTTCTTCGGAGGCCGCAGCCGCCTGACCATCGCCTACCTGCGTCGATCGCTTCGGGAAACTTCAATCTGAGCTCCGAAGTGACTCCTCAGCTCGACCTGCGGAACGTCACGAAGCGCTTCGGCGGCGTGGCGGCGGTCGATGGGGTCACGTTCTCGATCGCCAAGGGCGAGATCCTGGGCGTCATCGGTCCCAACGGGGCGGGTAAGACCACGCTCCTCAACTGCATCAGCGGCGTCTACAGGCTCGACGGCGGGGACATCCGCTGGCACGGCGTCTCGATCGCCGGACTGGCGCCCTACAGGGTGGCGCGGCTTGGCGTCGGCAGGACCTTCCAGATCGTCAAGCCCTTCGGCTCGATGACGGTTCGCGAGAACGTTGCTGTCGGCGCCCTCTTTGGCAGCGACTCGGAACGGCCTCCGCTCAGGGCGGCGTTCGATCGCGCGGACAGCGTCCTCGAGCTCGTGGGCTTGCGAATGAAGGCTGACCTTCCGGTCAGCGCGCTGACGATCCCGGACCGCAAGCGACTGGAGGTCGCCCGAGCTGTGGCGACACGGCCGAAGCTGCTGCTCCTCGATGAGGTGATGGCCGGCCTCAACAATGTCGAGATAGACGACGCGCTCGAGATGGTGCGTGCAGTCCACGAGACGGGCGTCACGGTGGTCTTGATCGAACACGTCATGCGCGTCATCGTCGGCGTGTGCGAGAGGGTGATCGTTCTCGACCTCGGGCGGACGCTGGCAGACGGGCAGCCGGACGTCGTCCTGCGCGACGAGCGTGTGATCCAGGCTTACCTTGGCGAGCGATACGCAAGGCGGCTCCGTGGCGGCTGAGCCGCTGCTGCACGTCAAAGGTCTCACCGCTGGGTTCGCTGCCGGGCCGGTGCTGTTCGGCATCGACGTCGATATCGCACAGGGCGAGCTCGTGGCGCTCGTGGGCGCCAACGGAGCCGGGAAGTCGACCTTGCTCGGCACCCTCAGCGGCCTGGTGCGCGCGAGCGCGGGACGAATTGCGTTCTCGGGCCGCGACATCACCAATCAGCGCCCTGAGGCCATCGTCATGGCTGGCCTGGCGCATGTGCCGCAAGGGCGCCGACTCTTTGACACGATGTCCGTCGAGAAGAATCTCCGGCTCGGCGCCTACGCGCGACGTGACGGCAACATCGATGCCGAGCTGCGCAACGTGCTCGAATACTTCCCCGCCCTCAAGGACAAGCTCAACCGCGAGGCCCGCACGCTTTCTGGGGGAGAGCAGCAGATGGTCGCGATCGGTCGCGGGCTGATGGCGAGGCCGAAGCTCCTGATGGTCGACGAGCTGTCGCTCGGCCTTGCACCCAAGATCGTCGACCGGCTGATCGACGTGGTCAAGGAGATCAACACGGCCGGCACCGCCCTGCTCCTGGTAGAGCAGGACGTGCTCGTCGCGCTTGACGTCGCGCAGCGCGCCTACGTCCTCGAGAACGGACGGATCGTGCTTGCCGGCGCAGCCGCCGATGTCAAAGACGACCCCAACATCCGCAAGGCTTACCTGGGCCTGTGATGGCGTCATATCCGACCGCCAGGGCGCCGGATTCCTGACGCGCCGCGCCTAAACCGTCCCAACCTCATCCGCCATAAGTAGAGTGCGGGCCGTGGACACGGCCGCGCTCCTCACCCAGTGCGATCGCCTGGCGGCGCTCGCCGGCCGGCGTCTCACGCTTGGGACGGCGAACCCGGCGGCCGAGGCCCGCGCGCGCCAGCTGCGCGACCACCTGGACGGCTTCGTCCGTCCGCGGGTCGCCGACATCGACGCCCCGCTGCTGGTGCTGATCCTCGGACCGACCGGCGCCGGCAAGTCGTCGCTGCTAAACACGATCGCCGGCGCGGAGGTGAGCAAGGCGGGTGTCCTGCGGCCGACGACGAAGGACGCGGTGGTGTACGCGAGTGAGAGCGATGCGCAGCGCATTCTCGCAAGCGGCCGCCTCGGCGCCATCGCGAAAGACCGTCTGAGGCTCGCGGCCGCGCCCGCAAGCGCCGATGGCGTTGCGGTCATCGACGCTCCCGACATCGACTCCGTGGAGCGTGACAACCGCGAGCTCGCAGACGTGCTCGTCGAGATCAGCGATCTCTGCGTCTTCGTCACGACCGCGACCCGCTACGCCGACCTCGTTCCGTGGGAGGTGCTGCGCCGTGTTCGCGAGCGTGGTCTCCCGCTCGTGGTGGTGTTGAACCGCGTGCCCGCTGAGGAGCAGGATCGGGCAGCGGTCGTCGCCGACGCCCAGAGGCTCTTCGCCGAGGCCGGCGGACGCGACGACCAGGAGGCGACGGAGCTGATCGCGATCGATGAGGGCGACGTCGACCCGAGCGTGAGTGGACTTGCGCGCGACAAGGCACGCCCCCTTCTCGACCGGATAGCGCGCCTCGCCGCCGAGGCCGACGAGCGTCGCGCCGTCGCGGCCCAGGCGCTGGCGGGGGCGCTGAGGGGCCTCGCGCCGCTCGCACACAGCATCGCCGACGATCTCGAGCACGAGGCCATCGACGCCGAGGCGCTGCGACGCATCGCCGCCTCGATGTACTCCGAAGAGCTCGCGTCGTTGACCCGCGCGCTGCAGGGCGGCCTGATCTTGCGCGCGGAGGTGTTGCGGCGCTGGAACGAGTTCGTCGGCGCGGACCAGGTGGCCAGGTTCATCTCCTCTGGCATCGGCAGGCTGCGCGCGATGCTGCTGACCGTGTTCCGAGGCACGACCGCCCCGCCGGTGACGGTCGTCGAGGCCGAGATGACCAGCACGCTCGAGGCGCTGGCGCTCCGGCACGCGACCGACGCCGCGCGGCGGACCGCGATCGCCTGGTCCGACCGGGCGCAGGCAGCCGAGCTCATCGCCCGCAATCCCTCTCTGTGGTCCGCGTCCGATGGATTCGGCGCAGCCGTCCGCGAGGGCCTTGGTGCCTGGATGCGCGCCATCGTCGATGACGTGCGCTCGCATGCGGGCCGCAAGCGCGCAGTCGCGCAGGTCGCGGCGCTCGGCGTGAACGTCGTCAGCGTCGCCGTGATGCTGGGCGTGTTCGCGTACACGGCCGGCCTCACCGGCGCCGAGGTGGGGATCGCCGCCGGGACGGCGGTGCTCAATCAGAAGCTCCTCGAGGCAGTCTTTGGCGAACGCGCGATGAGCGAGCTCATCGCGAGAGCGCGTGAGCGGCTGGAGGCGCTCCTGGCCTCGCTCTTCGAGCGCGAGCGCGGACGTTTCGAGGCGCTGGTGCCTCCGCCGGGAAGCCTGCGCGAGCTCGCGGCGGAGCTTCGCGCGGCGGTCGACGGGATGGCACAGTGAGCGTCGATCGCTGCCTCGACAATCTCGACGAGGCGATCGCGGCCGCAAAGTCGCTCGGCCTGGACACAGGCGCCGCCGCCGCGACGCGCGACACCGCGCGCTCGCGTCTCGGTTTCCCGAGCACCGCGTATGTTCTCGCGCTGGCCGGCGGCACCGGCGTCGGGAAGTCCACGCTGTTGAACGCGATCGCCGGCGAGAACGTGAGCCCGGCCGGCGCGCGCCGTCCAACCACGGCGGACGCTGTCGCGTGGGTCCCTTCCAGTCGCGGGCGCGAGCTCGCAGGTCTGCTCCGGTGGGTCGGCATCACCACGGTGCGAGAGCACGCGGGTGGCGCGCTGGCGGACGTCGCGGTGCTCGACCTACCCGACTTCGACTCGATTGCCCTCGAGCACCGAGAGCGCGTTGATGCCCTGCTTCCCCGCGTCGACGCTGTGGCGTGGATCGTGGATCCGGAGAAATACAAGGACCACGTCATGCACGGCGGCTATTTGACGCAGTTCGCGCCGCGCATCCGCCGCCAGATAGTCGTTCTCAACCGCAGCGATCTTCTCAGTCCCGCGGACGCGACCCGCGTCGCCGAGGACATGCGCCACCAGCTCCGCCGCGAAGGCGCGGGCGACATCGAGGTCGTCGCGACGCGCGCGCGAGAGGGTGCGGGCGGCATCGGCGAGCTGAGCCAGTGGCTCGATTCCGGGATCGAGGCCAAGCGCGTGGTCGCGTCTCGAGTCGCCGCGGAGGCACGTGAGGCAGCGCGCCAGCTCGCCGCCGGGGCGGGTGTGCTGGGCGACGCCGCCGCTCCGCTGATCGAGCCGGCGCGCCGGGAGCGCGCCCTCTCCTCGGTCTCGCGCGGCGCGTTGGCCCTCATCGACATCGCGGGCCTCGAGCGCCAGGCCGTCGCGGCGACCCGGTTCGCGGCGCGCCGGCGCGGCGCGGGTCCGCTGCGATTTGTCACGAGCGCGATCTACCGGCTCATCGGTCGGGCCCGGGCCGCGGCCGACCCTGCCGGCTTTCTGGGGCGCTGGCAGCTGCGCGGCTCGCTCGCGCCGGCGGTCGAGCCGCTGCGCGAGCTCGTGGCGTCGACCCTTCCCACCGTGCCGGCGCCGCTCCGCGGCGCGCTCGCCACGCTGAGCGAGCCCGCGTCCATCGAGGGTCGTCTCGCCCGGACGATCGATAGCTCGCTCGCTGCGGAGGTGGCCGGCTTCCGGGTCCCCACGAGCGCGCTGTGGTCCGTCATCGGCGCCGCGCAGTACGCCGTGACCGCCCTGCTCATCTTCCTTGCGCTGTGGTTCGCGGCGCTGTTCGTCATCCACGACGCGCCGGTCGGCTCGGTCGTCTTGCCGTATCTCGGACCGGTGCCGACTCCGGTCGCGCTGCTTGCGGCCACGCTCCTCGCGGGTTATCTGCTCGCGAAGCTGCTGCAGCTGCACGCGGGCTTGCTCGGGCGACGGTGGGCCAGGCGCGTCGGCGCGAATGTCACCCGCGAGGTCCGCCGCCGGATCGACGACGACCTCCTGGTTCCCCTGGATCAGTTCGATGCCTCCCGCGCGGCGCTCCAGAGGGCGGCGCGAGAGGCCGACGACTGCGGCTAGGGGGAGACCTTGCGCCGGCCCTGCTGCTGGAACATCTCGACGATCTCCTTGACCGTGGTCGCGTCCTCGGGACGCTTGTCCGCAGCGCGAAACGAGACGATCCGGGGAAAGCGGAGCGCGTAGCCGGGTCCGTCGCCGACCTTGCCGGCGGTGTGGTTCGTGCCCGGGGTGATCTCATCTGCGAGCACCTCGACCACGACCTCCGGTTTCAGCCACACGTCAGGGGTCAGCAACGACCGGACGCGGGCCGGCCTCTCCTTCACCTGCAGCTTGTCGGCGCGCTCATGGATCTCGCGCCACCCGGCGTCGGACAACCCGGTGCCAATCTTGGTGATGGTGTCGAAGCGATCGTGCTCGGAGTCGTAGACGCCCGCCAGCAAGGCCCCAAGGCCGAACGAGGTTCTCTTGCCTTTGCCGAAGTAGTAGCCCAGCAGAACAAGATCGACCGTGTCGTTGAGCTGTCCGCTGGTCGTTCGCTTGAGCTTGACCCAGTTGAAGTTGCGCGCCCCGGCCTGGTACGGCGAGTCCATCCGCTTGACCACGACACCTTCCAGGCCCTTGCTGATGTTGTCGAGCAAGGTTTTGGTCAGCTCTTCGGCTGAGCTCGTGGTGGTCAGAGGGGCCGGCGTCAGCACCGTGGAGCCGCCCAGCACCTCCCCCAGGAGCGCGTACCTCTCGCCGTACGGCAGCGGGGTCAGGTCTTTTCCGTTGCGGTAGAGGACGTCGAACACAAACGCGACCAGGGGCAGGCTCGCGGCCGCCTCTTCGATCCCGTGCTGGCGCCGACGCGACGCCGTCTGCTGGAACATCACGTACTCCTCCGACTCGGGGTTGTACCCGATCGCCTCGCCGTCGAGGATCAGGGTGCGGTCCTTGAGCTTTTTGGCCGCCGCCACCAGCTCGACGAACATGAGGCTGAAGTCCTCGAGATTTCTCGAGAACACGCGCACGTTGGCGCCGTTCTTATGGATCTGCACGCGGATTCCGTCGTACTTGGGCTGGACGACCACGGCGCCCAGCTTGTTGATCACGGCTTCCGGGTTCGGCAGCCGCTCGGCCAGCTGGGGCCGAATCGGCCGGCCGACCGTGATCTTCAGGGCTGCGATGCCCTTCTCGCCCTCGGTCCAGAACGTCTTCGCGATCAGGCCGAGGTCCGAGGTTCGGTTGTAAGCGGCTTCCAGCGATGGACGCAGGGACCGGTCGCCCTTCTTGGCGAAGGAAAGCGCTTCCAGGACCGTGGGGTCGCCGAGCCCGAGCCGGAGGCGGCCGAGAGCCATCCGCACGAGGTGCTTGGCAGATCGCGCATCGAGATCGCGGAGCAGCGAGGCAAAAACAGTCCGCTTCTTCTCGACCGAGCCTGGCCCGGCCGACGCCGCGATCTCCATCAGCCGGGAGTGGGCGTCGGCGATGGAGGGCGTCTTGGCCGGCGACCCCGTCGAGAGCTTCTCGGCCACGAGCCCGAGGTCGCCGAGCGTGTTGAAGAGCTCGTTGACCTCCGCGACCGGCCGGCCCGAGGCTTGAGCGATCGACGCCATCACGAGCTTTTCACCCATGCCCATCTCGACGGGTTCGAAGAACGGGACCAGGCGACCCTGGATCAGGTAGGTCACCGGCTGGATCTCGTCGGGAGACGTTCTGGTGTACAGCTCGGCCAGCGTCTTGACCAGCTCGTTGCGGCTGCGCGTGCCTTCCATGCGGTCGAGGTACGCAGCGACGTCGGCGAATGTCATGGCGATGAAGACACCATGACAGAGTCAGGATCGGGCACTGCCGCCGCTTCCCTCGGAACGGCTACGGTTGGTGGCGATGGACGTGAAGAGAGCAGGGGGCTTCCGATTCCTGCCCGTCGACGGTCCATTCTCCGCCGGCGTCGCCGCGGACCCAGGGTTCGAGATAGCGCGGGTGCACGCTCCGCACCACACGCCGCTGGCGAAAGGCTTCCGGCTGATCGAGGAGACCCTTCAACAGTCGGGGCGCCCGCCCACGGCGCTCTGTGCCGTCGAGCTGCGCATTCCGAAGCCATTCGGCCGGGCCGAGTGGGAGGACTTCAACGGCGGCTACGTGGCGCAGTGGAAGCGGTGGGAGGCGACGGTGGACGGACACATCCCGGGCGCTCGCACGAACGTCGCGCCCGAGTTCGAGCCTCCCTCGGAGCCGTGCCTCCACGCGTTCTCTTACACGGCGGAGGCGGACACGCGTCGCCACGACTTCGTGATCTCGGGCACTCCCGAGCCCGAGGGCACGCTGGGCGGCCTGCCTGCCTACTGGGCGGCGATCGCCGGGGAGATCGAGGACAGGATGGCCGCGCTGGGCGTGACGTGGGACGACGCGACCGAGACCCAGTTTTACGGGACGCGTGCCGACCACGAGCTGTTCGCAGCGCAGGGCTTGCCGCATCTGGAGGAGTTGGTTCGGCCCGGCCTTCGCTGGTTCTTCTCCCGGCCGCCGATCGAGTCCCTCCACCTCGAGGTCGACGTGCGGGGACTCACGCGTGAGTCGTGGCGGTGAGTCAACAGCGCCTCCGTTGACAGTGACTCGACGCCGGCCTTAGGCTCGTGAGGCGGCCGGAACTCGCCGGCACGCAACCTTGGGCTTGGG
>Ga0209058_1003927_pt1 | contig 11956 bp, 22 predicted proteins | sample GraSoiAngelo_147_FD_185904 | JGI IMG/M metagenome (GOLD analysis project Ga0209058, IMG submission 185904) | Grasslands soil microbial communities from the Angelo Coastal Reserve, California, USA - 14_1009_05_40cm (SPAdes) (version 2) | ecosystem: Environmental > Terrestrial > Soil > Grasslands ... | reverse complement strand
TGGCGAAGTAATGTGAATTTTCGATTTTCGACTTTCGATTTTCGATTGCCCAAATGGGCAATGAGTCGGGGATCGATGATCATGTTTGTTGGCCTGTTGCCGGTCGGAAGGCTGGCGGCAGAGGGAGATAGTTCTTTGTCAGAATCCAAAGTTGAAAACGCGGAACACGCAGTGACGGCGGGGGCGTTGCTCGTACAAAACGAAGAGCTGCGCAGGCAGTTGTCCGTTGAGCAGGAATCGCTCAAGGCCTTGACGAGCAGCTTGGCGGAATCCAACGCGGAAGCGGAATTGTTTCGCCGCAAGTATTCCGATTTGGAATTGCGGATGGAAGCGCTGGGTCTGGCTTCAGCGAGTAAAGATCGCGCGAAGCTGGAGCAACGCTTGCTGGCGGCTGTGAGCGATCTTCAACTCGCACAGAAGGAACGCGATGAGTATCGCGATCAGATGTTGCGGCTGAACGAGGCGATGTTGCGTTATCTGAAAACGTCGCAGGGTGGTGACGCGCAAGCGCGCATGGAGGTAGAAACGCAATTGCGCAGCACGAATAATCTCGTGACAAGATCGGCCACCGCGCCGGATTCGGCGGAACCGAGTTTGCTAGATGGGAGCGTCATTAGTGTGAAGGACGAGTGGTCGTTCGTGGTCGGCAACCTTGGCGAAAAACAGGGTGTAAAAATCGGCATGCCGATGCGCGTAATGCGCAACGATCGGAAGATCGCGACGCTGCGAGTGGTCGACGTGCGGCAGAAAATTTGCGGCGCCGTGATTCAAGAAATGGATTCGGAGAAGGAAAAGATAAGAATAGGGGATCGCCTCCAGGTGGATGCGCAGTCGAATGTGAGCTTGAAATAATAGAAGTTAAGAAGGTTAAAAGAGTAATAAGGGTTGCATCGCTAAGACGGGAGGACGTTGCCGTTGTAACGTTGTAACCTTTTGACCCTTTTGACGTCATGACGAAGTAACATGGAAGTGAGATCAATATATAAATATGCGCGGATTTCGCCGTTCAAGGTGCGCGAAGTCACGCGTGAGATCCAGGGTCTGCCGGTTTCGGCCGCACTCGATCTTCTCGCGTTCACTCCAAAAAAAGCCGCATTTCTGATCGGCAAAACGCTCAAGAGCGCAATCGCCAATGCGGAGAACAACGCGAACTTGAAACCGGATGGATTGGTCGTGAAGGAGGCGATTGTCGGCGAAGGCCCGACGCTCAAGCGGATCATGGCGCGCGCGCGGGGAAGCACCAGCCGAATTTTGAAGCGCACGAGCCACATCCGCATTGTGCTATCGGACGAAATTCCAATTGAGACGCGCGAGACGCAAAAAGCGAAACGAGAACAGGGAAAGAAAGAATTAAAGAAGCAAGCAACAGCCGGTGAGACGGCCGAAGCACCGACAACCTCAGCGGCGGAAAAGAGGCGCAAGGTAAAGAAGGCCGGAAAGAAAGCGAAAAGGTAATTTATGGGACAAAAAGTTAATCCAATTGGGTTTCGCCTCGGCGTCAATCGCGACTGGCGTTCGCGTTGGTACGCCTCGCCGCAGGAACTTCCGGCATTCTTGCACAGCGATCTGGCGATTCGCAAGTATGTGAAGAAAAAACTGCAGTTCGCTGCCGTCTCGAAAATTGTGATTGAGCGGGCGTGGAACAGTATTCGAGTGACAATTTTCACCGCGCGTCCCGGGATTGTGATTGGGCGCAAAGGCGCTGAGATCGAAAAGATGACGGAGGAGATCTCGAAAATGGCGCAAGGCAAGCAAGTCAAGATCGACATCCAGGAGATCAAGACTCCGGAGCTGGATGCGCAACTGGTCGCAGAGAACGTCGCGCTGCAAATTGAGCGGCGCATCGCTTATCGTCGCGCGATGAAGAAAGCGGTGCAGACTGCAATGGATTTTGATGCGGATGGTATTCGTCTGCGTTGTTCGGGGCGTCTCAACGGCGCGGAGATCTCGCGGTCGGAATGGTACCGGGAAGGCAAAGTTCCTCTGCACACGCTGCGAACGGCAGTCGATTATGGATTTGCCGAAGCCAACACAGTTTACGGCAAGATTGGCGTGAAATGTTGGATTTGTAAGAAGGAAGAACCGGCAGCTCAGCCCGCTACGCCACCACCACCACCGCTGCCAGTTCCTGAGGAAGTTTAAGGAGGAGTCGTTATGCCATTGATGCCAAAACGCGTGAAGTATCGAAAGTCCCAGCGAGGAAGTCGCAAGGGAACGGCTTCGCGCAACCTAAGAATTGACTTTGGCGAGTTTGGTTTGCAGACGCTAGAGCGGGCCTGGATCACCAACACGCAGCTGGAAGCGGCACGTGTGGCCCTGACGCGGAATATGAAGCGCAAAGGCAAATTGTGGATCCGCATTTTCCCCGATAAATCAGTCACGGCACGCCCGCCGGAAACGCGCATGGGCAAAGGCAAAGGCCAGCCCGAGTTCTGGGTCGCCACCGTGCGACCGGGCAACATTTTGTTTGAGCTAGACGGAGTGCCTGAATCGGTCGCGCGCGAATCTCTGCGACTGGCTGCGGATAAATTGCCCGTGCGCACGAAGTTCCTGAGCCGGCACCATGTGGCCGCCGCCTAACGAGCCATGAAAATGAAAGAAATTGTTGAAATGAGTACGGACGAGTTGCTAACGAAGAGACGCGACTTGCGCCAAGAGAGCCTGCATCTGCGTTTGCAACAGCAGAGTGGCCAGCTCGAGCAGCCAAGCAGGTTGCGTTTGCTGCGGCGCGACGTTGCTCGGATTGAGACAGTGCTCTCGCAGCGCGCGAGACAGACCGAAAAACAGTAAATTTATGACCGAGCAACAACAATCGCCTCCTCAAGTGCCGCCGCAGCCTGTGCCCGTCGCCCGCGGTGCGCGCAAGACGCGGACTGGCGAGGTGACTTCTAGCAGCATGAACAAAACGATTGTCGTGCGGACCGTCACGCGGGTGCCGCATCCCAAGTTCGGCAAGATTGTCAAACAGATGCAAAAATTTTATGCGCACGACGAGCAGAACGCAGCAAAAACCGGCGATACGGTTCGGATCATGGAGACGCGGCCGCTGAGTAAGCTGAAGCGCTGGCGCTTGGTAAAGGTTATCCAAAAATAACTTCGAAATGACTTGCGAGTAAATTGTCGATCTTATGGTGCAACTTCGATCCAGACTTGATGTGGCAGACAACAGTGGTGCGCGCATGGCGACCATGATCGGCGTGATCGGCAAGTCCACGCGTTACGCCGGAATCGGCGATGTGATCACAGCGAATGTGAAGGAAGCAAGTGCGACTGGGACAGTAAAGAAGGGCGAAGTCGTGCGTGCGGTTCTCGTTCGCACGAAACAACCGATTCGGCGCGATGATGGTTCTCTGCTGCGCTTCGACAACAATGCGATTGTGATTATCGACAAAGATTTGAATCCGCGCGGCACGCGCATTTTTGGGCCGGTGGCCCGCGAATTGCGCGAGCGCAATTTCATGAAAATTGTCTCGCTGGCTCCGGAGGTTTTATGAACCGGCTTAAGTGTCACGTGAGAAAAGGGGACCATGTCGAGGTCATCTCGGGGAATTTCCGGGGCTCTTCAGGAAAAATTCTGGCGGTATTTCCACAAAAGCAGCGTGTTTTGGTCGAAGGCGTACGCATTATCAAGAAGCACCTCCGGAAATCGCAGGACAATCCGAGTGGCAAAATCGCGGAGCGGGAGGGCCCGATTCATATTTCTAATGTGAAATTAATCGAGCGCGACGGAAAGCCTGTGAAAGCCGCGGAATCGAAGGCGAAAAAAGACAAAAGGAAAAGTTAGATGACAGCCTGTTGAAAAATGGAAAACGAATTTTATCGACATTACAAAGAACGCGTGATGCCGGCGCTGAAAGAGCTCCATGGCTACAAAAACGTCCACCAGATTCCGAAGGTCGACAAAGTCGTGATTAACACTTCAGTTGGCTCGCAATCGGACGTGAAGCAGGCGCTGGAGGAGGCAAAGGCGGAACTTGCCTTGATCACGGGACAGCGCCCGGTGGAAACTTTGGCGAAGAGAAGCATTTCCAACTTCAAGTTGCGAAAGTCGCAGGCAATTGGCGCGAAGGTGACCTTGCGTGGCGAACGCATGTACGAGTTTCTCGAGCGCTTCATCAAAGCAGCGCTCCCCCGCATTCGTGATTTTCGCGGCGTGTCGCCGCGCTGTTTTGATAAGCATGGCAACTACACGCTGGGAATTTCGGATCAGTCGATCTTTCCCGAAGTCGAGCTCGATAAAATCAAGCGCAACATTGGATTTGATGTTACAATTGTCACCACGGCACGGACGGACGAGGAAGCCAAGTCGCTCTTAAGCGAAATGGGAATGCCGTTCAGCGACCGGGCGAGGAAGCCCGCCGCGCAACCCGCCTGATTTTCATGAGTACTGTTACTGATCCTATTGCTGATTTTCTGGCGCGCGTCCGCAACGGCACGCGTGCGCAAAAGCCGGAGGTTTTCGTTCCGTACTCGAAGATCAAGGCGGAGATTTCCCGCATCTTAAAGGACGAAGGCTACATCTCCGATTATTCGATCGACACGAGCGCTGCGCATCCGCGCATTAAGATCATAAACAAAATAGTGAGCCGCTCGAGCGCGATTGCAGGGCTGCGACGCGTGAGCCGGCCGGGATTGCGCCGGTACGTCGGTGCGCACGAAATCCCTCGAGTGCTCGGTGGAATGGGTTTGGCGATTCTTTCCACCTCGCGCGGCATTTTATCGGGGCGCGAAGCAAGGAAGCACAAGGTCGGCGGCGAACTACTTGCCTACGTTTGGTAAATTTTATGTCACGAATCGGAAATAAAGCGGTTGAGATTCCCGACAAAGTCAGAGTCAGCATCGACAATAACGGGGAGGTTTCAGTGGAAGGCCCTAAGGGAAAGTTGAGCTGGAAGCTGCCGTGCGACATCAAGGCAAGCGTCAAGGACAATCGCGTTTCGCTCGTGCGCGAGGCGGAGACGCGCAGCGTGAAAGCGTTGCACGGACTTTCACGGAGCCTCGTTCACAACATGGTGCAAGGCGTGAGCGAGGGTTTCAGCAAGGAACTCGAGATCGAAGGAGTCGGTTTCAAGGCTGCAGTGCAGGGATCGACGCTTAATTTGAGTCTCGGTTTCTCACATCCGATTCCATTTTCGATTCCGAAAGACATTAAAATTACAGTCGCGGATAACACAAAGATTGCGATCCAGGGCGTCGACAAAAAATTAGTTGGCCAAGTGGCGGCGGACATCCGCCGTTTTTACCGGCCGGAACCGTACAAGGGCAAAGGCGTCCGGTACGCAGGCGAGCAAATTCGTCGCAAGGTGGGCAAAACCGTTCAGTAAATATGGCGACGACTCGTAAAGCGGCCCGGCAGCGCGTTCACCGACGGATCCGGAAGAAAGTTGCTGGCACGGCGGAACGGCCGCGGCTAGCGGTTCATTTCTCCGGGAAACACATTTACGCGCAAGTTATCGACGATGGTGCTGGTCGCACGCTGATCGCTGCATCGACGGCTGAGCGTTCGCTGGTGGGGACTAATAAATCCGCCGCCAACCGCGCCGCAGCGGAACAGATCGGCAAAACGATTGCGGAACGTCTGCTCGAAAAGGAACTCGATCGAGTGGTTTTTGATCGCGGCGGGTTTCTTTATCACGGAAAGGTTAAAGCTTTGGCGGATGCAGCGCGCGCAAGCGGCTTAAAATTTTAATTCATGGCACAAACGACTTCAGGCAGGCGACCGGATCGCACCGCAGACAGGAGTCCCGCGGCAAGGGGGGATACGACCGAGAAAGTCGTTTTCATCAATCGCTGCGCGAAGGTGGTCAAGGGCGGCCGGCGCTTTAGCTTCAGCGCATTGATCGTGGCCGGAGATCACGATGGAAAAGTCGGCTGCGGATTTGGCAAGGCGAACGAAGTCTCGGAAGCGATTCGAAAGGCCTCTGAGGCGGCGCGCAAGTCGATGGAAAAAGTCTCATTACGCGAAAATACAATCCCGCATGAGACAATCGGCGAGTACGGAGGTGGGCGCGTTTTGTTACGGCCCGCTTCGCCCGGCACTGGCGTGATTGCCGGTGGGGGAGTCCGCGCGGTGGTTGAAGCAGCTGGTATTCGCGATGTGCTTGCGAAGTCGCTTGGCTCAAGCAATCACGCAAACGTTGTGAAAGCGACGATAGCCGCGTTGCGATCGCTTCGCCGGCGCGACGAAATTTTCAAAGTGCGTGGCATTCGGTCCAGCGACGGAAAGGGCGAACAGCATGATGCGTCTTCATAATTTACGGCCGCGTCCAGGGTCACGGCATCGGGTCAAGCGGCTCGGCTGTGGTGAAAGCTCAGGGCACGGAAAGACCAGCGGGAAAGGCCATAAAGGACAAAAAGCGCGATCCGGCGGCAGCATTCGGCTTGGGTTCGAGGGCGGGCAAATGCCGCTGATTCGACGATTGCCGAAGCGTGGATTTAACAATGCCGCTTTTCACAAGCACTATGCGATTGTGAATCTTGGTGACCTCCGTGCATTCAAGGCCGGAACAGTCGTGAACGAGCAATTGCTGCGGCGAGCGAACCTAGTGCGTGGTCATTTCGTTGGAATCAAAATCCTTGGCGATGGTGAATTGAAGCACGGTCTGACGGTTGAAGCCGATAAGGTTAGCGCGGCAGCCCAGGAAAAAATCGAGAAGGCCGGCGGAACCATCACCTTACGCGATGGGCGAGCGGCAAAGCCAACCGCCTCGCATGAAATCGTCGATCTTACGTCGCAGGAAGCTCCGGCGGCGGAAGCAGCGCCCGCGGCGGCCATGAAGAAAAGATCGACGAGCAAACCGAAAACAAGGGCGCGAGCACCAATAAAGAAAACGTCGCGGGAGAGGTAGCTTCCCGGCGCGCGATGTTCCAAATTTAGCGGATGGTCTCGGCGTTTCTAAACACGGTTAAGATACCGGAATTGCGCCGGCGGATTTTGTTTACGCTGGCAGTGATTGTGATTGTGCGTTTAGGGGCAGCGATCACGACTCCCGGAGTCAACCAGGCGGTATTACAGGAATGGTTCCGCACTGCATCTGATAAAACTGGAGGCGGTCTCGCGGCGCTCTTCAATCTGTTCAGCGGGGGGGCGCTGGAAAACTGCGCAGTTTTTTCCCTGGGCATTATGCCTTACATCAGCGCATCGATCATGATGCAGTTGCTTACGGCGGTAATTCCGCGGCTTGGCCGGATGGCGCGTGAAGATGGTGGGCGGCAAAAGATCATGCAGTTGACGCGTTACGCGACGGTCGTGCTGTGCATTTTCCAAGGTTATTTGCTGGCAGTGTCATTTCAGCACCCCGAATCGTATCATACGATGCTGCCGGGAATCACTGACACGATCAGGAACCTCGGAATTCCGCTGGTGGAAGACCTTGGCTGGACGTTTCGCATCGTAACGGTGATTTCCCTGACGACCGGCACACTTTTATTGATGTGGCTGGGCGATCAAATCACCGAGCGCGGCATTGGCAACGGAATCTCGCTTATCATCACCATTGGCATTGTCGCGCGTCTGCCCGCTGCATTGGCACAAGCGTGGAAGACCTTTGTGCCCTCGGCGCAGACCGGGTCGAGCCAGGTGAATCCAATGGTCCTGGTATTGCTGGTGTTGCTCCTGATCATAGTTATCGCGGCGGTGATCGCGATCACACAAGGCGTGCGGAAGATCACCGTGCAGTATGCCAAGCGCGTGGTCGGTCGCAAAATGTACGGTGGACAAACGCAGTACATGCCTTTGAAAGTAAATTACGCCGGCGTGATGCCAATCATCTTTGCCTGGGCGCTGCTTCTCTTCCCGGCGACGATTGTCCAGTACGGATTTAGAAACAGCCCCACAGCCGCGAAGATCGCAAGCGCGCTCTCCACCGGTTGGCCCCATTATGTCGCTCTCGGGGCAATGATTTTCTTCTTCAGTTATTTTTGGGTTGCCACGCAGTTTCAACCGTCGCAAATCGCGGACGACCTGAAGAAATACGGTGGTTACATTCCCGGCGTAAGGCCCGGGAAACCGACTGCGGATTTTCTCGATTTCACCATGACGCGACTCACGTTTTCCGGCGCGATCTTTCTGACGCTGATAGCGGTGCTGCCAAGTCTTCTCAGCCAGGGACTGAACGTACCAATGATCACAGCGCAATTTTTCGGCGGCACGAGCCTGTTGATCATTGTCGGGGTCATGCTCGATACCATGCGCCAGGTGGAGACACATCTAATTCAACGGCATTACGACGGCTTTTTGCGTAAGGGCCGCATTCGCGGTCGATCATTTGATCGCGCGTCCTACAGCCGCGGGGAAGCGGCGGCGGGCGGCACGCTTATGTGGCTTTATGTCGGCATCGCCGTGCTCGCTATTGCCGGGGTTGCCATTTTCCTTTACGGCCGATAGGTGAAAAGACGACTCGTTCTTCTCGGCGCGCCCGGTTCCGGCAAAGGAACCCAAGCGGAAATGATTACGCGCCAATTCGGTATTCCCGTCACTTCACCGGGCGCGATTTTGCGCCGCGAAAAAGATCTCGGCACACCTCTGGGGCAAGAGACGGCGGAAGTGTTGCAGCGCGGCGACCTCGTTTCCGATAAAATCATTATTGAACTGATCGAAGACTGGCTGCGCTTGCACGGCGGCCATGGATTCGTCTTTGACGGTTTTCCTCGAACCCTCCCACAGGCAGAAAGTTTGATGTCGATCTTGGCGCGGCTGCGCACAGCTCTCGACCTGGCGATTTGGCTCGAAGTGTCGGAACAGACTGTGCGCGACCGTATCGCGGGCCGTCTGCAATGCGGCGCCTGCGGGTTTACCACCAGCGTTAAAAGCGCGAAATTCGCGGAGCGACCAGTTTGTCCTTATTGCGATGGACCGCTTGTGCGACGGAATGATGATGACATGGCCGTGTTGCAAAAGCGACTTTCTGAATTCGAAACGAAGACCCAGCCGCTGGCTTCCTTTTACGGCAAGATGTCGATCTTGCATCGAATTGACGGCAACCGCGATCGCGAGACGGTCTTCAGCGATATCTCGCGCCTAATCGAAGGCAAAGCCTCGGCATGATCCCGATCAAGAGCCCGAAAGAAATTGAGAAAATGCGGCAATCATGCCGGTCCGCCAGCGATATTCTCGACCGGATCAGGGAGCTGGTTCGCCCCGGAATTACGACCAAGGAAGTCGATGAAGCGGCTGCGGACTTCATGAGCGAAGCGCACGTCAAAAGCGCGTTTCTCGGTTATCGGCTCGGGCACCGTGTTTTTCCCGGCAACATTTGTATCTCGCTTAACGATGAAGTGGTGCACGGCATCGGCAGCCAGCGGCGGATCCAATATGGCGATATCGTAAAGCTCGATATCGGCGTGATTCGGGATGGTTGGGTAGGCGATAACGCGACGACTGTGCCGGTTGGAATCGTTGATGAACGGACGGACCAGTTGCTGCGGGTGACGGAAAATGCGCTCGCCCGCGCAATCGGTGTTGCTTATGAAGGCCGGCGTGTCGGCGACATCTGCGCAGAAATTGAAGACGAAGCACGGCGCTTTGGCTTTTCAGTCGTACGCGAATTTGTTGGCCACGGGGTGGGGCGAAAAATGCACGAAGAGCCACAGATTCCCAATTACGGCAAACGCGGCAGCGGCCCAAAGTTGAAAGCTGGGATGACGCTGGCAATTGAACCGATGATTAATATCGGAGTATCCGATGTGAGATTGCTCGAGGACGGGTGGACTGTGCGCACAGCGGATGGACTGCCATCGGCCCATTTCGAGCACACTGTCCTGGTCACAAAGGGTGAGCCGGAAATCCTGACATGGCGCGCAAAGACGCAATTGAAGTAGAAGGCACGGTCGTCGAGTTGCTGCCCAATACAATGTTTCGCGTTGAGCTGGCCAATGGCCATCGTGTTCTCGCGCATATTTCCGGGAAAATGCGGTTGCACTTCATTCGGATCTTGCCAGGCGACAAAGTTATGCTAGAGATTTCACCCTACGATTTGTCGAAAGGGCGAATTACCTATCGCCAAAAATGACAACGCGGAGGCCCCTCCGCGTTTCCTATTTCGCGGATTATGAAAGTACGACCATCAGTAAAAAGACTTTGTGCGAGTTGCAAGATCGTGAAGCGCAAGAACGTCGTGCGCGTGATCTGCAAAAACCCGCGCCATAAACAGCGCCAGGGATGAAATCCATTTAACGGGTTAACATTTAACTTTGTAACCTTGTAACTTTTTAACGAATATCATGCCAAGACTACTCGGAGTTGAAATTCCAGCGGATAAACGTATTGAGGCGTCCCTAACCTATATCTACGGGATCGGCTTGAGTACGGCCAAGCGCATTCTCGAGCAAACGAACATCGACCCTAATTTGCGCGCGAAGAATCTTAGCCCGCAACAGCTGAACGAAATCATTCACGCAATCACAAACAATAAGATCAAGATTGAAGGCGATTTGCGCCGCGACGTGCAAACCAATTTGAAACGCTTGCAGGCGATCAATTGTTATCGCGGCATCCGCCACCGAAAAGGCTTGCCCGTGCGGGGGCAGCGTACATCGACAAATGCCCGGACACGCAAAGGCCCGCGCAAAACTGTCGGCGTGATCCGAAACCCGGAAGCCAAAGCGGGCAAAGTTTAATGACTACCTAAAATGGCTGAATCAAAGGACCCGACCAACGCAAATCCGGAAGAATCGGAAACGAAGAAGCCGAAATCGATGGCAGCTCGGACCGATTCGCCGGAACGCGAGACTGTGGGAACAACCGGTGAAGAGGGCGCACATGGCGACGTTTCGACAAGCGCAGGTTCTAAATTGGCAGCTCCAGAGACGGAGCCGGTAGTTAAGCCAGCCACGAAGCTTGCCAAGAGAAAAAAAGAAGAGCCAGCGCCGGTTCAACAAGCGGCACGAGAAAGCCTTTCACTGTCGGCGGACGAGATTGACAAGCCAAAGGTCGTCAAAGCTAAAGGCAGCAAGAATATTCATTCGGGCATTGCCCATGTTCTTTCGACGTTTAACAACACAATCGTGACGATCACCGACATGAAAGGCAACGTGATTGGTTGGTCAAGCGCCGGCAAAGTCGGCTTCAAAGGCTCGCGCAAAAGCACCGCCTACGCAGCGCAGATGGTCGCGCAAGACGCTTCCCGACAAGCGATGGGCCACGGGCTGAAAGAAGTGGAAGTTTTGGTAAAAGGGCCCGGAGCAGGACGCGAATCGGCGGTACGAGCTTTGCAGGCAATCGGGCTCGATCTTACGGTTATTCGCGATGTTACTCCCATGCCACATAACGGCTGTCGCCCGCCAAAACAGCGCCGCGTCTGATGCTCTCAACTCTCAACTAACAACTTTCAACTTCTGAAATGGGGAGATACACAGGACCAAAAACGAAAGTGAGCCGGCGCTATGGCGTGCCAATCTTCGGCTCCTCCAAATCGTTGGAGCGAAAAAATTACCCACCGGGCATGCATGGCCCCAGAGGTTCTCGACGCAAACAATCGGACTACGCGATCGCGCTCGGCGAAAAACAGAAGCTGCGTTATCAATATGGACTTCTCGAGCGGCAATTCCGTCGCATCTTCCAGAATGAAACGCTTCTTCAACTGTTGGAGACGCGTATCGATAATGTCGTTTACCGACTTGGCCTTGCTAATACCCGCAGCGCTGCTCGCCAGCTCGTGTCGCACGGTCATGTGCTTGTGAACGGGCGTTCCGTGAACATCGCTTCTTACAATGTGAAAGCCGGCGACGAGATTACGATCAAAGACAAACCGAAATCGCGCCAGTTGGTTCTCAGAAATCTCGATCTGACCCAGATCGCTCCCGTGCCGGACTGGCTCACGGCCGATCGCGACGCGCTCAGCGGCAAAGTCGCGCACATCCCCTCACGCGAAGAGATGCAGCCGATCGTAAACGAACAGCTCATCGTCGAACTGTATTCGCGATAGGCACGCAGTCGCGCAGGCGACTCGGATGTTCG
>Ga0209058_1003925_pt1 | contig 11960 bp, 8 predicted proteins | sample GraSoiAngelo_147_FD_185904 | JGI IMG/M metagenome (GOLD analysis project Ga0209058, IMG submission 185904) | Grasslands soil microbial communities from the Angelo Coastal Reserve, California, USA - 14_1009_05_40cm (SPAdes) (version 2) | ecosystem: Environmental > Terrestrial > Soil > Grasslands ... | reverse complement strand
TCTTCAGCGAGATCACCGGCAAGACGCACGGCATCAGGTTCAAGATGATGCCGCCGAGAAAACCGAAGAGTAGAAAAGTGAAGATGCCTCGCACAGGCACAGGATGAGCCGCCGAAACAATCGACGGAGGTGTAATCTGCCACGCTGCCCGATCATCGCCGTTTGGCTGCTGGGAAAAAACGACAAGGCCCGCCATGGCCGACATACTCTTTCCTGACGATTCAATCGGAATGCGGAAGAGAATTTGATTTTTGTTGCGTGACTCGACCGTTGGATGACCGACCACAGTGCCCTGCTCCGGTAAGGGAAAAAAGTCGACTGCGGGATAATTTGCGAGCGCGACGCTTGCGACTTTTAGCCGAAGATCAGATCCAGCTCGACTCCATTCGGTAGTCGCCGCGTCTGCTCCCGGCCAGTTTTGCGGCAACAAACGGCGATAACGCGCAAAGAGCTCCGTGTTCGCTGGCTGGCTGGTTGTCGATATCGGCAACTCCAACTGTAACGTTTCACCCCCAGGAATGCAGATTTTCTCGCACACAAGCCAGTTTGCCTCCGCAGAAAGTTTGACAGAAGACTCGTCAATCTTCGACGGTGGCGTGATTTCCTGCATGAGCAGGACTTCATTTTCATATCCGTAAGTCTCAATGTCGCCCGGATCGATGGTTTTTAATGGAATCGACCACTGAATCTCACCGATTTTCCAGCCCTGTGGCAGCTTCCATTTCAGTTCTGTCGGAAGACCGGCGTCACCAGAAAATTTCCAGTAAGTGTGCCAGCCTGGAGCCATTCGCAACAGCAACCCGACAGTAAACGCCTTTCCGGGCACAATCGCGCTCGTGTCGGCCAGGAGTTCCGCTTTGACGAGTTGTTTTCCTTGATACGTCTGGCCGAGGCCGTGCGGCACGGTGGCAACAATCAACCACCAGAAAAGCCACCAAGCCGCAAATCGCGATGGCACTCTCATGCTAGTAGGTAACATTCCGCAAACTGTACAGCAACGGTAGGGAGGCCACCGCTGGTGCGTTCCGCAACTTACGGAACGATAAAAATCTTATCGGTCCACGGATCTTTCACTTTGGTTCCGGACGCGTAACCGCTCACATCGACGTATCTTCCGCTGGAATCAAAGGGGCTGAACACATACCCAGGCTTGTCAGGCACCGCTTTGGCAGTCGGCAATTGCGTCTGCGGATATGAAGCTTGCGCAGATGACGGTCTTGGATTTGGCTGTGTTGTTTCGCTGCGAGCCTGCGAAGTTATTCTTGCCGAGCTTTGACTGCTTTCCGCCTGGTGCTTCGAGTGGCGCCGGGGCGCCGACGCGACCTCCGACGTTGAAACGGGTTGACCGGGCTCGGTGACATCCGATGACGCTGCCTCTGTGGTTCCAACCATCTTTGGTTCACCACGTCCCTTTAGGGCGTAATGCACCGGCGCCGTAGCGACCCGATACGAGCCGACGGCAACGTCGCGGGTTACATGGTAAGAAGTCACTGCGACGTTGCGGGTGGTTCCACATCCAGCAAGTAAGACCGCCGCAATCAGCAAAACTCGTTCCATTATGTTCATTTCGTCTGTTACAGATGCGCTGCCATCGCGATCTGTTCAATCATTTAATCGCCACAATATCAGCAAGCAGACCTGAGATCTGCTCCCCGGTTGTCGACCACGAACACATCAGACGATAAACGTCGGGCTCAATAAATTTATAAAAACGCCAACCGCGAGCGTGGAGGGCACTGGCCAGTCGCTCATCCATCACCACAAAGACTGCGTTTGCGTCGACTGGAAATACGCTCTCGATTCCTGCTTCCATTCGGAGACGAGTCGCAAGCCCGCGCGCCGCCCGATTTGCATGCTGCGCGTTCCGTAGCCAGGCGTCTCTGTTCAAGAGCCCCAGCCACTGGGCAGCGAGAAAACGCATCTTCGATCCGAGGTGCCCGGCCTGTTTCGCTCGATAGTCAAACTCGCGTGAAATCTTCTTATCGAAAAAAATCACCAACTCGCCGGCAGTCGCTCCATTTTTTGTCCCTCCAAAACAAAGGACGTCAACTCCAACCTTCCACGTGATCGCGTTGGGCGCGCAGTTAAGCGATGCGATTGCGTTGGCGAAACGGGCGCCGTCCATGTGGAGGGACAGTTGGTGCGCGCGCGCCAGATCAACGATGGCCGCAATTTCGTCGCGCCTATACACTGTTCCGAACTCGGTCGCTTGTGCAATGCTGATCGCGGCCGGTTTGTGCGAATGCAAGTCGTTCGGACGGGTAAGCAGCGCTTCGACTTGGCCAGCGTCGATTTTCCCATCGGCGCCGCCGACCAAAAGCAGTTTTGATCCTCCTGTGAAAAATTCAGGCGCGCCGCATTCGTCGGTCTCAATGTGAGAATGTTGGTGACAAATCACGCTGTGGAATGGGTTGCACAGCTGCGCGAGCGCCAACGCGTTCGCCGCTGTGCCGGTGAAAACAAAATAAACATCGCAGTCGGTCTCAAAGATTTCACGGATTCGATCACACACGCGCGCAGTCCAGCGGTCCTCGCCATAGGATGGCGCGTACTGCAAATTGGCTTCCTGCAATGCGGCCCAGGCCTCCGGGCAAATCGGTGCGACGTTATCGCTCGCAAATTCATGGCGCTCCACGGTCATCTCGCTTGTTTGCTACGCGAGTTTTTGCGCCGGATCAATCAACACAAAAGAGATTGCCTGACAGCTCAGAGCCCTGGGCCTCCGAACTCTGCCAGGCAAATCTCGTTCGATTTGCTCTTCAAATCGCGTGCAGCAGTTTCATTCTTATTTTCGAATAGAGGCGGCCAAGTGAGCGTGTCCCCTAAGAAAATATTTTACGCGCCGAAAACCCGCCGGGTCCGTTTTGCCTAACGCACAGCGGCGGACTAGTTTCGTAAATGACGGCCGTCCAAAACGAAATTGAGCGGCGCGGCAGCCGCATCTTCGAGCTGGTCGATAAGCATCCAGAGCCGCTTTTCAGCAAGGCGGGATTGTATCAGCGATTAATGGCGCTCTCCATGCGCGACGAGCAGTTCAAGGTGCAACTGTTTCGGTTTGTCGATGTCTTGCCCTCGCTGCGCGGCTCCGGTGAAATCATCGAGCACCTGAACGAGTATTTCTCCGATGACGGTTTTGGGCCGCTAGTTGATGCTGGCGTTCGGCTGGCACGCATTGTTCCGTGGGTGAGCGGGCCACTCCTGCGCTGGAACGTTTCTGGAATGGCACGCCAGTTTATCGCCGGAAGAAATCCAGACGACGTGATGGCTACATTGCGCAAGCGCCGCGCGCAGAAAATTGGCTTTACGGTCGATCTTTTGGGAGAAGCCGTCGTAAGCGAAGCGGATGCGGATAAATATGCGGCGCGTTACCTGGATTTGCTGGAGAGACTCGCGCAGGAAACAAAAAACTGGACCGACCCATTGGGGAAGAATTCGGAGCTTTTTCCAGTCGTAAATCTGTCAGTCAAGCTTTCTGCGCTGTATTCACAAATGAATCCGGCCGATCCGGCCGACGCAATTGCGCATCTCGCCCCCAAGCTCAGGCCGTTTCTGCGTCGCGCGCGAGAACTTGGGGCGTTTATCAACTTCGACATGGAAAGTTACGCGCACAAAAATACGACTCTTGAACTATTCAAAACTCTTTTGACCGAAGACGATCTTAGAGATTGGGCGCATGCCGGGATCGTCATTCAAGCGTATTTGCGCGATTCAGAAGGCGATTTGCGCGACCTGATCGCCTGGGGTCGCAAACGAGGCACGCGCTTCGCAGTCCGACTCGTGAAGGGTGCATACTGGGATTATGAGACGACCAAATCGCTCCAGAACGGCTGGGCTTGTCCGGTCTATTTTCAGAAGCCGCAGAGCGACGCGAATTTCGAGACTCTCACGCGATTACTTTTAGAAAATGACTCGATAGTTACCGCTGCCTTCGGATCGCACAACGTTCGCAGCATCGCCCACGCACAAGCGCTCGCGGAGGAGTTCGGGATCGACCGCAGCCGCTTCGAATTTCAGCTGCTCTACGGCATGGCCGGTCCAATCAAGCGGGCACTCGTCGAAATGGGTTATCGTGTCCGGGAATATTGTCCAGTCGGCGAACTGCTTCCCGGCATGGCATATCTGGTTCGACGACTGCTCGAGAACACGTCGAATGAAGGATTTCTGCGCGCGAAGTTTGCCGAGAACGTCTCGGCGAAAGAATTGCTGCGCGATCCAAGAGAGTTAATAAAATTAAATGGAGAGAACCCGATGAAATCACAAACCACGATCACCACGCAAAATCAGCATCGTCAAAATAGCGGTTTGGTTGACACTGCTTCGGACGATGTTTACCGAAACTCACCGCTCGTGAATTTCGTCTACAAAGACAGCCAGGACAAAATGTGCAGCGCACTGCGGGAAGTGCGCAATCGCTTTGGCGAAAAATATCCGCTCGTCATCGGCGGCGAAAAGGTGTGGACCGATCAGCTCACACCTTCAGTGAATCCGAGCGCTCCGGACGAGATTGTCGGTTATGGATCGGAAGCGGGAATTCCCGAAGCGGAACGGGCAGTCAAAGCTGCTCGCGAGGCATTTGGCAAGTGGAGCCGCACATCGGTCGAAGAGCGGGCGCGGTTGCTGGAGCGCGCCGCGGATATCATGGAACGGCGCCGATACGAACTGTCGGCGGTTGAAGTCTTCGAAGTAGGCAAACCATGGAACGAAGCAGATGCCGATATCCGCGAGGCGATTGATTTTTGCCGCTTTTACGCGGACCAGATGCGCCGTCTCGGGCGCCCGAAGCTTACACAGCGGGTTCCCGGCGAGGAAAGCTACCACCACTACTGGCCTCGTGGTGTCGCGTTCGTGATTGCGCCGTGGAATTTTCCGATCGCCATCCTCTGCGGGATGGCGTCGGCTGGAGTCGTAACGGGTAACACCGTGATCATGAAACCGTCCGAGCAATCGATCGTGTGCGGCGTCATGCTTATGCAAGTGTTCGAGGAAGCAGGCGTTCCACCAGGCGTTTTGAATTTTCTGTCCGGGCACGGATCTGTGATCGGAGCCCATTTGGTCGACCACAAAGACGTTGATTTGATCGCGTTCACCGGATCCCGTGAAGTCGGTCTAAAAATTTGGGAGTCGGCTGGGATCACTCGACCCGGTCAGCGCGAGCTAAAGCGGGTCATTTGCGAGATGGGTGGCAAAAATGCGATGATCGTGGACTCTGACGCCGATGTTGGTGAAGCAGTTGGCTATTCGATCTATTCCGCGTTTGGTTATCAGGGACAAAAGTGCTCTGCGCTATCGCGTCTGATTCTTCTTGAGGAAAATTATGATCGCGTGATGGAACGCTTGATTCCAGCCGCAGCGAGTCTGCGCATTGGTAACCCTGAAGAACCGGGGATCATGGTCGGGCCGGTGATCGATGAAGCCGCTTACCGGCGCATTCTGGATTACATCGAGGTGGGCAAAAGCGAGGCCACGCTTGCCTATCAAGCAAAGGAACTCCCGCCGCAGGGTTATTTTATTCCGCCAAGCATTTTTACGGACGTCAAACCAAACATGCGCATCGCCCGAGAAGAAATTTTCGGCCCGGTACTGAGCGTGTTAAAAGTGCGCGATCTCGATGAAGCGCTCGACGTTGCGAACGGCATCGATTACGCATTGACGGGCGGATTTTTCTCGCGCAGCCCGGACAACATTGAGCGCGTCAAAGCTCAACTGGAGGCAGGCAATGTTTATATCAATCGTTCATGCACCGGCGCGATTGTCGGGCGTCATCCCTTTGGGGGATTCAAAATGAGCGGCAGCGGTACCAAGGCAGGTGGCGAAGATTATCTTCTGAACTTCCTTGTCCCGCGCGTGGTGACCGAAAACACTACTCGACACGGCTTCGCGCCGGAACAGACGCCGGAATACCGCGATGAATTTCTCTGGCCAAGACCGAACTAAGACTTAAGGCAAACAGTTACGGCCGCCCCTTGCTAAGCAACTTCACCACCGTGACGACCATGTACAGCACTGGCCATGCGGAGGTCAGAACAATCAACCCAAATACCGCCATCTCCTTTGCCCGTTCTCGCGCGGCTTCGAGCCGGTATTCGCGCCCTAAATTGTAAAAATTCCTGAAATCCGATCTGTCCTCTCCATCATATGGAGAGAAATGCCCACCGTGCCAGTGGCCGAAACCGGAATGGAAACAGTAGTCCGTCGGCGGGAATCGCCCCTTGCCGCCCATGGAAGGACTCCTCGGTTTCATAGCCTCTGGCCCACAACTCGTCGGGAACCGCGAGCTATGATACCACGTTACAAAAAGGAATCAGCCTGAAAAATTGTTGGCAGATCCCCGCCCGCAGGGAAAACATCTCAGCGCAGCCAACTCGGAACGACTAGCTCCACTGTACTAGCCATTGACATGGAACCCGTCACTTCTTACATCATCGCTTCTGTTCAGCGTAGCGGTACGCATTTGCTTTGCAGCATCCTTCGAAGCACCGAGGTAGCCGGCTCGCCGGGTGAGTTTTTCTTGTGCAGGCCTGGGGAAACTTGGGAAGAACGCTCGGGCACTTCGTCGCGCGCCGCATACCTCGAACACGTGCTACAGCAAAACACGACTTCCAGCGGCGCGTTCGGCGCTGTCGTGATGTGGAGTTATCTCGACCGGATGCTGCAACTGTTGCAAGACATTCCCGCATACAGGAATCTCGCCGGGTCGCGACTTTTGGCCGCTGTTTTTCACGACCCCAAATACATCTGGATGCGCCGCCGCAACCGAGTCGAGCAAGCTGTATCGTGGGCAATGGCATGCCAGACAGGTGTATGGGCCAAAAAAAGGGGCGCAAACCCGAAACCGCGCGCTATGCCTCGGTTCGATTTCAAGGCGATTGACGAATGGTGCAAGCGCGTCGCCGAGCACGAAACGGGCTGGGAAAACTACTTTCGTGAGAATCAAATAGAGCCGCTCGTGCTCTTTTATGAAGACGTGGTCGAGTCCAAGCGTGCCGCCGCTAAACGCGTCCTCGAATTTCTGGGGTTACCATTTTCGCCAACTTTTGAAATCGCACCGTCGTTTCAAAAACAAGCTACCCAAATGTCGGACAAGTGGGCAGCAGCGTACCTGAAGGAAAAAAGGAAGAAGACCAGGAAACTCGCGCGCATCCTTCGGCGCATCCGGATCTGAATAACAAATCACAATTCAATGCCCTCGCATTTTCACTCGTTTGCGAACCGTATTGCTGCGCTGTTAATGAAGGCGCTGTTTGGGTGCGTTGCCCGCGTCCACGTTGTGCGGAGTGAAAATGCAAATCACGATGGCGGATTTTTGCTGGCAGCAAATCACATCAGCCATTTTGATCCATTCATCATTTCGTCAGCCATCGAAAGAAAAATCGACTGGATGGCGATGGCAGAATTTTTTCGGTTCCCACTCTTGGGGTTCCTGTTACGTGCAGTCGATGCGTTCCCGGCAGATCGAGATCGCGCTGATCGCAAAACGATTCGTACCGCGATCGAGAGACTGAAAAGCGGGCGCGTCATCGGCCTTTTTCCCGAGGGCGGGATTCGCGATGGCGCAAAATCAATGCTGGAAGGCGCGCCGCTTCGGCCCGGCGCAGCGACGCTTGCTCACATCGCTGGCGTTCCAATTCTGCCGTGCGTGATCGTGGGCAGCGATCGCCTTTATTCAAAGCGATGCTGGCTACCACTGCGGCGGACACCGATGTGGGTCGCGTTCGGCAATCCGATCTCAGCCTATCCGAACTTGCAAAAATCTGGGGTGCGTGAGCGGATTGAGCATGAACTGGCGGCCGCGTTCAGAAATTTATACGCCGAATTGCGCGCGAAGTTTCAGCTCACCGAGAATGATTTGCCGCATTCGCCACAACAGCGGATGGGCAAAGTGGTTGGTCATCCCGAGCGAAGTCGAGGGATCCCGTTGCACAATGCAACGGCAACATCACGGGATTCCTCGACTGTGCTTCGCTTCGCTCGGAATGACAAAGTGCGCCGCGCGACCGCAACAACGGTCGATTCGCTCATGTGCGCATCCATGAATTTTCTTCAGTCGCGTCATCACTCGCACGCACGTAGTCGTATCGAGATGGAGCGGTATGTAACCGCGTGCGAGGAACTGACCGCCGAGAATTTTTATGCTGTCCCCAGGGACATTGAAATTGCACCTCGAGTCGACAACGGGCCATACACCTCCATCACATGGCCCAGCCCGGTCAGGACAAATTTTACTACTAACGATACGGCCCGTGCTGATCTTTTCCTATGCGCGCGCGGCTGGGAAGCGCCGACCGTGCTAATGTTGCACGCGTTGATGTCCGCCAGCCGCATCGGGTATCGCCGGTGCGCGATACACTTCAATGAGCTTGGCCGGAATGCATGCTTTGTTCATCTCCCGTACCATTTTTCGCGTGTCCCACGCGGTTATTGGAACGGCGAACTTGCGATCACGTGCGACCTTATTCGCAATGCGGAGGGGCTGCGTCAGGGCGTGATCGAGCTGCGGCAGTTAATCAGGGCACTGCGCCAACGAGGCTGCCGCGACTTTAGCGTGCTCGCCACGAGTTACGGGGGATGGATTGGCGCGCTGCTAGCAATGGTTGAACGCGATCTTCGTTTCGTTGCCTTAATGGCGCCAATCGTGGACATCGAACACGCGATCTGGGCGAGCCCTGCGGCGCGACTCATTCGGCAGGAGTTGTTTCGCGCGAACATCGAACCGTCTCTGGTCGCTCGTCATTTTCATCTGAGCTCACCATTGCACAATCAACCGCTTTGTGATGCTGCTCGCGTTCTATTCGTAACAGGCGAATTCGATTCGATCGCGCCCGGGGAACAAATCCAAGCGATCCATCGAAAATGGCGCGGCTCCGAACTGTTGCGCGTGCGCCAGGGCCATTTTGGCTATCGCATGATGCGGGAAACGATCGCGCGGCTGAAGGAGCGTGGCGACTTGCCCCAATAGCGGTCGTCTCTAGTCCGCCGTCCTAAAGCGGGGCGGATTGGAAACCGCCCGTCCTTGTTTCATTTGATTCCAAGAAACTTCAAACTTGGTCCAAGTTCGTTGAATGCCGCCTCTGCCAGCACATTGTGACCCGCCGCCGATGCATGCCACCCGTCGATGGGATGGAGTAATTCCGCGCGGCTGAGATCCGCTGTCGCGAGTGCGTGGGAATATCGCAATTGAATATTTTCTGTCTCCTCAAGTTCGCGATTCAAATCCGCCACCATCCGGCGCAGCTCTTCGTTCACCATTGAAGCCAAACGAATCAAATTGCGCCGGTAAGCTGGATGAAAAGAGATCAAGTATTTGTAAGTCGTTTGAAGGTGCGGATACAAACGTCTGTCCGATTGCCGACGACGTTCGGCCGCCTCGCGACCTTTGAAATAGGATTCGAAATTTATCAGTCCGAAAACGACGACGGCCAAGCAATGTTTTTCAGTTCGCGCGCGTGCGAGCAAGCGGCGCAGCTCGCGCGCGTAATTTTGTCGGAACTGTTGGCATTGATCGTTCAGGCGTGCCTCCGGCTCTTTGAGCTCATCGGGCGGACATCGCCATGCCCAGTCGACATTGTTGTGCCCGATTGAGATCAAAATCAGATTTGGAAAACGCGGCGCTCGCAGTAACTGAGTGATTTGTCCGCAAAAATTGCGCGTCCCAAGAATGCGACGAAAAAAATTTGATCGGACACCCTCATGGTCCACCAACGCACCGATGCCCGCATATTCCATCGCAACAAAAGGTGTGATCTCTTCCAATCTTGTGGAAACACTCCGAATACGGGAAGGGCTGGAACCAGTATCAAGAAACCAGTTACTTCCGCGGCAAGTGCGTACGCGCCAGAATGTGCTCCAAGGCGACGAAATATAGATGTCCATGCAGACGCTGTCGCCGAGCAGAGCTACGTGCGGCAGCCGCGCGATTAACTCGCGCTTCGTGATCTCGCGATTTCGGTATGCCAAGTAATCCGGGTGAAATTGCGATGCGGGATCAGCGATGCGCTCGGCAAAGTTTGAGCTGGCCACTCGAGCAGACTTCATACCGGCGTCTCGTTTTCAATGATTGATCTTCAATCGAGCCAATCCATCGCGTCGAGCAAACGCCGGAACTTTGGATCGTCTGCGTCGAGGGCTGGCAACCATTCGCCAACTCGGTCGCGCTTCCACCATGGTTTTTCGCCAACCGGCGCAAACCGATACCGATAAAGTCGCGCGCGAATGTAATGAGGCGGCGCGTCAGGAAAGGGATTATTCGCGAGGAGCGAAAGTGTACCGCGATCGTTATGGAGAAGTTTCCAGACAAAATGAAGCGTCCACGGATAGTCTGCGGGTGAAGCCATCGCAGCAAACCAGATTTGCCAGTCGATCCGTGGTTGATATGGAGCGACGAAGGGCGGCCTGCGATTTGGATCGCCGGGCTTGGCTTTGAATTCGTATTCCCTCCACTGCGTGTCGCCGGTAATCACTGTGTCGTCCGTTCCTTCAAAAATAATTTCGTCGCGTTCGCGCCCGACCGTGCCAAACGCGCCATAAGTATTCACGAGGTCGAGCGGATCGTAGGAGTAGTTCATGAGTTGCCGGCCGGAAACAAGGTTCAGCACCGGCGCGACGCTCAAATAGACAACAACGATCGATAAAGCGATCGCTATGCTGTTGTTGATACGCGACGGCTCCGATTCTTGAGCCGCTCGTTTGGCACACTGAACTAAGGTCCGCGGCAGAAAGTGCCGCAGGAACGTGTCATCAAAGCATGCCAGAAACGGAATGATCGTGAGGTAATTGAGAAACGAAAGATTGCCGCTAATGATGAGAAAAATCTGAAAGGTGACCAGCACAACGCCGGCGATGTGGCGGACCCGTCGTGGCCCGAAGGAAAACCACGGCACGATGAGTTCGATGAAATGATTCCATGCCGTCTCAAATTTATGGAACCACAGCGGCGCAAAGTGAAGATAACGGCTGATCGGGCTGGGTATCGGCTGCGTTTCGTAATGATAGGAAAGGCAAGTGAGATCGCGCCAGCACGGGTCGCCACGCAGTTTGATCAGACCGGCGCCGATCATGATCCGAAATCCAAGCCAGCGAAACAGCCAGAAAACCAGGATCGGCGGCCTGCACTTAGGAAATGGCCGTCCGTCGAGTAATGGGCAGAGAAAGATGGACAAGAAGCCCGTCTCCAGCAGTTGAATCTCCCAGCCGTAACCGTACCAGATCTGCCCGATATGAACGATCGACATGTACATCGCCCAAAGTACCGCGAGCAGAAGTGCGTTGGCGTAGCCGCCAAGAATAACCAGCGATAAACCGAACCCAATCCAGGAGAAGATCAACACCCCGTGATCGGAAATGCCGAGCCAAAAGAGAGTCGGCACTCGCAGAATGCCGGCAGTGCGCGAGCCGAGTTGCGTTTGAATGTTCGCAAGAAAATGATTAGCCGGCGTTAAGCCATGCTCCCCAACCAAGGGGACAAGTTGCTGAGCGGCAACCAGGAACGCCACCGCATACACAAAACCCAGCAATCGCAGAATGACGAATCGCGTCAGCCAATAAGAATTCCCGCGCGCGAAAAGCTTCTCCAGAAAGCTTTCGTCGTTCATCGAGACACGTTACCTATGCATCCTACAAAAGTTCAATGTTCTAACATCGAACGCGCGTGTCATCCCGAGGCGCGAAGGCGCCGAGGGATCTCGCGCTGAGCGAGCCGTCACAGAAGGTAACTGGCGTGATCGTAATTGCGGGAGGTCCCTCGCTTCGCTCGGGGTGACTGTGCGAACAGTATTCCGCATCACTAGGCGCGTTGACACTGAATGCGATGAGATTCAATTTTCTCCCCTTCGCGCCAGGGTAGCTCAGTGGTAGAGCAGGGGACTCATAAGCCCTTGGTCGGGAGTTCGAATCTCCCCCCTGGCACTCCCCTACTCTTTCGGTTTGGAAAGGTATGGCTCCAACTCCTTTTCGCGACCCCGGAG
>Ga0209058_1003922_pt1 | contig 11962 bp, 11 predicted proteins | sample GraSoiAngelo_147_FD_185904 | JGI IMG/M metagenome (GOLD analysis project Ga0209058, IMG submission 185904) | Grasslands soil microbial communities from the Angelo Coastal Reserve, California, USA - 14_1009_05_40cm (SPAdes) (version 2) | ecosystem: Environmental > Terrestrial > Soil > Grasslands ... | reverse complement strand
TCAGCCTACTGCGGGGGCCGATCAGCCTACTGCGGGAGCCGGTCAGCCTACTGCGGGAGCCGATCAGCCTACTGCGGGAGCCGGTCAGCCTACTGCGGGAGCCGGTCAGTCCAACACGGCCGGCAGTCCGTTCGACACGACCTTCGGTCCGTTCAACACGGCCGGCAGTCCGTTCGACACGACCTCCAGTCCGTTCAACACGGGCGCCGGTCCGTTCACCGCGAGTGCTGGTCAGATCAAAACGGCCAAGCCGGGCGAACCGGTCGAGCGCCAGCTATCGGGCGACCAGAAATTGCGGGAATGGTCGCTAGACGCGAATGTGGGCGATGACATCAAGCGCATCAAAGTGTGCCGGGTGGAGGATGTCTGCAAGATGCGATTTAAGGAGGGCGAGACGCCGCGGATGCGCGTCAGGAACCTTGTCGTGCCACTGCGGTATGAAGACGAAAACATTGCTGTTTCCGAAGCCTTCACCAGACAGGTCCAGCAGACGCTCGATACCCTGCGGGACAAACGGGGCTTGACGGTCCGGTTCATCGGCTATACCGACAACGCGCCGCTGACCGGGCGCGACGAGCAGACTTACGGAAACGACGTGTCGTTGTCGAAGGCACGGGCGCAGCGCATCGCGCTGGCCATGCAGGAGAAGCTGGGGCTGCCGGTCTCGGCGATCGAAAGCGACGGTCGTGGCGCCACACGCCCGGTTGCCTCCAACGAAAGCGTGCAGGGACGGGCGTTGAATCGGCGCGTCGAGGTGGAATTCTGGTACGACGACCCTCTCCAGGCGTTGTCGGATGAGCCGCAACTGTGTCCCGACGATGTCGAGGAAATGGTGACTCGAGTCTACGAGCCGGCCTGGGGCACCATTGCGACGCTCGAGCTCGCGAACGGCCAGCCGACCATTCCACCCGGCTACGCCGCGAACCTGCGCCGCGCCTTGACGGACATCGCCGATCGGAAAAACCCACGACTTCGGTTTATCGGTTACACGAAGAACGAGCACATCGACCGCCGCACCGCGTCCGTGTACGGCGACGACATCGGCCTTTCCGCGGCCCGGGCGCGCCGCACCATGGACATCGTCATGCAGGATCCGGTGCTGTCGGGTGCCCGGTCCGAGCACGAGGGACGTGGCTACGTTCAGTCCGACGACTTCGTGAACGCCGGCTTCACGCAGGGCCAAGAGTCGTTCGTGCGCGTGCAGGTCGTGTACGACGAACCGCTGCTGGTGGACAACTACGAGGGCGTGGACATCACACGACTCACCCAGGAGCTTCGTCCGAAGAGCCCTTACGATCTTAACGTGATGCATATCACCGTGGACGGCAAGCCGATCGACGACCTGGGCCGCAGCTCTTCCGACGTCCAGCGCTGCACCGACGCCGCGCTCGACAACGCCAAGATCCAGTTCCGTTTCGACAATCTGGAGTCGCGGCCCCGGCTCGCCGTCGCGGCGCATCCAGTCTCAGTGGCGATGAGCGACGTCGAAGGCGGTCTCGCCTCACCGGCCGTGCGTTTCCGGATGTACAACAACTATGCGAGCTTCGTCAAGCGTGCCGAAATCCGAATCTTCGAGCAGCAGCAGTCATTGCAGGCCGTGCCGGTCGAAATCATCGCGGTCGACGACGCGGGCCTCGCAGAATGGCAGCCGGCGCCAAAAACGCTCGCGGGTTCGGCACGCGAACTCAAGTACCTGTTGCGGGTTTACGACTCGAAGGGAAATTTCGACGAAACAGGTGCGCATCCCCTGTGGCTGAACCGCGAGTCGTCGCCCAATCCAATTGGAAAACCCGTGACGTCCGACGCGTCGTCCCCGCGCGAGCTGCTGGCCGCCTATGGCGAGAACGACCTGGTGCGCCACCAGATTACGCTCGGCAGCGGCACTGTCAAAGTGCAGGGCAAAGGCATACCGGCGGACCACACGATATGGGTGGCGGGCCGCCAGATTCCGGTCGACCCGCAGGGTAACTTCGCTGCAGAGGAGATCCTTCCGAACGGTACGCATACGGTCGAAGTCGCGGTTCTCGACGATGCGGGCAACGGCTCGCTGTACCTTCGCGACCTGGAGTTCAAGCGCAGAGACCTCTTTTACGTCGGCGTCGCCGACATTACGGTGTCCGGGAGCCGTTCGAACGGGCCGATTGATCTACTGCAGGGCCAAAACGCGCCGCATCCCTACAATTCGTCGCTGGATGGCCGGCTGGCATTCTACGTGAACGGCAAGATCAGCGAGAGCTGGCGATTGATGGCAAGCGCGGATACTCGCGAAGGACCGGTGAAGGACCTCTTCAGCAACTTCCTCAACAAATCGCCCGATTCGTTGTTCCGGCGTATCGATCCGGATTACCACTACCCGACGTTCGGCGACGACGGTGTCGTGACAGAAATGGCTCCGACTCTGGGCAAGTTCTACTTCAAAGCGAGCCGTGGCCAGAATTACTGGATGTGGGGCAATTTCAACACCGGCTACATGGGCAACGAGGTGGCCCATGTCGACCGCGGTCTGTACGGAGCCAACGCGCACTATGGGTCCGAATCCACCACCCAATTCGGCGAGCGACGGATCACCATGGACGGCTTCGCCGCCGAACCGGGAACGCTGTCGAGCTATGAGGAATTCCGGGGAACGGGCGGATCGCTCTACTTCCTGCACCATCAGGACATCCTGACGGGCTCCGAGCGCGTGCGCATCGAGATTCGCGACAAGGATTCGCGCATCGTCACGGGGGTGTCCAACCTGCGCCCCAGCGTGGACTACGACATCGACTACATTCAGGGCCGGCTGCTGCTCACGCAGCCGCTCTCGTCGACGGCTGACGACAACCAACTGGTGCGTAGCACTGGCTTGGGCGGTAACGAGGCCTATGTGGTGGTACGTTATGAGTACACGCCGGGCTTCGACCAGCTGAACGCGGTCTCCGGGGGCGGCCAGGGTCATTACTGGGTCAACGACCATTTACAGCTTGGCCTGACCGCCAACCGCAACAAGGAAGGGGATGCCAACAGCAACCTGGGCGCCGCAGACATGACCCTGCGGATGAGTGCCAATTCTTTTTTGAAGGTGCAGACGGGGCGGAGCGAGGGTCTCGTCTCCACACCGTTGCAGTCTACTGATGGCGGATTCGGATTCAAGGGCCCCGACTTGTCGTCCACGGACGCGAAGGCGGGAGCCTACCGCGCCGACCTGAGCCTACGGCTCGGTGACGTCTTCAAGGGTCGCGACGGTCTCTTCACCTTCTATAAGCAGAACCTTGGCGCCGGATATTCGGCGCCCGGACAGGCGACGCTCAAAGACACCGAGCAATACGGCGGCACGCTGAGGATGCCGGTGACGAACCGCCTGAGCCTGATGGCCAAGGGCGATCAGAGGGTCGAGGTCCAGGGACTCGAGACCCGGGCGATCGAGTTGGACGCGGCTTATAAGTTGACCGAGAGTTGGAAAGTCAGCACTGGCGTGCGCAACGATCTGCGTACCGACCGTTCGCCGGTTGTTCCACTGACCCAGGAACAGGGCCAGCGAACGGACGCCGTCGCACAAGTCATGTTCGATCCCGGCGCCGCCTGGCGCGCCTATGGCTTCTTCCAGGACACAGTCGCGGCAACTGGCGGCCGTGAAGGGAACGGTCGCATCGGTGCGGGCGGCTCCTATCGCGTGACGAAACGTTTCCGGATCGACGGAGAGGCTTCCGACGGGGACCTCGGGCCAGGCGGAAAAGTCGGCACCAGCTTCCTCTATTCCGACTTGACCAACCTCTACCTGAACTATGCGCTGGAAAACGAGCGGACGGACAACGGCTCCCAGGTTCGCCAGGGCAACCTGATTTCAGGAGTGAAGAGAAGGCTCTCCGACAGCTCCAGCGTCTACCTCGAGGAGCGTTACCAGAACGGCGGGCAGACCGGCCTCACGCGCGCCACCGGAATCAACCTGGTATCGAAAGAGCGCTGGAATTTCGGCGGCAGCACGGAGATCGGCACGCTGCGCGACTCGCTGACCGGTGCCACGGCCGATCGCAAGGCGGCTGGAGTCCGCATTGGCTACGGCCGCGATAAGACGCAGTTCTCCAGCGGCATCGAGTATCGCCGGGACCTCGCGGAACAAATCGACACGACGCACACCAAAAGGATCGCGTGGCTGTTCCGTAACAACTTCAAGCTCCAACTGACTCCCGACTGGCGCATGATCGGCAAGCTGGACCACTCGATCAGTGATAGCTCGCTCGGCTCGTTCTATGGCGGCGGCTACACCGAGGGCGTGGTCGGCTACGCGTACCGCCCGGTTGGGCACGACCGGCTAAGCGCCCTGGCAAAGTACACGTACTTCTATAACGTCCCGACCACGGACCAGGTGACGATGCAGAACACTGCGGTCGAGTTCATTCAGAAGAGCCACATCGCGGCGTTGGATCTTTCCTACGACGTCACGGCCAACTGGACGGTCGGCGGCAAGTACGCCTACCGCCTGGGACAGGCGAGCCTTGATCGCACACGGCTGAATTTCTTCGCCAACGACGCGCGCCTCGCGCTGTTGCGCCTGGACCGGCGGTTCCTTAAGAGCTGGGAGGGCATGGCCGAGGTGCGAATGCTCAACCTCCCGGACATCCGTCAACGCCGCCGTGGCGCGCTGGCCGGGATCTATCGTCACATCGGCAACAACCTGAAGGTCGGCGTCGGCTACAACTTCACCAACTTCTCCGATGACCTGACCGATCTGAGGTACAACCACAAAGGGATATTCGTCAATCTCATTGGTGTCAAGTGATGCCCGCGTGGGTTCGCATAGCTGCGATCGAAAACTATCTCTGAAATCTTGGTTAGCTGTTTAAGATTCTGGCGCGGAATAACGATATCGATCAACTACGTCCGTGGAATCGTTGATAGCTTATTGTGGTGAGTGTCCCTTTCTTGCAGCGGTTATCCGACTGACGCCTTCCGAACTCACAGAGGATGGTCTCCAGCAGTGGCAACATCATTGTCACGCGCCGCGCACGAATGATGAGGTTCCACAGCGGCTCGAACTTCTTCCAACCAGCCGCGTAAGCAACGTGGCGCAATTGGGCGGATCCTGTGAGCTTCGCCCTGGCTCCTCGGAGGATTGATGCCCACCGGTAGAAGTCTTTGTATGCCCGCCAATAGCCCGCTTCCAGTCGCGCCGGCGTCATACGTTTCGGCTGGAATACCGCATGCGCGGTTGCAGGACGGAATTGACCGTACCGGCGGCCTGCCACAGCCTGCCCATGCCGCGCATTCCGTCGAAGAGTCCCGATGCAAAGCGGGCGTTGCCAAATAAATGGTCGTCCAGGAAATAGAGATGCCGACCCGGTAGACGGTCAATCTCCGCGAGAGCGGCATCTACGGATTGCGTGTAGAAGGAACGGCCGCCCTTGAAGAATGCTTCCTTGTAGCAAAAATCGCAGACATACGGGCAGCCGCGTGAGACGACGATGGAATTGGGGACCAGATACAAGTGGCGTTTGATCAGATCACGACGGATTGGCGGCACATTCGCTAGCGTCCGCCGTTGAGATTGATACCGTCTGGCGGGATGTCCTGCCCTGTAATCTCGCAAGAATTGCGGCCACGTATCTTCACCAGGACCGAGGAAGATCGTATCCCCATGCGGCTTCATCAGGAAGGGACGTGACGTGCAGTCCGCCGATCACGACATAAGCACCCTTTCGGCGGTAATGGTCGGCAATTTGGTAAGCGCGATACGCAGATGTGATGTACACCTGGATCACAACCAACTCCGGTGTATCCGCCAGGTTTAGTCTTTCAACGTGCTCATCCGTGATCGTGACTTCATCATCTTCGTCGAGGTATGCGGCGAGGGTCGCCAAGCCGAGCGGCGGGAAGAGCGAATATTTGATGGGACGAAATAGGGGGCTGGTCGCTTCGGTGAGCGCGGGAAGGATCATCGTCACGTTCATGGGCATATTATAGACGAGTACTCTACAATACAAAGTACTATATAGTTCCGGTTAAAACAGCGGTGGAGGAACCCTCGCCGGGATTTTGGATGCCCCGGCACAGCCGCGCTGAACTGCGCGATTACCAGACGAAAGGAGCGAGTGCCTTGACCCGCTTCTTGTATTGCGGGTACGCTTCGCCAAAGTGCCGCGTCAGCAGTTTCTCCTCCTGTACGGCCTTGAACCAAAGTCCAACAAAAAGGATCGCGAGCAAAACAAATCCGGTCACACGACCACGGAATATCGCTATACCGAGGAACATGAGGAGAACACCGCTGTAAATCGGATGGCGCATGTAAGCATAAGGCCCGCGCTCGATCAATTCATGCTGCTCTTTGAAGACGACTCCGGAACTCCAGTTGCTACCCAGTACGACGCGCGCCCACAGTGTCAGGAGTAAGCCTAAGAATGTAACAAGGTCGGCAATCACGCCTGTTGTTAGACTATGCGGCCATAAGAGAGGCCCAGGACCGAGGGAGCGGCCTCGCCACACCATCAACAGTACAAAGACCGCGATCACGACGAATGTCCAGATATTCTGCGACCGGCTGGCCTCGACTGTGCGCTTGGTCGAGAAAGCCATCACAGTCCAGAAGAGGATGAAAGCCGCAAAGCAGGCCAGAAGAAACCGGCCAGTTAGATCGTTCGCCATCTTTCTTAATTATATTGGCCGCGCCCCTTGCCCGTCGGGAAGCCATGGCCGCCTCGATGATCGTCCTGTATAGGCGTCATGGCAGAAACGTGATCACGCCCCCATCGAGTGGAATTTTTGAGGAACGCATCTCGCGCCGGGTTTCCCTGACTGAGCCTTTTCCGTTGTCCTTGCCCCTCCACTCGAACTCGTCAATCACGTATGGAACTGGATTGGTCTGGACCCCTCATCATCCTGCCGTTGGCGGTTGTTCCATTGTTTTAGGTATATGCACTGCCACAACGTCGGCACGTACTGTAATCGTTCCCGACGCGGATATCGTAACCGCAATAACTTTTTTCCTTGTGCCTTGCTCCTTGACTCGGCCCCGGATCTCCAGTTCCACACCCAATGGAGTCGGTTTCAGATAGTCAACCCGCAACGAGGCTGTGACATATCGCGGTGCCGGTCCATTGCTGGACTCGGCCAGGTCCGCGGCGGTCGCTGTCGCCATTGCGTGGCAATCGGCCAATGACGCGAGTAAGCCACCATACACAAACCCTGGGATGGACACATAATGAGGTTCAGGCGTGAAGTGCGCTACAAGGTTTGGACCTTCAGCATAGCTGTTCAATCGGTATCCGTGTGGGTTATTGCGCCCACAGCCGAAGCAGTGCGCCAAATCGTCAGAGTAGAGATCCTGAATTGCAGAAGTGCTCATGATTAAGCCTACACAATTCTGCGTGATTGAAGCTCACCAAGTTCTGGATGTTCAGCAAATCGCGCCGATTCTCGGCTTCAGTGAGAAATTTCTATACACGTACACCAAGAAGTTGCCGTTCGCCCGTCCTGGCAGGTGATTTGCAACGCGCCAAGAGGGAGGCTGAAGGTCTGCGCCTCGGCGCAGGGCCTTCTGGTGTTTGGCATGGCAGATCTGCAAGATGCGCACATCCCCGTAGAGCGGATAAAGCAAGTTGTTAACAACCGCGATCTGTTCTTGGCGGACGCCGAGCAAAGGCATATGTGCGACTGCCTCGAATGCCTCAAAACATTCACAGCCCTTGTGCTGCACAGGGACGACGAGGGCGGCAGCCTGAGCGCATGACAACAGTCATAGGAGTGACTCGCAACCTGTCGAATCACTTCAAAAGAGGTTGACTCCCGATGTCCCCAGGCTACCCTGTGATGAATGGGACGAAGTTTTGGATTCGTTATGCTGATAGTCGTTCTTGGAGCCGGGGCCTATATCTACACGAAGCAGGCGGCGCCTGTCGGCAGCCCGGCTTCATCCGTGATCGACACAATCGGTATACAGAACGATCTGATGGCTATGGCCAATGCCGAACGTCGCTACTTTGTGGAGCACACCAAGTACGCTTCGCTCGATGAACTGCGCCGGAATGGCGACACCCGCATCCCAAGGCGCCCACACTATATCTACTCCAGTGAAGCCGGCGAGACCAGCTTCAAGATTAGCGCGACATATTCAGGCCCGGACCCCAAGGCGCCTAAACATATCAGCATTGATGAGACCATGTCGGTGAGAATCGACTAGCCTGCGCCACCGCCGGCACAGCGTTCGGCAAGCGTGGACTTCGGCGAGTCGAAGCGCTTCTCAATTTCTCGTGAATCCGGCGGCTCGTGGGATATCTTGGTTCAGTCTCAGCCCGGAATGCGTCCCAATCTCGTTCGGATTCTTTTAAGTATTCGTCGATCGAAACCTGGTTGGCACTCACCCAATGGTCTTTTCAGAGATCCACGGTCCGCGCGGGGTTCGACAGCAGGTGTGCCAGAAATGTGCAATCACGAGCCCGCTCGTTCTGCACTGGCACGTCAGTGCGCCGGAATTCGTCCGACAGCCGTCGCGCCCGGCGAACAGAAGCGACGTGGACCGTGTGCTGTTCAAGATGTTCAATAGCCACCTATGGGTTCTGCATCCCTGGTGAGCGGCCTCGCGTTCATGTTGTCCGGTCACATGATGGGGTGGCTTCACTTGCCGCTCTCCGCAGGCCTCGCTCTCGCGCCGGCGCTGTTATTGGCTGCCGAACATCTGTTAACGGAGCCGACAGGTTTGTGGTTCGTCGTTCTCACAATCAGCGTAGCTATGCTTGCAACATGCGGTCAGCCACAGACTACTTTCTGTGTCGGGCTGCTGTTGATCGCGTTTTCCACGCACCGCTGGTTCGATCATCACCGCAGAAGTCCGAGTGACACTTCGTTGAGGCGCCGGGCCATTTTTCTTTCATTGGGGATGTCGCTGGGAGTTGGTCTTTCGGCATTCCAGTCATTGCCATTTCTGGAATACTTGCAGCGCAGTGAGGCCGCGCGTGCGCGTGATGCTTACAACGTTTTCTATGTGCCTCTTTATCACTTGATCACTCTCGTACTGCCGGATTTTTTCGGCAACATCGTGCATGGAAACTATTGGGGATATTCCAACAACATCGGTCCGGCGATGTACGTCGGGGTTCTGTCTTTATTGCTGGCGATAACGGCGGCCGTGCTGAACCGGCGCGATTCTGTCACGATTTTCTTTGGCTCTGTAGCCTTGATCGGTCTCCTGATAATGACGAAGCGCTTCGGCGGAGACCAGTTGATGGCCATACCTGTTTTGAGGAGCGTCACGATCAACAAATTCATCGCGCCCTTTACAGTGAGCCTCGCGTTTCTTGCAGGAAGAGGTGTGGATCTGTTCTGGTTTCGTCCCCGAGCCGTTATTAACTTTTGCGTAGGGTTATGGATCGCCGGCAGCATTGCCGTTGTGGCAACCGTAATTTATTTCTGGCGCTGGCTGGCGTCCATGAACCTGCAACACTATGAGATCGCCCGCGCGATTCCTTTGTTGCTGATCACACCGTTGGCTCTTGTGGGTTTGAAGTTATGGCATCTTCGACACAACGAATGGACGTGGATTCCTGCGGCGATGATAGTAATCACTGTTGCCGTCGATCCGCTCTTTTACTGGCTCAACTTCAACCCTTCTATCGACAAGCGATTCTTCTATCCAACTTCAGAAGGCATAGACCGCTTAAAAAAAGACCGGGAGACGTGGCGTTTGATGGGAGTCGCTGGAGCATTGCCGGCCAATACGGCGAGCTTCTACCAGTTACAGGATGCCCTCGGTTATGACGCGATGACCTACACGCGCTACTACGATTTCATGGTCATGATCGATCCAGGCTTCAAAGATCTCGTCGCAGCCTTGGAAATCGACAAACTTGCCTCGAAGCCGTGGAATCCGCGCACCCGATTGTTCGATGAGTGGATCCTGGGATTACTAGCGTCGAAGGACGAGGGCTTCTTACCGTTTCTGCGGCAGGCGAACTACTGGAACTCCCTGGTCAGGACCATTCACAATCGCCGACTGCTCGACCTCATGAATGTTAAGTATCTGGTCTCTCCGCCCGGCTGGTTTCCCGACGCAACTTTGCAGAACCTCGAACTCGTTTACGACAAGGAGATGCGCATTTATTTAAATAAAACGGTATTGCCGCGAGCGATTGCTGTGAATCGCTGGATTGTGGCGAACAGCGATCAGGAGGCAGTACGGCTGCTGTCCGATCCTGAGTTTGATCCTGCAAGAACAGCGGTTGTGCAAAACCCCGAGCCATCAACCAAAACAGTTGAACAACTAGCTTCAATCCCGATGCGGACGGATGACTCGGCGGCATTGGTCACATTAGTTTCCTACCGGAGCGAGAAAATCGTTATCCAGGCCAATACAGCTAATGATGCGGTTTTGTTGTTATCGGATACTTACTATCCCGGTTGGCGATGCGCCATCGACGGAGAAAATGTGCCGATATTCATCGCCGATTTTCTTTTTCGAGGGATACATCTTCCGCCTGGCAACCACGAGATTGTCTTCTCCTATGAACCGCAAAGTTTTATTTGGGGACTGCGTATCAGTTGGCTGGCGGCGTTTGGAATAATCGCAAGCGTAGTAGCGATGCGTAAGCTAGGGCCTGACCACTGAAGGCTTACGAAATGATCAGTCCCAATGTCTTAACCACACAGTGACGATGAGTGTCATATAACCGCCGTTCAAGCGACCAGCCTCGTGTGGGATTACTGGCTGGCGGCAATGCTTAACCCTGTGGGAGAGTCTGCACCAGATCTCGTACGCGACGTCGGCCCTTTTTGCCGCCGGGTCCTCGCCGCGCGTGCGGTCTCAGCAAAGGCGCCACCAAGGCAGTTTGTTCCGCACGACAGCTCGTCGGCGGCAACGCGGGGGGCGGGATTCGAACCCGCAACGAGTCGCGGGAAAACCACAATTCGGATCATCCTGATCCGATTTCTAGGCGCGCAGGAAGCGACGAGCTCCACCGATTGAGCTACCCCGCCGATCGAACAGGTCCCACAGCCGAGGGTGACAGCCACGAGAAGAATCACGATGGCGATCGCGATCAACTCGGCCGTAACCCGGTTCATCGGGCGCAGACTACCGGCCCGTTGACGATGTGCCAATAGTCCAAAGGTCCCAGCACCTACTGCCTTCTGAGAAAATTCGCAGGATTGGGGCTGTTTGGTTAAAGGAATTGCTCGCTGCGGTGCGGGCCAGTACGCACAGCTATCACAGACGGCAAAGCCTTCCCGGTGCACGTAGCCGATGACTGGAAAGCGTCCGCAGTACCCATCCGGAGAAATCATTCCGAAAAACCAGTTCGGGAATCGCTCCTCCTCTCGTTCCCAGATCAGGCCGGGCGCGTTGCGCTGTTCTGGCCGCGCCTACACGTTCGTCAGGCGGCGCCGAAATAGGATGCCCAGCTCGATTTCGAAAACTCCCCGTCATTGACGATGTCGATGCCCACCTCTGCCTGCTTACGGACCACCTCGGCCGATGGCGCTCTTGATCCGTGCCTCCAGCGCGGCTTCATCCTATGTCTGCCCAAGGTCTCTCGCGACGATCATCCGTTGCAGGTCGTCAGGTTTGACGAGACTGCCGACGTGCGTCGTTAGTATCCGGTCGGTGCTCCGCTTCATCTCTTACCTCCGACTTGAAATCTTCTCGACCAGAGATGAGACTTTCTCCGCCTCACCGAAAGGGGTTTTGTCAGGGGTGCGCCGAGGTGGGGTAACGGAGCCGCACAAAACGGGGTTTTGGGGCATCCGGCAGGAGGGTCGGTTGATGAATTGTCGTTAGCGTTCATCGAAAGTGCCGAGGCGAGACACGCATGCGAAAGCCGAAATGTCGATTGCCGAGGCGGTTTCGATAACAAGACTTGAAGGAAGCCGCCAGCGGGGACGCGCGGGCCTCTGGAGAAAGTAACCTAACCGCTCTTTGGAAAGAAGTTCCTCAACTTTAGTCGCTAGCAGACAGTAGCCGCACACGAGTGCGGCTATCTTCTTTGGGACTGCCGTCTGC
>Ga0209058_1003921_pt1 | contig 11962 bp, 11 predicted proteins | sample GraSoiAngelo_147_FD_185904 | JGI IMG/M metagenome (GOLD analysis project Ga0209058, IMG submission 185904) | Grasslands soil microbial communities from the Angelo Coastal Reserve, California, USA - 14_1009_05_40cm (SPAdes) (version 2) | ecosystem: Environmental > Terrestrial > Soil > Grasslands ... | reverse complement strand
TGCTCGGTGCTCGGGTGACGCCAGGACACTTCGCGCAGCTGCACGACCGAGCCGACGTCGGCGATCTGCCGATCCGCGACGTGGTCTTGAAGAAAGGGCTCGACCGGACCGCGACGATGTCCGCCCTCCGCCGCTACGAGCTGGATCGCGTCGCGGGGAACCCGTACCAGATGCTGTCCGGCGGACAGCAGGCCCGATTCCAGATCATGTTGATGGAGATCGACTCGCCCACCCTCCTGTTGCTGGACGAGCCGACCGACAACCTCGACGTCGCCTCGGCGGATGCGCTGGAAGAGGCGATCGGCCGGTACGAGGGGACCGTTGTCGCCGTCACCCACGACCGGTGGTTCATGCGGTTGATGGATCGATTCCTCTACTTCGACGACGGCGGCGAGGTGCGCGAGCTGCTCGGGTCACCCTACGGCGTCGCCGTTCGGTGACCGTCGCTTCCTGCGCCTCGGGCTCATGGCACGGCCGAGGAGTGACACCGCGACAGCGATCGCGAGCGTGAACAACGTCACGATCACGACGATCGCGAGGAGGAGCGCGATGGGGTCCGGCTGCTCGGGTGCCGACCCGGCGGCCTTCACGACCGCGTAGACGAGGATCACGACCCAGATCGTGCTCGGGATCGCGAGCGGGAGGGAGACCAGGAACGCGACCGAGGCGATCGCGATCGCCACGGCGAGCCCTCGGTGCTCACGCATCGGCCGAGAGTAGCAGCGAGCCCGGAGGCCAGGGATCAGCTGGCAGGTGCCTGCTGGGAAGATGGTTCATGCTCGAGCGCGCGACCGCATCCGAACGCTCGGCGCGTCGGGTCGGCGTCGTCGCCGTCTGGGTGGCGACGTTCGCCTGGGCCTGGGGCTACGTCCTGGTGAAGTGGAGCGGTCTCAACGGACTGCACTTCGCGATGTTCCGACTGTGGACGGGCGCGGCCATCTCGTGCATCGCGCTGCTCGGCACGCGCCGCCGCCTGACGGGAGCCGCCTTCCGGGCATGTGCGCTGGGCGGGGTGTTCTTCGCTGCGGACATCGGGCTCGGGTTCAGCGCGATCAAACGCACGACGATCGCGGACGTCGCGGTGATCGGGGCGCTCGCGCCCGTCGCGATCGCCATCGTCTCGGCGCGCCGTCTGCACGAGCACGTCGAGGGACGGGACTGGGTGTTGATCGGCGTCTCGTTCGTCGGGGTCGCGGTGGTCGCGATCGCGTCCTCGGGATCGCCGTCGTGGAGTCCCTTCGGTGACCTGTTGGCGGTCTGCGGGATCGGGACGTGGAGCGCGTACTGGTTCTTCTCGCGACACGTCCGCGAGCGCGTCGACCCCATCGTGTACTTCGCCTGCGTGATGCTCGCGGCGGCCCTGGTGATGACGCCGACCGCTTTCCTGCTCGCGGGTGTCCCCACGTGGCCGACCGCGCGAGACTGGTTCGCGATCGTGGGCGTCGCGCTCGTCCCGGGGTTCGTCGGGCACACGTTGGTGATCTGGTCGCACCGGCATGTCGAATCGTGGCTGTCGGCCCTGATCACCCAATGTTCTCCCGTGGTCACGGTGACCCTCGCGTGGGTCCTCCTCGGCGAGTCCCTGCCCGCCCTCGCGATCGTGGGCGGAGCGATCGTGATCGTCGCGACGGGCGTCGTGTTGGTCGCCGCCGCCCGGCGGGACGGCCGCGCGGATCTGGACGAGGCCGCCGAGCGGGTCAGCTAGATGCCGCGACGGGGGGCGTCTGGCCGTGGTGGCGGAACGCCCTTGCGGGCTGACGGCGTCTTCGCTCCGCTGATCGTCAGCAACACGCCTCCGGTCAAGACCGCGAGTCCGACGACGAGCAGCACGATGCTGATCGGGCCAAGCGCCGGCAGGGTGACCGACCCCGAAGCGATCACCGACACCTGGGAGGCGCCGCTCGCGTTCATGATCACCAGGGTCCAGTCGCCCGCGGCGACCGGCCAGGAGAGCGTGGCCGGCGACCCGTGCGCCTTGGCGACCCAGAACGGTTGCGTGCCAGGAGGCTTGGGCTGCCTGGTCCCCGGCTCGGCTTCGGTGCGCATCCCTCCCGGCCAGTTGACCTGAAGGATGCGGTCCAGCTGCACTCGGTCGAGGTAGCGCGCCACCTCGACGGCCGGGCCGATCCCCACGAAGAGGTCGCCGTTGCCATCGTTCTCTCGAACCGTGACGCCGACCGTCGCCGCGAAGCTGCCGCTGGAGGGGAGCGATGCGCTGAGGTCGAGCGCCTCCAGCACCAGCGCGTGCCCGCTGCTGGTGCCGGGCGTAGCCGGAAGCGTGAACGATCCGTCGCTCCCCACGAGCACGACGAGCGCGATGCCGGCGATCGTCATGAACAGACCGAGCAGGACGAGAGGGATCCCGAACCCGAGCTTCAGCCCGCGCTTCATGCGGGCCATCCTCCCACGGGAGGATGGCCCGCATGTTGACCGGAGCATCCGTGCGGAGTAGGTGAAGCCCGTGGGTGAGACGATGCGTCTCGACGAGATGGTCGCGCGGACGCCGGCGACGCGCGACCGCGTCGTGGACTTCCTCCGGGCTGCGAGCATCGTGGCCGTGGTCTTCGGCCACTGGATGATCGGGATCGTCTGGTGGCAGGACGGGGTGCTCCGCACCACGAGCGCGGTCGGCGTGACCACGGGGCTGTGGCTGGCGACCTGGTTCTTCCAGGTGATGCCCATCTTCTTCTTCGTCGGCGGGTTCTCGAACCTGGTCTCTCTGGACGCGTCCCGGCGCCGCGGCGACCCCGATGCGCGATTCGTGAAGACCCGGATGATGCGACTGCTCCGGCCGTCGCTCGTGTTCTTCGCGGTCTGGAGCGCGGTGATCGTCGCGATGCACCTGCTCGATGTCGGCGCACCGACCGGTCCCAGGATCTGGGACGGGACCAGGCTCCTTCGCCTGTTCCTCCCGCCCGGGGCGACCCTGCCGTTCGGGCCGCTCTGGTTCCTGGCCGTCTACCTCGTGGTCGTCTGCATCGCGCCGTGGATGGTCGATCTGCATCGCCGGTTCCGATGGTGGGTGCCGGCGGTGATGGTGGCCGGCGCCTGCATCGCCGACGTGATCGGCTTCGAGCTCGGGATCTCGCCCGTCCGGTGGGCGAACGTGGCCTTCGTCCTCCTGTTGCCCCACCAGCTCGGATTCTTCTACGCCGACGGTACGTTCGCTCGGATCTCGAAGGGCTTCTTCTGGGCGATGGTGGCGATCGGGCTCGGCGGGCTCCTCGTCCTCACCAACCCGCCGTTCTGGAGGCTCTTCGGGAACGTCCGTTACGACTGGTTCCCGGGGATCGGCGCGTACCCGAAGAGCCTGCTCGGGACCGACGTCGAGCTGGTATCGAACGCCTACCCGCCGACGGTCTGCTTCCTGTTGGGGGCGATCTGGTCGATCGGCGCCGTCATGCTGCTCCGGCCGATGCTCGGACGATGGCTCGAGCGGACGGGTCCCTGGAAGGTCACGATCCTCCTCAACAGCGTGATCATGACCTTGTTCCTGTGGCACATGACCGCCTACCTCTTCACCGTCTTGACGCTCTGGCCGCTCGGGCTCGGTCACCAGCACGACAGCACGGCGGGATGGTGGTTGGAACGGCCGCTCTGGATCGGGCTTTCCGCCTTGTATCTGACCGTGCTCGTCGCCGTATTCGGTCCGTTCGAGCGACTGAAGCGGCCCGAGCAGGTGTCGGTCGCCTGATCATCGCGATCGCGTGGCAGCTGGTCTGCACCCCACACGATACGGGTCGGTGGTGCTACCGTCGGGCATCGTGGATGTCGTCGAGCGAACGCACGGCAGCACAGCGTCAGGGTTGCGTGCGCTCCTGTTCGCGGGCTTCGGCATCCTGTTCATGGCGATCGTGGCGACGACCCCGGGCTCGCCGTACCAGCCGCTGCTGACGCCGCGCGGGCAGCCACACGGGATCCTCCGCGACTTCGCCGTGGGGCTTCACCTCGATCGTCTGCAGGGCGATCCACTGCTCACGATCGGGGTCGTGGCCGCCCTCGTCGCGACCGCGGGATTCCTCCTGTTGGTGCGCGAGGCGCTCCGCGGGGCGGTGTCGGTGCGGGCCGTGCTCCTCCTGGTCGTCGCCGCGCACATGCTGCTGCTCCTGGTTCCGCTCCTGTTCTCGCGAGACGTCTACTCGTACGCGTTCTACGGGCGGATCGCGGGGGTCTACGGCGGGAACCCGTACGTCCAAACGCCGCTCGATCACTCGAGCGACGTCCTGTGGAACTTCGTCGGACCTCGATGGGTGGACACCCCCGCCTACTACGGGCCGCTCTGGGTCTCGTTCTCGGCGCTTCTGTCGAAGGTCCTGCCTCGGCCGATCGACCACGTGGATGCATACCGGTTCGTCGCGATCGCCGCGAGCCTGTCGACGTGCGGCGTGATCGTCTGGGTCGTCCGCCGGCTGCGGCCGGAGCGGACGGCGTTCGCGCTGGCGGTGTTCGGTGCCAACCCGGTGGTGCTGTTCTACGCGGTGGCGAGCGGGCACAACGACCTCCTCGTCGCGCTCGCGATCGTGTCTGCGTTCGCGATGCTCGTGGCCGAACGAGAATCCGCGGCCGTGGCGATCCTCACGCTCGCGGTCCTCATCAAGGTGACCGCGCTCCTCCCGCTGATCCTGTTGTTGGTCTGGTGCGTGGCACGTCGGCCGCGGGGACAGCGGCGTGTCGCGCTCCTGTCCCGGGTCGGGCTGTCGGCAGCGATCGGCGTGCTCTTCGCCTCGCCGTACCTCCAGCTCCGCGATCCGACACTCGGGATGTTCGGATTGGCGGGTCAGACGGGCTGGCTCGCGCCGCCGACCGTGGTCGCGCACGCGATCGACGTGATCACGTTCCACACGTTGGGCTGGACGGTCAGGCTCGGTGCCCTGGTGCTGTTGGCCTGGGGCATGTGGACGCTCGGCCGCGCCGTGTGGCGGCGGGCCGCGACCGGGGCCACGCCGGCCACCGAGCAGGCCGCGATCTGGGGGTGGGCGCTCGTGCTGCTGATGCTGCTCGGTCCCATCCTGATCCCCTGGTACGTGGTCTGGGGCTTGCCGCTCGTCTGGGCGATCCCACGCGTGCCGAGGACCACGATGCTGGCGGCGAGCTCGATGCTCGGGGTCACGCTCTGGTCGGCCGAGGCGTTGCGGTACCCCGGTGCGTTCGAGCTGAACCTGCTCGTCGGGTACCTCGTCGTGGTTCCGATCCTGCTGGTCTTGCTGGTGCTCGTGGTCGGCGACCTCCGGTCACGCATCGGATCCGGTCGGCCGTTGGACGATCGAGTCCTTGCGCCCGCCGTGTCGGCGCTCGCCGGCGAGCCGGACGATCAGGAGCGCGTACCCGATCCCGCCGGCGACGCCGCAGGCCAGGGCGGCGACCCACCACCGATCGAGATCGGCGCCGAGGCGCTCTAGCGCGAGCGCGACGAGCGTCAGGAGCGCCGATCCGAACCCACCAAGCCCATCCGGCTCCCATCAGCAGGAACAGCAGGAAGGTTCGGAGGGTCGCGCGGGCGATCGTCGAGGGATCGGATGGGGAGAGCTCACCGGCGCCGGCACGGAGGGACCCCTGGAAGGGAACGTTCGTCGCGAGGATGCCGTTCCAGCTCGTGAGTTCGGGCGCGGTCAACGCGGCCGGGTCGCCATCGAGCTCGCGGACGACGAAGATCGCGAGCCGTGCCCCGGGCAGCTGCGCGAGCGAATCGGCCGACGCCTGGTCGTAGACCGGATCCCCTCGCTGGGTCGGCCGTCCGGCCACGAGGTCCTGGGGTCGGCCGAGGAACATCGCGACGTCGGCCGCCCGATCGGGCGGGACCGCGGCGCGAACCATGTTGAGCCCGTGGGAAAGGCGGAACAGCGCGTCATCGACGTTCGGGTCATCGGCCACGAAGACCAGGGGGGTGCCCGGCGGGGTCGTCGAGGCGATCCGACCGGCGTACGTCAGGTCGTACAGCTCGTCCGGCGAGACGTACGTCTGCTGTGCGCGCCAGTCGCGCATCGCCGGCGCGACGATGAGCGTGACGAGCACGATCCCGATCGGCCAGGCGAGCCACGGACGACCGATCCGCTCGCCGATCCACACGAGGCCGAACCCGGCGAGGATCGGGAGACAGAACGCGAAGGTGAGGATCCGGTCGGGGGGATACCACCCCGTCAGCACACCGAGCGGCACCGCCGCGGCGGTCACGAGCGCCCACGCGACGAGGAACCGCCGCGCGAAGCCGCGCGCGCGGACGCCGCCGGCGACCGCGAGCGCGGTGGTCATGAAGGGCGCATAGCGCCGCCAGTTCTGGACCAGGCGGTCGACGTAGACGCTGCGAAGCTCTGCCCACTGTCCCGTTCGTCGCAGCATCCCGTCCAGGGAGGTGTCCCCGGCGAGCCGGGCGGGTCCGATCAGACACGCGAGGATCCCCCCGACCACGAGGGCGGCGCCCCCGGCGAGCGCGGCCAGGACGCGTCCCGCGTCCGCTCCGGCGTACGGCGCGGCACCCGGTGCGTCGTGAGCGTCCCGCCACGACCAGGCGGCGGTCGCCACGAGGACCGCCACCGCCACCACGAAGAACTCCGGGTGAGCGAGGCCGCCGCCGGCCAGCAGCAACGCCGCCGCGACGGTCGTCCGCCGCGTGCGGCGGGCGAGGCAGGCGCCGGCCGCGAGGAAGGCGGCGACGAGCGCGAGGTTCGCGAGGTACCCCCCGGCCAGGAACGTGGTCCAGGCACCGGCGAGCACCGCGCCGGCGATCCACGCCAGCCGGGGTGTCTCGCCGCGGCCGCGCGCGAGCGCGGCCGCGGCGAGGGCGCTCGCCGGCATCAACGCGTACTGGACCGCCGCGACCGCGGGCACCAAGCCGATCCCGAGCGCGCTCGCGGCGGTCGGGATCAGCGCCGGCGTACCCGGCCGTTCGCCGACCAACGAGATCCCCTCCGCGACGCCGACCCGAGACCACCAGAGATAGACAGGCATGTCGGGCCCGACCCCGAACGGATAGTGGTGCACGAGCGTCGGCCAGACGGCGACGCGAAGGAACACGGCTCCGAGCACGGCGACGAGCAGCAGGTCGATCGCCGTGCGGGCGGAGCCGATCCGGATCTCGTGGGTCGATCCCGTCGTCGCCGTGTCGGTCGTCGTCACGTCGCCGGGCGACCGTATCACCGCCGCTTAGTAGCATCGCCGCCATGCTCGATCGTGACCTGGTCGCCGACGTCCTCACCGCCGCTCGCCGAAAGGGTGGTGACTTCGCGGAGGTGTTCGTCGAGGAGCGCTCGTCGACGTCGATCCGCCTGGACGACGGGAAGGTTGAAGAACTGACGACCGGTCTCGATCGCGGGGCCGGGGTCCGGGTTGCGGAAGGCACCAGCTACGGCTACGCGTACTCCAACAAGCTCGATCGCGACGCCCTGCTCGAGGCCGCCGCGGCGGCGAGCGCGGCGCTCCGGGGCGACGCCGCGGGGCCCATCGTCGACCTCACCGACCGGTTCGGGCCGGGGACCAACCGCGCGAGCCGCGCGGCCGACAGCGTGGCCGCCGCGGACAAGGTCGCGTGGCTCCGCGAGGTCGACGAGGTCGCGCGTGGGCACAGCCCCGAGGTGACGCAGGTCACCGGGATCTATCTCGACTCCTTGCAGCGGCGGCTGATCGCCGCCTCGGACGGTCGGTGGATCGACGAGGAGAGGCCGCGGATCCGGCTGGTCGCCCAGGTCGTCGCGAAGCGTGGCGACGTGATCCAGACCGGTTGGGACGGGCCGGCCGCGTGCGCGGGCGTCGAGTTCCTCGACGCGCATCCCCCGCGCGTCACCGCCGAACGGGCGGCGACGCGCGCCGTCACGATGCTCGACTCGATCCCCGCGCCGGCCGGCGAGATGGCGGTCGTCGTCGCGAACGGCTGCGGCGGTGTCCTGTTCCATGAAGCGGTGGGGCACCCGCTCGAGGCCGATGCCGTGGACAAGGAGGCGTCCGTGTATCGCGATCTCGTCGGCGAACGATGCGCGAGCGAGCTGATCGACGGGGTCGACGACGCGACGATCGCGAACGGTTGGGGCTCCTACGACTTCGACGACGAGGGCGAGCCCGCCCAACGCACCGAGCTGTTCCGCGGCGGCGTCCTCCAGGGGTTCCTCCAGGACCGCCTCCGCGCCGCCAAGATGGGCGTCCAACCCACCGGGAACGGGCGGCGGGAGTCCTACGCCTCTCCGCCGATCGTACGGATGACCAACACGAACATCCTTCCCGGCAAGGAGGACCCGGACCAGATCCTCCGCTCGACGGCGCACGGCATCTACGTCCGCGGGCTCGGCGGCGGCCAGGTCAACCCCGCGACGGGCGACTTCGTCTTCGGCGTCTCCGAGGGGTACCTGATCGAGGACGGTCAGGTCACCACGCCCGTCCGCGGCGCCAACCTGATCGGTCGCGCGATCGAGGTCATGGGCTCCGTCGACGCCATCGGAAGCGACTTCGAGACGTGGGAGGGCGTCTGCGGCAAGGACGGCCAGAGCGCGCCCGTGGGGAGCGGATCGCCCACGCTCCGGATCGCCAAGATCACGGTGGGAGGCACCGGTGCCTGAGCTGGGCTCTCTGGTCCATGCGGCGATCGAGGCCGCGGAGGACGACGAGCAGGTCGAGGCGTACGCCGAGGAAGGCCGGCAGACCGAGGTGAGCGCGCTCCGGAGCCAGATCGAGGGGATGACGTTCGCCGAGTCGCGCGGCCTCGGCGTCCGCGTGATCCGTGACGGACGGCTCGGCTATGCGTGGGCGGCCGACCCCTCCGAGGACGAGGCGCGCGGGACGGTGTGGCGGGCGCGCGAGAACGCCGCCCTCTCCGAGCCGGACGAGCACAACGCGCTGCCGGATCCACAAGCGTCCGAGTCGATGCCCGAGATCTTCCGCGAGCAGAGCGTCATCGTCTCCGCCGACGACAAGGTGAAGATGGCGCTGGAGCTCGAGGCGTACACCGTCTCGCGCGATCCGCGCGTGTCGAAGGTCGACCTGGCGCAGGTCGGGGACGCGGTCTCGCGGGTGGCGATCGCTTCGACGACCGGTGTGGACGTCGAGTACGCGAGGACGGACGCATGGGCGGTCGTCGTCACGCTCGCGGTCGACGGGGATGAGACACAGACAGGCTTCTCCTACGCGATCACGCGTGGTCTCGACGCGCTGACGTGGGAGCCGGTCGCCGATGAGGCCGTCCAGCGCGCGGTGAAGATGCTCGGCGCCGTCAAGCCGTCCACGGCCAAGGTGCCGGTGGTGCTCGACCCGTTCGCCGCGTCGAGCTTCCTCGGCGTGCTCGCCGGTGCGCTCAACGCCGAGAACGTGTTGAAGGGGCGCTCCCTCTTCGCCGACATGGTCGGTCGAGCCGTCGGTTCCGATCCCTTCACGCTCGTGGACGACGGCCGTCGGCTCGACGGCCCCGGGGCGTGCCCGTTCGACGCGGAGGGGGTTCCGAGCGGCCGCACCGAGCTATTCACCGAAGGAACCCTGCAAGGGTTCCTGCATGACACGTACACGGCGCGCCGCGCCGGCGATGGCCAGCGATCCACGGGTAACGCCAAGCGCGGTGGCTACCGGTCGACGCCGGGCGTCGGAACCTCCAACTTCTTCGTCGACCCAGGTGATCTCTCGTACGACCAGCTCCTCGCGAGGGCGGAAGGCGGCGTGCTGATCATGGACGTCTCAGGGGTGCACTCCGGAGCCAACCCGATCAGCGGCGAGTTCAGCGTCGGGGCGACCGGGCTGCGGGTCCAAGGCGGAGCCACGGGCGAACCGCTCCGCGAGATGACGATCGCCTCCACGCTCCCCGAGATGCTCTCGGACGTCGCGGGGGTCGGGAGCGACCTCCGCTTCTTCTCGAGCGTCGGGACCCCGTCGATCCTGATCGGCGAGATGACCCTCGCCGGCGTTGAGGCCGGACCGAGCTCAGATCGTCGCCGAGCGAACGCCGGTCGCGATGAGCAGCAGGACGAGCGCCGCCACAGCCAGCCGGTAGATCATGAAGATCAGGAAGTCGTGCCGCCTCAGGTACCGCAATAGGAACCAGATCACCACGAAGCCGCTGATCGCCGAGGCCACGAACCCCCAGAAGAACTGGGACCCGTAGCCCTGGAAGCCGGTTTGCTCGAGCTGCACGCCCTTGAGAACGCCGGCACCGGCGATGATCGGGATCGCGAGCAGGAACGATGCGCGGGCGGCCGACTCCCGATCGAGGCGGACCAGGCGCGCCGCCGTGATCGTGACGCCGGAACGTGACACGCCCGGTTGCAGCGCCAGTGCCTGGGCGACCCCCAGGAACAGACCCGTGCGCGGTCCGATCGTCTCGAACGACCGGTCGCTCCGACAGAGGCGGTCGACGACGTAGAGGACGACTCCGAAGCACGCGAGCATCACGGCGATAAGCCACGGCTGCCCGAGCCTGTCCTCGATCGTGCTCTCGAAGAGCGCTCCGGCGATCGCGCCCGGGATCGTTCCGATGACGAGGGCCCAGGCGAACCGTTCGTCCTGCGAGCGGATCATGCGCGCCCGCACCGACGACAACCAAGCCTTCAGGTAGCGCCAGAGGTCCCTCCCGAAATAGATCACGGCACCGAGCAGCGTCCCCATGTGGAGCGCAACGTCGAAGGTCTTGTTGAGAGCCGGATCCTGCACGATCGACCAACCGAACAGCCATGGCACCAGGATCAAGTGCCCGCTGCTGGAGACGGGGGCGAACTCGGTGATCCCCTGGGTGAGGCCCAGGATGATTGCCTGGAACACCGTCAAGGGCGCGTCCTTCCGGTCGAGAAGCGCGCCGAGTCTATCCGGGCCCCGCTGTCCCTCCTGATGAGAGAGATGGAGAAGATGTCGCGGTCGCCATACCTCGGGCGACCAATGCGAGCGTGCCTGTCGCATCGGCCTGGAGGAGCTGACGGGCGGTCCCGGCATCGACGTCGAGCGTGACCGCGGTCCCCGTGTCGCTCAGCGCATCGCTCGTGGCGTCGATCCGAAGGACGCGAAGGTCTTCGCCGACGAGCTCGGTGAACGGGCGAGCGCCCCCGAAGGTGGCGAACACATCGACCCGGTCCGCGGTGGTGAGACCCTGGGGCACCGAGGCGAACCCCGCGGTCACGACGAGGCGCCCGGGTCCAACGCTCCCGGCGAGCACGCTCCGGCCGAGCCTGGATAGGGAGAGGGCTTCACCCTCCGCGATGGAGTTCTGCGCGACGAGCCCGACGGCTGCACCCGGGGAAATGATCGACCCCGGCGGCGCGAACGCCGGGGGCATCTGGGTGAGCCTCAGGTCGGCGGCGGTGAGCGTGGCGCCGGCCTCGATGTCGTGGGTGGCGACGGTCACGCCTACCCCTGGCCCGGCGACCGCTCGCTGGCCTGAGGCCCCGGACGCGTCGGCCCGAACCAAGAGGAATGAGGCGAGCCCGCAGGCCGCGGCGACGCTGAGGAAGATCTTGGAGGACAACGGCAGCTTGCGCCGCAGCGAGAACGTCGGGACGATTCGCACCCGCGGAAACGTACGTGGCGGACGCCCGACCGGCCGTGACCGAGGTCACATCAGTCGACCGGTCGGAGGTGATCCTTCTTCTTGGTATCGAGCGGGAGCGTGCGTACGCGGAACTCCTCGAGCGCCTCGCGCCCCACGATCATGGCAACGGATTCGCGGATCCGCTCGCCCACCTGCTTCTCGTCCTCCTCGCTCACGAATGCGAGCTCGATACGCACCAGCTGGCGAGCCATCAGTCGTGCCCCGAGCCGCCGAGCGCATGCGCGCAATCGCAGCCGCTCCGGTCCTCCGGCACCCGAGGGATGGCCGCGAACAGGAGGTCGCGCAGCTTGTCGAGGTTCTCGCCGAACACCTTCAACACCTCGGCATGCGAGACGGGCGCGATACCGTCACGCCGACGTCGTAGTCCGTGACGAGGGCGACGTTCGCGAAGCACAGCTCGAGCTCTTTCGCGAGCGCCGCCTCGGGGAACTGCGTCATCCCGATCACGTCGCCGCC
>Ga0209058_1003920_pt1 | contig 11971 bp, 9 predicted proteins | sample GraSoiAngelo_147_FD_185904 | JGI IMG/M metagenome (GOLD analysis project Ga0209058, IMG submission 185904) | Grasslands soil microbial communities from the Angelo Coastal Reserve, California, USA - 14_1009_05_40cm (SPAdes) (version 2) | ecosystem: Environmental > Terrestrial > Soil > Grasslands ... | reverse complement strand
CCAGAGGGCGCCCATGATGCCGAAGGCGGCCAGCACCTCCATGAGGGGATCGGAGGCCTCGTCGATCCGGTGGTCCTTCAGCGAGAGGGCGAGCAGCCCGCGGTTGACATGGTCGAAGCGCTCCACCTCGTGCGCCTCGCGGCCGAAGGCCTTGACGATCTTCGTCCCCGAGAACACCTCGTGCAGGAGCACGTTCAACTCGGCGATCTTCCGCTGCGACCGCCTGTTGATGCGGTACAGCCGGCGGCCGATGGCGCGCACCGCCACGCCGACGAAGGGGAAGACCACGAGCGCGATCAGGGCCAGCCGCCAGTCCCGCGCGAACATGACCGCGGCGAGCGCCACGACCATCACGGTCTGCCTGATCGTCATCACCAGGACCGTCGAGGACAGGCGCGCCAGCCGGTTCACGTCGGTCACGACGCGCGACATCAGCTCCGCCGTGTGGCGGCTCGTGAAGAACGACAGCGGCATCCGCTGGATATGCGTGTAGAGGTCCTGGCGGAGCGTCGCGATCACGCGCTCGCCGACCGCCGCCATCAGGTAGGACTGGCCGTAACGGGCCAGTCCCTTGCACACGTATACGCCGAGGAACAGGAGCGGGATGAGCCGCAGCATCGCCGTGTCGCGGCGGATGAAGACGTCGTCCATGGCGGGCTTCACGAGCCATGCGATCGCGCCCTCCATCGCGGCGACCACAATGGCGAGTGCGGAGCCGACGAGCAGCGCCGGCACGTGGGACCGGAGATAGCCGATCAGGCGCCGGTAGCGCGCGGTCCGGACGCTCATGGCACCGCTCGCACCGTCATCACGCCTCGAAGAACTCGCGCACCGCCGCGATCACCCGATCGATCTCCGCGTCCTCGTGGTCGGCCGACATCGGCAGCGTGAGGATCTCCTCGACGAGGCGCTCCGTCCGCGCCAGCGGCGACGGCGCGAACCGCTCGATCGCGGGCTGCCGGTGGGTCGGGACCGGATAGTGGATGCCGGTCTGGATCCCGCGCTCCTTCAGGAAGGCCGCCAGCGCCGCGCGCCGCGGCGTGCGCACCACGAAGAGGTGGTACACGTGGCGGGCCCGGGCGCGCTCGCCGGGCAGGACCAGCGGTAGCCCGGCGAGCCCCCGGGCGTAACGCTCCGCGAGAACGCGCCGGCGGCCGTTCATCGCGTCGAGCCGCCGCAGCAGCACCCGCAGCGCCGCGGCCTGCAGCTCGTTGAAGCGCAGGTTGAAGCCTATCTCCGCGTGCACGTTCCGGTCGACTCGGCCGTGGTCCCGCAGCCGGCGGCAACGGGCCACGACCTCGTCGTCACTGGTGAGGACGGCACCGCCGTCGCCCATGCCGGGCAGATTCTTCGACGGGTAGAAGGAGAAGACCGCGGCGCGGCCGAAGCTCCCGACCTGTTGCCCGTTCCACTCGGCGCCTTGCGCCTGGGCGCAGTCCTCGAGGAGCCAGAGGCCGAGGCGCGCGACGAGGTTCTGGACGGCCGTCAGGTCCACCGGCTGGCCGTACAGGTGCACGGGCACGATGCCGACCGTCCGCGGCGTCGCCTTCGCTTCGGCGTCGGCCGGATCGAGGGTGTAGAACTCGTCCGCGTCCACGAACACGGGCGTCGCCTCCGCGAGGCAGATCGCCTCGACCGTGGGGAACGCCGTGTGCGAGGGCACCAGGATCTCGTCGCCGGCCTTCACGCCGAGCGCGCGCAACGTCAGCCAGAGCGCGGCGGTCGCCGAGCTCGTCAGCACGGCGTGCTTCACGCCGGTAGCGGCCGCCAGCTCGGCTTCGAGCTGCCGGCACTGCGGACCCAGGACGTACTGGCGCGAGTCGATCGCCGCCAGCACGGCTTGCTTGATCTCATCGTCGACCGGCGGGCGGGACAGTGGAATCGGCGTCATAGCGTCGGTCCGGAGAGGCGGTCGTACCGGCCGCGATAGTAGACCAGCGGCGCGCCGTCGGCCGAGTGCGAGCGCTCCACGCGTCCGACGAAGATCGTGTGGTCGCCTTCGAGATAGACGTTGACCGTCGCGCACTCGAGCTGGGCGAGCGAGTTGTCGATGAGCGGCAGGCCGAGCGGGCTCAGCGTGAACGCCACGCCGTCGAACTTGTTGTCGATCTTCGTGGTGGCGAACCGGCGCGACACGGCCTCCTGCTCGAGCCCCAGGATGTTGACGGCGAACATCTTGCCCCCGACCAGCGCGGGGTAGCTTTGCGCCTTGTGGTCCACGCACACCAGGACGAGCGGTGGCTCGAGCGACACCGACGTGAACGCGCTCGCGGTGAGCCCCGTCGGGCGGCCGTCCTTATCGCAGACGGTGATGACAGTCACGCCCGTGGCGAAATGGCCGAGGACACGGCGGAATTCGTCTGGAGGAATCACCCGCTTTTTGTAGCAGGTCGAAGGCGAGAGCGCAAGGTTTCGCGCATAGATAGACCGCAGTGCAGGCGGGCCTGTTTCCGTTGAACGCGGCCGGGGCTCCTGTATAGTCCCGGTATGGTGACCGAACAGGCCGTGCTCGACGCGCTGCGAGGGGTCAAGGATCCGGACCAGCAACAGGACATCGTCGCGCTCGGTCTCATCCGCGACCTGACCATCGCCGACTCTGAGGTCACCTTCACGCTTGCTTTCACGACCCAGTCACCGGCGTCGAAGGCCACCATGCACAGTATGGCCTCGCGAGCCGTAGGCCGGGTCCCGGGCGTGTCGAAGGTGCAGGTCAAGATGGGGGGCATGCCGGGCGCGCGGCCGGGGCAGCCGGCGCAGCCGGCGGCTCACGCCCACGCGCAAGGCCCGCAGAGGTCGGCGGAGTTCATCCCCGAGGTGAAGCACACGATCGCGGTGTCGTCCGGCAAGGGAGGGGTCGGCAAGTCCACGGTCAGCGTGAACCTCGCGGTGGCGCTGCGCCAGTCCGGCGCGGCGGTCGGCATCATCGACTCCGACGTGTACGGCCCCGACATTCCCCTCATGCTGGGCTCGCGCGGACGCCCGGGCATGTTCGAGAACCGGATCATCCCGGTCGAGGTGCACGGTCTGAAGATGATGTCGATCGGGCTGCTCGTGAACGACCGGGAACCGCTCGTCTGGCGCGGCCCCATGATCCACTCCTTCATCCAGCAGATGCTGAAGGACGTCATGTGGGGCGCCCTGGATTATCTCGTCTTCGACATGCCACCCGGGACCGGCGACGCCCAGCTTTCGCTCTCGCAGATCATTCCGCTCTCGGGCGTCGTGATGGTGACGACCCCGCAGGAGGTCGCGCTGCTCGACGTGCGCAAGGCGATCGGGATGTTCCAGAAGCTCAACGTGCCGATCCTCGGCATCGTCGAGAACATGAGCTACTTCGTCGCGCCCGACACCGGAAAGCGCTACCCGATCTTCGGCGAAGGGGGCGGACGGCGGCTCTCCGAGGAGTACGGTGTGCCGCTGTTGGCGCAGGTCCCTCTCGATCCGGAAACCCGGCTCGCCGGCGACGAGGGCACACCGATCACCCTGCGCCGGCCCGACTCGCCCCAGGCGGGCATCTTCCGCGAGCTGGTCGCGGCGGTGCGGCGGCGCCTCGACGAGCTCGCGGTGCTCCGGCCGCTGCCGAAGATCGGTTGACCGAGCCGAGGGAAGCGCAGCCGTGCCGACCCTGACCCTGCCGATCTTCCCGCTGCCCGACGTCACGTTCTTTCCCCACACGCTCCTGCCATTGCACGTCTTCGAGGCCCGCTACCGGGCGATGGTGATGGATGCGCTGGCGCGCGACCGGCGGCTGGCGGTCGTGAGGCTCAGGCCGGGTTTCGAAGCGGCGTACGCCGGCAAGCCCGCCGTGCACGCGGTGGCGGGGGCGGGCGAGATCGTCAGCTGGGAGCGCCTGGCCACGGGCCGCTATAACATTCTCGTGAAGGGCGAGTGGCGCGTCCGCATCGAGAGCGAGCGGCCGAGCGACACCCTCTACCGCATCGTCACGGCCCAGCGGCTCGACGACGTCGCCCCGACCACTGACGCCTCGGCCGCGCTCGTCCGGATCCGGGACGCGTGCGGCCGCCTGCTGCGCGCTCTGGATCGTCCGGCCGATTTGCTGGATACGGCCCTGGCGGGCCAGCTGCCCGGCGTGATCGCCGACCGGATTGCCGCGGCAGTGGTGCCCGACGCCGATCTCCGCCAGGAGTTGCTGGAGACGTTCGACGTCACGCGCCGACTCGACCGCCTCGGCCAGGCACTCGAGCAACTCGTGAACCAGCTGCGCGAAGGTCGCGAGTGATCCGCGCGTTTCTCGGGGCGTTGCTGATGGTGACGGTGGCGGCCTCGGCAGTGGGCGCGACGCAATGGGCGTGGATGGGAGTGCGCATCCGCGATCTGTCCGAGCAGGAGATGGACGAGATCGCGAAGCGGCACGGGATCCGCGAAGGGTTCGGCGTGGTCATCATCGAGGTGATGGAGGGGACGCCCGCCGAGAAGGCTGGGATCAAGAGCGGCGACCTGGTCGTGGCCTTCGAAGAGCGTCCCGTGACCGATACCCGGCTCCTCCAGCGCCTGATCGGCGGGGCCGGCGCCGGGCAGGGTGTGCGGTTGACGGTTCTTCGGACCGACGGGCGACGGCGCCTCGAGGTCCGTCTCGCGGCGATGCCTCGAGCGGTGCTCGGGGAACGGATCGCGGCCGAATTCGGGTTTCTCGTGCGAGAGCCCGAGCCCGCCGGGTCCGCCGCGCCTACGATCTCCGGGGTCATCCAGCGGAGCGCCGCGGAACGGGCAGGGCTCGAGGTGAGTGACGTGATCCTCGAGGTCAACGATCGGGCGGTCGAGACGCGCGAGGCGCTGCGTGAGGCCATGGCCGACGCGAGCATCGAGGGACCGCTCCGGCTGACGATCCGCCGGGGCGGCAGCCGCCTGTCGATGACGCTGCGGGCCCCGTGAGCGCGACGGGTGCTTCTTTGTTGACAGGTCCTGCACCGCTCGCATAGCGTGGGGCAGTGGTCCGACCACGAAGCGCTCGTGTCCTGTCCTCGGATGATCTACCGGCTCCGGCCGAACACTTGACGCCACCGATCAGGAGGAGGTGCTCCATGAGCGATTCGCAAACGGTCACCGAGACCCCACGCCGCACGTTCCTGCGGGGCGCCGCTCTGGCGGCGACGGGCGCCGCGACGCTCGGCTTTCCGATGGTCGCGAAAGCTCAGGGCCCGATCTCGATGCGCTGGCAGAGCACGTGGCCGCAGAAGGACATCTTCCACGAGTACGCGCTGGACTTCGCCAAGAAGGTCAACGACATGACGGGCGGCGATCTCAAGATCGAGGTGCTGCCCGCGGGCGCGGTGGTGCCGGCGTTCGGCCTGCTCGACGCCGTGTCGAAGGGCACGCTCGACGGCGGCCACGGCGTGCTCGTGTACCACTACGGCAAGCAGACGGCGCTCGCCCTCTGGGGCTCGGGTCCCGGCTACGGCATGGACGCCAACATGCTGCTCGCCTGGCACAAGTACGGCGGGGGCAAGCAGCTCCTCAACAAGCTCTACGCCTCCATCGGCGCCAACGTCGTGTCGTTCCCCTATGGCCCGATGGCGACCCAGCCGCTCGGCTGGTACAAGAAGCAGATCACGAAGCCCGACGATTTCAAGGGGCTCAAGTTCCGCACGGTCGGCATCTCGATCGACGTGTTCCAGGGCATGGGCGCGGCGGTCAACGCGCTGCCCGGTGGCGAGATCGTTCCGGCCCTGGACCGCGGACTCATCGACGCCGCCGAGTTCAACAACGCGACGTCCGACCGCATCCTCGGCTTCGCCGACGTGTCGAAGATCTGCATGCTGCAGAGCTACCACCAGAACGCCGAGCAGCTCGAGATCACCTTCAACAAGACGAAGTTCGACGCGCTGCCCGACAAGATGAAGGCCATCATCGAGAACGGGGTCGAGGCCGCCTCGGCCGACATGTCGTGGAAGTCGATCGACCGCTACTCGAAGGACTACATCGAGCTGCAGACCAAGGACAAGGTCCGGTTCTTCATCACGCCGCCGGCCGTCCTGCAGAAGCAGCTCGAGATCTATGACACCGTCGCGGACAAGAAGGCGTCGGACAACCCGATGTTCAAGGAGATCGCCGAGTCGCAGAAAGCCTTCGCCGCGCGGGCCGTCAAGTGGGACCTCGACACCAACGTGAGCCGCCGCATGGCGTATAACCACTACTTCGGCAAGCCGGCGGCCAAGAAGAGCTAGGTTCTCCGTGACGGAGCCTCAGCAGGCCAGCCACCCGGCGAGCACCGGGTGGCTGGCCGTTTCCCCCCGCCGATGAACGCGCGGCGTCTACTCCGCACCATCGACCTGGTGAGCTACGGGAGCGGCAAGGCCTTTGCCTGGCTGATCATGGCGCTGACGTTCGTGGTCTCCATCGAGGTCTTCAAGCGCTACATCCTCAACGCCCCGACCGCCTGGATCTTCGACTTCAACAGCATGCTCTACGGCACGCTGTTCATGATGTGCGGCGCGTACACGCTGGCGGCCGCCGGTCACGTCCGGGCCGACTTCGTCTACATCTACATGAAGCCGCGCGGTCAGGCGGCGCTCGACCTGCTCCTCTACTTCCTGTTCTTCATCCCCGGGATCCTGGGGCTCATTTACGCGGGGTACGATTACGCCGCCCTCTCCTGGCGCATCGGTGAGCACTCGACAGTGACCGCGGAGGGCCCGCCCGTTTATCACTTCAAGACCGTGATCCCCCTGGCCGGCGCGCTGGTCATGTTTCAGGGGCTGGCCGAAATCATCCGGTGCATCGTGTGTCTGCGCACCGGCGCCTGGCCGTCGCGGCTCGAGGACGTCGAGGAGATCGACGTCATCGAGACGCAGCTCGGGCGCAGTGAGTTCGTGGACGAGGAGTCGCGCCGCGCGGCGATGGAAGGCGCGCACGCGATCGACGAGGCCGCCCGCCACCGCACCGTGGTGGACGAGACCGAGCGCCAGAGCCGGACCCCGTGAGCGACCCCTACCTCGGCCTTACGATGCTCGGCCTCATCGTGGTCGCGATCATGATGGGCTTCCCGACCGCGTTCACGCTGATGGGCCTCGGCATGGTCTTCGGCTTCATCGCGTTCTGGAATCCCCTCCAGCACTGGTACGACAACCGGGTCTTCGACCTGATCGTGCAGCGGACATACGGGGTGATGACGAACGACACGCTGCTATCGATCCCGTTGTTCGTGTTCATGGGCTACATCATGGAACGGGCGGCGCTGGTGGACCGTATGTTCCACAGCGTGCAGCTCGCGTTCCGGCGTGTGCCGGCCTCCCTGGCGGTGACCACCCTGCTGGTGTGTGCGTTCTGGGGCATCGCCTCCGGCATCGTCGGGGCCGTCGTCGTTCTCATGGGCGTGATTGCCATGCGGCCGATGCTGAACGCGGGCTATGACGTGAAGCTGGCCTCCGGCGCGATCACCGCCGGCGGGACGCTCGGCATCCTCATCCCGCCATCGGTCATGCTCATCGTCTACGCCGCGGTGGCCGGGCAGTCGATCGTCAAGCTCTACGCCGCGGCGATGCTGCCGGGCTTCTTCCTGACGTTCCTTTACCTCGTCTACATCCTCGGCTGGGCCATCATCAACCCGAAGATCGCGCCCAAGCTCGCGCCCGACCAGTATCGCGTCGCGGTACCGGAGTATCTGCGGCGGGTGCAGGGCGGGTCCCGGAGCGTCGTCCCGGGCCTCCTCGCCGCTGCGTTCCGCCCGGGCGTGGTGCGCGGGGCCCGCACCGAGAGCGGGACGCCGGCGGGCTACGGCGTGATCGCCAGGAGCTTGCTCGTCCTGTCGGTGCCGGTGCTCCTGACGGTCGGCACATTCGGCGCGGCGTGGTGGTACGTCACCGTCTACAACGCGCCGGAGGCGACCGCGACTGCGCCGGCGAAGCCCGCGACCGTCGCGACGGCACCGACGGCTCCTCCGGCCGCGGCACCGGCACCAGCCGAGGACAAGCCGCAGGAAGTGGGCCTGGCCGGCGAAGCCACGGACGATAGCGCCGCCAAGCCGGATGGGCCGCCGCAGGAAGTGACCTCGTTCATGGAACGGACGGCGTCGACCGCGGGCACGATTCCCCCGCACTTCTATCCGTGGTTCTGGGGGCTGGCCGCCGTCTCGGCGCTTCTGCTCCTCGTCTACTTCTGGCGGATGGATGGTGAGCAGCTCGAGATCCTGAAAGAGTTGTGCGCCTCGGTGGTGCCGCTCGGCGTCCTCACCGTCATCGTGCTGGCGGTGATCCTGTTCGGCATCTGCACCGCGACCGAATCGGCCGCGATCGGAGCGCTCGGCGCGCTGTACCTGGCCGTGATGGCGCGGTATCTGCGTCCTGTGCTGTGGTGGAGCCTGGTCGGCTTGATCGTCGGCGTCCTGCTTGGATGGTATGAGGGCGAGGACTTCGCGTCGCTCATCGTGGCGGGGTCGATCAGCGGGACGCTCCTGGGCACGGTCGCGCCGGGGCTCTGGTATCTCAGGACCTCACCGGAGCTCAGGCGCAACGTGAAAGAGTCGACGTTCCTGACGGCGAAGACGACGGCGATGGTGTGCTGGCTCTTCGTCGGCTCGGCGCTGTTCTCCGCCGTGTTCGCATTGCACGGCGGCCAGGGGCTGATCGAGCGCTGGGTGCTCTCCATGAACCTGTCGCCTCTCGGCTTTCAGTTCACGGCGCAGCTGATCATCTTCCTGCTCGGCTGGCCGCTCGAGTGGACCGAGATCATCGTGATCTTCTGCCCGATCTTCATCCCGCTCCTGAGCCACTTCCAGGTCGACCCGATCCTCTTCGGCACCATGGTCGCGGTGAATCTCCAGGCGGCCTTCCTGTCGCCACCGGTGGCGATGTCGGCGTTCTACCTGAAGGGCGTGTCGCCCAAGCACGTGACGCTGAACCAGATCTTCGCCGGGATGATGCCGTACATGATCATTGTCTGCATCTGCCTCGCGTTCATGTACATCTGGCCCGGTATGACCCTCTGGCTCCCGGAGTTTCTCTACGGGAAATAACACTCGGAGGGGGACTTCGTCCCCCTTCCGACGGTCGTCGCGCGCCTGACGGCGCGCTCCTCCCTGCCTCCCCCTAGATCCAGATTGCGCGGGCGAAGCCCGCGCTCGAACGCGGTTGATCTGGCGCTTGTAGTGGTAATGTCTGGCTTGCGATGGGTCTGACCGATCCTCATAAGTTGTCGGCGGGGGAGGCAGCGCGGATGATCCGCGAGGGGGTCATCAGCTCGGTCGAGTTGGTGGAGGCGTGCCTGGCGCGGGTGCGTGAAGTCGACGCGGATATCCAGGCCTGGGCGTTTCTCGATCCCGAGCATGCGTTAGCCCAGGCGCGCGCCGCCGACGAGTTCCGACTCTCGGGGCAGCCCACCGGACCGCTGCATGGGGTGCCCGTGGGGATCAAGGACATCATCGACACCGCCGACATGCCGACCGAGAACGGCTCGGTCCTGCACGCTGGCCGCACACCGTCCCGCGACGCGGCGGTCGTGTCGCTCCTGCGTGGGGCGGGCGCGGTCATCATGGGCAAGACCGTCACGACCGAGTTCGCCACCCGCACGCCTGGCAAGACGCGCAACCCGCACAATCCCGCGCACACGCCGGGTGGGTCGTCGAGCGGGTCGGCCGCGGCGGTCGCCGCCGGCATGGTGCCGCTGGCGCTCGGCAGCCAGACCACCGGCTCGACGATCCGGCCGGCATCATACTGCGGAGTCTATGGTTTCAAGCCGACGCACGGCTTGGTCCCGCGGCACGGCATGTTCCAGCTCTCGCGCACGCTCGATCACGTCGGCCTGTTCGCGCGCTCGCTCGAGGACGTCGCGTTGCTGCTGGAACAGCTCGCGGCTCACGACGAGCGGGACCCGGACTCGCGGCCGCGCGCCCGCGTTCCGTATCGCGCCGTGGTCGCCCAGGAGCCCCCACTGACCCCCATGTTCGCCTTCTTGAAGACGTCGCTCTGGGATCGGGTCGACGGCGACGCCCAGAAAGCGTTCGAGGAGCTGGTGGACAATCTCGGCGATCGCATCGAAGAGATCGAGCTCGTCGTGGCGACCGACGAGGTGCTCGAGTGGCAGCGCGCCATCGGGGGCGCAGAGATGGCGATCAGCCTGCGCCGGGAGTGGGACAAGGGACGCGACCAGCTGTCACCCGCGCTGCGCTCGCGGATCGAGCAAGGCCGCGCGGTCCGCGCCGTGGACTATCTCGGCGCCCGCGCCAACATTCCCGAGCTCAACGGGAGTTTGATCGAGCTGTTCGAGCAGCGTTACGACGCCATCCTGACGCCGCCCGCCTTCGGTACGGCGCCGGCGGGACTCGAGTCGACAGGGGATCCGGCCTTCTGTGCCCTGTGGACGCTCTGCGGAATACCGGCGCTCAATGTGCCGCTCATGCAGGGCACAAACGGCCTGCCGCTCGGTGTCCAGCTCGTCGGTGCACGGCATCGCGACGCGCAGCTCCTGCGCACCGCGCGCTGGCTCGTGACCCACCTCGAGGCGAGCTCGACGCCCTGACCGTGCGTCACGTCAGTGGCTTGGCGCAGCGCGTCTAGCGTGCGGCGGTGCGCTGGCGTAGGCTCTCGCCTCGCCGGGGCAGACGACGCCCCACCAGCCAAACGGAGGAACCACGGATGGCAGACGTCGAACGCATGTACATCAACGGCGAGTGGGTGCTCGCCGACGGCGGAGCCACCTTCGATGTCACGAACCCCGCCGACGGCACCGTCGTCGCGAGGATCGCGAACGGCGCCGGGCCGGAGATCCAGCGCGCGGTCGCGGCCGCGCACGCGGCGTTCCGCGAGTGGGCCTCGCTGCCGCCCAAGGACCGCGGCAGCATCCTCCTGAAGATCCAGGCGCTCATGCAGGAGCGGCGGGACGAGCTGGCGCGGCTCGTGACGCTCGAGAACGGCAAGCCGTACGAGGAAGCGAAGAAAGAAGTCCAGTTCTCGCTCGGCTACTTTGGCTGGTTTGCCGAGGAGGCCCGCCGGGTGGCCGGCGAGTGGATCCCGTCGCCCCAGCCCGGGAAGCGGTACTGGGTGCTTCGCCAGCCGATCGGGCCCGTCGCCGCCGTGACGCCGTGGAACTTCCCGGCGACGATGGTGACGCGCAAGATCGCGCCGGCCCTGGCCGCCGGCTGCACTGTCGTGCTCAAGCCGGCCTCGGCCACGCCGCTCACCGCGCTCGCCATCGCGCGCATCACCGAGGTCGCCGGGTTGCCGCCCGGGGTGTTCAACGTGCTCACGACCAACCGATCGGGGCTCGTCGGCGCCGAGCTGCTCACGCATCCGCTGATCCGCAAGATCGGCTTCACCGGTTCCACGGACGTGGGCAAGGGGATCATGGAAACCGCGGCCAAACAGGTCACGCGGCTCTCGTTCGAGCTCGGCGGCAACGCGCCGTTCATCGTGTTCGAGGACGCCGACTTCAAGGCGGCGCTCGACGGTGCGGTGGCCATGAAGTTCCTGCGCGTCGGCGGGCAGTCGTGCATCTGCGCGAACCGGATCTACGTCCAGCGCGGGATCGCCGATCGCTTCATTCCGGCGTTCGTCGAGGCGGTCGGGCGGTTGAAGGTCGCCTCCGGCTTCGAGCCGGGCGCCCAGATCGGTCCGCTGATCAACGAGGACACGCGAGCCAAGGTCCACGCGCTGGTCGAGGACGCCGTCAAGCACGGCGCCAAGCTGGTGACGGGCGGCCGATACCTGAACGGCGATTCATACGCCAAGGGATTCTTCTACGCGCCCGCGGTACTGGTCGACGTGACCGACGACATGGCGATCGCGCAAGAGGAGATCTTTGGACCGGCGGCGCCGATTCTCGTCTTCGACACGGAGGAAGAGGTGATCCGGCGGGCGAACGCGACCACGTACGGGCTGGCGGCCTATTTCTACACGCGCGACATGACCCGGCTCGTCCGCGTGGCCGAGCAGCTCGAGTACGGGCTCGTCGGGGCCAACGACGCCACCGGTTACACCCACGAGATCCCGTTCGGCGGCTTCAAGGAATCCGGCCTCGG
>Ga0209058_1003914_pt1 | contig 11976 bp, 10 predicted proteins | sample GraSoiAngelo_147_FD_185904 | JGI IMG/M metagenome (GOLD analysis project Ga0209058, IMG submission 185904) | Grasslands soil microbial communities from the Angelo Coastal Reserve, California, USA - 14_1009_05_40cm (SPAdes) (version 2) | ecosystem: Environmental > Terrestrial > Soil > Grasslands ... | reverse complement strand
GCACGGACTTCGGGCAGATAACGGTCTACTGGGCGGTACCTGTCAGGCTAGTGACAGACGCCCTGGGCAGGAGCATGTTGACGCCGTCCGTCCCGCCACGCGTTGTGGCTGCGGAGGAGACGGAAGCGGACACGGCCGACATGTGGGCCGCGCAGGAAGAACGAGCTGTGGAGCCGGTGGCTGAGCCCGATCCGGCAGCTGAGCCGCGTAGAGTCTTCCAGGAAGCACCCAACGCTCACACGGGCGTCGCCAAGGGCATGTCCGTCGGGCAGGAAACGTTCGAACTCACCTCCTGGATCGAGAGGGCACGCAAGAAGCCGCAGAGGAAGGGGACGGACAAGATGCCTTCGGGCCGGTCCTCGTCCAAGAGCGCGTTGGAGACTCGTGAGCTGGCTGCCGACGCTCCTTCCGAGCCCCTCGCCGTCGCCGTCGCCGACGAGACGCCGGTGGCTGATCGCGGCGAGTCGATCGACGGCGTGGCCCGGCCGCCAGAGACGGCAGAAGACCCGGCGCTTCTCTCGCAATCGCCCGCAGCGGCGAATGGCTTCGAAGACCTTTCCGAAGAGCCCTCTATGAAGCTGGCTGAGGTGCAGATCACGGAAGATACGTTAGTCGAAAATGCGGTGCTCGAAGACGCGGTCGTCGAAACCGTCGTGGAAGAAGCGGTGGTGGAAGCGGCCGCCCTCGAGTCCGTCGACGCGCCGCCTTCGCCTGAAATCGAGGAGCGAGCGGAACGGGACGAACAACAGGACGAGCGAATAGAAGCTTCAGTCGGCGACAGTGAGCCAGATGTCAAGCCAGAGAGTCGGCCGGTCCAAACAGAGGCCGACAGACGCCTAGGCGAGTCTAATGAGCAATACGATCGCTCGCATAACGGGTTCATAACCCTTGAACCGGTCGATATCGTCGTGCACACGAATGGCCATAGCAAGATCAAGCCGGCGGAACCGCCCGCGGAGGTCACCGAGTCGCCGGAGGCGACGATAGAGACAGAAGCCGAGCAGATCACGGACAGCGAAAAGGACGAGGCGTTCGACATCAGAATCGACATCCAACTGGGCTCGTCACGGGCCATGAAAGTAAAGCGCTGGGGGATACAGGAGAACCCCTTCAATGGGTTCAAGTCTCCGCGAGGGCGATTCTAATCAATTAGCGGTTCATCGTTGGGAGGAGCCGGGGCCGACGGGTCCCGGCTCCTCTTTTTCTAAGCGGTTTCCGCCGCAATTCTACGTCAGACGGGTAGCGGCAACTGCTCATTTCTCAAGGTCATCCCGGGCAGCAGCAATTTCGTTGAGCAGGCGCCGAATTGCAGGTGGCTCCCTTGGCGAAAGCTACAGCGCTTGGGCAGGCCTGCCGCGCGATTGTTATTTCCTTGTCATTTTTCAGCCCGACGCTTGACGACTATTGCCCCTCACGAATCGCACAATTGAGCCGACTCTTGAAGGAAAGGGAGGAGATGAAATGTACATCGGTGTTGGTACAGTAATTCTCATCCTGGCAATCCTCCTGCTGCTGGCCCTACTCTTCTAAGCAGGCGCAGGACAAGACCAAAACATAGCCGGCGGCTTTGGCCGTCGGTTATCGTTCGTTCAAAGCTGTGTAGTGACGGCGCTCCGGCCCGACGAACACCTGCCGCGGGCGGGCGATCTTTTGCTCCGGGTCTTCGATCATCTCGCGCCATTGCGCCAGCCACCCAGCCGTGCGCGGAATCGCGAACAGCACCGGGAACATATCGACCGGAAAGCCGAGCGCCTGGTAGATGATGCCAGAGTAGAAGTCCACGTTCGGATAGAGCTTTCGCTCGATAAAGTACTCGTCCTCCAGCGCGATCCGCTCCAGCTCTAGAGCGATCTCCAGCAGCGGGTTGGCGCCCATCAGCTCGAAAACCGCGTCCGCGGTCCGTTTGATAATCTTGGCGCGCGGGTCGTAGCTCTTGTAGATCCGGTGCCCGAATCCCCACAGAAGGCCCTCGCCGCTCTTGACGTGCTTCACGAATTGCGGCACTCGGCTCTTATCACCGATCTCCATCAGCATCTTGATCACGGCTTCGTTCGCGCCGCCGTGGAGCGGACCGTACAGTGCCGCCGCCGCGGCCGCGGTCGCCGAATACGGGTCGGCATCCGAACTGCCCACCGAGCGCATTGCGTTAGTGCTGCAGTTCTGCTCGTGGTCCGCGTGCAGGATGAACAGCACGTCTATCGCGCGCTCCAGCACCGGGTCCGGCGCATACTTCGGCTCCGACATCTTCCACAGCATCGAGAGGAAGTTTCCGGTGTACCAGAGGTCGTTGTCGGGGTACACGTAGGGCAGACCGCGGTTGTGCCGATAGGTGAACGCCGCGATCGTCGGCATCTTCGCAATAAGCCGCTGCGTCTGGATATGTCGCGACCACGGGTCCGATACCGCCTTCGCGTCCGGATAGAAGGTCGACAGGGCCGCGACCGTGCCCAGCAGCATCCCCATAGGATGAGCGTCGTACTGGAAGCCTTCCATGAACTTTTTCACGTTCTCGTGCACGTATGTGTGGAACGTTATGTCGTGCACCCATTGGTCGAGCTGGCTCTTGGTCGGAAGCTCTCCGTGGATCAGGAGATAAGCCGTCTCCAGAAACGAGCTGTTTTCGGCCAGCTCCTCTATCGGGTAGCCCCGGTACTCCAGGATTCCCCGCTCACCGTCAACGTGAGTTATCGCGCTGCGGCAGGAAGCCGTATTGGCGAACCCGGGGTCGTAGACCATGAGACCGAAGTCCCCCTCGTACGCCTTCACCTGACGAAAGTCCTTGGCCCGTACGGTGCCGTCTGTGATGGGCAGTTCGTACATCTTCCCAGTGCGGTTGTCAGTGACTGTCAGGGTCTCGCCTTGGCCATCATTTCTGGCCGGCCGCGCCTGTTTGTGTGTCTGCATGCTCATCTGCTCATTCTACGCCAACGAGCGACCGGTTGTTTTGGTTAATCTTCGTCTAGGCCATCAAGCTGCCTTTGCCGCCGGTTTCCGGGTAATCTATTCTCCGGCGGCATGCTTATCGTCGGTCGCTAACGCCCGTCACCGCGCTGCGTCGCTGCGGAATTCAATCGGACCCATCTTCGGACAGTGCACCGAGCATTCTAGCGAGGTCGTGCTTTGCGTCCAGGATTCCCGCCCAAAGATCCCCAACTTTCGCGATCCGGTCATAGGCGGTGAGGATGGTGAAGTCGCTCGGATAGATTTCCTTGATCTCCTCCCAGCGAACAGGCATCGACACGCCCGCCTCTGGACTCGGTCGTGGCGAATATACCGAGGCGAGCGTCTTCCCCCGCACGTTTTGGTTGTGGTCGAAGAATACCTTCCCGGTCCGTTTGTCGACGGACCACTCCATCGTTATGTCGCGGTGGTGCGCCTGAATGAGGTACTTCCCGATCGTTTCGCAGGCGGCGCGCACCATATCGTAGTCGAACTGCCGAAGGATGGGCACATACACATGAAGCCCCGTTCTGCCCGTGGTCTTGACGAAGGACGACAGGGAAAGCGAGTCTAGTAGGTCCTTCAGCCAAAGCGCCACATCGCACGTCTTGAGAAAAGCCCTTCGGTTAAGCTCCGGCTCGGCCCCCTTTTTCTCCTTTCCGGAGTAAATGTACGGATCGAGGTCGAACACGATGAAATCGGGGTAGTTCAACAACGACGCGTCGATGTTCTTCGCCGATCCAGCAAACGTTACCGGCAAGTGGTGAGCATCCGGCTCGGGGCTGATCCGCGAGTACCACGTGTGCAACTCGATATCCGCCAGTTGGCCCAACCAGAGCAATGTTGGCAGGTTGTTGCACACCAGATAGTCGACATCGCCGGCGTTGTCGCGAGAGTATAGCTTTACAGTCTGGACGAATTCGGGCAGTTTGCTCTCGAATCGCTTCTGGTAAAAGTGCCCGCCGTAGATGCCGTTCGGGTAGCGCGTCAGCGTAATTGGGCGGTCCCGCATGTGTGGAAGCAGATAGGGGGAGACCTTCGCAAAATAGACCAAGAGGTCTCGTTTCGTCAGCGCCCTGCGCTGTTCGATCGCCGGCCAGAACTCCTTGTCGAGGTTGTTCAGCGGGATCTTGAGGCCCTCGACCCTCAGGATGAACTTTTCATGCGGCTGTTCGAGCTGCTCGAGCACCTCGGCGACGGCATCGTTGTCACCCGGTCTGGAATCGGACCGGGCGCTCAAGGGCGGGGGTACCGGCTCCTCTCGCCTCACGTCGGCAGGCGCCTTGTCCTCTCGCAGTCCGAGGAAGCTCGGGGCGCGCAGGACCCCATCTTTTGTCCACTGGGCGTACCTGACCTGCGCGACAAGTTCCGGCTTCACCCAGGTGACAGGCATATTTTTCGGCCTGCCGAACGGCATCCCCGCCCGCGAAGGCTCCTCGGCGAACGGCCGCTCATCCGTCCGCAGCACCTCCAGCCTCTCCTTGAGCATCTTGAGCGTCTTGTCGTTGAACCCGGTGCCCACATGGCCCGCATACACAAGCTTCCCTGCATCATCGTAGTAGCCGAGGAGTAGCGAGCCGAACGTGCCCGCTCGCCATCCGCCGCCTTCGGTATATCCGCCTATGACGAACTCGCCCTCCTTGGTGCTCTTGATCTTCATCCAGTTTTTCGACCGCCTCCCCGACTCGTAAACGCTGTCCCGCCTCTTCGCTAGCAGCCCCTCGAGGCCGTGTTCGACGGCTGCGCGATAAGCCACCTCGCCGTCCTGCTCGAAGTGCTCGACGAGCCGGACGCGGTTCGTCGGCATGAGCAGCTGGCGTAACAGCCGTTTGCGCTGCTCTAGCGGCGCGCCTCGGAGGTCATACCCGCCCGCGTACAGGATGTCGAACACGTAGTAGAAGACAGGCACCTGCGACTCAGCTCGCTTGATATCGCTTTCGCGCATCAAGTTGAGCCTCTGTTGAATCTGCTGGAAAGACGGAACGCCGTTTTCATCGAAAGCGACGATCTCCCCGTCCAGCACCATCTCTGGTTCCACTTGTTCCCGTAGCTCGCTGGTTATGCCCGGGTACTGCTTGGTCGCGTCCAGCCCCCGGCGAGAGAAGATACTGACGTTTCCTCGCTGGATGAAAGAGAGCGCTCGCACGCCGTCCAGCTTGGGCTCGAAGAACCAGTCGGCAGACGAGAAAGGGCCTTCCGAGAGCGAAGCGTTCATCGGCTCGATCCAGCGCGGAAACGGCGCCGGCCGCGCGCCCCCTAGGTCGCCGGGGCGGAGGCACATCTCGGCAACCGTCCGCCGCTCCGGGAGGCGTCCCGCCTTGATGTCCTCCAAGGTGAGTCCAGAAAGCACCGATCTGTGTTCCTCTATGACGTCGCGCTCCGTGTCTGCAAAGCGGTCCTTGTGCTTTATGAGCAACCATTCGTTCGCCGCGCGCCTGGTACGTACCAGCGTCCAGGAGCCCTTCAGTTTGTGTCCGCGAAGGAACACCGAGATCTTCCCTACAGCGATGCCCTGCCGCATCCGGGCTTCGGCCTCGTCGCGGTCGCCGAACGACAGCTTGCCTCCCTCATCCGGCGAATAGGTGCCCGCATCCCAGACGATCACCTGGCCCGCGCCGTACTCGCCTTTCGGGATCACTCCCTCGAACGATGCGTAATCGAACGGATGGTCCTCCACCATCACAGCCAGCCGCTTGTCACGCGGGTTCAGCGAGGGCCCTTTCGGCACCGGCCACGACTTCAACACGCCATCGACTTCGAAGCGGTGGTCATAGTGCAGGCGAGTAGCGGCGTGCTTTTGAATCACAAAGATGAGCGGCCCGCGGCCTTCTTTCTCGGCGCCGGGAGCCGGCTCTGGCGTGCGTTCGAAGTCGCGCTTTTCCCTGTATTTCTCGAGCACACGCCTATTATGGCATCAAAGGCTCATTTCCCCCTCCACACCGCCTGGGCCGGCTCTCGGTCTGATAGTGGAATGCAAGACTGAGACCGCCGAACTTTACGTTGCGCGCATTCGGCACCGGCGACTATTCAGTCGTGATGGGCGAAGTATTCAGGAAGTTTGCTCACGCTGTCTCCGAGAAGGTCGGCTCGGTTGGGGCATTCATCGTTGCGGTAGCTGTCGTTCTCGCATGGGTCGTGACGGGCCCAATATTCGGCTTTTCCGATACTTGGCAACTCGTTATCAACACTGCGACCACTATCGTTACATTCCTCATGGTCTTCCTAATTCAAAACACTCAAAACCGGGATAACCTCGCCCTCCAGGCGAAACTCGACGAGTTGATCGTCGCCACCAAGGGCGCCGACAACAAGCTCGTCCTCGCCGAAGAACTGACCGATGAGCAATTCAGCCGGCTGAAGGCTCACTTCGAAAGGGTAGCGAGCAACAGAACGGCAGCTCGTGGCGCTGCTTCAGGGGCACGCCGGCGCTCGAACCGCGCTAAACGCTCAAACTGATTGCAACGGCGTCGTTCTGGTAGGTGACGCCGGCACCGTCGTAGAAGGCAACGCATGCGCATCCGATTGGAAATATTTCTCGGCCGTCCCTCCGAACTATCGTCGAATTACCGCATCTGACGACTCGAGACCGACACAGCGACCCGAACCAACCGGCCGGCCAATCCTTCTCCACGCGTGCTCCCCGCTCATCACGCGCTGCCGCAATGCAACCCTCGCCGTGAGCGGACAGACCGTGAACCCGCATTTGGGCGCTACCCAACTTGCGAGGAGGATTGCCCGCGTCCTCACTTCCGGCACATCATTGACGCGCTCATAACTATTAGCTGGAGGTAGTCGTGTTCAACCTTAACGTCAACGGATTCGAAATTGTTGCTCGAACTCTTATCATTTATGCGTGTTTGCTTCTCGCCCTGCGTGTCGTCGGCAAACGCGAGATCGGCCAAATGGCGACTTTTGACCTCGTCGTAATCCTGCTCATCTCGAACGCCGTGCAGAACGCGATGGTGGGCAGCGACGTCTCAGTTACCGGCGGCCTGATCGCCGCCGGCGTGCTCATCGGCGCCAACTACGGCGTCGCCACTGCCCGCGAACGCGTGATATGGCTGCGCGAGGCCGTTGAGGGCTCGCCGACCGTCGTCGTCAGCGACGGCAAGCTCCTGAGACAGAACATCCGCCGTGAGGGTCTTGACGAAGAGGAAGTTCTGATGGCCATACGAGAGCACGGAATCGATAGCATAGACGAGGTCCGGCTTGCAGTGCTCGAGACGGACGGTTCCATCAGCGTGATCCAGACGGACGATGGGTCAGGAACTGGACGGCCCCGCCGGCGGACCCGACTGCCGTGGAGACGGAGCGGCTAGAGCCTATCCGGCCTTGCGCCTCTGGGCCGGTGCTTCCTCTTCATCCTCATCGCCCTTCTTGCGCTTCTTCGCGGCCTCGACGCTTGCTCGGAGCGCCGACATGATGTCGGTAACTTTCGCCGGACCCGCCGCCGCAACCTCCGGGAGCTCTTCGCCCTCGAGCTTGGCCTCGATAAGCTTCATCAAGGCGTCGCGATACTCGTCCTTATACTTCTCCGGTTCGAATTCCTCGCTCAGCAGGTCGATCAGCGTGTACGCCATCTCCAGTTCTTTGTCGGAGATCGTTACGTCTGGCAACTCAGTCTTTTCCACGCGGATCTCATCCGGGTAAAAGAGCGTCTCCAGGATCAGGGTTCCGTCCATCGGCCGCAGCGCGCAAAGCTGCTCTTTGTTCCGCACCGCGATCTTCGCGATACCTGTGAGCCCCTTCTCACGGAGGGCCGTCATCAACAACGCGAAGGGTTTAATCCCCTTGGCGTCCGGCTCCAGGTAGTAGCTCTTTTCGTAGTACACCGGGTCGATCTCTTCCGCCTTCACGAACGCCGACAGCTCGACTGTCTGCTTGCTCGGCAGAGGCAGCTTCTCGAAGTCTTCCTCGGTCAGGATTACGTGCTCGTCCCGTGCATACTCATATCCGCGGACAACCTCGCTCCATTCCACGGCTCGCTCGTGCGTCGGGCACCAGCGCAGTTGCTGCAGCCGCGTATTGCACTCCTTGTGCAGTAAATGGAAGGAGATGTCTTTGCTTTGCGTGGCCGTGTACAGCTTGACCGGGATGCTCACCATCCCGAAGCTGATCACGCCATTCCAGATGGACCTAGGCATTTCAGTACCCTTTCTCGGCATCTCCGCGCCTCTGCGTCCGCAGAAATGCCTAAGGTTGGACTTTAAATGATACTCCACCGTCGAAGGGCCGCGAAACGCGACCGCTTATCTCGTACAATTTCAGATACCTATCGAAGCCAATCCCAAGGAGCGCCCATGAACCGCGAAGACGCCTGGAACATCCTCTGCGAGCACACCAAGACCGAACCGCTCCGCAAGCACGCCCTGGCCGTCGAGGCCGCGATGCGGGCCTACGCCGGGAAGTACGGCGGGGATGAGGACCGCTGGGCGATGGTCGGTCTCCTCCACGACTTCGACTTCGAGATGCACCCGAACCCCGAAGAACATCCTGTCAAAGGAGCCGAGATCCTCCGCGAGCGCGGCGTCCCGGAGGACATCGTATACGCCGTACTCTGCCACGCTGACTATCTCGGCCTCGAGCGCAAGGCGCCGATGGACCGCGCGATCTACGCCGTGGACGAACTAACCGGGTTCATCACCGCCGTGGCTCTCGTCCGCCCCGGCAAGTGCATCGACGAAGTAGATGTCGCCGCTGTTCGCAAAAAGATGAAGGACAAAGGATTCGCCCGCAACGTCAACCGCGACGATATCACCAACGGCGCCGAGCAGCTGGGCGTCAACTTGGACGAACACATCGCCTTCGTGATCGAGTCGCTCAAACCCGTCGCTTCGCAGCTCGGCATCGCCGGCAGCGCGAACACTGGCTGAGGAGCACATCCCGGAGCTCGACAACTTGCAAGAGCCGATGGCCTTCAGAGTTTGCAGGCTTATGCTTTTGTCCGTTTGTCTCCGCTACGGCCAGTATCGCGCTTCCGTCGCTTTTATGAGGTCGATGTAGGCCTTCGTCTCTTCGTACATCTTGCCGCTCATCGTCGCGCCGTACCCCTGATAGTACGAGGCGAGAGCCTTGTCCTTATCCCCGCCGGTGGCATCGAACAGGAGGCGCAGGTAGCGCGTCCCCATCTTCACGTTGTCGTACACGCTTACGTCCTCATGCAGGTCGGTGCCGATTACAGACTGTTCCAGCCACTGCGCCGTCGTTGGCATCAGTTGCATAAATCCAATCGCTCCCGCGGGGCTCACGACATGCTGTTGCCAGCCGCTTTCGAGCCAGGCCAGCGCCTTGACCAGCCCCGGGTCTAACCCTTGCTCGCCCGCCAACTCATCAAACATTCTCTCCAGATCAGGATCGTCGGGCGGATGAAGGGCGGCCTGCGCCGACGGTACCTTCGGCGGCAATGCCGCTCCCGGCACCGTTAGCCGTTGTCCTGGAACGATATGCTGAATATCGGCGAGCTGGTTCGCCTCGGCGAGCGCTTGCGTCGTAACGTCGAAGCGGACCGCGATCTGGCTCAACATATCCCCCGGTTGCACCTCATACTCGATTGTGCCGGGCTTTGACGGCGTTTCTCGGTCCGGGAGCTTAATGATCTGCCCCGGCAATAGCAGGTCCGGATACTTGATGTCATTGAGCTTCACCAGCTCGTCGACGCTGGTATCGTACTTGGCGGCGATACTCCAGAGCGTATCGCCGCTCGCCACCGGGTGATGCCGGGGCGAGTCCTCAGCCACAGCAAGCCCGCCTGTGGCAAGCCAGAGCGCCAGAGCTGCTCCTAGAGCGGCAGCGAGCCGCCAGAATATACGCATCTATGCCTCCCCTTTGGTCTTTCGGTATCGATGCAGCTATAAAGACGCAGAGAGGCGCCTATTGTTGCGTCGCCGGTTAGCTAGCCCGGCTACTTCGGACAACTCGAGCAAGCTATCGGCAACTCAGCCCTGGATTTCGTAAACTGCAAGCCGTCACTCAGGAGGTCCAAGATGGGAGAACCGTACGGCATCGAGGCTCTGGCTCTGGACGTAGCCGAGGCTATCGCTCGCTATCCGAACGAGAGGGAGCGTATCGAGGCCGTCAAACCGTCACTCGCGCGCTGGATGGAACGGCAGCAAGGTCTGCTTCCCGACCATCGGCTGCCTTGCGAGGGCAATCGCGCTTGCGGCCACCTGCTCCATACCGCCGAAGACGGCTCCTTCTTCATCATCTCCGTGGTCTTCCCGCCGGGCACGAGTAGCGGCGTCCATTACCACGGCGCTTGGGGCGTCATCGGCGTCCTTGAAGGCGAGGACGAGGAGACCAAATACGCCCGACCGGGCGGTCCGACTGACGTTAATGCGGGCCAGGAATGCGCCCTCCAAAAGACCGGCGTTTACCACTTCCCGCCCGGCAGCATCACCCACCTCTTGCCGCCCGACGAGGGCTTCCACCGGGTCCGCGCCGCCGCTGACGTCAACGGCGTCTCGATCCACATTTTGGGGGGCACGGCCGAAACACACCCCCACTTCCTCTGCGATAACGTCACCCGCAAGCTGGTCGACTTCCCCATGCACACGCTCCTGGGTTGAACAATGGGAGCCGATCTGCGCATCTCCTCCGAACCGATGGCACCGGAAAGCGACGCTCAGTTCGTGCGCGACGGCCTGTCCCTATACAACGTCGCCCGCACCGGCTACGACCACTGGCGCCCACTAAAGCTATTCGTGCGCGACGCCACCGGCTTGATTCGAGGCGGTCTCCTGGGCCATATCTGGGGCGGGTGGCTTCACATCACCGACCTCTGGCTCGAGGAGTCCGCGCGCGGCGCCGGCCTGGGCCGCAGCCTCATCGAGACGGCGGAGACTGAGGCGCGCGCGGACGGCTGCCGATACGTGCACCTGGATAGCCACACCTTCCAGGCGCCGGAGTTCTACAAGAAGCTCGGGTACGAAGAGTTCGGCCGCCTCAAGGACTCACCGCTCGGCCACGAACAAGTCTTCCTCTGGAAGCGTCTCTAACACGGCCGCGCGCAACTACCCCGTGCCCTCTTCTTTCGTTTATCCGTTTGTTCCGTTCGTGCGCCTACGAGAGCACCCCGAAATCCGTCCAACTGTTCGTCGGTTCGCCCCAGTCCACCTCAACTTGCTCAATGCGGGCAGACCTTGGCCCCTCGCGCAGGTACTCCAGAAGTTGCTCCAGGTCCTGGCGCGGGCCCTCAGCAACGACCTCGACCGACTGCCCGTCGTCGAGGTTGCTCACGTACCCTGTCAGCCGCAAAAACCGCGCCCGCGTGTATACGAACTGCCGGAAGTTCACGCCCTGAACCCACCCGTGAACGACAGCCCGAAGCGACGAGCGCGCCTCGTCATCGCTTTTTCCCTCACTTTTCGCTCCGTGTTCCTGGCTCCTCACCGAAGCACCTCTCGAAGCGCCTCCTCAACCACATCTTTCGGCACATCCTCTCGCAGCACCGGCTCTCCGATCCCCTCGAGCAGCACCCACTGCACATTCTCCCCGCGGACCTTCTTGTCCAGTGCCATCGCCGCCTCTACCCGGTCGCGATCGATGCCTTCTGCCTTCAGCGGCAGCCGGTAGGCTTCCAGCAGCCGCTGCTGCCGCTCGATGGCGTCCGGCGAAAGCAACCCAAGCCGTTCGCTGATTCGAGCCGCCGCCGTCATCCCGATCGCCACAGCTTCTCCGTGCAGGAAGCGGCCGTACCCCGTCGCCGACTCGATGGCGTGCGCCAGCGTATGACCATAATTTAGCGTCGTTCTCTCGCCGGTTTCCTCCCGCTCATCTGCGCTCACAACCCGCGCCTTGATTACAACGCTCTTCCGGATGGCATCGGTCGTGGGCTCGGGTTCGAGCTTCAGAATCCGTTCACGGTTCTCCTCCAGGAACGGCATCAGGTCCCCATCCGCGATCATCGCGTGCTTGATGACCTCCGCCCAGCCGGAGAAGTACTCCCGCGGCGGCAGCGTCCGCAATGCCGCGACGTCCGCCAGAACCAGCCGTGGCTGGTAAAACGTGCCGATCACGTTCTTGGCTCTTGGCTGATTG
>Ga0209058_1003910_pt1 | contig 11983 bp, 11 predicted proteins | sample GraSoiAngelo_147_FD_185904 | JGI IMG/M metagenome (GOLD analysis project Ga0209058, IMG submission 185904) | Grasslands soil microbial communities from the Angelo Coastal Reserve, California, USA - 14_1009_05_40cm (SPAdes) (version 2) | ecosystem: Environmental > Terrestrial > Soil > Grasslands ... | reverse complement strand
CAGGCCGGCCCCCTCGAGCTCGATCGCCAGCTCGACCGTCGCCTCGATCGTCTTGCCCGGCGAGGCGGTCACGGACACGGTGCGACCCGTGGGCATGCGCGACGTCTGCTCGAGCGCGTTCTTGAGCGGGATCAGCTCGAACGTCGGGTCGGAGAGGACTCGCGCGAGCGCAGCGCTCTCAGTCCCCGCATCGAGGGCGCTCGGGCTTCCGCTGCCTCGCGCCACTGAAGCAACCACGTGGCGGACCAGGTCAGACGTCGGAGTCGGGGAAGGCGGCTTTCCGCTTGGTGATGTACTCGTTGAGCGCCTCGTCGATGCCCGGGTCGATCGGGGGCGCCTCGTACTCGGCGAGCATCCGCTTCCAGATCTTGTTGGCGCGCTGCGGCGACTCGAGCGCGCCATCCTCGAGCCACTGCTCGAACGAGTTGTTGTCGGCGGTCGCGGAGCGGTAGAAGGCCGACTCGAAGTTGGCAAGCGTGTGCGAGTTGCCGAGGAAGTGAATGCCCGGGCCGTTCTCGCGGATCGCGTCGAGCGCCTGGCCGTTCTCGGACAGGTCGACGCCCTTCACGAACACGCCGGCCATCCCGCACTGGTCGAGATCGAGGATGAACTTCTCGTAGCCGACGGCGAGCCCACCCTCCAGCCAACCCGCGGCATGGAGCACGAAGTTCGTGCCGGCAAGGATCGTCGGGATGAACGTCGCGGCCGACTCGTACGCGGCCTGCGCATCGGCGGTCTTCGCCGCGCACAGGTTGCCGCCCGACCGGAAGGGCACGCCCAGCCGTCGCGCGAGCGCGGCCATGACGTACAGGACCAGCGCCGGCTCGGGCGTGCCGAAGGTGGGCGCTCCCGACTGCATCGAGATCGATGAGGCGAAGCTGCCCAGGATCACCGGTGCGCCGGGGTGGACGAGCTGCACGAAGGCCATGCCCGCGAGCGCCTCGGCCAGCGTCTGCGCGCACGTCCCGGCCACGGTCACCGGCGACATCGCGCCGGCGAGGATGAACGGCGTGATCAGCGTCGCCTGGTTCGCCTCGGCGTAGACGCGGGCGGCGCCGAGCATCGACGCGTCCCAGACGAGCGGCGAGTTCGCGTTGATCAGGCTGGTGATGACCGTGTGGTCGTCGAGGTAATCGGCGCCCTGGTCGCTGAACGCGATCTTCGCCAGCTCGACCGAGTCCTTCGCCCGGTCCGGGTGCGTCACCGAGCCCATGAACGGCTTGTCGGACCAGCGGATGTGCGAATAGACCATGTCGAGGTGACGCTTGTTGACCGGCACGTCGACCGGCTCGCACACCGTCCCGCCCGAGTGGTGCAGGTGCGGCGTCATGTACGCCAGCTTCACGAGGTTGCGGAAGTCCTCGAGGGTCCCGTAGCGGCGCCCGTTGTCGAGGTCGCGCACGAACGGCGAGCCGTAGTTCGGGGCGAGGACCGTGTACGGGTCGCCGATCTGGACCGATCGATCGGGGTTGCGGGCGTGCTGCGTGTAGATCCGCGGCGCAGATGCCTGGACGATCTGGCGGCACATGCCCCGCGGGAACTTGACCAGCTCGCCCTCGACGTCCGCCCCGGCGTCCTTCAGCATCTTCAGCGCCTCCGGGTCGCCGCGGAAGATGATCCCGACCTCCTCGAGGATCGTGTCGGCGTTGTGCTCGATGAGGCTGAGGCCCTCCTCGTCGAGGACCTCGAACGGCTTCAGCGCGCGGGTCAGGAACGGCGCGCCCGCGGCGTGCGCCGCCGCTTGCCGCGCCGCGATTCGCGCGTCGCGTCCGCCGCCCGGGCGACCGCGTCGCTCTCGGGTCGGTTCGACTGCGGTGTCGGTCATCGACCGCCTCCGATCGGCTGGGACACGCCGCGCCGGCGATTCGGCGGGCGGGTCGCGGATGGGCGTCGTCCGTTCTCGCTTGATTCTCCGCCGACGGCGCCGCGGGCGGCGGGAAGCTCCACCTCGTGGGCGAGATTCGTCGCTGGAGCGGTGGCATGCGGGATCGCCATGGCGTCGACGAAATGCTCCTGGAAGCGGGGCTCGACCGCCGTCTCGATCTTTTCGACGGTGCGCGCGACCCGCTCGATCTCGTGGCGAGCCTCGCCCGAGAGCAGCGCGATGAGCGCGCCGGTCCCGGCCGCGTTGCCGGCCGCGCCGACGCGGTCCAGCGGCGCATCGGGCACGAGCCCGAGCACGAGGGCGTGCAGCGGATCGATCTGGCTCCCGAACGCGCCGGCGAGCTTGACCCGATCGACCGTCTCGACGCCGAGGTGGTCCATCAGGAGTCGCGCTCCCGCGTAGAGGGCTGCCTTGGCGAGCTGGATCGCGCGGACGTCGTTCTGGGTGATCAGGAGACGCGGCGACGCCGGCCCGCGCTCGCCGTCGCCCAGGTCCGCGCCGGGGCCGCCCTCGTGGAGGACGTACGAGAACGTTCGGCCGTCGGGCACGAGCCGCGGCGTTCGCGCGCCCAGCTGCCCGTCGATCGTCCCGTCGGCGGTGATCACGCCGGCGAGGAACAGCTCGGCGATGACTTCGACGATGCCCGAGCCGCAGATGCCGGTCACGCCGGTCCGCCGGGTCGACGCCTCGAACCCGGTCTCGTCCGACCAGCGGCTCGAGCCGATGACGCGGAAGCGAGGCTCGAGGGTGTCCTTGTCGATCCGCACCCGCTCGATCGCGCCAGGGGCGGCCCGCTGGCCGCTCGATATCTGGGCGCCCTCGAAGGCCGGTCCGGTCGGTGACGAGGCTGCGAGCAGCCGGTCCCGGCTGCCGAGGACGATCTCGGCGTTCGTGCCGACGTCGACGAGCAGCGTGATCTCGTCCGCGAGATACGGCGTCTCGGCCAGGATCGCCCCGGCGGCGTCCGCGCCCACGTGCCCGGCGATGCACGGCAGGACGTAGACGCGCGCGCCCTCGTGCGCGGGCAGCTCGAGCTCCCGCGCCCGCACCCGGACCGCGGCATCCGTGGCCAGCGCGAACGGCGCGGAGCCGAGCGGCGTCGGGTCGAAGCCGAGGAGCAGGTGATGCATGATCGGATTGCCCACGATCGTGAATTCGAGGACGTCCTCGACCTCGACGCCGGCTCTCGCCGCCAGACCGCGAACCAGGCTCGCGACGGCCTCGCGCACCACCCGCGTCATCTCCGCCGCCCCGCCCTCGTGGAGCATCGCGTACGAGACACGGCTCATGAGGTCCTCGCCGAATCGGATCTGGGGGTTCATCACGCCGTCCGAGGCGAGGACCTCGCCGTCGGCGAGATCCGCGAGGTGCCCGGCGATCGTCGTCGAGCCGATGTCGAGGGCGATCCCCAGGGCGCGATCGTGGAGCCCGGGCCAGACCCCGCTGATCACGTGCCGGTCGTGGACCGCCACTGTGACCCGGTAGTTGCCCGCGTCGAGCGCCGGCTGGAGGTCGCGGATCACCTCGAGATCGGCCTCGAGGCCGGTCAGGCCCCACTCCCGCTCCAGCGCGACGAGCACGCGGGCGAGGTCACCGCCGGGCCGGGCCAGCTCGGGCCGTTCGACCTCGATCTCATGCAGGCGGACTACGGGATCGATGACGAAGTCGCGGACCGGCACGCCCTTGCGCACGACCTGCCGATGGACCTGGCTCTCGGGCGGCACGTCGACGAGCACGTCGCCGTGGACCTGGGCACGACACCCGAGTCGCCGTCCCGCCGCCAGCCCGCGGAGCCGGTCGTACTCGTCTTCGTCGGCGCCGCGCGGCGAGAGGTGCCCGTCCGAGGATTCGATGCCGTGCTTGGGGAACGTCCCCTCCGCCGGCACGACCTGGCAGCGACCGCACAGCCCGCGCCCACCGCACACCGAGTCGAGGTCGACGCCGAGTGACCGCGCGGCATCGAGGACGGTCGTCCCGGGCTCGAACCGGCCGCGGCGCCCCGAGGGCGTGAAGATGACCTGGGCTGGGCCGGTCATGCGCCCGTGCCGCTGCTCCCGACGCCGCGTCCGCCCGCGTCGCGCATCGCAGCCGCGGCGGCGAGGGCTCGCCGGTTGATCCGCGGACGGCTTCCGGCCGTGCGATGGCTCCCGGCACCGGGTCCGCCGCCCTCGATGACACTCAACGGCCCGGGCGCTCCCGGCGGCGTCCCGGCGCGAGCCGCGACGGCCGGCAAGGCGGCGTCGCGATGCGCACGGATCCAGCGGGCCGAGTCCCGGTCGTTGCCCATGAGCACGTCGGCGGCCATGATCGCGGCCTTGACCTCGGCCGCCAGCGGGTTCGTGATGGCCGACGTCAGACCGCTCGCGATGGCCATCGGCAGGAACGCGGCGTTGATCCGTTCGCGGTCGGGCATGCCGAAGCTCACGTTCGATGCGCCGCAGGTCGTGTTGACGCCGAGCTCCTCGCGCAGCCGGCGCACGAGCCGGAACACCTGCTGCCCCGCCGTCTGCATCGCCCCGATCGGCATGACCAGCGGGTCGACGATCACGTCCTCGCGGGGGATGCCGTGGTCGGCCGCCCGCTCGACGATCCTGCGGGCCACTTCGAAGCGGACGTCGGGGTCCTCGGAGATGCCGGTGTCGTCGTTCGAGATCGCGACGACCGCCGCGCCATAGCGCTTGATCAGGGGCAGCACCCGTTCGAGACGCTCCTCTTCGCCGGTGACGGAGTTCACGAGCGGCTTGCCCTCGTACACGGCGAGGCCGGCCTCCAGCGCCTCGACGATCGAGCTGTCGATCGACAAAGGCAGATCCACGAGCGACTGAACGAGCTGGATCGTCCGGGCCAGAATCGCCGGCTCGTCGGCGAGGGGGATGCCCGCGTTCACGTCGAGCATGTGCGCGCCGGCCTCGACCTGGGCGATCGCGTCGCGCTCGACCCGGCTGAAGTCGCCGGCCTTCATCTCCTCGGCGAGGAGCTTTCGACCCGTGGGGTTGATGCGCTCGCCGATGATCGTGAACGGCCGGTCGAAGCCGATGACGACCTCGCGCCGCGCCGAGCTGACGACGGTGTGCGTCGCGTGGCGAGTGGTCACAACCTCGCCCCCACGCCACCGGCGGCAATGAGCGAGGCGAGGACGCCCTTCGTGTACGCCGCCTCGAGGCGGGCCGCCTCGGTGTTGGCCTCCGTCTCGAGGTCGTCCCCGCAGTCGCGAGCGTCGCGGCGCATCTCCTCGATGTAGTCGCTGGCCGACTTCTTGCCGGCCTTCATGGCCGCCTTGTCGACGGCGACCTGGAACCGTGGATGGAGGACGACCTTGTGGGCCTGACGCCGATCACGGGCGATGACCTGCATCGGGATGTCGCGCCACCAGATCGTGATGAGCGACGCCATTCACGCAGCTCGATCGCTGGCAGCGATGAAGGAACGACCTTCCGCGAGCGGAGCGGCGTTTCGATCGATTGGGGCGATGGAAGCGGAAGCTTCAGCGCCCGTGGCGATGCCTCTCTCGCTTGCCACCTCGTTTCTGGGTCGTTCATCGGCCTGGGCGATAACGCGCGATCCGCCGACCTGGGCGAACGTAGCGATGGATGGAGCGAGCTCGCCAAGGCCGACGAGCCGTCGCTCGAATGCCAGGCCGAGGAACTTCGCCGCCGCGACGGCCCCGTCGGTGAGGGCTGCTTCGTCGGACTGGGCGAGGTACACGAGGCGCGTGTAGTTGCCGAAATAGATCGACAGCAGCTCGGGGTGGCGATCGAGGCCGAGGCCGCGGACGACGAGCCGCTCGAAGTTCCGGACGAGGTAGTCGGTCAGGTAGAACGTGCCCGGCTCCGCGTCGGAGAGCGAGGCGAAGGCGGCCCGGCCGGCATAGACCTCGTAGCAGTGGGCGCCCTCGAGGCGCGCGATGCCCTCCGCGTCCAGCACGCGGTCGAGCAGCCCGCCGGTGCCGCAGTCGGCATAGGCGACGAAGATCCGGTCGTACCCCTCCGCGCGGGCGCGGCGGATGCGCGCCTGCACGGCGCCCGGAATCCGTTCCGGCCGGTTGTGCAGGGAGGCCGGGAGGCAGGTGAGGTCCATGGCCGGCAGGCCCGCGCGCCGCGTGAGCTCGACGAGCTCGCGCGCGAGCGCCCCACAGCCGATCACGAGCGGCGGTCGATTCGGGCCGCCGCCCGATCCGATCGTTACCTCGTCGTTCCACATCGTGGAACGCACCTCAGGCGACTCGCGCACGTCGCTCCCCGACCAGCGAGACAGCCGTCTCGACCGCGATCGCGGCGTCGCGGCAGTACGCGTCCGCGCCGACGGCCTTGCCGAACTCCTCGTTCAGCGGCGCACCGCCGACGAGGACGATGTAGTCGTCGCGGATGCCGCGCTTCACCAGCTCGGCGACCACGACCTTCATGTACGGCATCGTCGTGGTGAGCAGGGCGGACATGCCCAGGATGTCCGGCTTGTGCTGCTCGAGCGCGGCCATGAACTTGTCCGCGTCGGTGTTGATGCCGAGGTCGAACACCTCGAAGCCCGCGCCCTCGAGCATCATCGCGACCAGGTTCTTGCCGATGTCGTGGATGTCGCCCTTGACCGTGCCGATGACGACCTTGCCGACCGGCTTGGCGCCGGTCTCGGCGAGGAGCGGCCGAAGCACGGCCATGCCGGCCTTCATCGAGTTGGCGGCGAGCAGAACCTCGGGGACGAACAGGATCCCGTCCCGGAAGTCGATCCCGACGATGCGCATGCCCTCGACGAGGGCTTCGTTGAGCACCTTGTCCGGCCCCCAGCCGCGCCCGAGCAGCAGCTTCGTGCCCTCGACGATCTCGGGGGCCATGCCGTCGTACAGGTCGTTGTGCATCTGCTCGACGAGCTCATCGTCGGCGAGCGCCGAGAGATCGAAGCTCTCGCCGGCCGGTTTGTCCGGGGTGTCCCTGGGGGTGTCCTGACCCGCGTCGGGGGTCATTCGCCATGCCTCCGCCGTCTCGTCGCGCTTGGGGGGTTCCGCATCGTGGAACGATGCCGTATGATGGAACGCCCGAGCCGCCACACTAGCCCAGCGAGGGTTCCCATGTCCAGCCCGACCATCGGCGTCCAGAGCATCCGGCGGGCCTTTTCCGTGCTCGGCGCGCTCGCCGATGGACCGCTCGGCGTCACCGACGTGGCCGGCCGGTCCCACATCCCGAAATCCACGGCCGCGCGGATCCTCAGCGCGCTCGCGGCAGAGGGCGCCGTCGAGCAGGTGCCGGGCGAGACCCGCTACCGGCTCGGGCCGCACCTCGTCGCGCTCGCTTCAGGGCTGGGCGACGCGCGAGGGCTTGTCGCCACGGGCCGCCCGACGCTGGTCGATCTCGCCAGGGAGCTCGGCGAGGCGGCGGGGCTGTCGGTTCGCGATGGCTGGACGGCCCATTACGTCGACCAGATCGAGTCGCCGAACCCGGTCCAGGTTCGTGACTGGACCGGAACGCGCATCCCGCTCCACGCGGTGTCGTCGGGCCAGGTGTTCCTCGCCCAGCTCCCCGCCCCGACGCTCGCCCGGTACCTCGCTGAGCCGCTCGAGCGGTTCACGCCGCGGACGCTCACCGATGCGCCGGCCCTCCTCGAGCGACTGCGCGAGGTGCGGCGCGAGGGCCTCGCCTGGGTACGCGAGGAGTACGCGCTCGGGATCAGCTCCGTCGCGGCGCCGGTCGCGGACAGCCGCGGCGAGGTCGTCGCCGCGGTCCACGTCCACGGCCCGTCATACCGCTTCCCGGCCGAGGGAGCCGAGGAGTCGATCGCTCGCGCGGTGCGCGCTGCGGCAGCGCGGATCGGCACCCGGCTTCGGGCCGGCGGATGACCGAGCCGGCTACCGAATCCCGGGGGACCACCGACAGCCGCTGGTTCGCCGTGGTCGCCGCGCTCGTGCTCGTCGGGACGGCGCTTCGCCCCCAGGCGCTGATCATCGGCCCGCTCGTCGGCCTGGTTCAGGACGACCTCGGCATGTCGCATGCGGTCGCCGGCCTGCTCAGCACCATCCCTGTGCTGTGCATGAGCCTGCTCGCGCCGTTCGGCCCGGTGCTCGCCGGGCTCATCGGGCCGAGGCTCGGCACCGCAGCGTGCGTCGCGATGGTCGGAACCTTCGGCATCCTGCGCGGGCTGCTCCCAGACAGCACCACGGTGCTCGCGGCGACGGTCGGGCTCGGCGTCGGCATGGCCCTCGTCGGGCCGATCCTGCCGATGATCGTCCGAGCTCGATTGCCGAACAACCCTGCTGCCGGCACCGGCGCGTACGTTGTCGGGTTCGTCATCGGCGGCTCGATCACCGCAGCAGTCGCGGTGCCGCTGGCAGACGCGTTCGGTGGCTGGCGGGCGTCGTTCGTGATCGTCTCGGCGGCGGCGTTCGTCTCGCTCGCCGCATGGCTCCGGCTGATGCCCCGCGACGAGGGCCACCAGCGCGTGCCGCTGGCCATCCCGAAGCTGCCCTGGCGGCGCTCGTCGGCCTGGCTCCTCGGCGCGATCTTCGGCTCGCAGTCGATCCTGTTCTACGGCTGCATCACCTGGCTCGCAAGCATCTACGAGGAGCGCGGCTGGCGCCTCGCGGCGGCCGGCGGGTTGATCGCGCTGCTGACCGGCATCGGGTTGATCGCGACCCTCGCCGTGCCGCTCCTCGCCGATCGGTTCGGGTCGCGGCGGAGTCAGCTCGCCCTCGCCTCGCTGTTGTCCATCGCCGGCATCCTGGGCATCGCGCTGACGCCGGGCGAGCAGCCCGGCTCGATCCTCACGATCGGCTCCACGGCGCTCCTCGGGCTGGGGATCGGTGCCTACTTCCCGCTGGCGCTGACCCTGCCCGTCGACGTCGCGAGCGACAGCGCGGACGCCGCGTCCATCTCCGCGCTCATGCTCCTCATCGGCTACCTGCTTGCCGCCATCGCGCCGGTGGCCCTCGGCCTGATCCGGGACGCGACCGGGAACTTCGGTGCGGTCATGTGGAGTCTCGTCGTCATCGCGTTCGCGATGCTGCCGCTCGCCCTCGCACTCAGCCCCGGCCGCCTGAGCCGGGCCCGGTTGTGATGCACCGCTAGGACGACGCCGGCTCGAGGAGTCGCGGGGCAAACCACAGCTCCCGGAACGGTGTGGTCACGTGCCATGTGGTCCGCGTCCCCGCGGGCAACGAGGCGACGTCACCGACGGTGAGCTCCAGCGAGGGGCCACCGTCGATATCGATTCGAACCGATCCCTCCAGCACGAGGAGCGTCTCGCGCACGGACGGCGCCCACGAGATCGGCCCGGGGTCGGTGAGGTAGCGGCTCATCCCGACTTGCGAGTCCGGTTCGTCGATGAACACCTGGAGCTCACCGCCGACGTCCGGGTCGGACTGCCATTCGTCCGTGTCCAGGTTCGACCGGTACACCCCCGGGTGGAGTTCCATCTGCTTCACCTCGATGTGATGTGCTAGCGCCCCGGCCTGACCGGTCATGTCGACGGCCGGCCGGCCTCGCGTCGCCGCTCGATCTCCGCGGTGATCGCGGGCACGATCGAGTTCAGGTCGCCGATGACCGCGTAGTCAGCCACGGCCATGATCGGCGAGTCCGGGTCGGTGTTGATCGCGAGGATCCGCTTCGCGGCCTTGCACCCGACGATGTGCTGGATCGCGCCACTGATGCCGCAGGCGACATACAGGTCAGGTGCGATTCGGAGACCCGTCTGCCCGATCTGGTCCGAGTGCGGGCGCCAGCCCAGGCTGGTCACGACGCGCGAGCCGCCGACAGCCCCGTTCATGAGCGAGGCGAGCTGCTCCAGCTGCGCGAATCCGGCCGCGGAGCCGACGCCTCGACCCCCGCCGATCACAACCTTGGCGTCGGTCAGGGAGACGCCGGCACTGGTCTTCGCCTCGCGACCGACGACGCGCGCGACGAGGTCGGCCGGCTCGAGCTCGGGCTCGAAGCGGGTGATTGTCGGCGCCGGCGCCGAGGTGTTCAGCGGATCGACCGCGACAGCGTGTGGCGCGACGGTGAGCAGCCGGACCGGCGCGTCAAGGGCGGCGTCCTCGAGGAGCGAGCCGGCCCAGCGCTCGCGCGTCAGCTTCCACGAGTCGCCCGGCGTAACCTCGACCACGTTGGCGGCCATCGGCCAGCCCGAGCAGGCACCCACGTGGGCGAGCACCTCGTTGCCACGCTCGCTTCCGGCGGCGACGATCGCGGCCGGTGACCGCCGCTCGATGACGTCGCGGATCGATGCGGCCCAGGCGGCTGGCGCGAAGTCGTCGAGCCGTGCGTCGCTTGCCGTATGCGCGAGTCCGACACCGTGGCTCCCGAGCCGCCTTGCGACGGCCTCGCCTTGCGATCCGAGAACGACCGCGTCGAGCGGCTTGCCGAGCAGCTTCGCGAGCCCACGGGCGAGGGCCAACGCCTCCAGCGAGAGCCGATCCGCCTCCCCGCCGGCGTGCTCGACGAACGCGACGACCGCGCCGCTCATGCTCCCCCGCCGTCGATCACCGGGCCACCACCCCGATTCGCTCGAGCAGGTCGACGACCGCCGGCGCCGCCTCTGGCCCACGCCCGATGACCTCGGCCGCCGTACGCTCCTCGGCCGGCAGGCGCAGCCGGAGCTTCGTCGGGCCGGGGATCGCGCTGTCGATGCCCGCCGCGTCCTCGCCCGCGCCGAGACCCAGCGCCCCCGACGGCGACGCGCCGAGGGCCACTCGCTCGATCTCCTTCTTCTTCGCGCGCAGCCGGCCGGGCACGGACGGGTAGCGGGGCAGGTTGAGGCCCTCCTTGACCCCGAGGACCGCAGGGAGGGGGAGGTCGAACGTCTCCCAGCCGCCGCCCGGCGCCTCGCGCCGCGCGAGCACCTCGCGGCGGTCGTCGCTGAACCAGATCTCCTTGATCCCGTTGATCACCGGCCGCCCGAGCGCCACGGCGACCCGCACGCCGATCTGGTAATCGCCGGTGTCGGCAGCCTCGTTGCCGAACAGGAGCAGGTCGAACTCCCCGTTCGTCGCCTCTTGTGCCTCGATCGTCTCGGCGATGACCCCGGCGGTCGACACCGGGTCCCACTCCGTGCCGCCCGTTTCGAGCAGGATCGCCCGGTCGATGCCGATCGCCATCGCGTCCCGGAGCTGCTCCTCGGCCTCGGCCGGTCCGAGCGTCAGCACCGCCGAGGTGCCGCCCTCCTTCTCCACGATCCGTACTGCCTCCTCGACGCCGCACTCCTCGTGCGGGCTGATCGTGTGGCCGAGGAAGCGCGTGTCGATCGACTGGCCGTCGGGCGTGAGCACGATCCGGCCGCCGGTCTGGGGCACGCGCTTGACGCACACGAGGATGTTCATCGGCGCGTGGTCAGGACCGGATCCTGGTGTTGTCCGGGTCGAAGGGAGGGGTCGAGCCGGCCACGGCGACGGTCACCGGGTACTGCTCGCCGAGGTACTCGACCAGCAGCGGGGTGTCCACCTTCGCCACGTCAGGCGGCAGGTACGCCATGAGCAGGTGCTTCCCGACCGATGGACCCGATCCCGCCGACGTCACGTAGGACCGCCGGCCGCGGCTGTCGACGAGCGGCTTGCCATCGGTCGAGAGGATCGGTTCCCGTCCGAGCATGTACCGCTTGACCCCGCTCTTCGACGTCGGGTCGTCGACGGTGAGGGTGCACAGGACGGCGACGGGCGCCGCCTCGCGCTGGCGAAGGTAGGCCTCGCGGCCCACGAAGTCGGCGTCCTTGACCGTCGGGCGGGCCATGCCCGCCTCGACGAGGTTGAAGTCGAGCTCGAGCTCGTTGCCGTGCGCCCGGTAGCCCTTCTCGAGCCGCGCCGTCACGGCATAGGTCCCGATCCCGACCGGCGCCAGCCCGTGGGGCTGGCCCGCGTCCCACAGCGCGTCCCACACCCGCAGTCCCTGCTCGATCGGGACGTAGATCTCCCAGCCGAGCTCGCCGACGTAGGAGATCCGCGACGCGAGCGTCCGAACGCTGTTGATGTCGACCGTCTTCGAGGTCAGGAACGGGAAGCCCTGGTGGCTGACGTCGGCCGACGTCACCGACGACAGCACGTCGCGCGCCCGCGGCCCCCACAGCCCGATCGTTGTCCACGAGTTGGTCGCGTCGAACAGCTGCGCCGAGCCGTCGGCCGGCAGCGCG
>Ga0209058_1003907_pt1 | contig 11988 bp, 11 predicted proteins | sample GraSoiAngelo_147_FD_185904 | JGI IMG/M metagenome (GOLD analysis project Ga0209058, IMG submission 185904) | Grasslands soil microbial communities from the Angelo Coastal Reserve, California, USA - 14_1009_05_40cm (SPAdes) (version 2) | ecosystem: Environmental > Terrestrial > Soil > Grasslands ... | reverse complement strand
CCCATCGGTTGCTACGGTGGCGAGGAGGAATGCACGATGTCCCGCTTGATGTGGGTGTCCGCAGTGCTGGCGCTCGTAGTGCTCGCCGCTCTCGGTCTGCGATGGGCGCTTGCCGACTTTCTGCTGGATCAGTTCGGGTCGCTCCCCGATTCGATGACGCGGGCGCGGCACCCCGAAGACGAGCGCCGCGCTTCAGATCGTTCCGAGTCTGGGCAATCCTCCTTCGAATCCCGAGGCGATTGAACAGTGGCGGGGGCGGCGGTCGCCATGAGAGCGATCACGCCGTGACATTCGGACGCGCGCCCCTCATGCCGAGCAGCGTCCGGGAGAAAGACGCATGGCGGGACAAATCAGCATTCTCGTGAGCGGGCAACACGACGCGGACGCCGCGCCCAAGAAGATCGTGCCTCTTGGCGATACCCGCCGCATGATTCGGGCATGGCGTCATCGTTCCGGGCTCACGCAGGAAGCCCTCGCGCAGGCACTCGGCGTGACGTTCTCCACCGTGAGTCGCTGGGAAAACGGTCGCGTTCGGCCCAGTAGCCTCGCCTGGAAGGCACTGCTGCAGGTCGCGGCGGAACGCGGAACCCCGCTCGTGGACGAGCGCGAGTCGGCATTGCCCGAGTAGGCGCGTTCGCTCCTTCGCCTTCGCCGGGTGTCAAGGCAGCAAAATCAGCGCGAGCACGCGACCAACCCGAGCTCGCCTCGAACTCGTCGGAGCCCCGATGCACGCCATGTCCGGTATCGTCCCCGCGGGCGCTCACGCAGGCGGGATCGACACGATGTCCAACTCCGCTTCCTCCTCGCGGTGCGCACCGGGGATCGTCTTCAGGATCGCCTGCGCCACGCGCCGATAGAGCCCGAAGAACTCGTCGTCCCCGAATGCGGCCCCGCTGTGGAACAGGCCGGCATTGTACGGCTTCCCGCCGATGAGGGCGTCCTGACGGTCGTAGTGCCCGAGCACGTCGCCATGGTCGGCCACGACGAAGCCACCGACCTCCTCCCGCCGCCCCGGGTGCACGATCTGACGGACGGTGTTGACCACGCCGTCGTTGAGCGTCGGGGAGATCGCCGGCATCTGGCTCTCCCCGCTGCGGATCACGAGGTCGGGACCCTCTTGTACGAGCGTGCGGAGGAAGCGGTCGCACTCCTGAACGATGGGTGACGCGGCCTTCGACCCCTGTGTGAGGCGGTACATGTCACGGAAGAAGGGATCGCTCGGGCGGGTCGCATCGTCGCGAGGCATGGTGCCGGTGACGAAGCAGGTGAGCGCGATCTCGGGGTCCGAAGAGAGCCGAGCGCGGACCGTCTCCATCCGCTCGGGCTTGAGGTCTTCGATGAGGTCGCGGTTCCGGGCGACTTGCCACATGAACTTGATCACGTCGTTCGGGGCGGCGAACTCGAAGCCAGCAGCGGCGGCGAGGTCGCGGGGGACGAGGAGCAGGAGGTCGATCAGCGTTCGCGCCTCGGGGATGATGGCGGTCGGGTGCCGCAGCGGGTTCTCGCCCCAACGGGCGAGCCGGCTGTCGGCCAGCCCGGTCCCGTAGTGCGGGGCCGAGATCGTCACGACGGACTTGATCTTCTTGCGGACGGCGTTCGCCTTCTTGTCCCAGGCGTGGCCGTCGAAGGACTTCGTGCAGGCGAGAAGCTGGGCATCGACACCGCCCGTGCTGTGGCCGACGAGGTGGACGTGCTCGACGCCCGAGAGCTTCTCACAAATGCCCGCGAGGTTTTGAAGGAGCGATCCCTGCCGATGACGGAGGCTGTCGGTCGGGAGCGTCGTGACCGGGACGACGGGAACAGGATAGCCCAGGGGCTCCTCCAAGAGCCCCCGGAGCACCGCGATCAGCCGGTCCGCGAAGTAGTAGAAGCCCCCGAAGCGCGTGAAGCCGAGGAGGCCCGGAACGAGGACCACGACATCGGGCGTCTGCATCGCCAGTCCCTCCCGCAGGCAGCGACTTCAGCCAGCGGCCTGCCAGACGCGAGTTCGGCGGGCGGGCTCCAGTGCCTCGGGTAGCGTAGATCGGAGCGCTTTCATAGAATGCCGGGCGCGTTTCCGGCAAGAGCCGCCCCGCTGCGCTGCCGCCGAACGGCGCTGATGCGCCTGCCAGTGATAACATCGACCGTCCCTCGCACCTGCCTTAGCGGTCAGGCTGCGCGAGGGGACGGTGTGACCGTCAACGCAGGCTGCGCCACCTCTCCCTTACCCAACACGACGCGACGTGCCTTGCCTGTTTCCGCTCAGTCACGAGATGAGAGATGGCGGGGAGCGGGATCGTGGCGCATGCGTCAGCTCGATTGTTCGTCAAGACGGACGAGACAGGCCGTCCGTTTCGATGCTGGTGCTGCCGCGATACTTGGCCGTGTTCGACGTGCGAGGTTGAGCCACCGTGCCAATGCGGTTCGTGTCGGGAGCACTGCCACTGTGACAAGGCGACCCGAGTCGTCAAGGTGCGCAGGGCGATCTAGCACGTCAGGCGGCAACGGGCGTCTGACACCGCCCGCCATCCGGCGCCGTGTCAGGAGCCCTCTCGGCGCGCGACTCAAGGCGACGCCGACGGACGCCGATAGCAGCTTGCGATGCCTTGGCTCGCCGGCCGGAGTCTCGGGAAGAACATCAAGGGCCTCTACTACGACCTGATCCTCGCCCTTGGCACTCGTAGAGCGGCCTATGACTCAGCGCCTCGCCTTCTTCCGTCCCCCGGCCCTTGCGAGCTTGTCGCGTAGCGCCGCGACCACGAAGCCCATGAGCGATGTGTCGCTCTGCACGCAATGTAGTTTCAGCTGCCTGTGGAGCTCCTTCGGGATCCGAGTCGCAAGCTGAGTCCCACGCCTCTTCATCACGATCCGCCATCGCTGCCTCCTAGGCGTCGGTTGCTAGCTCGAAAGCAAGGCGATTTCAACCCAGGCAACGCGAGCTAGCCGCACGGGGCGAGCATCACGGGGTCGCTGGTCCGCTTCTTGAGTTGCAGGCGACGTGATGGAGAGAACCGCAGCTGCGGCGCGACGCGCGAGCGCCCGGCCGCTACCGAACCACCGGCCTAATGGGGAGTGGGCTCAGCCCGAACACCCCTTGATCCACGTCCCGTGCTTCCCGGACACACGTATACGTGCCTTGGAAACTCTCTCCGCACGGCGAACGGCATCCGAGGTGGTGAAACTGCCCGCTGAGCGAGCACTGCACCGCGCCGAAGGTCAGCGTAGCGTGCAACGCGTCGACGTTCAGGGTCAACTGAAATCGCCCACGTCGCTGGAAGCAGCGACCCGTGAGGGGTCGGCATCGCGCCACGCCAAAGACCGTATCGCCGGCTACCGGGGTCAAGCGTGGGACAGCGCGCCCGACAAGGCTGATCCGCGTCGTGCCCCGCGTCTCGCTCACCAACTCACCCTTGAACCGCACCGCGGAAGCCACCGCCGGCATCGTCAACAGGGCCAGCGTCACGAGCGCGAAGAGACACGACCGGCCGCGCACGTGACGTCGTATACACCAGGTCACGGTTCGCTGAACAGCCGGGGGCCAGAGGCGACTGCGACGCACAGCAGATGGGGGGTCGCGCGGAAGGGACTAGTACGGGTACGGGCCGGGGGTAGATAGACGTAAAGCCGGATGCCACCCCCTACCCCGGCGTGTGGCTCGCGGACTCGGGCTCCCCCGTTTTCCGCCGCGTCGCATGCTGGGCATTGCATGAAAGATTAACGGAGGGGGGGAGATTCGAACTCCCGAGGGCTTGCGACCCTGGCGGTTTTCAAGACCGCTGCCTTCAACCGGGCTCGGCCACCCCTCCCGACGGGCGCCTCACCTCTTACACGCGACGGCGCCCGAGCTAAAGGGCGCATGCGCGCCCGCACGGCGCCCGCCGCCGCGGGCGCGGGCTTGAGCGAGGCGCGGAGTCTGCCGACAATGAGGCGATGCGGACGCTGACGGCGCTCGGAACGACCCTGGGAATCGCCCTCCTCCTTCAGGCCCCCGCGTGGGCGCAGACGCTGGGCGAGCTGTCCGCCGCCCAGGGGGTCGGCAGCAGCGTCTCCGCGGCCGAGGCGAGCAGCGCGACGACCGCGCGGAACCTGCGCGACTCATTGACGAGCCACCTCTCCTCGGGCGGCTTATCCTCGACGAGCGGCGGCAAGAGCGCGTGGGCCGACGCCGGCGACGCGCACGGCCAGGCGGGCTCCGCCGGCGCCAAGGGCTGGGCGACGGCGCGCTCGGGCCAGGGCACCGCGGCCAAGGGCTGGCTGAGCGCGCGCTCGGGCGGGCAGACCGCCGCCAAGGGCTGGGCGACGGCGGGCAGCGGGAAGCCGGCCAGCCGGCGCTGAGCGGCCCGCCCGAATCCTAGGACGACGACACGCCCTTCGCCGTCAGCTCCTCGTCGATCACTTCCTTGAACTTGTCGAAGGGCTGCGCGCCGGAGAGCATCCGCCCGTTGATGAAGAAGGCGGGCGTGCCGTTGACGCCCACCTTCTCGCCGTCGGCCACGTCCTTGTCGATCGCCGCCTTGAAGGGCTTGTCCTTGAGGCACTGCTCGAACTTGGCCGCGTCGAGGCCCACGCTCTTCGCGTACTCCTTCAGCTTGTCCTCGTCGAGCGCGGTCTGATTGGCGAACAGCGCGGCATGGTACTCCCAGAACTTGCCCTGGGCGTTGGCGCAGTTCGCGGCCTCGGAAGCCGGGCGCGCCTGCGGGTGCATGGGGAGCGGGAAGTCGCGGTAGACCAGCCGCACCTTGTTGCCGTAGTGCTTCATCACCTCGTCGACGACCCCCTCGGCCCGCCCGCAGAACGGACACTGGTAGTCCGAGAACTCGATGATGGTGACCGGCGCCTTGGCGCCGCCGCCGCGCTCCGGGCGGCCGGCGGCGGCGACCTCGATCACGGGCGGACGCAGCGCCACCGTCGTCTTGTGCGTCTTCTTGAGCTCGTCGACGAAGGCCTGGCGCCGCCGCTCCATGCCCTGCTGCTTCAGGTACTCGACGATGCGCGGCCTGATCTGCTCGAGCGTCTGGCTCCCGAGCTGCCCCTTGTTGGCGTCGTAGACCTTCTGGACCTCGTCGTCGGTCGGCTCGGCCACCTTGGCCGCGACCTCCTGCTTCTCGAGCTCCGCCGCCGTGGTCTTGCGCGCGCTCGCCTCCTGCTTCACGAGCTCCTCGGCGATCAGCTCGTCGAGCCCCTCGCGCAGCGTCTCGTAGCGCTGGTTCTCGAGCTCGATCAGCTTGGGGCGCACGTGCTGCTCGAGCTGGGCGCGCGTGATGGCGTGCTCACCGACCGTGGCGACCTTGCCGTCGTCGGCGGCCCGGACCGCGGGGACGATGCCGAGGGACACGGCCAGGACCGCGACCACCAGCGGGGTGGCTGCCTTCATGCGGAGATCCTCCTTCTCGAAAACCGTGAACCTACGAGGCCGGACCGGTGACGTCAAGCGGCGGGGCGCGCTTTGCTTTTCCAGAGATCGCGTGCTACCGGCCCGCAGCCGCCATGCGGCTCCGCGCCTGCCTGCTCGTCGTCTCGCTGGTGCTCCCGCTCGCGGGCTGCGCGCCGTCGATCGCGGGCATCAACGCACGCCCCGACAAGTACTACCAGCACCGGGTCAAGATCGTCGGGCGCATCGCGCGGATGCAGTTCCTGCCCCACGGGACGCTGCTCGAGGTGACCGACGGCGAGGGGCGGCGCCTGCTGGTCCGCTCCGTGGACCCCGTGGAGGCCGAGACCGGCGACTGGGTGCGCATCGAGGGCATCTTCGTGCCCGAGGTGAACGTCGAGGACACGACGCTCTACGACGTGCTCGCCGCCGAGCGCATCGTGCGCCGGCGGGCGCCGCGCTTCCTCGACCTCATGTAGGGTCCTGCGCGGCGATCACGTCGGCGCCCACGTAGGGGCGCAGCACCTCGGGCAGGCTGACGCTCCGGTCGGCGCGCTGGTAGGTCTCGAGCACGGCGATCAGCACACGCGGAAGCGCGAGGCCCGAGCCGTTGAGCGTGTGCACCAGCTCGGGGCGCGCGCGCGGCGCGGGGCGGTAGCGGATGCCCGCGCGGCGTGCCTGGAAGTCGCGGAAGTTCGAGCACGAGCTCACCTCGAGCCACTCGCCCGAGCCCGGCGCCCACACCTCGATGTCGTACTTCATGGCAGCGACGAAGGAGAGGTCGCCGGTGCACATCTGCACGATGCGGTACGCGAGGCCGAGCCGGCGGCACACGTCCTCGGCGTCGTCGAGCAGACCCGCCAGCTCTGCGTCCGAGGTCTCCGGCCGCACGAACTTCACCAGCTCGACCTTGTCGAACTGGTGCCCGCGCTTGATGCCGCGCACGTCGCGCCCCGCCGACATCTTCTCGCGCCGGAAGCAGGGCGTGTAGGCCACGTGGCGGATCGGCAGCCGCTCCGCCTCCAGCACCTCGTCGCGGTAGAGGTTGGTGACCGGCACCTCGGCCGTGGGGACGAACCACAGGTCCTCCTCGGCGTCGCGGTAGAGGTTGTCGCCGAACTTGGGGAGGTTCCCGGTGCCGACCAGGCACTCGCGCTTCACCATCGCCGGCGGGTAGACCTCGACGTAGCCGTGCTCGCGCGTGTGGAGGTCGAGCATCCAGGTGATGAGCGCGCGCTGGAGGCGCGCGCCCGCGCCGCGCAGCACGTAGAAGCGCGAGCCGGAGACCTTGACGCCGCGCTCGAAGTCGATGATGCCGAGCTGCGGCCCCAGGTCCCAGTGCGGGAGCGCCGGGAAATCGAGGCGGCGCGGCTCGCCCACGCTGCGCACGACCACGTTCGCGGACTCGTCGGGACCGACGGGCACGTCGGGGTGCGGCAGGTTGGGCACCTCGAGCATGCGGCGCTCGAAGTCCGCCTCGGCGGCAGCCGCGGCCGCCTCGGCGGCCGCGATGCGCTCGCCCACTGCGCGCTGCGCGGCGATCGCCCGCTCGCGCTCGGCCGGGTCCTTCAGGTCGCGGATCGCCTTCGAGGCGTTCGTCCGCTCGGCGCGCAGCGTCTCGAGGGCGTGGAGGGCCTCGCGCCGGCGGCGGTCGGCGTCGAGCAGCGCGTCCACCTCGGCCGCCGGGAAGCCCACCTTTGCGAGCTCGGCCTTCACGCGCTCCGGCTCGGCGCGGATCAGGCGGATGTCGAGCATCTAGCCCCCCACCTCGAAGGCCGCGCGCACGTGCTCGACCGCCGGCGGCTCGCGATCGAAGCGGACGCCGATCACGTCGAAGCGCGCGTCGCGCTCGTGCCAGCGCCGCTCGGCGAGGAAGTAGCGGGCGACGCGCGCCACGCGCGCCTGCTTGCGGCCGTCGACCGACTCGAGCGGCGTGCCGGCGGCGCTGCCGCGGCGGCTCCGCACCTCGACGAACACCAGCACCGGGCCGTCGAGCGCCACCAGATCGATCTCCCCCGCGCGGCAGCGGTAGTTGCGAGCCACGATCGTGTACCGGTGCGTGCGGAGGAACGCTTCCGCCACCGCCTCGCCCCGCCGCCCGAGCTCACCCCGCCCCTCCACGCGGCAGCGAATCTACTCGCCGCCTTCTGCCCTCGCAAGGCAGTCGTCGTTGCGCGGCCGGGGGCGGTACGCTACCAAGGCGCGGTGGCCATCACGCGCGAGGAGGTGCGGCGGATCGCGACGCTCGCGCGCCTCCGCCTCGAGCCCGCCGAGGAGGAGCGCCTGACCGCCGACCTGGGTCACATCCTCGAGGCGTTCGCGCGGCTCAGCACCCTCGACACGAGCGCGGTCGCGCCCACCGCCCAGGTCGAGGAGGACCGCACGGCCTTCCGCGACGACGTGGTCGCGAACCCGCCCGCCTCGGAGGCGCTCCTCGCCAACGCGCCCGCGCGCGACGGGCGCTTCTTCCGCGTGCCGAAGATCATCGAGTGACGGCCCTCCACGCCCTCTCGCTGCGCGAGGCGGCGGCGCGCGTGCGCCGGCGCGAGGTCTCGGCCACGGAGCTCGTGCGCGACGCCTTCGCGCGCATCGCCGCGGTCGACGGCCGGGTGGGCGCCTTCCTGACGCTCGACGAGGCCGGCGCGCTCGCGACCGCCGCGGCGGTCGATCGCCGCGTCGCCGCCGGCGAGGACCCGGGGCCGCTCGGCGGCGTGCCGATCGGCGTGAAGGACATCATCTGCACGGCGGGGCTGCGCACCACCGCCGGCTCGCGCATCCTCGAGCGCTTCGTGCCCTCCTACGATGCGACCGTCACCGCGCGGCTCCGGCGGGCCGGCGCCGTCATCGTCGGCAAGCTCAACTGCGACGAGTTCGCGATGGGTTCCTCGACCGAGAACTCGGCGCTCGGCACGACACGCAACCCCTGGGACGGGGCGCGCGTGCCGGGCGGGTCGTCGGGCGGATCGGGCGCGGCCGTCGCGGCGCGCGAGTGTCATGCCGCGCTCGGCACCGACACCGGCGGCTCGGTGCGCCTGCCGGCGGCGTTCTGCGGCGTGGCGGGGCTGAAGCCCACCTATGGGCGCGTGTCGCGCTACGGCGTCATCGCCTACGCCTCGTCGCTCGACCAGGTGGGGCCGATCGCGCGCGAGGTGGCCGACGTGGCCGTCGTACTCGAAGCGATCGCGGGCCACGACCCGGCCGACTCGACCGCCTCGCCCCGCCCGGTGCCGTCGTACGCGGCCGCCCTCGACGGCTCGGTGCGGGGCCTGCGTCTCGGCCTCCCGCGCGAGTACTTCGTCGAGGGCATGCAGGCCGACGTCGAGCGGGGCGTGCGGGCCGCGGTCGCGGAGCTGGAGCGCCTCGGCGCGGCCGTCGAGCCGGTGTCGCTGCCCCACACCGAGTACGCGATCGCCACCTACTACCTGATCGCCACCGCCGAGGCCTCTTCCAACCTGGCGCGCTACGACGGCATCCGCTACGGGCTGCGCGAGCCGCGCCCGGCGCTCACCGAGATGTACGAGGCGACGCGCGCCGCCGGCTTCGGCGCGGAGGTGAAGCGGCGCATCATGCTCGGCACCTACGCGCTCTCGGCCGGGTATTACGACGCGTACTACCTGAAGGCGCAGCAGGTCCGGACGCTCATCCGGCGCGACTTCCAGCAGGCGCTCGCGCGCTGCGACGCGCTGGTGACGCCGGTCGCGCCCACGACCGCCTTCCGCCTGGGCGAGAAGACGGCCGACCCGCTCACCATGTACCTGTCGGACATCTTCACCATCTCGGTCAACCTGGCGGGCCTCCCCGCCCTCGCCCTGCCCTGCGGCTTCGACGGCGCGGGGCTGCCGATCGGGCTCCAGGTGATCGGCCGGCCCTTCGACGAGGCGACCGTGCTCCGCATCGGGCACGCCTACGAGCAGGCGACCGAGTGGCATCGCCGGAGCGCGCCGCCGTGAGCGCCCTCGAGCCCGTCATCGGCCTCGAGGTGCACGCCGAGCTGCTCACGCGCTCGAAGATCTTCTGCGCCTGCACGGCCGAGTTCGGCGGCCCGCCCAACACGAACGTCTGCCCCGTCTGCACCGGCATGCCGGGCGTGCTGCCGGTGCTCAACCGCCGCGTCGTCGAGTTCGCGATCCGCGCCGGCCTCGCCACCCACTGCACGACCGCGCCGCGCTCGCGCTTCGCGCGCAAGAACTACTTCTACCCGGACCTCCCCAAGGGCTACCAGATCAGCATGTACGAGCTGCCCCTCTGCACCGGCGGCCACCTCGACGTGCTGGTCGACGGGCAGGCGAAGCGCGTCGGGCTCACGCGCATCCACATGGAGGAGGACACGGGCAAGAACATCCACGACGCGCACGGCGACGCGAGCCTGGTCGACTTCAACCGCTCGGGCGTGCCGCTCCTCGAGATCGTGAGCGAGCCCGACATGCGGAGCGTCGCCGAGGCGGGGGCCTACCTGCGCACCCTGCGCTCCATCCTCCAGTACCTGGAGATCTGCGACGGAAACATGGAGGAAGGGAGCTTCCGGTGCGACGCGAACGTCTCCGTGCGGCCGGCGGGTACGACCGCGCTCGGCACCAAGGTCGAGATCAAGAACATGAACTCGTTCCGCGCGGTCGAGAAGGCGATCGCCTACGAGATCGAGCGGCAATCCGACGCGCTCGCGCGCGGCGAGCGCCTGGTGCAGGAGACGCGCCTGTGGGACGCCGAGCGCGAGGAGACGCGCTCGATGCGCAGCAAGGAGCACGCGCACGACTACCGCTACTTCCCCGAGCCGGACCTGCTGCCGCTGGTGGTCGAGCGCGCCTGGGTGGACGAGATCCGGGCGACGCTCCCCGAGCTGCCCGCCGCCCGCCGCGAGCGCTTCGTGCGCGACCACCAGCTCTCGCCCTACGACGCCGACGTGCTCACGCAGCGGAAGGACGTCGCCGACTACTTCGAGGCCGGCGTCGCGGCCGGCGCGGCGCCGAAGGAGATGGCCAACTGGGTGATGACCGAGCTCCTCCGCATCGTGCGCGACGAGAAGCTCGACCGCGCGCTCGTGATCCGCGACTGGCCGGTGACGGCCGCGCAGCTCGCCGGGCTCGCGAAGCTGGTTGACGCGGGCACCATCAACCGCAACACGGCGAAGGGCCTGATCCCGCGGCTCCGCGGCACGGGCCGCGACCCCGCCGAGCTGGTCGCCGCCGAGGGGCTCGCACAGGTGAGCGACCGGGGCGCGCTCGAGGCGGCGGCGGCCGAGGTGCTGGCGAAGCACCCGGCGCAGGTGGCGGAGTTCCGCGCCGGGAAGGAGCGCGTGCTCGGCTTCCTCGTCGGCCAGGTGATGAAGGCGACGGGCGGGAAGGCGAACCCGCAGGTGGTGGGGGAGCTGCTGCGGAAGGCGCTGGCCGGCTAAGGGCCGAGCAAGAGATCGTCGACTGCGACGCTCACCTCGGGGAGCGCGGCGAGCGTGATGCGCTCGCCGCGGCGGGCGATGGAGGTCTCGCGGTAGAGGCGCGTCTTGCGGTCCGGGGCACGAAGAACCTCGACGCGGTCGTCGCGGAGGTTCACGATCCAGTACTCCGGGACGCCGGCGGCCGCGTAGATGCCTCGCTTCGTCACCCGGTCCTGCGGCAACGACCACTGCGCGACCTCGACCAGGAGGAGCGCCGTGGTCGGATGGGCCTTCTCGTAGTCGGACTCCCGCCCGGGCGCCACCGCCAAGTCCGGCTCGGGCATGGAGTACCGTCCGGCGTGGAACGACGACTGCGCCCGGAGCGCGGCGCGCCGGCCGATCGCCTCGAAGAGCGCACGCATGACCTTGCTCACGACCGCCGCGTGCGGCGGATTCGACGGCGCCATGGCGACCACCACCCCCTCCAGCAGCTCCACCCGGTCGTCGCGGTCGAGCACGCCCTCCTCGAAGAGCGCGAGGTAGCGCTCGACCGTGTAGCGGGGGTCCTGGCTGGAATCGCGCGGGGCGGGACGTGCCACGTGGGGCATGCTAGCCGCGCCGAGCGCACGGAGGCAAGGAGCGCCTATGCCTTGAAGAAGAACATCCTGCGCCGGCGAGCGAGCAGCAGTGCGGCCACGCCGACCGCGATCCACCCCGCCACGCCCCCGACGAGCGGCGGCCAGCCCGTGCCGACCAGCCACGCCGGCGCCGGCCGGATCTCGAAGAAGAGCCGCCCGACGCGGAAGGCGGCGACGAATGCAGCATGGATGCCGATCGGCAGCCAGAGCGCCCCGCTCCGCAGACGCGCGACCGCGAGCAGGATGCCGAGCAGCGAGAGCCCGATCACCTGCGGCAGCGCGGCGCCGCTCGCGAGCGGCGCGAACAGCACGCTCGTCTGCTGCACGCCGGACCACAGATGGACGGGACCGGCGAAGCTCCGTGCACGGATCACGTGCACGGCCGCATACAGGAGCGTCGTCGCCGTGACGGCGAGCACGTCTCCCGCGTCGCGCCGGAGGCGCCGCAGCACGACGCCGCGGAAGAGCGCCTCCTCGCCCACCGCGATCGCGACCGCCGCGCCCGTGCCGAGGAGCGCCTTGCGGAGGGTCTTCCCCGGCGGGAAGCGGAGCGCGGGCACGAGGCCGCCCAAGAGCGCGGCCGCCGCGAGCCCGACGGCAAGGCCGGCGAGCCCGATCGCGAGGCCCCG
>Ga0209058_1003903_pt1 | contig 11995 bp, 5 predicted proteins | sample GraSoiAngelo_147_FD_185904 | JGI IMG/M metagenome (GOLD analysis project Ga0209058, IMG submission 185904) | Grasslands soil microbial communities from the Angelo Coastal Reserve, California, USA - 14_1009_05_40cm (SPAdes) (version 2) | ecosystem: Environmental > Terrestrial > Soil > Grasslands ... | reverse complement strand
TTGACCCGGCGGGGGAGGGGCGGCTACGAGCGACGGCGATGGCCTGGAGCAAGTCGCCGCCCGAGCTGATCGCCACCTTCGAGCGAGTCGTGCCCGCCGGAGGCGCCGAGCGCCGGCTCATGTTCGGCTACCCGGCCGCGTTCGTGAACGGCAACATGTTTGCCGGCCTGGTCGAGGATCGCGTCGTGCTGCGGCTCGACGAGGCGGGCATCGCCGACGCGAAGCGGGACGGCGCGACCGACTTCGAGCCGATGCCCGGACGCCGCATGACCGGCTGGGTCGCCGTGGCGGGCACGCTCACGGCCGACGAGCCGGGGCTCCGCGGCTGGGTCGCGCGCGCCTTCCGGCACACCGCGGCGCTGCCGGCGAAGGCGCCGCGGAAGGCCAGGCGCAGCCGTCCGCGCCCGCGCCGAGCGCAGCGTGGTCGGCGAGCGAAGTGAGGTGATCCCGTGACGACGCGAGGCTTCCGGGTTGCCGACAGCGACATGCACGTGCTCGAGCCGCCCGATCTCTGGCAGCGCTACATCGATCCGGCCTGGAAGCACGCCGCACCCATCGGCTTGACCGAGCTGCGCCGCGACATGCGGGTCAAGGTCAAGTCGCACGTCGTGCTGCGCATCGGCACGGTGCGCCCGCAGCGCGGCGATGCCGCGGGGCCGTGGAGCACGGCGCAGGACGAGGCGTTTGCAGAGGCGGAGCGGCGCGGCTGGGACGCCGTCTCGCAGCTCCAGGCGATGGATCGCGAGGGCCTCGACATGGCCGTCCTCTTCCCGAGCCGCGGGCTCTTCGTGCTCGGGCTCGACTCGCCACAGATCATGGGCATCGATGGCCTCGAGGCCGACTTCGCGGCCGCCATCGCCCGCGCGTACAACGACTGGCTGCGCGCGTTCTGCGCGCACGCGCCCGAGCGCATGCTCGGCGCCGGCATGGTCGCGCCGCACGACGTCGCGTCGGCGGTGGCCGAGACGCGACGCTGCGTCGAACAGCTCGGCTTCAAGGCGATTTTCCTCGCTCCGGGCTGCGTCAACCGCCGCCCCTGGCACGACCCGTACTACGACCCGCTCTGGGCCGAGTGCGAGCGCCTCGGCATCCCGGTCACCTTCCACGGCGGCGGCCAGACGCATCTCAAGCCCGACTTCTCGCTCGAGGTCCTCGACAAGCTCGTCATGTGGCACACCTTCGGCCAGCCGCTCGGCGTCATGTTCGTCGCCGTGAGCCTCACGGCGGGCGGCGTGCTCGAGCGCTTCCCGCGTCTCCGCGTGGGGCTCCTCGAAGGCAACTGCAGCTGGGCGCCGTGGCTCTTCCACCGCCTCGACGAGCACTGGGAATGGGTCGGGCGCCACGAGGTGCCCGAGGTGCGGAAGAAGCCGTCGGAGTACTTCGTCTCCAACTGCTTCCTCGCCGTCGAGGCGGACGAGACGCCGGTCAGGCAATACGTCGAGTGGTTCGGCGACGAGAACCTCGTCTTCTCGACCGACTACCCGCACGCCGACTCGAAGTTCCCGCGCTCCGTCCCGGCGTTCATGAGCCTGCCGCTGTCGGAGGCATCGCAGCGGAAGATCCTGTGGGACAACTGGGCGCGGCTGTACGGCGTGGGGGGGGCGGTGAGGAGCTGAGGAGGGAGCATGCACGGCCGCGGTGGGGTGCGGCGGCCCGCGCGCACTCGAGGAGCCCCAGGCCGAGCGTTACGGGGGTGGCCGTCGCAGCGTAACGCGGTAGGCGCCGAGATGACGGCGGCCGAGATCGGCTGGGAAGTCACCAGGTTGGGTCGCATGTCGAGATTGCTGTTAAGTGGGCGAAGGCTGTCAGGGTGGAGGTGCTATACGGACCTGTCCAAGTATCGTTCGGCGCGGCTGGAGTGAGGCCATGTCTAGCCAACCCTGGCCCAAGGGTGACGACTGGGAAGTAGCTCGATACAAGCCTGTGGCCTCGGCACTGGCCGACACGGCCCACGTATTCGACAAGAACTGCGAGGATCTCTACACTCTGACAGAGCTCCCGACTGCCTTGTTGGCAATTGGCAATACGGAAGTGCGGCGAATGGCCTATGTCGCCATGGGGTTGATACGCTTTCGCCCCGAAGAGCCGGAGAGCGAAGACAGGATGCGGCGTGCGCACGAGTACGCTACCCAGCTGCTTGGTGAGGAGTATAGCCCTGCGCATGCAATGAACGAAGGCGCAGCGATGCTGAAGAAGGTTCTGGATATCCCGCTTGCTAAAGCTGGATACGACGCGCTCGTTCGTTCCTGTGTGGCGTCCGCCTGGGCGATTCTCGAGAGCGTCGCACGCGATGCGTGGGTCGACGCGTTAAACAGCCGTCCCAATCCGCTTGGGCAGCGCGCCATCGGACTCTTGCCAGGAAATGCTCCAGCCGAGGACGAGATTTCACGAAGGCACATTTCGGTCGGTCTCCTCGCAAGGCACAATTTTGATCTGCGCGCCTGCCTCGGGACCGTCCTCGCTCCGAAGTTCGACTTCTCCGGGGTCAGCGGAATACGCGTCGCCTATCGGGTTGCGTTTGAAGATGCGTCACACTTCGAAGCTGCGCTCGCCGATCCGCTCTTGCAGGAACTGGAAGCGACGCGTCACGTGATCGTACATCGCGCTGGCGTAATAGATGGACGAGTTCCATCGGCGTGTGTCTACGCGAGGTAGCGTAGGAAGCAGGTTGCAGCTCACTGAGGATGATGCTCGTCACTTTGTCAACGCTGCAGTCCGTGTCGGTAACCGCGTCTTGCAGCTACTCGATGAGTACCTGAGGAAAACTCCGGACATCGACCAACACACAGAGGAGACGTAGCGGTGAGCTTTCCGCTCCGCGAGAGGCCGCCGAACAAGCCGTTTCACCTGACGCCGGCCTCGCTCCTTTCGGTCGCTCGGACCGGCGCAGGTGAACGGCGGCGTTAGGCTGGCCAGCGACCGCTCGAAGGAGGTGTTGCTATGGACCATTCCTTCACTGCCGACGAAGGGCGCCTGATCGAGGTGTGGGAGCGGCACATGAGCTGCGAGTTCGCGGAGCGAGACGCTGCCGCCACGGTCGCCACCATGTCGGGCGAAAACTACGTCAACCACGTGCCCATCATGACCGGCGGCCGCGGCCGCGAGGAGTTGCTGGAGTTTTACGGGCGGCACTTCATCCCCAAGATGCCGGCCGACACGGAGATCGCCCCGGTCTGCCGGACCGTCGGCCAGGGGCGGGTGGTCGACGAGATAATCTTCAAGTTTACGCATGACACGGAGATGGACTGGATGCTGCCGGGTATTCCCCCTACCGGCAAGCGGGTCGAAGTGCCCTTGGTGGTCGTCGTTCAACTGGGCGGGGACAGTATCATCTGCGAGCGCATCTACTGGGACCAGGCGTCGGTCCTCGTCCAGCTGGGGTTGCTCGACCCATCGAGTCTACCGGTGGCGGGAGTGGAGACCGCTCGCAAGGTCCTGGACCCCCGCCTACCATCCAACGAGTTGATCCGGCGGGCCGAGACGAGCACGGGGCGGAAAGAGGAGGACAATGTGCGCGCCTAGCACGCCGCTGGAGCTGTCGGCGGGCACGGTCCAATGTGAAGACTGCACCGCTTCGTTTGCCCGCCGCAGCTCAACGGCGAGACGTTAGCCAGGCAAGCGATGGAGAAATACTGGGAGATCGGGGAGGGAAGAGTGGACAGCGTCCGGTTTTTCGAAGCGCTATGGAGACACTTTCCTAAGGCGACCACCTTTTATGCCGAGGGGAACGCGATCGCACGTGATGTCAAGAACTGCTATCGGATACATGAAGAGAAGGGTGAGTATCTTCCGGCGCGTCAGACCCTTTTCCCCCGATCGGACAAGTTCCGGTGCCGGTTCTCGCCGAGCCTGGTAGCCGCGCTTTCCGCCCTTGCCCGGACGCACGCCGAACCAGAGCTCCTTGACCACCTGGCGCTTTACAGAGAAGCGGAGGAGCTGCTTTTCTGGCACGACGCGTTTGCGAACGTTCTCCTCGTGTCGCGGTCAGTGCAAGAGGACGTTGTAGCCGCGTTCGCAACCGATTTGGGACTTGCGTACAGCAGGGGCTAATGAGCAACCGGGGACATGGTAACGAAGTGAACCGGCAAAATTTGGTGACACGGATATGTCACGGTCATGACGGTGCACCCGTTCGTCGACGCGACCGAGCAACGAACGCCCTCGTCGACGAGTTCCTGCCGCGCCACTGAGGCCCAGCTCACCCAGTCACCACCGGCCTGACGCCTCCGCTTTGGGACCAACGCCGAGTGCGCTATAGGGCCGCTCGGGATGTGGAGGATGGGTGGCGGCTCGGCGACGCGAGGCCGGACTCCGCCTGCCGTCGGGCTCCTCCTCGGGCTCGCCGCCGCACCCGCCCTTGCCGCGCCTCCCGCCGAGCCTGCGCTCAGCCGCACCACCGTCCCCGCCCGCGGCCGTCAGGAGGCCATCCTCACCGTCCCCGCCTTCGGACGCTACGCGGTCACGGTCGCGAGCCCGCAGGGGACGGCGCTCCAGCTCGTCGACCGTATCGCGGGCCCGGGCCAGGCGCAGGGCACCACCGGCAAGACCGACGGGCGCCTCGACGTCTTCCTCGACCGCGGCGAGTACCAGGTCGTCGCCTTCGCGCCCGAGAAGGGGTCGGGCGACGCGCAGCTCAAGGTGCGCGGCTTCACCGAGCGGAACGCGCCGGAGCCGGCCCTTCTGGTCGAGCTGAAGCCGGTCGAGACGGCGCTCGACCACTACGAGCAACGCTCGTGGTGGCTCGAGGTGAAGGAGCGGCGCCGGGTGATCCTCGAGGCGGCGGGCCGGAACCTGGCCGACCTCCGCCTGTGGACGAACGGCAGCTGGCTGGTGGACGCGGAGCCGGCGCGCGAGGTGGTCGCCGCGCAGCCCGGCCGGCCGATGCTGGTCTGCCGCCTGGCCGCCGACCTGAACCCGGGCCTCTATCTATTGACGGCCTACGGCGGCGCCTCGCAGCCGCAGGCCGAGGAGAGCGCCGAGCACCCCCTGCACCTTCGCTTCGGCATCCCGCGCCTGGCGGCAGTCGGCCGCCAGCGTTTCACCGTGAGCCCGTTCGGCGCCGACCGCTGGCTCGTGCCAGGTGACGCCTCCTACTTCCGCCTCGAGCTGCCCGAGGCGCGGCCCGCCACGCTGCGCGTCGGCTCGGACGTGAACCACCCGTTCGAGGCGTCCGGCAGCGCGGCGACCATCGGCAAGAACGCGCTCGTACCGGTGGCCGAGCTGGACGTGGGCTCGAGCACCGCCGATCGCGTGGTGACGGTGACGGCGGCGCCGGGCCAACCCTACCTGCTCCAGCACTTCAGCCTGGGCACACCCTCGGTGTGCGGCGGTCGCTACTGGGCGCTCAGGCGCGAGGGGAAGTACTGGGTCTCGTCGGTCCACTCCGGCGACCCGACGGACTCGGTCGATGCGACCGCGATCGTCACCCGCTGGGGCTGGCCGAGCGCGAAGGAGGCGCACGAGCGGCCCTTCCGGGCGCAGGTGATCGCCCTCGCCCCGCGCCAGCCCTGGGTCCGCCGCGCGAACCTTCTCGAGACCCTGAACGCCTTCCTGCGCGTCGAGCGGACGGGCAAGTACGAGGTGCTCGCGCGCGGCGTCGAGGCGCGCTTTCGGATCGAGCCGTTCTTCACCTCCATCCCGCCCAACTACGCGCCGCCGGACATGCGCGGCTCCGGCTCCGTCTGGGACCTGGACGCCGGCTACTATGTGCTGACGGCCGAGCCGGTGAAGAAGGGCATCGTCGACCTGGCGGTGCACGCCGCCGGTGAGGGCGACCCGTTCGCGCACGCCGGGCCGGGGGGGAGCACCCGGCGCACGGCGGCGCAGTTCCCCGAGTTCAAGGTCCGCCGCGATCACGTCTACACCGTCTACCTGAACCGGCAGCCGGAGGTGCGCGCGGGCCTTGTCCTCCGCCCGCTGCCGCTCGACCTGCGCGACGCGCTCCCGGTCACGCAGCGCCCGGGCGAGACCGTGTCCGTCCGCTTCCGGGTGAAGGAGGAGGGGACGCTCCACGCCGAGGCCGAGGACGGCACCGCGCTCGCGATCGCGGTGGACGGCGGCCCGTCGCTCCCGTCGCCGGCCGTCAAGCCCGGCCTCCACCGGCTCGAGGTCCGCTCCGCGGGCCCGGCGACCATCAACTACTCGCTCGCGCTCGAGCCGCTCCGCCTCCAGGCCGCGACGGCGCTGCCGGCGCTGCCCGACCCCTCGCGCGCGAAGCCGCCCGAGCTCCCGCTGCTCACCGACGAGCGCCCGCAGTTCTTCGACCTCGAGCGCGCCGCCACGACCTTCCTCCTGCGCGCCGACGCGCCGGCGCTCTACCGCCTGCAGTCGACCGGGCTCCTCGCCACCGAGGGCCGGCTCCGCACCCGCACCGTCACCGCCTTCGCGCGCGCCGCCGCGAACGGCGTCGGGCGGAACTTCTTCATCGAGCAGTACCTGCGCGAGGGCGACTACCAGATCACGGTCGCGACGCAGGGGCTGTCCAAGGGACACCTCGGCCTCACGCTCGAGCGCACCCAGCTGCTGGACGGCGGCGTCCTGTCCGAGGGCGGGCCGGCGCGCCGCGCGCTCGCGGCTGGCGAGGCGGTCGCGTACCGCCTCACGATCGCCGAGGCGGGCGACTACCGCGTGCGTTCCTTCGGCGCGGGCACGACCTTCCGCTGCCGGCTCGAGGACGACGCCGGCTGGCCGGTCGAGCCGCCCAACGTGACGGCCGACCTGACCCGCCACTTCGAGCCCGGCACCTACCGGATCATCTCGCTCCCCGAGCCCGTCGCCACGCGCCGGGTGACGCTCTTCGAGCGCGTGCGGCAGGCGGCGAAGCGCGAGGGCCACGGTCCGCACGCCCTCGCGCTCGCCGAGCGGGCGGAGCACGTGTGGACGGAGCCGGAGGCGGGACAGGCGCGTGTGCCCGACACGTGGCTCCTGACCGTCCCCGCACCGATCGATGCCCGCATCGAGCTCACCGGCGAGATGCAGGGCGACCTCGTGCGCACGGACGGCGAGGGTGCCGCCGTCTCGGTGCCGCCCGGGCGCGGCTGGAAGGGCAAGCTCGAGGCGGGCCGCTACCGCCTAGACGTCGTGTGCGCACGGCCCAACAACCGCGTGACGTACGAGCTCGGCCTGTGGCCGGAAGAGCTCGTCGCCGGCCTCGACCGCGAGGTCTCGGCGCCCGGCACCGTCCCGCTCTCGGTCGGGCGCGACGGCCTCGTGCAGCTTGCTTCGTTCGGCTCCGCCGACGTGCGGGCGCGCGTGTACGACGCCGCGGACCACCTGGTGGCCGAGAACGACGACGGCGCCGACGACTGGAACTTCCAGATCCAGGCCCGTCTCGCCGCCGGGGCATATCGCCTGCACGTCGAGCCGGTCGGGCGGGGTTCGGCCACGACGATCGTATCGATGCGCGCGCCGGAGGAGGCAGTGGAGCCGCTGCTCGCGCTCCCCGCGCGGACAGACGTCGCGCTCGAGGGCAGCGTGCGCGTCTACCCGCTCCGGGTGCCGCCGGATGCGGAGCTGCTGCTGGTCGCGGCGAGCGCGCCGGAGAGCCTCGGGTGCGCGCTCGAGGCGGGCGGGCGCACGGTGGGTGCGGCGGTCGGACGCACGGCGCGCATCGAAGTGCCGCTCGCGCGTGGCGGCGAGTACCGCCTGCGCCTGTGGTCCGTCGACGGGCGCGCGACCAGCGCGCACCTGACCGCCGTCGCGTTCGCGCTGCCCCGCACGACGGAGCAGCAGCTCCGGGCGGGAGTTGCACTGGCAGCAGCGCGCGGCCTCGAGCCGCCCGCCGGCGCGGTGGCGGTCGCGCTCGACCGTCCGGGCGTCTTCCGCGTGGGTGGCGGCGTGCGCGCCTGCTCGGTGCCCGACGCGCCCTGTCGCGAGCCGGCGAACGGTGTCGTCGCGGCGACTGGGAAGACTCTCTGGCTCGTGCGCGACCGAGCCCGGAAGACGCTCAAGGCGACCCGCGCGGCGCTCGCGCCCGGCGCGGCGCGACAGCTCCAGGTGGAGCTGGACAGCGAACGACCGGCGCAGCTCGACGTCGCGAACCCGACAGGCGATGCGGTACTCGTGGTCGCGACCTCGCTCGCGGGCCAGCCGGGCGTCGTGCTGGCGGCGCCCGGCGCGCCGGCGTCTCCCCGCGCCGCCGTCCAGGGCATGGCGGTCGGCCCGCACTCCGCCGTCTCCGTGGCGCTCTCGGGCAAGCGGCCCACGGCGGTCGTGTGGACCGCGTCGCCGAGCCTGGTGACGGTGCGCGAGTGGAGTGTCCCGCTGACGATGGTCCTGGAATACGAACGCTCGCCCGACGGCGAGCTCGAGGACGTTGGCGGGCTCGTCCTCAACGTCGACTCCGGGCCGAAGCGCGTGCGGCTCGCCCTCGGCGAGGCGACCGTCGCCGCGTTCTCCGATGGCGAACGCATCACCAGCGTCCACTGGCACGGGGGCGAGCCCTTCGAGGAGACGGTCGAGACGAGCGCCGACCACCTGACCCTCTTCCACACCCGCGGGGCGAAGGACAGCTTCCACTACGAGGTCCTTCCCCTCGGCCCGAACGGCATGACGGCGCCACTCGCGCCGGGGGTGCCATACGAGGGCGCCGATCCGCGGGCGGGCATCCTCCGCCTCGCCGTCGCGCCGGCGGCGGCAAGCGACGCGGAGCGGTCGCTCGCGCTGCACGTGCGCGGCGCCGGCGCCGAGGCCGTGCTGGTGGGTGGCGACGGCCGCGTCGCGCACGGGGCCGACCTCCCGCTCGCGAGGGACGGCGGCACGCTGCTCGTCCACCACGGGCCGGGGCTCGTCCTCGCCTGGGTGGATCGGCGCGGCGAGGAGGCCTTCGACCTCTGGGGCGGCGCGGGGCTGCCGCGGGGGACGGAGATCGCATTTCCGGCCGCGGTCGTCCCGCTCGCGGGGACGATGCAGGCGCTGCGTGTGCCGCCACGCTTCTCGGGGATGCTCCACCTCCGAACCTCGACGCCCGTGCTGACGCTGGTGAAGCGCGGTGAGGCGCCGCCCGAGGTCGAGGTCCACGCGAGTGGCGCGGCCCTCGACACCTACGTGGCCGGCGAGCCCGTGCAGATCGGCCTCCGCGCCCTGGGCGGCGGCACGCTCTGGGGCACGGCCGAGGTGACGGCGTCGCAGGTCATGAAGATCGGCGAGGGGCTCGGCCCCGAGCGCCTCCTCCCCGCTGGCGGGACGGCGCTCTTCTCGTTCACGGTGACGCGCGAGGGTCCGGTCGGCGTCGGCGTGCGTGCGAGCCCGGACGTCGTCTCCGCGACGCTCCTCGACGCACACGGGAAACGGCTCGGCACGGGTGTGGTGCAGATGCCGACGCTCCAGCCGGGCACGTACCTGTTGGAGCTCCGCACGCCTCCCGAGTCGGGGCCGGTCGCGGTGCGGCCCGCGCTCGCGGGCATCGAGCTACCAGGCACAGGCCCCCCCGACGAGGTGGTGCGCGAGTACATGGCCAAGGCCGGGGCGGTGCCGCGATGATGCTCGTTCTCCTCCTCGCCCTGCTCGCCGCGCCGGCTGCCGCCGAGCCCGTGACGCCCGCGGCGACGCGACCCGCCGGCCAGGCGGGTACGATCATCGTCCCGGATCACTTCCTCCGCCGCTGGGACCCGGTGACGGTCTTCTTCGCGCAGGACGTAGGGCCCGCCAAGGGCGGCCCCGAGGATCACCCGGAGCGCCTGGTCACGCTCTCGCCGTCGCACCCGGGCGCGTTCACCTGGCTCGACGCGCGCACCCTCCAGTTCCGCCCCGCGGAGCCGTGGCCGCCGCTCGCGCGCTTTGCCTGGGCGGCGCGCGAGACGAAGGTCCGGCTCACGACGCTCATGGCGGCGCCCTCCAACGCCATCCCGCCCAACGACGCGCTCGGCCTCGAGCGGGTGGAGTCGATCACGCTCACCTTCGCCGAGCCGATCGACCCGGCGGACCTGGCGCGCATGGTGACCATCGAGCTCCGACCGCTCCCCGGCGTCGGCAGTGGCCAGGCGCGCTGGATGACGGCGGCCGACTTCCAGGTGAAGGCGCTCGAGCGTCACGCGCGCGCCGACCCGGCGACCTATGTCCTCGAGCTCGCGAGCCCGGTCCCGCTCGGCACGCGCGCCGTCGTCCACCTCCGCCTCTCGCTCGACGACGCCGCCACGGAGTCGTTCGCCGAGGTCGCGTTTGCGACGGCCGAGCCGTTCCGCGTGGTCGAGCTGGGCTGCCGCGGGGCCGGGGACGCGGGGGAGCGGCGCCGCGCCTATCCCGTGACGCCCGAGGGCGCGCGCTACACCGAGGCGCAGGCGCTCGGTTGCCCGGCGGGGAGTCGCACGCTCCTCGTCGAGTTCTCGACCGCGCCGCGCGACATCGGCCCGGTCGAGGGGCGGAACCTGGTGCGCTTCACGCCGGCGGTGGACGACCTCTCCTTCGCGGTCGAGGGGAAGACGCTCGTGGTCGCGGGCGACTTCGCGGCGGAGCGGCCCTACCGCGTGACGCTGACGCCCGCCGCCGTCGCCGACGTGCAGGGCCGACCGCTCGAGATGACGGGCGAGAGCGAGCTGTGGGTCTACTTCCCGCGCCAGCCGAGCTACCTCGGCTGGAACGCCGCGCAAGGCCTGGTCGAGCGGTTCGGCCCACAGATGGTGCCGCTCGATGGGCGCGGGAAGGAGCGCCTCGATCTCCGCCTGCACCGGCTGGACCCGCTCGACCGCGCCTTCTGGCCCTTTCCCGCGCGGCCAGTCCCCGTGGACGAGTCGCAGCGGCCGCCCGGCCCGGGCGAGGAGCCCGCGCCGCACACCGAGCTCGGCCCCGTCTCGCTCGCGGAGCTGCAGCGCCACATCGCGGCGCTCGGCTCGCCGCCGGTCTCGACGCTGGTCGGGCTCCCGCTCCGCCGCGACGGGAAGGCGGCCAGTTTTGGCCTCGACCTCGCACCGCACCTCGCACGCGTCGCCGGCAGGGAGCGCCCCGGCGCCTACCTCGTTGGCCTTCGCCGCCTCGACAGCTCGAGCGACCGCTCGTGGATGCGCGTGCAGGTGACGGACCTGAGCCTCACCACGATGGAGGAGCCGGACGTCGTGCACTTCGCCGTCACCTCGCTCGTGAGGGGCCTGCCCGTCGCGGGCGCGTCGGTCAAGCTCGAGGGCACGCGCGAGAATGAGTGGGTGACGCTCGCCGAGGGCAGGACGGGCGACGACGGGACCTTCCGCTGGCCGGCACCGGGCTGGGACCCCGCGCACCCGATCTACCGCCAGGTGCGCCGCATCGTGGTGGCGAGCGCCGACGACGTCCTCGTCCTCGAGCCGCTGCACGCGCCCGACGCCTACGCTGACAACCACTGGTCCGCGACGCGCGAGACCTGGCTCCAGTGGGCCTTCGAGCCGCTCGCGGCGCGCACGCCCCCACCGGAGGACCTCTGCCACCTCTTCACGGAGCGGCCGGTCTACCGCCCCGAGGAGACGGTGCACGTGAAGGGCTACGTGCGCCGCCGGGAGCGGGGGAAGCTCTCGCCGCTCAGCTTCGCGGGCACCGTCGTGATTCAGGGACCAGGCGAGCAGACCTGGAAGCGGCCCGTCACGCTCACGCCCGGCGGGAGCTTCTACGCGGCCTTTTCCGAGGCGAACCTGCCGACTGGCGACTACTCCGCGCACCTGGAGGACGCGAAGAAGAAGCCCTACGGCAACGTCACCTTCCGGATCGACGCCTACCGCATCCCGACCTTCGAGGTGGAGCTGCACGCGCCGGACAAGGTCCCGCTCGACGGGGAGTTCCAGGTGGCGCTCACCTCCACCTACTACGCCGGCGGCAAGGTCGCGGGCCGGCCCGTCGCCTGGCGCGTCACGCAGTTCCCGTACACCTGGTCGCCGAAGCAGCGCGAGGGCTTCGAGTACTCCTCGGACGTGCGCTTCTCGGGCGCGAAGCGCTTCGAGTCCTCCGGCAAGCTCGAGAAGGACGACACCACCGACGAGAACGGCGCTGCCCAGCTCTCGCTCGACCCCGCCGTCGAGCCGACCGCGCAGCCGCG